>Ga0180732_1000051_pt1 | contig 125026 bp, 134 predicted proteins | sample KR11_01MetaG_FD_148674 | JGI IMG/M metagenome (GOLD analysis project Ga0180732, IMG submission 148674) | Groundwater microbial communities from the Olkiluoto Island deep subsurface site, Finland - KR11_0.1 MetaG | ecosystem: Environmental > Aquatic > Deep subsurface > Groundwater | place... | reverse complement strand
AGTTGCCTGTTTCAACCACTTTGCCTTTCACCCAAAAGGTGAAAAACTAACTTGGCAAAACTTGTGTGTTTTCAGATCAAAATCGTGTTTTTTATCGATTATTTAATTAATTGACGTGGAATGCGGAGACTTGTAATATTTAGCTGAGAAACGCATGGACTTTTTAGAAGTGACGGAAAATCTCCCCGATCATCACTCCTTCAAACCCTGTGACCGGGAAGGAGTATGGCAACAATAAAGGCTTCACCATTGGCTTTCTAATCCAACGGCTCAACCCGGACGCCAGGTGGATTTTGAAGGGCACAGAGTTTACTCGCGGCCAAGTATGCCAACTCAGGTAGCTCACCATACCCTTGTGTCTTCTTCTGGTGCTAATCTACCAGATAGTCTCCAGATCGTAATGTTGAATATTTTCATCTTTTGTCACGAGCGGCATGTATTCTGCTTGACTTTGGGCAATCAACATGCGGTCAAATGGGTCATTGTGGTATGGGGGTAATTCATACACGCGCAGGGAATGACTGATTTGTATTGGTAAATGCCGAAAACGATACAAGCTCATACGATTAGTAATATATTGAGCTGGTTCCTCCGGCAGAATAAGCTTTCCTTTTGTGGTTTTAATGACAATTTCCCAAACGCTAGCCGCGGAAAGAAAGACCTCATTCTGACCATCCGCGATGATCTCTCTGGCGCGCAGCGACAATTGCGGATCCTCAGTGTTCCACCACAGAAAAGTATGTGTATCAATCAGCACTTTCATAAGTCAAACTCAGGGAGGGGCTCATCAAAATCAGGTAGTATGGTTACTTTACCCTTGTCAATCCCTGGGACACGTGGGGAAACATCCTCTGCCACAAATGGCAAAATACGCGCCACTGGTTTACCTGCTTTGGCAATCACAATATCTTCGCCCTTTAAAACACGTTCAAGCAGCTTGGAAAAGTGGGTTTTCGCATCATGGATATTAAATATCGTCATTTGACACCTCCTTATGTATTGTAGACTAAGTAGTAGACTAAGTCAAGTAAATAACATCTAAACAACTGACTTTTTTATACTGGATCCCAGAGAACGGTTTATGTTTTGTGAAATTCAATAAATAATGGAGCAGCTCACGAAACGGAAATATCGTAAACAAAGGTTTTAATATTTATGAGGTTTGTTTCAAAAGTCGAAATTTTCCTTATTTGACCAATTTGGTTTGTTTCCAGGAATTAATATCATGCGAAGGACAAAATATTCACACATTGAAAAAGCCTGAAGGGGCAAGCTTTAATGTGTTCATAAATTCTTAGTTTTTAAAGAGTTCCTGCTAATAGTTCAGCCTATCTTCCTGGGATAAATAGACCTTTTTCTCGTAGAAAACGATTGTAGGGCATCCTGTGGCCACGGAAAAGAGCAATATGAAATCAAGCAAGACCAAAGTGGTCGGCCATCCTGACTGCAGGGATCAGCGATCAATTTTCGTGAATGCAACGTGAAGATTTCCGACTTTTTAAGTAGGTTTGCTTCTGATTGGATAAACTCTATTCATTGACACAAATGAAAGGTGGAAACAATGTGGACTATTTAGCCAAGCATTAGAAGGTGGTTTTAGGTGTGGTTTTGTTGGTGGCTTGCTCTTAATAAGTACATGCGCGTCTGCGCTTTCGGGGAGTTGTCACAATAACAGATTCGACACCAGATGGTTTATTACGCTATTGGGATAAACAATGCTCTGATGCTATACTGGAATCAAAATTTCTATTGTATACTATGATAGACAAACATAGTTATCTTTCATAATTAATAGTATAATATAAAGACAGGTTATTGGGACCTACCCACTCCGTCCCAGACTTGCATGACACCCGATGATCAAAGGCCTTTCGATATTGGAATGAGCAAGCGAATCAGCACATAAAAACATCGACGCAGCTTTGTACTACACTATGGAGTTTTCTTTGACAAAACACCTTACGATCTCTGAAGGAATAAAATCGTTCATCGCTGAATTTGATTTCAACGGTAAGAAAAATACTGAGAAGACTTATTTACGTGCACTGACGCTGTTCGAAGAATTTATTGTCTCAGACAAAGACGAATCATCAGCCGAATACCGGGATATATTGCTAAACAGCTTTCTCTCTGATCTTCCAGATTCGATCCTCGGAGGATATTTAGCCTGGTTACGAAGACACCCATTTCCGATTGAATATCGGGGTCGCTATAAGCCACCTGCGGATCCCACCTCTCCCCCGCCCTTCAAGTTGTACTCTCCTTCAACTATTCATCTATACGAAACAGCACTAAAGAGAGTATTAGGGTTCTGGCGTGGTCGCGATTGGCTTTCGTTCAATCTTTTGGATCAAGCTGAGGCTCAACGATCTGCTTCCACAAAACCAAAAACGGACCGTAAATTTACAAACATTCGTGCCACCCTGGTTCCTCTGAATTTTGGGACGATCATGCTTGAGACTGTAAATCGACTAGTATGCGATCTCGGCGTGAATTCCAAATCAACTCGTTCAACAAGACTCGAAACACTCCGTTCTAAATGTTTAATCCATGTGCTAATGTTGACCGGGCTGCGTGCCAGTGATATTGCTGTTCTGACCGTACGAACCATTACTGATGCTCAAGAGCGTAATGGATACATGAATATAAAAACAATAAAATCAGGAACAACGGCCAATTGTTATCTAAACCCGGCAGTACTCGAAAGTATCAACCTGTATTTGAACGAACGGGGCGATAAATCCCCATGGCTTTTTATCCAACATGGTAAAAGTAACAAGAAACCGGATCCAAACAAGACGGTTTACTCAAAGTACACATCCGAAGGCAAAACCCGAAAGGGCTATGGGGCACCGATCACTCCTCTGACCATTTGGAGAATTGTACGTTCTGTCGCGAGCGCTGCTGGTTACAAACAAGAAGATGTGGATCGGTTCACTTCTCCCCATGCCTTACGCCATTGGTTCGCACAAAATTTACGAGACGATCTTGTTCCTCTTGATGTTATTCAAGCCAGTCTTGGACACTCCAGTTTAGAGACCACCCGGGCGATCTATGCCCCCTTCCCTAACCTGAAACCAATGGTTGATTCTTTGAACCGGCTGCAGGATGACAATGTTCCGAATGAAGAATCAGATGCGAATTAATTGAAGGGAAAAAATAAGAAATTACGTAGTACTGCTACGGAGGTTTCTTTTAGTAACTACAGCTTTATTAATCGGGTTTATATCCCCGGAATAGTATTTACCCAGCAAGCTGGATGTTACGCGGCATCCAGGAAGAAGCTTTCCAAAATGGGATTAATCCCCTATATCTTGGATAAATAAAGACAAAAAAATAAACTTGCTAGTTCAAGAAAACGATATTATACTAGCCATATAGCTAGTTTGTTGTTTGACAAGGAGAGCGCATGTTAGAGACGATTTATCCAGAGGAAGAACAGCTTTTTTTTACTGATCGGGAACATTTATTATCCCTGTTAAGTTTGAGTCGTGATTTATTACTCCAGGGTGTCCGTAAAAATCTGGCGCTGAGTGGTTTCCGCCGTGTTGGCAAAACACTGGCATTGAAGGAGTTTTTGCGCCGCTGTCAGTTGGACAAAGAGTCGGCGGTCCAGGTGGCTTATATCGATCTTCCACGCCTCTCATTCACCCCCGAAACTTTTGCTATTCAGTTTCTAGGATACCTACTTTACTGGTTCTGTAACCCCAGCCCTGAACAGCGTCCTGAAGCCTTTTTTGATCCGTCCCTTCAATTAATCACGGTCGGCCAATTGGGGAACCAAGAGTTGACCACTTACTTTACTCGTTTTCACCATGAGTTGGAAAAAGAAAAACCGGATCAACATTTATTATTGGAGATGGCTTTTAATACCCCGGAAGTCTATGCCCGGGCTATGAACCGTAAGGTGATGCTACTATTGGATGAATTTCCCGAGATATTATCACTGAATAACTACCCACAGATTCGTGACAGCTTGGGGCTTTTCCGTTCTGTACTACAAAGTCAGTCGCATGTGTGTTACGTGGTGGCCGGTTCAATGATCAGTTTGATGGAACGAATTTTCCTGCAAGCCGACTCGCCCTTGTTTGTCCATTTTCAGATGGAAACCGTACCGCCTTTCGGACGTGGCGACAGCGACACCCTGGTCCAGAAACGACTGGAACTGCTGGCCCGGCCCGTTTCTGGCGAGGTATTAGCTGCCGTTTACCAGGTAGCGCGCGGCCATCCCTTTTATACATATGCCGTATGTATGCATGTAATCGAGTCAGTCTCCCTGCTGCAAAAACCGCTCAATACAGCCACGGTTCAGGAAGCTTTCACCCTGGAAACCTTGGGCACCAACGGGCGCATCTACAACCTGTGTCGTTATTTTCTAGAACAATCACTTAAAGATGTGCGCGGTGACACTATGCCACAGGCGATTCTACAAGTCATGGGTAAAGAACCAGGAGGAATGGCATTGTCTGAAATTTCCACACGGCTCAAACGTCCCAGCGGGCCGATTCACCAAGTAATGAATTGGCTGCTGGATGTTGATCTGATTGAACAACGTGAAGATAAAACCTATGTATTCCGTGATCCAGTATTACAAATATGGGTAGCTTATTATTATTCCGGTGTCGAACTGACCGGCTTGCCCAGCCAGAAAGTGCTCAGCAGTTTGGTAGCTGAATTGATGGAAAGATATGAGCGTACTGCCAATGAATTGGGACTTGCTAAAGAAAGCCAGGTGCGGGAACTGCTGCAGCGTTTTGACGGGCAGGAAATCAAAGGTGAATTATTAGGGCTAGATGGACCTTTTCAACTACCCACCTTCTCTCAAGTATTGCCTTACCTTTCTCCAGATGGTCAGGTGGAAGTGGATGCTTTAGCCGAAGGCAGTCAGCGTTGGGTGGTTGAGATTAAATGGCGTAATAAACGGGTAGGTCTTAAAGAGTTACACGTATTAGCACAAAAAGCACACAATTTGAATGGACGCCCCTGGTATATTTCACAGGGTGGGTTTACGCCAGAAGCCGAGACCTTTGCCAGTGAAAACCAGATTCTCTTTTCAAACCGGTCGCAGATTGAAGCTCTAGGGAAAGCGATCAGAGGATAATGTTTTTAAAACAATACCTCAGGATTAAGAACAAATTTGGGTATTCCACCTTCCATTCATGTAAGAACATCATCAACGATCATTTTCGATTGTCGTTGAATTACTTCTTTTGTTGACCCCGCCAAATGAGGCGTAATCGTCAAATTATCTAGTTCAAGCAATGGATGATTAACGGGTAAGGGTTCATACCAAAAGACATCTAAAGCTGCGCCTGCAATCCTTTTATTTTGCAAAGCAGATAATAACGCTTGTTGATCAATTAAAACAGCTCTAGCTGGGGTCAGCTCACGAAACGGAAAAAACGTACGCTAAGTTTTAACTTATGTGATTTGTTGCAAAAGTCGGAATTTCCCTTGATTAACCAATTTGTTTTATTGCCAGGAATTAATGTCACAAGATGAATGAACTAATAGCACATGGAAGCCTGAGGGGGGCAGGCTTCCATGTGCGAAAAACATTATATCTTGTTTTTAAAGAGTTACTGCTAATAATTCGGCCCATTTTCAAGGATAAAATAGCCCTGTTTGGCGGAGAAAAAAATCCTAGGGCTTCCTGTGGGCTTCCGGTAAACGTTTCGTTAGCCGACCCAATTAGAACAAGTCTGCATGAGTGCCAGTGCGAACCAACTGCAATTCGTTCTTACTTTTATTCTTCCATCGCTTTCATGAACTCTTCCATGCTGTTCACGGTCTGCATCCCTACACCGTTCACCGCGTCCTGGATGGCCTGTCTGGAAACCTCATTTGGAATTTCCATCTGCCTTATAAATTCAGCGTAGCCCTCGTCATAGTTTTCTGCAAACTCAGGATTGCTTGCTTTACGTTTTTCAATGTACGCTTGTAAATCGCTCTTTTTTATCTCCGTACTAAAAATGGCCGGGCGGCCCCAGTGTTTTTTATTCATTATACCCTCGCGTAAATGTGTACTTCTTTATCAAGTCGCTCGCCCAAAAGGTCTTTTTCCACTTCAATGTCATAATTGGTCTGTAAGTTTATCCAGAACCGCTCAGACAATCCAAAATACTTAGACAATCGGAGCGCCGTGTCTGGGGTTATTCCTCGTGTACCATGTACAATTTCGTTGATTCGCCTTGGGGGAACACTGATATCCTTGGCCAACTTGTATTGACTAATCTTCATTGGTACAAGAAATTCTTCCAGCAGGATTACGCCGGGGTGGGTAGGAGGAATTTTTTCCGTCATTTTTATCTGCCTTGGTCTTTGTGGTTACGTAATAATAACGACAATCGTTATCAATGTCAAGAAGTGAATATTCAGTTTGTTTCCGCAGCGCGCCAGTTCGTGGTGAGCCTTTCTGACAGCCTTTGACTGTATAAAGTGACCTATTTGCTGTCAAAACGCAACATAGCCCGTCTGGTGGGCATGGAGCGGGCGCTGTGGAGTCAGGTCTAACAGAATCAGAAGTAAACAGGATTGCCGGCCATCTTTTGGGTACGCCGGCCAGCCTCAGCACGTTACAATTAAGTGAGGGTGTTATAGGGAAATACCATATTATCTATAGTAGATTAAAGAAGACTAATATGAAAATATATTCACGACGACCTAAAATATTTATTTTTTCTTTTTCCGTTTTTTAATTTTTAATTCGTTTTCCTTACGCAATACTCTATTCCTATACTTTTCAACTTTACGCAAATCTATTATTGCTTGTTTTTCTCTAGCTTGACTTTTTTGTAATTGTTCTTTGGCTGTGTTTTCATTTTCTGTTGCATTAACTGCCATTTCACTCAACAATTGTATTATTGCCATCGGACGATAAATTGTTGACATTCGGCTAATTAATATTTCTGGGTCTTCTCCGTATTTTTCGCTTAAAGTTCTCTCATAAATTCCACGTTGTTCAAGAAGATTTATTTTTGTTTGATCTATAACATTGCTAAAAACTGTTTCAATTATTCGATCATCAAGCAAATTTATTCCTGACCGAGACAATTCATATACAAGAGTCTCAAATGAACGATCTACTGATCCATCTTTCATATTCGAAAAAAGTGAATTTGCAAAATTTATAAATGTAATTGATGGCCAAGTTATTCTTAAGCCATTTGAAAAAAATTTAAGCATAGATGTATCACTAATAAACCAACTTGGCGAAATTACGCCCGACTCAGAAATAATGTGATATTCACCTGATCGCTCCTTATTTATTACCATAAGGGCTTCAGCTTCTGGTGTAGCTTTATCAACAGGGTCGGATACATGTTCATTTATTGATTGGTTTTGTAAAATTTGTTGATAATCAACAATTTTTTCAATAATCTTAATTTTATTTTCTTCAATCATTGATGTGTCAGAATCGTTATATCCAGGCCAATCAATGATATCAATAACTTCAATGCCAATATTTTTAAGTACTCCCTGAACAACGCGTTTGTCATTTGCTGAATAATAACTGTTTTGTAAAAAATTTTGAGAATTAAAAATTGAAAATAAATATGACTCCCAATCACCTTTTTTTTCTATCAGTTGCCATCGTATAAAACCATCAAGGAAAACGTTGGATTTTTTAAAAGGCGCATCGCCTTTTGCTGCTGCAAAAACATAATATGAAGTATGTCCATATTCTCTAACAATATTATTCGCAAACCATAAATGTTCTATTGTTTCTTCAAATAATTTTTGTGTAGTAAAAAATCGAATGCCCATTTCTCGCAACCGAGTAATCGATTCGCGAATGATCGCATTTGATAATGAAGCCAAGGCAATACAATGGATTTGTAAACTTGAATCAACAAGCCAAACCGTGTTTTTTGCTGAATTGAACCTTTCTTCAGCAACATCACCAAACGCACCTAACATATGGAATGCAATAAACCCTTGAGCTATTCTTCCTAAATATTCTCTATCCGCGCTTGTTGATTGGGTGAATATATCAACGGATATAGTGAAAAAAGCTTGCCGAAGAAGGATATCATCATACTTATTAGATGCCTCCTGAATGAATTTTGCCATTGAAGAAGGTAATGTTGATAATTCACTTTTATAATGAGAAAAAAGAGTGGAGGCAAGAGTAACGCCACCAATTTTAAAATAACTTACCATGGAGGCGTCGATATCATTTGCTATATTTTCTGCATTTTCACTGAGAGAAGGAAATTTTTGTTTAATTCTTAATACTAAGGAGGTAATAAATCTGTCACGCAAATTATTATATAAAACTAATTGTTGATTCGAATTACTTATTGCCAAATCATTTATTTTTATACAGCCATTTTCATCAATTGTACATAAACCTTGTTTAGAAAGATTTGACAAAATTGTTTCTTCTAATTGATTTGGCAATTTATTGTCATTTGGCCAACCTGCGAGTAATAAAATATCCTTAAGAGTGCATAATCCTTTATCTTTCGCTTTAGGTAAAACTGCAGTGATTGCAGCTGTGATAACTTGAATTCTTTTTTCGGAGAACGAATTTTGAGCAAAGAGTTTATTAAAAACAAAGAAACCAGGTGCGGCGCTATTTGATTGATAATTTGTTTGCAGTATTGATTCCATACTACGTTTAATAGGGATTGATATTCTTTTTGGGACAAAATCATTAATGGATTCTAAAAGGCGTAATAAATTCTGATGTTTACCATCTCGATTATCATATGAAATTACTCTTATTCGGTATTCTTCAAGGTATTTTGCACTGTCTTTAATCGAAATATCAGGTGCTATCCAACAAATCGGTTGGACAATCCCTGTTCCTTTTTTGGCTAATTTTAAGAGTAATTGCATATGTGGATCAGTAATTGAATAGCCAATAATAATTATTCTATTCATTTGAAGAATGGAGGTCATCTTGATCCGCCAGTATTCCCACTCTGGCGAATTAAGTATATTTTCATATTGTGTTGAAGTTAATATTAATCCTTTTTCTGATCTAAGGTCACCGTGCAATTTGAATATTGCACCTTGCAAATCCGGAATGAGAAATTGAAAGTTATCTTCATCGTTAGAATAAGTTGAATAGCTTTCACGAATAGACGCAAGTCTTGATTGAATTTCATCATCAAAATTTGTGGTTAAATATACTGGTATTGGCCATTGGGCAAGAAGATCGTATATTCGTGTTTCAGGTGAATTGGGCTTCATTTCCTGTCTAAGGCATTGCAATAACTTTTGTGGACCAATACTTTTACTAACTTCATTAAAGATTTTTGGATAATCTCCTATCTTCAAAAGTTTAGTAAATTGCTCATTACTTGCGCCTGGATTATCTTGCTCATATATTTTTATTGCTGATAATGCAAGTTTATTCCAAGATGGATAGCCTCTTTGAATCGATGGGCCAGAGCCTACAAATACCCACGCTTTGCCAGATCCAAGATAATCCAATAAAAAAGTATCCATGATTTCCTCCCAAATCTACTAGTAGTTTCGAAAACCATTTTGAAAAAAAGCTAATTATTAAGTTTATTTTTATTATAGGTTATTAATACCTGAATTCCACGTCAACACAAAAATCACCTTCAAACTTTCCTAATTGGCAAAGAATTTCGGAAATATTGGATATAGAGTAGATTATTCGCCTTACCCTTGTGTCGATTTCATCGATTATTTCTGGTAAATCTGAATAATGGGAATGTAAACACACCTCATCAACACTTTGGAACCAACACTGAATACTTGATAGCAACTTATTAGGGGTCAGCTCGCGAAACGGGAAGAATCGTACGCTAAGGTTTTGCTTATGTGATTTGTTGCAAAGGTCGGAATGTACTCCCCTTGGTTGACCAATTTGTTTTTACAGGGATTATTGTCACGCAAAAAAACAAATTAAATACACAAGGAAGCCTGAGGGGGGCAGGCTTCCTTGTGTGACAACATTGTATCTTGTTTGTGAAGCACCTCAAACAATAATTCGTCCTGATTTTGGTGGATAAATAGCCTTTTTGCCGTAGAAAATGATTCTAGAACTTCCTGATGGCTTCAAATATTCCGTGATTAAAGTGTGAAGAATTGGGCGTTTTGGGATTATAGACGGGGGAATGTATTAGGATTGTTTTTGTGGATGACGCGGTTACCCATGCACCCATTAGGGAGCTATCAGGTTCCTGGGTGTCAATAGGAGGCAAAAAAGAAAGGATTTCAAATGAGTTCTATCATAGTCAAGGCACTGCGGTTGGCCACAATCCCCGCAATCGCGTATGCAATTTACCTGATAACCAAAGCCGGCTTATTGGCGCAATTTGAAGAGATTTTCAACCATTGGCCGCACCCATAATCAAAGACCTGGTGTAACAAAAAAGGACTGGATTTCTCCAGTCCTTTTAGTTATCCAAACAAGTCGGAGTGTGTACCCGTTCCAAATAAATATACGCAGCTACCTTCAATTGCATATATTAATAACCAATCAGGCGCAATATGGCAGTCCCTTTCTTGTCGTCGAGTGCCTTGCGTTTGATGGTCTTTATACTTTGGGTCAAGAACCTCTCCCCTCTCCAATATTCCAACAACCTCATAAAAAGGTTCAAGGTTAACTCCTCGCTTGCGGTAGAGTTTTAGGTTTTTCTTTACCTGGGTTGTGTAAACAACCTCTCTCATTAATCTGCCTCGATTTCGGCGCGGAGTTCTTCAACGCTGTTTACCTTATGAATGTTGATCCCCGCCCAAGCGTCGTTAATGGTTTTCATGGTTGCCGCATTCGGTATTTCAACCGGAAAAGGTAAGCCGCGCCGCATATTGATCTGGTTGTAAAACATTGAAATTGCTTCAGTGGCTGAAATACCCAAAGACTTTAAGATAGAGTCGGTTTCGGTTTTTACATCAGGTTCAATCCTGACGGAAATATAAGCAGACTTATTCATTTTCTCTCCTTGATATACCTGACTATGTATATCCTCTATGACGTTTATTGTACCACAAATGCGCTACACTTATTAGGAAAATTGGTAATTAATCCGAAGGACTTTTTTCTGTGTTTCCGCTGAAACACTAATCACTTCTGGCCGGCAGACTGTTGGCCACGCTCAAATGATTCCTGTAAAGGTCTTTTGGAATTAAGCGTGTTCCGGCTCTGCTTTCTTTCTGGTTGTGGCCACCGGCTCATCCACGGCCAGCGAAAGCCTTAAACGAGCGCCTACAGATTTTGCGGCTTTATACATGGTGGCCAATGTGATCGAGAGGTTTTCTGGTTCAAGAATACGGTCCAACGCTGCCCGGCTTGTGTTCATGCGCTCAGCCATTTCTGTTTTACTGATCTTCTGCGCTTCCATCAGTGCGGCGATTTTATAGGACAATACTTTCTTGATCGCGGCAACTTCTACCTCTTCCAGGATTCCTTCTTCTTTAAGGAAATCATCAAAATCACCACCAATATATTTGTTTGTCATTATTCACCTCTTTGAATAGTATTGTATCTATTTTGATACGCATTATCAAGAGGTTTATTCGGCAGCTTTTTGTTTTGTGTTGAAGCCTTCATTTGACCGTGTTATAATAGTCATATGACCACTTTAACCGATCTGGCTTTGGAAGACAGAGTATTGCGTGTTCTCGGTGATAAAACGGGTAGCAAAAAGAAACCTACTGGCTCCACACATCTCAGGGGCATGGTCTTGCGCGGATATCCCTTTACGGCCTTTGAGTCCGTTCAGAAAGAAATCGACCTGCCGCAAAAACAACTCTCTGCAATTGTGGGCATGACCGAAAGTACACTTACCCGAAGGAAACGAGACCACCAACCGCTTACCGCCATCGAATCAGATCGCCTTTATCGGGTGGCGCGGATCACCGCCCTCGCTTTTGAAGTATTTGGCGATGAGGATAAAGCGCGTATTTGGATGAAACGCCCGAATGACGTATTGGATGGCGACATTCCTCTTGCGCTCCTGGCAACCGAAATAGGCGCAAGCCAGGTAGAGGATGAGCTTCAGCGCATTTTGTATGGAATCTATATCTAATGCACCTTTGGAGAATAGACCGTCTGATTTTTCCAGACAAGTTCTCCGGCTTTGGCGCATACTTAACGCCAGGTCGTTGGCATCTCCGGTACAACCGGGTTATTTACACTTCTGAGGCTGCTTCTCTCGCTGTTTTGGAATATCTAGCTCACTTGCCGCCAAATCTTATTCCGTTGGATATTTCTTTGCTGGAGATTGAGGTTCCTGACGATATTTCCATCGAACGGCAGGACGCTCCAGAAACATTAAATCCCGATTGGCGAAATATCAAATTACATGTTGAATTACAGAATTTCGGCACACAATGGCTGGTAGAATGCCGTACCGCCCTTCTTGCTGTTCCCTCTGCTATCTTGCCTATTGAGACAAACTATCTTTTGAATCCTGCACACCCTGAGATTTCAAAGGTGCGGATTATTGGCGAAGAACCGTTCTTTTATGATCCAAGGTTGATAAAGAAATGAACGCAGTAGCTACCACCCGAATGTCATCAAAGGGGCAAGTGGTAATCCCTGAATCTATCCGCAAAGAAATGAACCTTGTTGAAGGTACTCAGTTTGTTGTCGTGGCAGAAGATGACGTAGTGATGCTCAAAATCCTCGAAGCGCCGGCTATCAGCGATTTTGATGATCTGCTTCAGCAAGCGCGCGCCCAGGCGAAAACTGCCGGCTTGAAACAGTCTGATATTTCCGATGCAATCAAAAAAGCGCGTGGTCATTAGTGAACGATATAAGCTGGCTCGATGAACTGATGTTTAAGCTATTCAATATCTTCCCTTACCCGGACACGCCTTTTGTGAAAACAGAGGATGGTTCGTTTTATTGGATAGATTTTAATGATGAAAAACCACCGCAAATAAGCATTAGCAAAAACGGCCACCACTGCGGTTTAATAAATTTGCTTTGGAATAAAGACACTCTTGAAATTTGGGATATTAATTTATTTCCGAAACATCGCGGTAAGGGATTGGGAACAGGGCTTCTCAATTGGCTGATCGCTTATGCACGAAAAGAAAACATGAACGAGCTGTGGGGGCTGGTGGTTCCAGAAGACGAACAAGACTTTGACCGCACAATGGCCTGGTACTTACGCCATGGCTTTCAGAGAGAATCTCCATCAAAGAACTCCATACGCATGAAGTTGTGACCTCGCTACAAGCCTTTCTGACAGCTTTTTGACAAATAGACCAAATTCCTGTAAAAAACTAATCTAGGGCTTCCTGTGGGCTTCATTTCAGGCGCATAGTCGGTTATCAAAAACAAAAGTGCGCTGTCTACCTGAGGGGGCAGACATCCACGCACAGAGATATTATATAATACTTTATCGTTTTTCTTTTATACAGATTAACTGGAGTCCGTTCTTTTGGTTGTTCCAACCCCAACAATTGTTTGGCCAGTATCTTCAATCCTAATAAAAGAAACATCGTGTTGGTTATCGCCAACATCAAATTTGAAGCTTGTCTCAGTTGCAATTACGTTTCCTGTTTGTGTGCTCTCATACTTCTTTATGTCACAAATTGGAATCTTTTCCAAAATAATTTTCAGAACCCCGCCAAATAGAATATCTTTTATTCGAACATCCCCTAGTTTTGTCTTTATTAGAAAACAACTTTTATCGTTTGTGTATTGAGCCTGCAATTTTACCCTTTTTGATCCGCCTTTTGGATCGATATCAGTAAATAAACCAGCACTTTGTGACGCGAGTAAAAAAGCAGTAGCCAAATTACAGAAATCTTTAGTTTCAGTAGAAAATAATATCTTTTCATCTGGGTTTCGTAAACTCAATAATAATTCAGATAGTGCTTGGATTTTTTCATCTGTATCGTCAATGTTGATTTCTACTGATTCCAACATAGCGTTGCTTTTTGTTAAGACCATTTCTTGTACTTTAAACCAATCGCTAATTTGTGACAAATCAGCTTCTTTTATTTCTCTAGTTTCAATTCCTTTATCTTTCGCGTATTTTGCCGCACCATCAGAAAATCCCGTCGTTGAAACTGCAATTATCTTATCAAACTTAAACCTGTCCCTTCTTCCAAAAAGTTGTTCTATCCATTCTCCCGGTACCGGTCCTTGAGACGGGCGGTCTCTACATTCGATTAACCACTTGAAATTCGTTGAGCCAATTTTTCCAGCAATTACAATATCGAATTCTGCAACAGGAGTTCCTTCGGTAAAGAGTTTATCGTTAGTTGTAATAGTAAATTTGTTTGGAAGGAGAGCCTTTTCAATTTGCGCTACAAACCCTTCGAGTAATTTTCCTGTATTTGCCATATTATTCACTTTTCCAAATAACGTTGAAATCTTTGTGTTTTTGAGACTGTCCTACCTTTTAATATTGCACACACTGATTATATAATTATTTTGAAAGAGGGTCTGCGCTAGGTAGTCAAAGAAAGCCGGTAATCCATGTGGATTTTTTCCAAAAGAGGGGTACTTCGAGAAATCCGTAAGCCTGGCTGCCAGCCGGTGGCCATGGTTATTTTCATCCTCATAGTTGCTGTGGTTATGAAAGTGTGGTTGTTTCCGTGATAGAGAAAAAGTATATAATGGATTCATCGTGGAACTCAACAATGAACGTCGGGGAATAGCGTTTTTCAAAAACATTTTTCTACATGCCCTCGACCATACCATTCAAACAGTATTTAATTACGCACATTAATCTAAAACAAACTTATTCAATGATCTGTTTTTGAGTTTTCATTCTAGCTTTGGTTAAAAAGGAGGAGTGGTGGGTGAAGATACTGCTTTAATAAGGGAAAGCATTAGGGTTTTTTTTGACAAAAAGAAAATCCAAAAAGAAGGAGATCGGTTTAGTCAACTCAATTTGCTCAGGAGACACAAAAATATATGTCTTCATGGCAGCGAATTGGCTACCTGGCCTGGCGTAATGGCAATTCTGGCGGGCATAGAAATGTTGGGGTATTTCTACAAGGGAGGAGTTTTTAAATTTGGCTCCGCGGATAAATTTACCCAATTTTACACAAACTTCTTTTTTAAGGATGACCATAGCCCACAAAAGCAAACCGATGCAATAAATTTATATAAAGCAAGGTGTGCTATGATGCACACTTACGGGTTATACACCGAAGACTACGACAGAAGAGGAAACATTACTAAGGTTTATTATTTTTCAATCAACATGAACACAACGAGCCCTATTATTTATCAAGAACCAGGAACAGATAATTATGTGATTTCGATACCCTCCCTGGACAATGAATTTGACAACGCGGTTGATAATTATCAGGAGTTCTTGAGTGGGCTTTTAGAAACAGACCCTGCCGATCCAAAAATAGTTTTGTTTCTTGAGGCTTATAAGAAAGTGAAATTAATAGGAGACCCTAAATTTATGACACCGTTTGTTTATGGGTCAACGAGTGGAAGTGCATTATTAACACCTTAAGAAAACTGGCATTCTCAAAAGGCTTGATAAAAAAAACCGAGGTTCTCGTTAATATATACTTATTTTGATTTGTTATAGGCACCACCGCCTAACTATTGACTATTCGATATGGCAAACGATATCTACAAATCTAAATAATATTAGGCTTGGTTGTGACTTTGTATTCAGGGAATTTATTACTCAATGATTTTAAAAATATTATGGCCTCGCGATCACGTAAAAGGGAACCCGTTTGGGGGTGTTTCGGGGTATCGCTCTCTAAAAATTACTTTTCATAGCGGTTCTTTTAATAACTTGTCGAGTGAGGAGCAAAAAGCACTGGACTTACTCAATGATTTAGCAAGGCTGGACGACGTGGACGCATTGTCGTTTGATGGTTCTCTATTCCCTAAAATTGTAATAGACGCAGAAAAAATAAACAATAATTACATACCGATTAAGATTATTAACCCTGAAGGAGAAGCTATATTATTTTCTGGTGTATCCTCGTCATATATTGAACCTAATTGCTTGGCTCATTTGTTGGGAATCTACAGTTCAGGCGAGGAAGATAAATATCGCCCCATTAAACAAGAGATACTAGAGGCTCAATCTCATGGCGCTCTCCACCGGGATTTATTTGTAACAAACTCTCCTTTGCTGATAAAAAACAGAAACAAACTTGAAAGATTAATTATTTGTACTCCTAAAGAAGCTCTGAAGATTACCGGGTTGTACCTACGAATGAAAGGGGAGTTCGAGTGGACAACTCATATTCGGGGTAACTGTACATTTCGTTCATCAAGACGAACATTTTATGAATATGTTTCCAGGGGATTGTTACCCAGCAGTTGGAAGTTTTTATCTGGGATTGGGACGCAAAAAAACCGCGAGGAATTAATAGATCTAGGTTGGAGTGTTTTGAATAGATATTCTCGGGCGCTGCAGGCTCGAGACGAAATATCTCGCCTCTTTTACCTTTTAGACAACGCAAGTCTGATTAAAGATAATACCCTTGATGATCAAATGGCATATCATTTTGATTATTTTACTGTATTATTGACCGCGGCTCTTGATGCCGAAGCATTAATAATAAATAAGGTTTTTGAACTTGGTTTGAAGGACGTTGACTGTGGGATAAGACGAGAAAAATTTATAAACAGCCTCTATAAAAACAATTCTGCTTGTAATCTATTCACTCTTCTTAATGAGCAAGAAGGTTATGTAAATATACTGTTTGGTTTACGCAATAAAATTCATTCATCAAGTTTGGATACTGATTTTTCTGTTCCAACCAATAATCCGGATGAATTTCTCGAAAGGGTGTTTGAGTTTAATCAAGACGACCATTGGGGAATTCAAAAACAGAATGTAACCCTTATAAAAAACCACGCCGCTCCTGTCCCATCAATAAAATACACTATTGACACATACAACTTGACACACGGTTTATTGATCGAGGGAACTAAATTGATAGATTTAATAATGGATAAAACAATAGATGGAATGGATCCAAATAAACTATCCAATATAATGTTGACCCCGCCCCCCGACATGATTCCTTATATAGAGACTTACCTGCTTCTGGTTTAAATCCACTCTGCTGTTTTTGAAATAATCTTAATGAAAATAGGCGAGATCTACTTGCCTTCTATATCAAAACCAGTTAAGCAATACTTGCGGGGAGGAATTTTCAACCATGAACTCGCGCTCGATCACATTGGTCTACTTGGTGCTGTGCCTGATCCTGCTGGCCGGATGCGCCGGCAGCAAGCCAACGGTTGAGCCTTTTGAGAATGGATACGCAACTGAAATCCAGGAAGATAACCAAGTGTATTTCCAGCACCTTTGTGTTGGCGTAAAGAATTTCGAGAAAGAACCTTGTGTTGACAATCCAAAGAAGAAATGCTTTTCTGCTGCTGTGTGGGCTGTGGATTTCGAAGAAACAGATCTCGGTTCGCCGGTTCGGGTCCAAGCCGGCCAAGTGATCACCGAAGGTAGTTACACCATCCTTATTGTAGATATTGGTCAAGACCAAAAATCAGGCTGGATTGAGGTGTCCATCCTCAGTTCTGCAACACCCTCTCCTGACGACTCTATCATCTTTGAATCATAGACTGATTGTGGGCTTCTGGCGACGACAAAGCCGATAATACTTGCTGCCCATTATGCCAAATTGGGTTTCATACAGATCCCGGATTCAAAATTCATGGCGCTGAGTACTGAACCGAGTTACCGGCATTCTGATTACTTCTACCGGCAATACCCCCTATAAATAGTAGAAATTAATAGGCTTTCTCTTACTGGAAGCCTATTTTATTTAAACCCCTATCGTACAATCGTTTCTGGTAAGACAAAGAACGGATTTTGGTCAAAAACAGGATGAAGAATGACAGAATACCGTTTTAAGCATCCCCACTGCCCCAATATCCCCTGAAAAAACAAGACAGTACATTTTGTTGCTAAAATTTCAAAAAAAAATATAATTATTAAAGATTACTTGTTTATTATAAATTGTGTATTATTATTGCCATTACAGCGAACTTCGATAACTGGTACAAAATACATCATAATAATAAGGACCTCATGGCTATGAATCATACTGATCCAGGATTGATTGCTTTGTTTAAAGTGTTGGACGCAACCTGCCGTCCATCTACGGAATTTGTGCTATTTGGCGAGAATTTGGTTTATGAATTCAAAGGATTGTCTACTGGAAACAGCGTTCTTTACTCGCCCTTGGCCGACAGCGAACCAACTCCTTCAACGGACGAAACAACGCGCTTACAAATTGAGGAAAAAATCAGGAATTATTTATCTGTAGTAATTATTGTTTATTCAACTTTGACCAAAGTGGAACCAGCAACACAAAAACATATAACTGAAATAAGCGGTTATTCGGTCCGGTATGAAAACGGAACCCTATCTCACCTTAAATTAGCCAGCGAAGAAGTTCGGAAAGTAGCACTAATTAACCCTCTTACGGGGCAACCTAAACAACCAGAACCAAATGATTTATTTTTATAACTATCTGCAAATAGGGAACTGCTCACGAAAAGGAATAAAGGATCCGCTAACACTTTTTATTTTTCTTGAAAATTCACATTGTTTCGGGCTGGTCTTCCAGGTTTTATCTTTTAAAATAAACGGTCAAAAAAAGCTCTCTTTGACACCAAAAAGGCTTATGTTGCCGGCACTCCGGCCAGAACATACCAAAACGGCTTGCAATCTTGGTATGCGGTAATCCCTTCCCCGTTGAAGTACAAACTTACCAGTAAGATTGTCAAAGAGGCGAATTTTATTTACTGAAAACATCAGGAAACAATTGAACCTTGTTGAAGGTACTCAATTTGTGGTTGTGGGAGAAAACGACGTAGTGGGAAATTTCGACCTTAGCAAGAAATCACTAAGTAAATCCTTAGCGTGCTATTTTTTCCGTTTCGTGAGCTAACCCCTTATATTACCTTAGCTATTGATTTTAATATCTTCTTTACCTCTACTGCCATTTCTGGGCGCAAACTATTCGTTTTTTCAATCCAAGACAAATCCAAAAATCTCTTATCTTTTAATATTAAGTTGTTCAATATCTTTATTGCTTCATTGGTGCGTCCCAATGCATTTAAAGTGATTCCCAAACCGATATTTGCTAAAATATTGGTAGAGTCCGTTTTTATTGACTGTCGGAAACTAAGTAAAGCCTCATTCAAATTGTTTAGAGCAAAATAAACAAACCCCCGTCGAGAGTGGGCTTCAACATCATCAGGGTAATTATTAATAGCAGTATTGAAATCATCTATTGCTAATTCCCATTTACCTTGAAGATAATACACATAGCCCCTTGCAGTATAAGGGGTATTATTTTTTATATCAAGTTCGATAGCTTTTGAATAAAAATCAATTGCTAATTCTGTTTTGGTTTGCTCAAGAGACACATTACCACGATAAACATAAGCCACAACATTATTGGGGTCAATCTCGATTGCATCATCGAAATCAGCAGTAGCTAAATCGATTAAATTTTGCCTCATATAAGCTGTTCCTCGGTTAAGGTAAGCATTTGAGTTTTGGTTATCTAGCATAATTGCTAGATTATAGTCAGCAAGAGCTTCGTCGTGTTTTCCTAGTTGCGCAAGTGCCACGCCTCTGTTGACAAATGTCTGTGCAGCTTTAGGATTTAATTCAATTGCCTTATCATAATCTGATAGAGCCGATTCCCAATCTTTTATTCCAGCATACGCTATTCCTCTATTTGCATATGTATCTGGAAGGGTTGGTTCAAGTTCTATTGCTGCATTAAAATCGGCAATAGCTTTTTGCCATTCTTTTTGATGAATAAATGCTTGGCCGCGATTATAGTATCCAATAGCCTTTTTTGGATCTAGTTCTATACATTCGGTAAAATCAACAATGGCTAAATCGACATCACCATTTCCAAAGTGAGATACTCCACGGTATAGATATATAACAGGATCAGATTGTTTTTTGCATATTGCTTGGCTGAATTCAATAATAGCAGCCCGCCAATTTTGTTTCTGTAAATATATCAAACCTAATGGGAAATGGCCATCAACACTCGGGCCAAACCCATCCATTTCATCAGAGGATGTCGATCTCTCACCAAGTTCTATTACCTCAATATAATCAGATATTGCTGACTCAAGATCACCCATTTGGGTATTTATTATTGCTCGATAATAATAAGCATATCTGTATTTTGGATTCATCTCAACTGCTTTGTTCAAATCGCCTTTAGCTAGATTTAATTTCTTTTGATAAAAATAAACAAGCCCTCGCTGTAAAAATGCTGCAGCTAAGTGGGGTTCAAGACTGAGAACTTTATTTAAGTCAGTAATTGCATCACCCCAAAGTTCTTGGTTAATATAAAAGGTTCCTCGATTTAAATAGGCATGTGTATAGTTGGGATTGATATTAATTGCTTGATTAAAATCAGATCCCGCTTGCTCCCATTCTCCCAATTCTTCATGTGAAACCCCACGATTATTAAAAGCTTCGCTTAATCTTGGATCTAACTCAATAGCTTTATTATATTCCGATATTGCTAAAGCCCATTCCCCTCTATGAAGGTATAAATTTCCACGATTGTTATATGCTGGTGCAAATTTCGCATCTAGTTTAATTGCCTCATCGTAGTCTACAAGAGCGCCTTCTCTGTCCCCCCGATCAGCACGCGCACTACCACGGTTCACATATGCTTCGGCATTTTGAGGTTTATCAGTAAAAACACTTCTGAATACATCAAATTTTTCTTCAAGGGCGTTTTTCATTTCTGACAAGTTCTTATCAGAATCTGAAGATATTGTTTTTTCAAACACCTTTATCAAACTAGGGTTAAGTGTGAATGCATGGATGAAATCATCAGAAGCTAAATCCTTTTTCCCAAGTGAGGCATATACTTGACCACGATTAAAATATGCCCAGGATAATTGCGGATCAAGCTGAACAGCGATATCATAGTCTGCTAATGCTTCACTATACTTCCTTTGCTGACAATAAATACCAGCTCTATATGCATAGGCTTCAGCATCCTTTGAGTCTAGATTTATCGCTTCATTAAAGTTAGCAAGTGCAGCCAATAGATTCCCCATTTCTATATAGGACCGACCACGTTCTAGGTATACCACAACGTTTTTGGGATTCAATTTATTCGCTTGATCATAGTCGGTTATTGCTTCTTCAAGACGATGTAAACGAGCCAGAATAAATCCTCTTGAAAAAAAAATACCATCATTTTCATTTTTTAGATCAATAGCTTTGGTATAGTCCGTGTATGCATTATTCCATTCACCTCGATCCATCCAAGCTTTTCCTCGAAGAATATAGAGCCCTCCGTTTTGTGGTTCTATTTTAATTGCATTATCATAGTCGGCAAATGCAGTATCCCATTCACTCCTAAAGGAATATAAATCGCCCCTTGCGGCATATGCATCTGTATTTTTGTTGTCCAGAAATATTGCCTGATTGAAGTCTTCTTTTGCCAATTCCCAACAACCTTTTTTTAACAATATTCTCCCCCTCATCACATAATAAGTCGATTCGGGTTCAAGGCGAATCGCGCTATCATAATCTGCAATCGCAGCATCGATATTTCCTTTTGTAAATAGAATGTGTGCGCGAAGAGAATATGAATCTGCATTGCGTGCGTCAATACGAATGGCTGTATTTATATCCGCCAAGCTGTTTTCTAAATCTCCTTCTTTGAACAGAAACACAGCACGATTATAAAAGGCCAGAGAAAAGTCAGGCTTTAATCGTATTGCCTCATCCAAGTGAAAGAAAATACTTTTTTGATCATTTTGGTCAAGACTAAAAATCTTATTGAAATGATCCTCTGCACTTAGCTCAGCCTTAGTTGGTGAAGGATGATTTGCCGCTGCAGTAATAACCTCCTCTGCTATTTTCCTGATATCAGAAGGAAGCGGGTTTATGCTAACTCTAGGCGTGCTGATTAACAACCGTTTCAATTTATTGATCGATGCGTCGTAATATTCCTCTGAAAAAGTCAGCCCTTGATGTTCCTGTAGTTTGTCCAATTCGCCCACCAGAAATTTACCGTATCGCGAAAAAATAAAACTTGAAATGAATATTGGAATAATATTCCGTTCTAGCTTTAGAGCATGTTCAATCTCTCTTCGCATTAAATCCCTTGGATTAGAACAGCGTTGTAAAGTTCCGGGGGCCAATAGAACTATGAAATTCTCCCGGGCTTCAATTTCACTAAAAATAATACGTTCAAATATACCCACAGGAATTGACTCATAATCGAAGAACACATCGAAATTCCCATCTCTTCTTAATTCATTAAAAACGAGTCTTGCATAAGCCCAACTGACTTTTCGGCGATAACTAAGGAATACCGTTTTTTGATCACCACCCAACATAACAGCTCCTATAACAAAAAAAAGTATTATTACACGGCATAAGGGAAGTAACAATTCAATTTTGGCAAATGATTATTAATCTGTATTAGCAAATTGATAATTCTCCAGTTGTGTAAACATTATAAACACAAGTCTATGATTGACTCTGAATTTATGTTCTTATACCTAAACATCACGAACCTTTTATGAAATAATGATCTATGGGTACGGACATTATTCCTTCATTTACAGGACATTTCTTGTCACAAAAATTTGGATTTGTGATTAACATAGATTCATTGTCATTAAAGCCCATAAATTTCAGCCTGAAATTTTGATATTTCTGACCATTCCAAATATCAACAATATCAGAAGAAAGAATGTTGCCCATGATAAAAAGTTTATCTTGTAAAGCACAACAGGGGTAGACGTCACCATTTGCCTTAATTAGCAATGCCATCCAGGGTGCGCCACAAAAATTAGGGATTTCTCGGTCAGGGCGTAGCTGGAGGTTTGAAAGAATCTTATTGACCTTTGGAATCACAGCATTCTTAAAATCACCTGTATATTGATGACAATTTAAGTAATGAACATTTATCCCAATGCCTAGGTCATTACAGAGTTTACTCATTGATGGAATACATTCATAGGTTTTTTCATCAACCACAAAAGATGCATAAACCTTTGTAAGTCTGTAAATATCAAGCTTTAAAAAACATTCAATATTACCGAGAATTCGTAAAAAATCTTTTGAATCTCTTTGTGTTATATCTCCCCACAATTGACTTGAAGGTGCCTGTAAAGAGATGTGCAAGATATTAAGATCACAATCTAATAATTTTTTACATAATTCAGGTGACAAATTAATGCCGTTTGTATCGAACCGAAGTAGAGATATATTTAATTGTTGTACATACTTAACGACTTCAAGAATTTTTGGATAAACTGTTGGCTCTCCTCCGCCCGATAATCTGATGGCCAATAATCCTTGTTTTTTTAAATTGTTCAATGTTCTCTTAAATAATTGATAGTCGATGCTCTTATTACCCGTCCTTAGCGAAACTTGGTTACAAAAATAACAATGTGAATTACACAAATCCGTTAAATGAAATTCAACGTATTTCGGTGAATTAATTTCGAACATATTGTCGTTATTAATAAAACAAATTAACTGATTTTTGCTTACCAAATTTGATAAGTCGGTCATTTAGAAAATCCATCAACAAAGAGATTAATTTATGATTCTTTACACTATTAATACTCGGTTTCAGTTTCCGGGGCGGTTTAATACGAATATTATTATCAAACAAATTTTTGTTTCTAGTTATTCATCCCGGTTTGTATATTCGACCAAAGATCTTTAATTAAGTAAGAAAGTGTCTTTTTCGAGTGTATACAAAACGCTTCATCAAGCGACCAAATACTGCCCCCCCGTATTTCTGCGTCATATGGACACCCACCACCGCAAATACCCAGTGCAATACAATCCATACATTGAGGCATATTAAGAGGTGATCTCATCCGCCACTCATTCCATATCGGGTGATTTGCAGGGTCAAAGTCTTCATCGGGAATAATGAAATTTTTATTGCTGCCAAGATATGCCTGACAAGGACCTATTTGACCATCAGGTGATACAACTATTTGCTGGCCGCAACCAGCACAATCATTTAAATATATTTTTCCTTCTACAAAACTTTTTGCTTTTCTCATTATTCGGTCTTCATAGACCCCCTTGATTCTAGCCTTTTCAAAACATTGGAGCATAATTGTGGACACTTGGTCTGCATATTCTTGAACATTTCCAAGCTTAACAACTTCACTGTCAACTAACATATTAAATCCAAAACCTTCAACCTTTAATTCATCAATAAACCAATCGACAATTTGAAGAGCGTCCTTAAGGTTATGCGATCCTAAGGTACACGAAATTGACACATTACAACCACTTTGTTTTAGCAGTTTATAACCTCGCAAAACATCATCGAAAGAACCGGAACCTGTGATTAATGGACGTTCCCTATTTTGATGTTCACGGAACCCGTCTAAAGAAACCGACACATTAACTATATTCAAGGCAAGTAAATCGGCTACTTCTTTGGTAATTAATGAACCATTTGTATTTAATGTAATATTCGTTGCCACTGGCAACATATTGTTGTGTTTCAAGGTGCGTATATATTCAAGTATAAATTTTAGGGTGTTAAGATTTAGTAATGGTTCCCCACCATAAATTATTATTTGAGGTTCTTGAGCAAGTAAATGGTATGGGTTATTTCCATGAACATTTTGTCTTGCAAGAAGATCTGCAAAGAAGTCGAGCCTTTCTTTTGCTATTTCATTGGTCATTAATATTGGTTTCTTGTTATGAGTCATGTTACCCATAATGACACAATATCGACAGGCAAAATTGCAGGAATCAGTGGTAAGTAGATATAAAACCCCTATTGGCAAACTCTTCAAAACATTTACCCACTTCTTACATTCTTCAGTTTCGTCCATTGCACAATCCACTAGCATTTTGTGGTTTAAAAGTTGTTCTAGTAGATTTTGAGATTCCGGTGTTTCCTTGAGAAGCGAGTGAAATTGGGATATGCTTTTACCAGATTCGTTTGCTCTATTCAAATTTTTGAATAGAGGGAAAAGTTCAATATTCACAAATATTATAGCGAGATTAATGGAATTATATATTGCAAAATAATTATCTAATTGGACAAAATGCACAAAACGTGACACTTTATAAAGATTTTGATTATCAATATTATTCACGAATTACCCCTCTATAAGAATTAATGAAATTAAAATTCAATTGAAATAAAAGCCCATTACTTATATTTCTGTAATTATCCTTACTCAACAAAAAATTCGGTGGCTTTGCAATTCCTATCCGCGGGAAAAGCTCGCGCGTTATTGCGGAACCGCAAGACTATTAACCACACCCACAAGCATTGAACTGATCCAGCAAGCTTTGCAATGTTGAAAAAGAAAAATAAACTATAAATTACTCTCTCAAATTGACATAGGTAAAATTAATTCTGGACGAACAAAAAAGGAAATATTTTCTTCCTCTGTATGTCCACACCGACCAGTGCAGGTACATTGACCACATAAGCCACAAGCTTGGCAAGCACAGACGCTGCAAATGCAAAAACAAAGACTGCATTGAGCACATCTTTGATCTACATTTTTTTGGTTAGTGTTTGAAATATTAATATTGCCAAGTGTTTTAATAAATGCTTCTTTACTCGGAACAATAAAACAAGTATCCATTTTTCCCTCCATTGGAATGATATAAACCTAATAATATTATACATTTGTTTTAAATTTCAATAGGCCCGTTAAATTTATTATAATTTATATTACTAAACTAATATCGGTTTAAAGCAATAGCAGTTTAGTTATAAATTGTTGATGATATCAATAAAAGTCAAATTGATTCGATATTCTTGTAAATTTACTTAAATAATTTGTCGAATACTTTAAATTCTGCGGGTGAAATAGATGTTAATCGAAAATGGTCAATGCTTAAATTGTTTTCTAATTCAAAAAAACCGCAAGTTATTAACCCTGAATATCTAGCTGTAATGATTAAATAATACCTTCCTTGTGGAATTTTCTTCTTTTCGCTTCTCCAATTTATATAATTAGGATAGAAAGAATCGTTGTTATATATATAACAATCATTGTCAGAGTCAAATCGAGCAACAATATCAATGGGTTCAGGTATTCCCGTGAAACAATCTCGATTCATAATTTCATTGTATTTTGACCAATCAAATAATTGAACTACCCCTTGTGTTTGTGGGTCTAAATGGATGGTGGATGGTGGATCTGAATGTGACCACCTAGCAGAAATTGGTTTTGCAAATAATGGTTTCTTATCATCATGATAAAGGACTTGAATATCGACAGAGCAATGATTGGCAGGTTCTCTTCTTAACCAACTAAAAAGCTTAGGCATTTCTTTGTTGATTAATTTAACCCTTAATAATTTTATGTGATGAGCTGGGGCCCCTTGCGGTAAATTATCAGAAGAATCGTTTTCCTCTAAAAACACTAACTTAGGGTTTCGCAATTTCTCAAAAACAACAGTTGTAATAATTGTAAGAACTATTCCAATAAATGTAGTTATTATCGTTAACATATTATTCCCTCCGTATTCTGTAATTGTTAATAACACTTTATAGGGTAAATACATTAAAACAAAAAGTAATTATGAACGATATTGTGTGTCTTCATCGGGTTAAGGATTCTCCCCCCTTCACCTCTCCTCTCGCAAAGATTGTGGCGTCCATGGGTTCCTTGTCAATAATGAACCTTCGTCGAAGACTCGTCCTTCGAACACAGTGAGGTAATGATCAATTCATATTAGTTGAGTATATTAAAATGATTATTTTACAATTTCTTTTCACTTACTAAACGCCAATATTGGAATCCAAGAGCTGTCAATCGGCAGGATTTAGAATTTATTGCAGCAAAATACATGTATTCCTCGTCAACCGGGACGACAAGGCCAACGCTTTGAAACTTTTGAAGATTTTTAAAAATCGCAACGTTTTCTGGAATGGCGGTTGGTTCAGTATCTTCATAAGTCGGATTCAATTGATGCTCTGCCTCTGGTGAAGGAAAATAAGCTGTTATTTTGCGAATTGTTTCTAGAGGAATTTTGGGAGTTATGTACCTAATTGGTGTCAAGCTTTTTACATTAGTCTTAAAAACGGGTCTTTGTTCCCACGCCCCTAACGCTTCGTCCACGTAAGCATATAGAGACCCGGGATTTATATTTCCTCTTAAATCAGCAGCTCCACCTTTTAGAGCATCCTCAACAAGTGAAGTAAATATACCTGAGCCATTGAACTCAATCGCGGACTCAAAATCTCGACTAGCAGTAAGGATTGAAAGTCCTTCTGATAATTGAGCTAAAGTAGTTCCTGATAAAGTTGGGGAACCTAGTGCTCCTGAATGACAACAGTCAAGAATTATTACTTTATTCTTTGCGAGGGATTGGTTGGCTAAATTTAGCACGTCATCCATTGAAACACCCTCATCATATTTTTTTACATCTGTAGTGACTAGGTAACCGCCAGTATTTTTCAGAAGACCGTGTCCAGAAAAGTAAAATAAAACCATTTCGGGATCACCAGCAAATAGTTGTTCAATAGCTTCTCGTAATGATGCCCGGGTAATGTTTGAACTCGGAGATGTCATCATTTTTACTGAAAAATTTGGGGAACCATCACCATTAGACTCAAGAATTGTTCCAATGGTATTGGCGTCATTAACACATCCGGTTAAGGGATTGATCGGGTAATCATTGATGCCGACAACAAGAGCTCGTTTCATAATGACCTCATTACTTGTTCTTTCCTTCACCCATCATTTGAGTGATTGCATTAGCAATATCGTCCCAAACCCATTTGATTGTTCGGTTTCGATTTAACCCTTCAGGCAAGTTGCTGTTTGAATCGGCACCACCAACATAGACTCCAAAAAATGGAACATTTTGGTCTTTGGCAAATTTAATCTCTTTTGCAACTCCATAAGCACTGGCCATTGTTTTACCTACTAAAACAATGACTAAATTGCATTTGTTGATTTTTTCTTTTACTATATCCTCCCATTGCGATTGAGGAAGTGTTGATTTTGATGACCAGTCTTGAATAGAAAAAGGGGTTTTTGAATTTTTGGCTTGGCCAACAAAAAGATATTTTTCAGTTTCATTGTGGTCATAGTCAAAACTAATAAAGCATCGTGGGTCTGTCATTTGATTATCTCCATTCTTGAAGTAGTATCCAGATTAATTTTAAAAAAACTTCTCAGCAGTAACGTTTACAAGTTACTAACTTAGATTCTGAAATTTTGCTACTATTTACCTTTCTTATGTTTCGTTTTATCGACAATTACGTAGGTTTGCCTTTTTTTGTGTTGGCGGCAAAGGTTCGCCTTTAACCACTGTTACTTCTTGTCCAGTCTTGCCTCCAGGCGGTCCAATCTTTTTGTACTGACTGAAGTATCTGCTTTTTCATCTGGTTTTTTCGCCATAAAATTCACCTCCCTTCCGTAGCGTGTTTATACTAAAATGTTAATTATCGTAAGAAGCATAAGCAATAAATCTTATTTAAACCACCCTTATTGAGTAATAATGTTAATGGTGTTTTGTTACAACATAAATACTATAGCGCAAATGTTCGATTAATTCAATAATGTTTCTGTTCTCTTATAATTGATTAACATAATCGTGCTTTTCAAAACTAAAAAATGTCAGCGGATTCGTTTTGGCTGTCCACGGAGCAGGCTCTCAGAGGGTTACACCTTCTCATGAACTTCATTCGCCTCGTAAAGAATCGACAAGCAGAGCTTGCTACGCTTTATTCAAAAAGAGAATAACCTCACAAGTTGAAACACAAAAGATTGTTCTTTGTACTTAGTTCTTCATCTTTCAATATATATTGCTTAAGGGTGTTCGTTTTGTCTATATCGGATATCAATAAGCCTGACAAATTTATTTATAGTAAGTATTGTTATTGGAATAGCCCCGCACGATAAGAAGTCGACTCGTTTGTGAGAAGGAAAGAATGACGCCCTTGGGCAGCGTCCGATCCTTTTATAATTTTGTAGGTCATTCCTGACGCCACCGCCATCTGTTCTGCAAACTCTTTTTTGGCTAAAACGACCGGGTCGTCAATTTTATTATCTCCCTTGACCTCAACGATGACGTAACCACCATCTTCTTTTTGAACCAGGAAGTCGGGATAATAACTGCGAACAGTGTGCGATTCAGGGTCAATGTATTGCACGTAGAATTCGGATTGCCCATGGGTGAGCATTCCTGTGAAGTAGAGCTTCTTCACCTTGCCATCCTTTAAGAGGTTCCAGAATAGGTTCCGTTCAGGGTCAGAGTCAAAACAGTACGTATCCAGATGAAAACTCTTAGAAGCATATTGGCTCTCAGTGTCAGATTTTCGCACAACAAGATTAGGAGCTGCAGAGAGTTTATAAAGCCCATCTTCCGGCACCTTAACCAGTTCTACTTCATATTCTTCTGTCATTTCATGATTGGTTATCTCGTAGAGTTCGCTAAATAATCGCGGAATGATCCAATCGTATAAGAGTTCATTAAACCCATTCACAGCATTTAGAATTGTCTCGGTTCCTTCACTTGTAGAGTCTAAAACGTCTTCGATTTGTAAACATGGCTTGTTCAAATAACACGAGATTTCGGATACCAAAGTGATTCGTTCAAAAATGCGTTTTTCACGACGGTCAGTAATATCTGATGTGACAATTTGGTTTTTACCGGAAATACCAAGCGAATGCTCTTCTGTTTGGACGATCCGGTATTTCTCGGTATCGGCTTTATCCAGGTCAAGACTGAACCCCTGCATTAATTCCTTTTCTTTCATTTCAAATTGCCGGCGAATTCGCTGTAATTTTATTACTACTGGAGGTGGCACAACACGAACATCATAGATGTTTTTGTCTTTACCTTTCGCGCTAAGGTCATCAACGCTAATCCTAAAGTTCTGTCTGAGTTCATCGTCCAGTATCTGCCGGTTCTCTGAACTAAGGTACACCTGCCCTGTTTGTTGAGCATCGCCAATGGAGCGAAGGCAGCGCATAGTGGCTTGCAGTACAAATACTTTCGATTTTGGTGCGCGGAATAAGGCTACACCAAAGAGAGAACGGCAATTCCAGCCTTCTCGCCCTTTATTAACCAACAAAATAAACTGTTTACTGGAACTGTTTGTATCTAGGCGGTTGAATTCACGAATATCATCATTAGTAGTCAGTTTCTCATCACCAACGTTTACCAAAATAGAAGTGTTTGGTAGGTTGTGTTTAGCCAGAGCTTTTTCAACCGCTGGGCGTAATTCCTTCTGGGCTTCCTCGATGGTTGAAGCAAAAAAGGCAATTTTGGGCAACATCCCCTCATGTCGCTGTTGGTAGAATCCCTGTTGAACGAAGTCATCCACTACGATCTGAATAAACTCACTGGTTTTTGTATTGGTATAGCTTTTAATGTCCACTTTCTTGAGAAATTGCCTCTCTATTGCTTCCTGTAAACCAAATGCATAGACTACTTCTGGCAACACTTCTTGTCCCACATAGGGCGTACCGGTATAGTTATAACAAGCTACAACTTTTGTACCAGAGCGCCCCAAGCTGGCCGCCAATTCGTCAATAGTACGCCGTAAACTCGTATCAGTCTGCTGCACCCCCATGTCTTTAGCCAAAGCGGCTCCAAACGCGTGATGAGCTTCGTCCACATAGATACCTAGTTGCTCTAGCCGGCGCAATTTTTCAAACCTTTGGTTGGTCGTCAGGGTTTCTTCGTCTTCAGGTTCTTCATAGCCATAAAGGTCGGCGTTTTTTTCATAAACAGAATTTAATTCGTAGGCTGGTTTTCCACTCCCGAATAGCTGATCCGCAGCGGATCTGTCCTTGTTTTGACGCTTGAGGATGATTTTTTGTGTATTGGAAACGATCAAATTAAAGTTCGATTTATCTAAGACGCTTAGAGCAGTGCCCGCCTCATCAAGAAAGTGATACTGGATATGGGTCGAGAGAAAGTTTACATACTCTGGCGGTACAACTTGTGTCATGTCAAAGGTCTGAATCTCTCGCAGTGATTGAAGAACGGTCTTGTCCGGAGCAAACACCAAAGCGTTGTGGCAATACTTTGTGTCTTTAGGAAATTTGTTTGCCAATATAAACTCGTAGAAGATGCACGTGGCCATCAAGATAGTTTTTCCAACACCCATTGTCAAGGCATAGATGTAGTTGGAGTAGATTCGCACGTTAGACCGCATTCGCTCAAACACGGGCTCATATTGTTCTTTGGTCAAAACTTCCAAAAAATTAATTTGGCCAGCCTGTGAATGAGTATCGTTCCTGGATTGAAAAACCCCTTCTTTGTTCATCCACTCTTTGAATATCTGGTGTACTGGCTCATTATTCAAGTACTCTTTCAGGAAAACATACATTTCCAGTGCTTCAAACTGTGGCTGTCGTAGAAAGCTGTTTGCGTTTGCTGGATCATTGAAATCCAGAAACCTGCGGGTCAGGTCACGATAACGCTGGCGAACAGTCCGCCGATTCTCCTGATAAAACTGCCAAAGATATGTAAAAAAGGCAAATTCCAGATCAACCGATCTGGAGGCTTTTTTAGCCATGTTTCACCTCAATTTCAAGAGACTCGGAAAGCAAGTCGGTTATCTTTACCCGGAACGTGCCGGCATCGTCTGGAATAGAATATTTTCCTTTAACTAGATTATTCCCTTCGGGAATGTCTAATGTGGCCGGCTGAAGAACTGCACCGTCATAGTTCCAGTCGATCATGATCGATTCGACCAGCTCACGCCAGTCGGTGATGTTCTCTTTTTGCATACTCAGCTTTTGAAGTAAGTTCATCGGGTAAAATGCTTCTATGACCAAGTGTGTGTCCTTGATAGTTATCTTTGCCTCTGAATCGCGTTTGAATTGTAGGTCTTGTCTGTCCCTAAGAATGTCCACCACTTCAACGTCAAGGTTATATGGCAGAACTTCATTCTTCAAATAAGCTGCCAGATCAGGTTCGTGACCCATACAAACCAGAGTGATCTTTTCTACTGGTTTGCCTGGGTTTTGTGCCTGCCTACGATCAAAAGCTTTATAGTCGAAACCAGTAATCAATTCACTGAGATCAGCACGTGTTGAGATCCGATTTACTGGCATAATTTTAATTAATCGCCCATCTTTTTCGCCATCAAAGAGTTGGCCAGCTCCTATCTTTTGCACTTCCAGAGCCTCCAGAAGAAGATCGTGGGCTTCAACGGGATTACGAAAAATATCATAATAGTTGACGTTATAAACCTCAAGGTTTGTAAAACTAACATTGTTAAGAGTATTGGTAAGTAATTCAGGCTGAGAGTGAGGTTTTATTAAATCTGCAAAGTCGTTTAATAGTCTTTTTGTAGATAATTGTATTGAACCTAGATTGATATCTGCGCCTATGAATCTCCGCCCCGTCTTCAAAGCAACCGCTTGCGTAGTCCCGCTCCCCATAAAACAATCAAAAACAATATCACCCGGATTGCTTGACGTCTTAATTATTCTTTCAAGTAGCGCTTCTGGTTTTTGTGTTGGATAGTCTAATCTTTCGGACGCTTGCGGGTTGACTGGTGCAATATCATCCCATAAGTTTTGTACTGGACGACCTTCCCATTCATCAAGATATTGTTTCCGCTGGATTCTCTGATTTTTATCTTTCGGAAAAACTAATTTGCCTTCAGTTTCAAGGCGTTCCATAGTGTTTTTTGATAAAGACCATCCATTGGCAGGTGGTTGATAACCTTTGTATTCATAAATTAATGTTGGACTATATGACGGGCTTACAATTGGGCTTAATCTGAATTTTCTTCCGTATTCATCTTCATTTTTAAATCTATCCAAATAGTCTTCTGTATTTTCTTTGGTAAATTGTTGATTAAAAACATAATTAGAGGATTTCGAAAAAGCTAATATCGTATCGGTAGAAACCCCAAACCGCCTTGATTGAGCTAATATTCCCCCGCGTCTTTTCCAAATTATTTCATTTATCAAGTTTTCCTGCCCAAATATTTCATCCATAACACATCGTATATGGTGGGCTTTTCGATAATCAATATGTAAATAAATTATTCCATTGGTTGTAAGTAATTCCTTGATAATTACCAGCCGTTGATACATAAATTGTAAGTATTCATCATTGGTCCAAATATCTGAATATTGCTTTTCTTCGAAAGAGCTCTGATCCCCAGAAATTCTTCCGTTTTTCATTTGAATTTGCTTTTTGTATTCCGCTTTAGAATCGAAAGGCGGGTCAATATAGATAAGCTGAACCTTGCCACGATATTCTTTTAGTAAATGACTCATCACTTGCAAATTATCGCCCCAATATATTTTGTTTCTCCACCCATCTACTGGTTCCCCATAAACTTCTTTCAACTGTGCTGGGTAATAATGTGTGGAAGTAAATGGACGCTTCCCCTTCCAATTCAGCATCGGATAACCCTTAATGGGTTCAAACTCAAAACCATCCACGCGAGACTCTTTTCTTTGTGATGACACATCAGTTTTGGGTAAATTAGGTTGGTCGGCCATGATTCTCTCCTATGATTCCTTCTTGAATTTCCAGTTTTTTGCATCACAGTAATATCGAATATCGCAGTCTCTGCAGATCTTCGCGGGTCTTTCGGGGATACCAAAATCTTTCTGTTCGATGCGGTGAACAACCTGGTCAAATACAGCAACGGTAGTCTCGATGGACCGGTTGTCTTTTGGATAAGTGATATAAGGGTTGCCCCCTTCTTCACTTGTGTAATAAAGGTGAGCCTTGCTCACAATATGCCCGGTGCGCTCCTCGATAATATGGGCGTACACTTCCAGTTGCCGGCGATACCGTTCCAATTTAACCCGATCAGCCGGATTGTTTACGTCTGGTTTTTTTTCGGATTTGAAATCAATCAATTCTACCCTCTGATTCTCGCCCACAACTAAATCAATACTGCCTTTGAGAATGTATTCGTCTTTGACCAAAGACACATCCACTTCTGCTTCTTTAATTCGAGACCAGTTATTTTGATTGCGTTGGTAATAACGCAGAACCTGATCCAGAGCGATGTTTTTAACATACGCGGCCAGGTAAACCCGCTCCCTTTTGGTCAAAAAGGCATAGTTTGTATCAAACCAGGCAGCTACCTGGTGTTCTGATAATTTGCTTTCCTCACCCCGAAGAACGGCTTTATGAATATCCTCAATCGTCTCGTGTACCAACGTACCAAACAATATAGGGTTCGTACGGATCGGGGCAAACTCTAACTCTCGATAAAAGCGATACTGCTCGGCGCAGTTCTCGAACAGGGTTAAATGGGAAGTGAAAGAATATTCATGTTTAAGGTTGATCTCTTTGACTTTCTCCAAAGGAAGGTTGGAAGGAATAAATGACAGATCTCGCCATGAAGGCAACGCCTCAAACTGTTCTGTAAAATAGGTTGATGGGGTCCTTCCCCTGCCCTCTTTTTCATGGCAAGCTAAAACAAGTAAGTTTTCTGCGCGCGAAAAAGCTGTGTAAAAAAGCCTGCGAAAATCATAATACTTCGTGTTCTCCAATGGTTCAAAAGGAGGCCGGCGCAGATATCCTCGTTCAAGTATTTCTGTTAGATTGGTAAATTGCTTCCGTGGTATAGCTTCCAAAGAACCTACCACCACTACAGGAAATTCTAACCCTTTTGACTGGTGAACGGTAAAGAAAGAAACGCAACCGCTTGGCGCATACTCTTGCTGATCTTCATATTCATCAATACCCCCGTCTTTGAGGAAACGGAAAAATTGATTGAAAAGGTTGCGCAGGTTCTTGGTCAGATACTCGGGGGTAAGAACGCTGATGTTCTGTAGATACTCAAACTTACCGAGTAATTGTGAAAAAATAGCCAGATTCCGCATTGCTCGGCTGTCGTTGATTCCTCCCCTGAGCAGATCTTCGTCAAGATTCTGGCTGAACAATGGAAAACGTAATAGCCGGTAAAAGAGACCGCTAAAGGCATAGTCAGCGTTTTGCGCCAGCGGTAAGTGTGACTTGGCCATTGACTTGCACCAGCGCAATAAATCAGCATTATTGTCCTTACGAAGCTCCTCTGCAAAAAAATCAAAGCAATCGTTGTCGTAGTAATCCCATATTTTTAGTTCTGCATCAGCCTTCCATTTTCGCACATCAGGAAATTGTGGGAACAAAAAAATCAGAGCGCCTATCATCAACCGAATCTCATCCCTCTCAAAGAACTGGTTTGAGCGCGGGGAGTAGACCGTGACCCCGTGTTCTTCAAGATAGCGCGAAAGGGCGACCACTTTTGGGTTCTTCACAGACCGAAAGAGAAACGCCACCTGGTTCCAATCCATGAGATGTCCTTTATCTCGAAGGGCATAAAGAAAACTTAGAATTTCTTCGTGATATCCCTCTTGAGATAATGAACTCAATTTTATTACTGCAGGGACCGATGGAAACGAACCCTCTCTTGGAATAATTCTCTTTTCAAATCGGAAAATTTTTCCGCCTGAGGACCAATCTTGCTCGGACATGAACCGGTTATAAAAATTAATAATCTCCGGGTGAGAGCGGTAATTGATGGACAAAGTAACCTGTTTGCACGCCCCCGGCGCAAAATGATCCTTGAATTCAAGAATATTCCGAATAGTTGCGCCCCTGAAACGATAGAGACCTTGATCTTCATCGCCAACAACACATAGATTAGGACACTCCCCTTCTGCAAGCTGAAAGAGAATCTCTTCCTGAACGGTATTCGTGTCCTGGTATTCGTCCACCATCATATACTTAATTCTGCGTTGTAAATCCGCTCTCGCTTCGGGATGTGTTTTTAATAACCGTAGTGCCTCATATTGAATCGTAGAGAAATCAATCGCGTTGTTTTCTTCAAGTTGCTTCAAATATAATTCAGCACATTGACCCAATGCTTGAACAGCTGGATCAGCCGCATTTATTAATACTTGAACATCTAGGGCTTCCTCGCTGACTGTGTTGATCCATTTGACCAATTCTCCTGTTTTTGACCATGCACTTTGATCCGGTTCCCCAATGATCAAAGAAAGGTTTGGAATGGTTTCATATTCCGAAATTCGCGTGTAAATAAAATACTTCTGATCGAATTCGTCCATCATGATGAAATTGCGTTTTAGCCTAGTAAAATCTCGATATTCTTCCAGCAATCGAAGGCAGATAGAATGAATCGTTCCAAGATACATCTCGTTGAGATTAAAACGGATATTTAATTCATTTAACCTGTTTGAAATTCGTGTGGTCAATTCTTGAGCTGCTTTTTCTGTAAAAGTCATCACCAAAATATTCTCTGGTGCAACTTTTTTATTAACAATTAGATGCACGATCCTTTCAACCAGGGTAAAGGTTTTCCCTGACCCAGGGCCAGCAATAATCAATACTGGCCCTTCAGTTAATTGGATTGCTCTGAGTTGATTCTGGTTTGCCTTTGTTTGATAAGTCATATCCAAAATTAAAAATACCCCATTTTCCCAAGCTTAATGATCGATATCTTTTGCTTAATTGTACCCGTTATGAAGAACAATAATTCTTCCCTATTTTATAATAAACAAGTTGTCTTAAATCGGATTACTAATATCCTTCGTATATTGGTTTCTTCTGCCAAAAACAACGTCTTTTGAGAAGAAAATAATCACACCTCGGCTTAATTATCTAAAATATATTTTTGCTTATTAATTATTCTCCTGTTTCTAGTGAAACACACTCCCTTGGTTTGCCAATATCTGGCTGTCAAATAGAGAAAACCAACTATTGTGTAATAAACGGTCTTTCTTTTGGTAAAATGATCCCATTAATCCTCACAGTTATGCTTTATCAAATCTCACTGGTCTGACTTGACTTCCTCTTCACCACTTAATCCCCTTCTCTTTTGTTCTAGCGTATTTTTTATGCCGTTTTTACTTTTAAAACTAGCAATACAATTTTCCCCTGCCCTGAATAAGGCTTGTCCCTATCTACTCAAATAAAAAACGTTCGAAGGTAAAAAAACATACCTCACTATGAGTGTCGATGTACATTAATAGGCGGGTCATTTTGCGGGATAACTCTGAAAACTTAACACCAACTTCTGAATCATAATTCTGTTCCTCAGAACTTCTTTAGCATAGTCATATTATAACATTATGACTATGCGCATTATTCCGGGTTTGGGAGTTCGTTTTCATAATTGCATATAATTCTCTTTTTCCATCTATTTCCTAGGATATAGTAAGAAATATAATCATGAGCATTACCAAATATTGTTCTTGAGCCGGGAGTAGCTTCATCTTAAATACTCAAGCCCACTTAATTCGTAGAAACACCTAGCAACCGATATTCTGCTTACTTTTGCTGTTGTTTCCGTTATCAAATCAATAGAAACAAAAAACGCGGAATCTTTTACATGTTAATATCTCACCTAAAACATGCAAAAATATTCTTTCCAATGCTCCCCCACTGACTCGAGACACAACACCCTAAACAGCGCCACGTATGGGTTAAAGTTGCCTTTTTATGTTATGTCGAGTATTATTATTGCAAATTCTGTTATCTCTTAGTATTTCGTGGTGTTTTTAGGTAGCTATATTGAATTAATGAGATGTATATGCTATACTCAATTAATAAATCTATACTTATGTTTTGTGAGTCCTTTTTTTGTGATTTTTTAACATGTGTTATTTGGATAGAATAATTTAGTACCTTTAGGGAATTATCAATCTGGTGTCATTAATAAACCATTCTAGGCTGGATTATATAGGGAATCAACCATGAGCGATATTGACATAACCAACATTGATGAAGAGCGCTTCAAGTTTTCAAAACTCGCCGAGTTGGGTTTGCGAGAGGATCCTTTCGTCGATTCTACAGATGCGAGATTCTTATATCTTGGTGAAGAAAACATGCCCATGTATAAAGCTTCGTTGCAATCTGTGATCAGAAGGCGCGGATTAATGCTTATCGTCGGCGAGCCTGGTCTTGGAAAGACAATCTTAGCAAAACGACTTTACACAATTTTAGCTAACGAGAAAGATATGGATGTGGCGTATATTCCAACTGCAAGATGGGAAACCAAATTCGCCGCAGTGCAACAGGTCTCTTCAGCTTTCAGCACTATGCCAGTACCGGTAAAGCGTGGTTATGACGAGCAATTAGAAGCTCTCAAGAACGCAATCGAAGAGTCGTACAGAAAGGGCCGTAACGTTGTGATCATTCTGGACGATGCTCAAGAAATTCGTTCTAGTGGCATGACATTGCTTCACGAGCTATATAACTTCTCTGTCGGGGAGAAAACTGTACAATCCATACTCTTTGGACAACTCGAAACTACTGAAACCATTCGGAAGAATGCAGCTGTATGGTCCAGAGTCTTTCAAACCTTATCAATGATGCGGTTGTCGTTCAAAAGTACAGTCGGATTAGTGAATTATCGTGTTCGTGTGGCTGATAGGCTTGATCCAATGGTTGATAATGCTGCTTTTCTCGTTTTGGATGAGTATGCCAACGGGGTTCCCCGCGTTATTGTATCCGCCTGTTCTAAAGCCATGGATATTCTTCTTGAACAAGGTGGGAAAGTCATTACCAAAGAAATTATGGACAGCGCAGTAGAAAGTATTCGGAAAGGATAATATCTTATGAATACTAAATCCGTTCCTCCCGCCGAAGATAGACCCGTATATTCATGGTTACGATTATCTGAAACTTCTGATAAATCAAGCCGGAGCTTGAAAGAGCCGAGTGTTAAAACTGTCATGGGACGTCCCAGGAGAAGCTTCCCTCTTACACATACTTCTGTTGACCTCACTGCCTCAGATATGGAAGCAATAGAAAAGTTCCAACAAATACTGAATTTAGCTCTCGGAAGAAACACTTCCCGTGGTGAAGTGTTTGGTTTTCTTGCGAATGTTTGTAACACCCGAGTTGATAATTTAGGTCTTTCCGCTGAGAAACCCCAAGACATCATTAGTTTCGCTGACAAACTTATTGGAAAGAATGAATAGAATGAGTTTCCTGAAATGTAATTTCATCATGATCGAAAACATATATTTAATTCTTCTGAACGCGTGTTCAGCGCAGGAAAGTCGTGTTACTTTCTAGCGCAGAAATGTCTCGTCACTTTTCCGCGCAGAAAAGTCGTGTCACTTACTAGCGCAGGATTGTCATTTTACTTCCAAGTAATACTTATGGACGCAGCACTGAAGTTTTTTTAACGAAGATAAATTCATAACAGAGGAGTCTTGAAAAAAACAAAATAAATAATAATCTCTAAACAAATTGATCAATTAAACAGACACTCCCCTCTCTGCCGGCAAGCGATTAGGGGAGCGCACAAATACTTCTTTTTTGAATTTACATAATTATTATAAGTAAATGTAAATAAAAAGTCAAGTAGTGTATAAGTGCGCTCTCTGCCAAAGTTCATGGGGTATCACCAGGAGAGCCTCTTTATGGCGAACGTCATCACCGCAAATGAAAACGACAATCACAATATCCAATCTGTTTGGATACGTGTTTTGCGCTCTCTGCGTTTCTTGACCAGTCCGGATGTTCCTCTGTCATACTTTGACTTCTATAAAACAAAGATCGTTCCCGTATCGCTCACTAATGGCGCCTTTATTTTGGCGGTACAGAGTGAAACCGATCTGACGCATAAAGCCCGTTTGCTCTTTCCGTATATAGCACAGGCACTAAAATCAGAACTTAGCATCCCTTATGAGTCTATTCAAATACAGTTGATCCTTCGCCCGGACCTGTTTGATACTGAAGACCCAATATTCGATTTTCAAGCTGAGAATAACAAAAAGATTTTTTTTGAAGACGAGACTTCTCTGCGTTCCAGGTATAACGCTTTGGTTCGTCCAGATCGGATCATCTCTATTCCGCGAGGCTTTTTTAGATGGGCTCATCTTTTGGGACCAACATTATGTTCCATAGTAACCGCCAGTCGCCAAATTGCTTTTCTTTCTTCCACGGACAAGAGCGCGAAAACAAGTGAAATTGAGTCAACTTGGGAAAACTTGTCCCGTTGGGCAGGTATGAGTGAAAAGACCTTCCGTAGACACATCAATGACCCTGTCACCCAAGTGTTTTTGAGGGTGGTAGAAAGACCTTCCGGGTGTTCACATCGTTATGATCCAGTGGGCAAAACCCCGAAGCAGCTGCCCAATCTTTTTGCTATTAACATGGAAATACCAATGACACCCGCAGATGAATCTTCTTTGATCCAATTTCTAGAGGCACATGATGCGCGAAATTTCCCTCACGAAGCAATTTTGAAATCTATCAGTACAGATCCGGGGGAGATTCTTTCAGAAAATTTTTCATTCCCCTCCCCTGACTGGTCTCAGTGGAGCGATACCAGTCACACAGTAGCGGATGTTGTGAAAAGGTATGTTCAATCGCGCTTATCTGATGAAGATGAACATTTACTTATTGTTCTATCTGAGCGATTGTATCCTCAGAAAAGTTGTGTACAAGTGCCTTGGTACCGTTTTCTCAATTGGTTCCCTTTGCTTGGACAAACCATGGGGTGGTTTACTATTTATTGTGACTCAAAGACCTTTTATAATCCTAATACTAAAGAAACGAGAAACACTTTCTCTATTTCTGGATTCAACTACTTATCTACCCTCTTCGGGATTGAGGAGCGTTGGTTTAGAGAACGCCTTTTAGACAATGATAACGAATTGTCTATTTTAATTAATAAATTTGCCTTTATCACTGAAATGAAAAGGTCCAGGAGTAAGGTCACTCAGCTTTCCTTCCAAGTCTCTGAGATCGAACCTCTTACCCCTGACGATGAAATTCTTTTTAACCAGCAGCCTAGATGTAATCAAGATGCTATTTTTGACCAGCTCGGCAACATTCAAAATGCTGTTTCTGACCAGCTCGGTAATAATCAAGACGTTGTTTTTGACCAGCTCAGATCCCCTCAAAATGCAGTTATTGACCAGCTCGCCGGGGTTCAAAATGCTGTTTCTGACCAGCAATTAAAAGACTTAAAGATTAATGACTTAATTAAAAACAAATACTTAATTACTACTACTGATGATTCTATCCTTTTAGACCAAGAAGAAAAATCAGTAGTAGTAGAGAATCAACTGACATGGAATATTAGCTCAATAATCAAACGAACCGTGAATGATTCGGGGGTGACTAAGAAATTGTTGGCTGATGGAAAATTGACCAAAGAGTGTGTAATTTCCTGGCTGCTTTATGTTGCCTCTGCAAAGGGAGAAAAATTAGGAGCCGGGTACTTGGTCAAGAAATACTCTATTCGTCCTTTAGATCTACCCGAAGATAAATCTTTTGTAAAACTCGCAAATCTAAACTTTGAAGATTTAAAAATACTTGTCTCTAGAGCCAAAGATAATATGTCCATTTCTCATTATTTCATTGATGCTCCGTACGGTGCGGATGAATGGAATACATGTATGCAAGGGATAAAGAACGAGAAGGCTGTAGAACTCTACTCCAGGTTATTTGGAAGCTGAATTACACAACCTAAAGGTTTCACAGCCCATACCAAACGGCTATACTTAAAAGAGTAAATACGAAATCAAGTTATTGTTCTTATCGTCGAACAGTTTGATCAGCTCGCAAAATGCCGGGTAGAAAATCCCAAGGAGAGCCATTAATCTTTTCTCGTCCGGGGGATTGGTTTCATCACCCAGTTCAATATTGTTGACTTTTTCCATCATGGTCACCTTCGGTGTTTGCTTACGCTCGCCGGGGCAACACGAGCCAACGCGGGACACGGGCTTTGTAGCGCAGGTAGATATCTCCGTACGCTGACTCCAACCCCCGCTCCTCCTTGACCGTCAGCCGCCGCATCACCACAATCCAAATTGCGAAACCGGCCAGAACAACCGGGCTGCCGTAGAGTACGGCCATTCCCAGCCACAGGGCCAGCTCGGCGATGTACATCGGGTTGCGGCTGAGCGCGTACGGCCCGCCAGTCATCAGAATTACCGGTCTCCAATCGATCGGCACCCATTCGGGCAGGTTCTGGGTAAATTCGAAGATCATGATCCAGACCAGGAGCACGGCGCCAACTGCCAACGAAACAACCCCGATCAGGTTCCAGACCGATGGGCTGCCGTCAGCCCACCCAAACCGCGGCCCGAGGTGTGAAAGTAACCACGGAATTCCCGCATGCACGGCAGGGGCTCCGATCAACAAAACGATTGGAGCCAAAGTGATCGCCAGCCAGCGGGGGATACCTGGCGGCCGCGGCGGGATTTGTTCAGGCGATTTTCCGTTATCCATTGAGATCATCTCCTTGATCTAAACGAAAAATTAATCAGAGATTGCATATGCTGCAATTATGGCATAGAAATCAAGAAGCCGCCCTCCTCATATGGAAGGCGGCTAGATTTTTTTGATCACCAGTGACCAATACGTGGTCTCCCCGGCTGGTCCCTGTCTCAAAGATCAATATTCACTTTTGTCACAAAAAATGAAACGCGAACGATCCCCGCCAGTTTCGATTTCTGCCTGGCAAACTTGGTTATCGGAATCATATAAATAGTATAAAGAGAAAAAAGGTTCTTGTTAACCTTACATAAATAGAACATAAATGCTATCATATTTGAATTGAAGAGAGGTTAAATATGAATCGTTATTATCGTGTCGTCGCTGTTCAATACGATCCTCAAAAGCAAACCCTTGAGAAACTTCAAATAATTCCCACTTCCAATGATCAATCATTAGTTTTTCCTTCAGAAGTCTTCCAACGCAAAGAAGTGATAAATAAGATTAAGTCAGGTGATATCTTTTTTATTTCGATACCAACTGTAAAAAGAGTTAATCTTCAATTATTTGAATTTGGGGGAAATACATTTATTAAAACCAATAGCGAGCCTTACCCAATGGATTACATAGACCCATTACCCGCCATAAGTAAAAAATAGAAGTACTACATTTTTCTTCATACCGTCATACATAAAGGTAATTAATTATCGCAGTTGACAATGTCATTTAACTTTCCAAGATATTCTCCTATGATTTTTCTCAACAATTCGTGCTGCCGAATACCCATTTCTTTGGCCAAAACATCGAGCTTGTCAATCTGGTCGCTTCGCAAGATCAACCCTACTGGCAATTCAACAATTTCTGACCTATCAATTGAACTACTAGGATGTACTGTAGGTTGAGTCACAGGTTCACCACCAGGTAACTGCTTGACGGTTTCTGCTGGTGGACCAGGTATCACCGGATTTTTTATATTACGTAGTCGCGCAGGCTCTCTCGGCGGGGTTTTATAAGCATCACGAAGGGAATATAACACATCCTGAACTGGAAACGGATTACCGCTTTCAGACACCCTTTGAGCAAAGGTTCTCAATATGGTTTCAGCCTGGGAACGAGACACGCGGCTATCACGCAGTTGACACGCCAACAGGAATCCGGTTTCGTGCCGGTTTCCTGGCCTAGCAAGTGATAAAGATTTTTGAAGCCAAAACTCCCCTGCACTCTCTGGATCAATTTCTTCGTAATTACCTGAATTGAAGCTTTCCCACTTTTTTTCTCTCTCCAGCAAATAGACTCTGATCTTATCAAGTATCCATTCAGGCGCGTCAGTGAGTGGCGCGTCTACACCATGGCCGTTTTCTCCCCACTGATATCCAGTAACATTTGTAGTGATTGATCCTTTGGAGCGCAGGTCTATTCCTACGCCAATTTTGCCGGCAACATTGGGAACCTGTAACCCCACCGGAAGCTTGAATAATAAGTGAAAACCACCGCGAGGGGTCTTTTGCCGCGGACCGACCACTGGCTCGCCGTTCTCTGCAACCCATTTCGCCCAGGTTTCCAATCCGTCTGGATCAACATCTACCGCAAAGAATAAGTTAGGCTCACAGGGGATTCCGATTAGGCAATCAGGCCATTTCTTCAACCAGAGATCTATCTTTGATTTATTCAGAGAAGCATCCAAATAACCATGTTTGAGGTAAGGTCTTTTATCGCCGGTTTCCTTATCCAAAAATTGAGGGAATATCGTCCAACCACGCTTTGTGATTAATCTGACAAGTTCCAGTTTATCCATTTACTCTCCCCACCAAACAAGACACAAAATACCGTATAATGCAATTGTCGATTGCGCTTTACGCGCTCGTATTACCATGGAGTACGGTTGGTCAGGACAAACCAGCCGTACTTCGTTTTTTTATATTGTCGTAATCATAAAAGTATAAAGAAAAATTATGTTATTGACAATGTAATCCAATCATGTGTAATCCAATCATGTAATCCAATCATTTAAAAAAAGTAACATTGTGGTACAATATTTTTCACAACCTAATATCTTAACGACCAAAAACTAAACAGCAACACCAAACAGCACGATTCCAATAGGTCGAATTATTTCTTACCTTTTTAAGGCGAGAATAATTCGACCTTTTTTTATTTTCTACCAGGGAGAAGTTATAAGGCTATGAAAAAATTAAATTGGGTTTTCGTTATAGTGTTTCTATTGATGATCGGAACCTTTGGTGTGGTTTATGCCACATACACAGGACCAAACCGAAGCACTTATGTCTCAAATGTAACCACTTATTGGGAAAGAAAACATTGCAGTTATGAGGCTTGGTATGACCCTGCTGGAACAGGATGGTGGGGTTGTCATGCAGATAATTACACTTCTCCTAATAGCGGCTGCCCAGGGTTTAGTAACTGGACAAATTCAGCTTGTGGTTGGCCAGGCGGCGCTCATGTGGACGGAACTTCAGAAAGCTCTAGCATTGAAGGATGTTCTTCAGGTCAATCTGGTTGCACAAGTCGGACAGAAGACAATTCCTATTGGAGCACACAAAACCCGGCGACTGTTTCAGGCATAAACCAATGCACTACCACAGGCAAAAACGGCTGGTGTGTGGCAGGGGCTACGATTTCTCTTAGTGGTTCAGATCCGGTTTACACAGCAACCGGCATAGAAGGGTCTGTAAACGGCGCAGTCACTACACTTTGTTCAAGTACTTCGTGCTCATGGTCTTATCCGCAAGGAGAAATAAATCTTGATTATTGGACTCTTTCGTCCCATGGAGATACCTCAAACTCATCCAGTACAACGATGAAATTTGATTCAATTGCCCCCACTGGTGAATTAACTTTTGACACACTTGGGGACATAGATGGCGGGTGGGTAATCAGCAAACAATCCACTTTTGATTACTATAACGTCACAGAAGAGGGTTCGGGAATTGCTTCAGCAGGAATAAGGGTAAACGGTGGAAGTTTATTGACCCTACCAACGACTGTAAATTTTACAGAGGGGCCAGTATCAATCACAGGAACTCTTGAAGATAATGCTGGTAATGTTGGAACACTTCAATCATATTCGTTCAATGTAGATTTTACAGAACCCGTAGGCACAATAAATGTGGATAAAACTCCAAATTCTGCCAATTGGTTTAACCAACCAGTCACTATTAGCGCTACGGGTACTGACAATCTTTCAGGTTTCGATTACACAGAATTCAATTTTACTGATCCTGACGACAATGCCCTTGGACATGGAACGCTCCCAACAACAATAAACGATGCTGGAGTATATAATGCCGGCTTTGATGTACACGATGTTGCCGGTAACATTCAAAACCTTAACGCAACTTATAACCTAGACACCACGCCACCAACACTTTCCCCTACCCTTTCAGGAACGCTCGGCAACAATGGTTGGTACACGTCCTCCAGCGTAAAGGTCAATTTCAATGCCACCGACAACCTTTCGGGTGTTGACCAGTACTTACCTGAGAATCCTTTTATTGTTTCTGGTGAGGGCGGGAACTCTAAAAACGTGCAGGTTGTTGATCTAGCTGGAAACGAATCAGAAGTGGTTGTGGTGAATATAAAAATAGACTCAGAACGTCCCACCATGGCTCCTACAATTCAAGGAACGGTTGGGAAAAATGGTTACTATGTGAGCAATGTCGTTGTGCGTGGTCACGCAGACGACGAAACATCAGGCGTTTATATTGATCCGATGATCACATATTCAGCAGATGGTAATTACGATAACATTTCGCTTACTGCAGAGGATTACGCCGGCAACACTTACACAACCTTGTTGGCGGACCCTGTCTTGGTTGACCAGACAAAACCAGAGGTCACGATAAACTCCATTGACCCCAAAATCTTGGCCACAGTAACTTTTTCCGGTACGGCAGCAGACGTAACATCAGGATTGGACGCCGTTAGCTTTTCAGACGACGCCGGCACTACTTGGAAACCCACAACACTTAACATCGATGGAACTTGGTCAATTTCAGTGGACACAACAAAATTTCCCGGGGGAACCAGGTCTTTTATTGCTAAGGCCACAGACAAGGCTGGCAACGAGAATACAGCAACTGTATCTTCAAATGTCAGCAACAAAACCGCTGCGATCAGCCTCACAAGCCAATGGACTTTAGGACAAACAGGAAAAATCACGATCATACCCGGCGATTCGCCAGTCAAAACAATCACTATCTCTATTTGCGATCCTAATGGCGCTTACGAATGTATCAAAAACACATACCAATCTGACCAAATACCCTCAGAAATAAACTGGAATGGTCAATTTGGTTCTTCAATGGCAGCACCAGGTGAATATGATGTAGAGGTCATCCTGGAGGACACAAACAATGGCACAAGCGGCGCCACTGCAACTATCTTGATTCCATTCCCCACCCCCACCCCTACCACTGAGCAAACAGAAGCTGTTGCTGTTTTCACGGAAACACCAGAACCGGAATACACCGAAGAACCTACCGAACAAGCACCGGTGGTATATGCAAATGAAACGAAACCAAGCACCAATCCAATCCAACAATGGATTGAGGCTGAGGTCAAGTTTAAATCAGCCCCTTATGCAATATTGATCACATTTTTTGGTGTTTTTGCAGCGAATGTAGTTGCAGATCCACGACCAAAACAATGGGACAAAGTAGGAAAGACAGTACAGAAAAATAACACAATAAATAACACAGAGAATCAGAAGAAGAAACCGTAAGTAAAGAAAACTTTAGGCAACTACCGTTTTCTGGAAGCAGGAAACGATTTATCCATCAAACCAACTTAAAGAAAAGGAGTAATAAACAATGGTAGACACAATTAGCTTTACAACAATGGCGGCAATTATCGCAATTGGATTGATTATTTGGTACTTCAACCAGAAACAGGCCGCCGCATTAGTCCGGATGGCAAGAGCAACTGAAGATACCCATATGATCGCAGTCAAAAATCGCCGGGACGCCCACAAACAACAACCCTTTGAAATGAGCGTTTTTGATTGGGTGGCCAAGAAGTTGGATAACGAAGCCAAGCCCCTTGAAATAATCAGCAAATCTCAAAAACCCATGTGGGTAAATCTTCGCTGCCAAAACGGGTCAAGAGTTGTGATATCCCCCCTCTCCCCCACCGAACTAAAACCCGTTCTGAACGCTCAGAGAGCGAAATCAAAACTTTCGCAAGCTGAGGAACCCCTGCTTGGTACTTTTCGCAAAGGATTGACCACCAAAGAAGTATCGCTACGGGATGATGAATGGTTTGATATGGAAGCCGACACTATTGGCAAAAAAGCGGGTGTGGATTGGGGTGAAGTTACCCGTTTGTTTTTCTATTCCGTAACCCCCAAGGCCAGTAAATAATGACCTTGACCATCACCGTTCTGGTTGCCGTACTCTTTTCAGTGTGGCTGATCGCGTGTGCTGTGTGTGATTGGCGCAACAACGAGATTCCCAATCTGCTTGCCATGATCCCCTTAATTGGCGCAGTATTGTGGTCCGCGTGGAACGGGAATGCCCCAGCGACCATATTTGCGGTGATGTCAATGTTCGCAGTTAATTTTGAAAGAAAGCCAGCGGTACTAATCAACATTTTATCGCTGGCCTTTGCAATCATTTTTATTATTCTTACTTCTGGCGTTTCCATTGAAAACACATTACCGATCTTTCTTGTATTTGTGTTTTCAATGCTCTGGATATTTGAAAAAACAGGTGGTGCGGACTTCAAAATCATAACCACGATCATCCTGTTTTTCGGTTCACCCGCATTCATATACGCAGTGGTCGCAGGCGGGCTTGCCGGCCTTATTGCTCACTTCTTAAAGAAAAAAAACCTGCCATACGTGATTCCTATCGCAGCAGGAACAATCACCTATTTCATAGTGAGGTTGATATGAAAACACTACTCAATAAAATCGTTTCAGATAACGAAAAAGGCTTCTCCACCCCCCTCTTTATTTTCATTATTGCACTGGTTGGTTTCGCTGGATATTTGGTTTACTCCCTTTTCATAAGGTAACACGCCGGGATTACCCGACTTAATTCAAATTTTATAACACTATACAAGGAGAAAACGCAATGAAAAAGAGTCTATTGAAACTTATAAATGACAAGAAAGGTAGCGAATTCACAGAGATTGCGACAGTACTCGCCGTTATTGTTGTCGGTGGTATTTTAGCGTACTCCCTCTTAGGAGACAAAATCGTTGCTCTTATCAATCAAGTTGCTGGTTCAATTTAACCCCTTATAAATATGTGAAAGATTGAAAGTGAGCAAAATGAGAACACCGAAGTTCTTACGAGACAGATCAGGAAGTGAATTTACAGAAGCAGCAATAACGCTTCCTATCGCCATTGTCATTATGATTGCCACTATAAACCTGGGTATGGTTGTGTTTGGCCAGCAAGCAGTTGAGCAAGCGGCAAGACAGGGTGCAAGGATGGGGAGCGTGGCACAACATAGTGCAGCAGCTTACGCTTCTTCTTATGCACAGGACGCGATTGTTGCCTCAAAAATCGTGCAAGATACATCTGTAACCATTCTAGCTGCAAGTGGAGCGCCAGGCAGCGTTTTGAAAGTGCGCGTTTCAGGGTCTATTCCGAATTATTTCGGTGGACTGATCCCAGGATTGCCAACCGTATTCACAGTATCCGCAGACGCCAATTTCAGACAAGAAGGCTGGCAATAATGGAGTTCAAGTTATTCCGTGATAAACGTGGATACTCAATGACGTTTTGGGCTGTATTCATTGGGTTTGTCATGGTCCCTACGATGGCAATGGCTATTGAAGTTGGCCGTTTTTTCTTCACCAGGTCTCAGATCGCCGCCTCAGCCGATGCAAGTGCGCTTGCAGCAGCTGTAGAGATCAATCAACGGCAGTTTATCAGTTCAGGCGCATTAGCCTTTACGTCACAAACCTACGCCTGGGCGCAAAAGGCAGTAGATATTAACTGCGAAAAATTGATCACCTTGGGTGTACATCCTCACGTGAGTAACATAACCATTCAAGGGAACACTGTAAACGTAGAAGTTTCAGCCGACCTCTCGCTGCTTTTTCCGGCGATACTTCCCGACATTACTGTTGCAGAATGGGGCATGGCAGAAGTTAGAGCCTTGCGCCGGTAAAAAAGGGTGCTAAAAAAAATGTACAAATTAATAACACCTGATTTACTAAAGATATTCTTTCTCTCTTTGACGGGAGAGAGCCTAAACACAGCCAGAGACTTCAAGAACCCCTGCAGGGGGTATTGAGTTATCTGGCTGTGTTTTTTTTAATTTTTGCATATAAGGAGATTACACATGCTCAACCAAGTATTAATAGAAGGTTATGTAGCAGATTCATATGTTTATAGGAAAGATTTGTTTGTACGGATCGCTTGCTACCGGGACCCAACCGCGCCAGTGAAACCAGCGGTACACCTGGGAACCAATAAGGAAGAACCTGACTATGTGTATGCCAAAATCCTTAATGGTTTTACGGATAAATTGACCTTCAAGGAAGGTACTCTTTTGAGGATTGAGGGCATGATAACTTCCAGAGCATACAACGAAACACTCGAACAGTTTTTGGAAAAAGCATACAAGTACAACATACCAAAAGATCTGTCAGTAGAAGTTGTTGCTGGAACACCGCGCCAGGTGGTTTGTGGACGAAATGCAGTGGAATTATTGGTCAAAAAATTCGAGGTTCTCGAAAAGATCAACACTGGGACATTGAAAACAGCAGATCGGACAATCTTCAAGGTTAATGAGATGGTGAATCCTGGAAGAAAAACGGGAAAGGCAGCAGTGAATGCGGCTGTTCCTATAAAAACAGTAAGCCCAACCGCTCCATCACCTTCTCCAGTATCAGTAAAGCCGGTATCGGATGCTGGCCAACAAAAACCACCGGAAAAGAAAAAACATAAGCCCACACACCGAAGCCAACCAAAAAAGAATCCCACAACCACCGAAAAGACGGTTGAAACGACCAAATAGGCTACACCAAAAGATTAATTCAGAGGCTACACCGCAGCAGCACTAATTGAAACACACCGGCAGGGTAAAAAGTAAGCCCTTCCCTCCTCACTAATCTGATAGAGGAAAAGCACAAGGAGTCAGTAAGTTCACCAAATTGTTTGGTGAATGATGCCTTTTGCCTTTCCTCTTTTTGGTTAATGCCAGTTCTTTAACATAACCACTTTCCGCAACACGATCTCCAGAAGACCGGGGACGGTGGCCGCAAACCCCTTCATAGGTTTGGTCGAGAGAAGCGCCGATAAGCAGTGCCGGGAAGAAAGGTGCATATAACAAAAAACTACAGCGTTTACTAGCCTGCCGGTTTACCGGATGTGTGCGGTAGGACAACACAAGTACGCGCCTTGAAAGAGTGCAGGGTTGGCCAGGGGGTTGGAGTTCAGGGTGCATTCCTGTGTTGTTCTGCATTAGTAAAAGGTAGTTTTCCAATAAAGATTTATAGCCTAATGTTTTTAGGCTTGATATGAGAAGTGGGAGGATTCAGCCCTCCCACTTCTCTGTAAACGCAAGCTGCCCACCAGAAAACCAAGTGAGCATTTTTCGTTTGCTGAACCTTTCAAAATATCTAATTCTGAACGGTTCGCAAGAACATAGAGGGTACGACCGAACACCGATATCACACCCAAAGCACCACAACTAACTCATAAGGAGGAAAGGAGGATTTATGGAGATAAATCTTGCGAAAATGCAAGATGAGCGCACTCAGCGCGCCCAAGAAGGTCTTGCTGACGGTTCTATGGCGATAACGTCAAAACCGGATCATTGGGTAGTCCAACACGGTGACAAGGAACCCTACAAAGTCGAACTTCTTGACGATGGGAGTTGTATTTGTTCTTGTTGGGACTTTTCCAGAATCCGCAAGTCAAGTCTTCGATGTAAACACATTGAAGCGGTCCGGCTGTACAGCGATAAGCATACAGTCACAACTCAAACAAACAATAATTTATTTCATAAGGAGGTAACAATGAACGAGAACGATAATAATTATGGTTTGGTGAAGCTGTATCACCCTGTTGCTGGAGGAGTGCAATGCACACTTCCACTCCCGACTGTTGCTTTGACGAAAGATCAGGCACAAGCAATGTTCGACTCTTTGAACATCTTGCTTGAGGTTGGTTTCGTTCCCACTCAAATGGGATTAGAACAAGGTGAGACAAAAGAAGCGGTCACTCATCTGGCTCGCCGGTCAAAGGCGAACACAGACAACACTTCGACCCCCATTGTTGATGTTTATTGCAACGGGAATTTCAAAGTGCTGGGGGTTTATCTCAACAACACGGACGATATCGTTGCCTTTAATGCGGCATTCGGTCTTGACCTGTTTAAAGACATTCCCCTGTATGACGGTGACACTTCAATCGAGCGCGGTAAAAACGCTGACCGGGATAAAAAGTATGTTGTTCCTGTAAGTGGCGTGGATGCGATCTACAAACTCAACCCAAAATGGGAAGGGGATGATGATAAAAAACACTCCAAGCGGATGCTTGTTCGCTGGGAACCTCGAGCCCCGAAATCTTCACCAGCTCCTGTACCTATTAACGATACCGAAGTACCCTCTGCCCCACCACTAAAACACATTGATACTGAACAAACACTGAAAGATTTGGGTTTCCCTCCGGAAGCTCCAAAACCAGTGGTCCCACAACCCCCAGCGACTACGGTACGCCTGTACGCTGATGGTACAGCCGTAAGCAGTAATGAAGCTGAAAGTAGGGCTTTTGACGCTTATGTGCTGAAGAACAAAAAAGTTCCTGCATCCCTGCAGGGACTCCGTGATTCTGTGGCAGCGTAATTGTGTTTTGCCCACATCCACCCAAAAAGGTGGTAACAGGCAGCACCGGAGGGCAGCACTTCTCAGGTGGCGAAGTATGGGACGACTTCGATGAGTACGAATACTGTATTCAATGTCACACCGTACTGAGCAATATCGGCATTCAAGAAAACAAGGTAGGTCTTACCGCCTACCTTGTTCATAATAGGTCAACAAGGAGGCTTCGCTATGTCACAAAAAGTAACCATCATCGGCAATCTTGGAAACGATCCCGAATCTCGCTTTACTCCTGCCGGCAAAGAGGTATGCAATTTCAGCGTTGCGACCAACCGCAAATATACCGACCCTGTATCTCAACAGAAAGTCAAAGAGACGACCTGGTTCCGTATTTCTGCATGGGGTGATCAGGCTACGAACTGCAATAAGTACCTGAAAAAAGGAGACAAGGTTTGCGTTGAAGGCAGGCTGGTTCCCGGAAAAGATGGCGGTCCTCGCGTATGGTCTGGTTCAGACAATGTTCCGCGCGCTTCTTTTGAAGTGTATGCAAACTCTGTCGAATTCCTTTCTGACAAAGAAGATCACCAATTGGAAGACGACGCGCCGGCCAACCGGCCAAACGATGATATTCCGTTCTAGTATCTGATGCTGCGGAATAAGAGACATAGGAAAAGGATACCCCCTCAAAAGGGTATCCTTTTATCAATTTAAACTCATAAGGAGGTTGTACCAATGACTAAGAACAATAAGGTTGTTTACAACGAAATGGTTGTCCGCACACTGTGTGAGTATTTTGCAAGCGACTCACCCACTTCCAGAAAATTAAATATTCCATTACCGGAGGTATTTCTTTCTGCTGGAGCACAGTATGTTGTGGACTTCTTCAAGGCAAATGAGATCATTGTCGAGATTGGCCGTTCTTTGGTTTGTGATATTTCACGAAACGAGGAACTCGCTAACAAAACACGGCTGACCTGGCGCTTTAACTCTGATGAACTTTCAGATAAAGGCGACTTGAAAGCCTATCCCATGGAAACCTTTTCAAAAGAAGATTACCAGGATGATTTTCACGAAGATGATCTCGTCCTATATGTAACCAGGGTTGGAACAGCGGATTTTCCTGAACTGGATAAGTTGATCTTGTGTAGCTATTGGTCTGGCAATGATTATGTCATCTGCCTGCCCACTGAATTTGCACGCGACCCTTCTGGTTTATTGGATATGCTGGCTCCTCAAAAGAGCGAAGAAAAAGCATTTTAGTTTGTAAAACAACATTCTAAGAAAGAGGACACATCCACAAGATGCGTTCTCTTTCTTCATAAGGAGACAACATGGCTGAAAAACTAAATTTTGAGGAATGTGGAGACATTCTTTTTGTAAGCAATTTCTATGATTGCGGTTTCTGTGGAAACACCTACCGAAAAAACACTCATCCAAATTGTCTTGCGTGTGACCATGAACCAGGTCAGGAAGAAAACGACTCTGATCACTGCGATTGCCCTGATGCTCGTGCAAACGAACTTCTGGCCAATAATGCAGGGTTGCTCACACCGGAAGAATTTAAAGAGATCTCCGAGAGATGGACCCAATTTCAGGAAAAAACCGGAAATCCTGCTCCATCGGCTAAAGGTTATATCCGTGTTCATGTGGAACAAACTCCCGTACTGATGACTGTCATGTTAAAAGCCCTGATTGACAAGATGAACGCCGATAGCGCCATCTTTGAAATCTCCAATCTTTTACTGACAAGTAAAGACGTTGAGGATGATATGGTTTGGTACTTCAACCCCCCAACGGACGGAGATCTACAACACTGCGAATTATGCGGTTGCGAAAATGAAGATGGAGAAGAAGGGACGGAAGTTATTTATCCGTTCTACTTCAACGGCAATGGAATTCAGTTTCCAGAAAACAAAGATCGTATTCGTATTTTTAGCAAACATCAGGAGTTTGTCACCGGCGAGCAAGGATACCTTCTCTACCAGCTTCAATAACCTCAAATTTTCCGCATAAGGAGATAACACATGCTTACTACACATGCAATTGAACAGTTGCAATCGAATCTTTCCGGGTTCACCGGAACAGAAGACTATCACGCATTCAGCGCACTTTGCCCAAAAGTGGTCTTGACCGATGGCGCGTATTACCTGGCAGAAACTGCCGGCGCATTTTGGTTAATGGACATTATCGGCAGCGTGTACACAGCTCATCCCGAACGCAAAAAGTTTTGGGATGAGGGATTTGCGGCGTGGACTTTGAAGGTGGAGAACAAGAAAGGTGTAGTCACTGCTGATGATGGCAATGACAACATCGTTTACTCTCAGGAAATCGAGTTTACGGACTTTCCCCTTTCAGAAATGAAGCTGTTTGTGGAAATAGGCGAGACCATCAATGAAGGTGAAGTGATGGTGGTCATGCTCCCTAGCGAGCGGTAAGCTGTTCACTTGAACTCATAAGGAGGTAACACAATGGACGATAAGGCCAAACAACTCCTCAACCTGATTGAGGACAAGATACAGGCTCTTGCAGAGGAAACGGACTCGGTCCGGTTTTCAGATACGTTTATATCCTACTTGGCTGTGATTGGCAGATTTCATCACTACTCCTTTCGCAACCAATTGCTAATCAGTTTTGGCTACCCAAACGCTACACATGTAGCTGGGTACAAGGATTGGGCGCGAAAATTCAATCGCCAGGTCAAAAAAGGTGAGCATGGCATCGCCATTCTTGCCCCTGTGATTGGTAAAAAACCCGAACGCAAGAACACTTCCGATGCTGACGAAAACGAAAAAGAAGGCGTGATTATCACCACGGACGAAGATGGTTATCTCCGCTTTGGAAAAGACTTTATTACTTACAGAACGGTGTATGTCTTCGATGTGAGTCAAACAGAGGGAGATCCTTTACCGGAATCACCCAACTGGCACGACTTCGAGAAGAATCCAGAGGTTGAAGCGGCGCTCAAATCCTTTGCCACAAGTAAAGGAATCAAAATTGAGATCGTAGAAAGCCTCCATGGCGCGGATGGCGCAAGTTCTGGTGGAAAAATACGGATATTACCCAAGGCCGGCACACGAACCATGATTCACGAATTGGCTCATGAAATTCTCCATTGGGGACACCCGGAATTGAAACTTTCCACGAAACAAGAAGAAATTGAGGCTGACGCAACCGCATTTGTAGTTGCTCAATACTTCAATATCTCTCAAGACCCGCAGACAAGCCCTAACTATCTTGCGTTACACAATGCAGACAGTAAAGCGATTCTCGCTTGCTTTAACCGCATTCGGGAAACGTCTGTGCAGATCATTGAGGCCATTGAGTTAGGAATGGATCGGAGTACCAAGAAGATGGAAGGTGCGGCGTGACAGTGATCGCTTACCAAGTTGCCAAACCTAGACCCAAATTCAAGGTCAAGTCAAATAAAAAGGAATTGTTTATCAGCATTTTTGCGCTGTTTATTCATTTCACTTTTTAGCCTGTAATCCAAAAACAACGAGGGTGAGTAATCACCCTCAATAACTCATAAGGAGGTAACACCATGAAATTCATAAAATCAACCAAAACCGTATTGCTGCCTTTGCTGGAAGCGGCAAATAATTTTGCAGGACCCACATTTACTTCAGTGGACGATGGGACAGACAAAGACAAGACCCCTGTTGTTCGCCTGGTGTTCTCAGAAAACAAGCTGGAAATTCAAGCCATAAACTGGAACGCCGGCATCAACCTCGACCTCGAAATAGAAAATGAAGATGATGCTTCTTATCTACTTCCGATTCGTTTACTGATCGAAACCATCAGCAAATTGGAGAGCGATGAAGTCTTGCTCGGACTCGATAAAGCCCACCTGGTGATTAAATCTCCGTCTGGTAAAACATCACTTAAGGAGTTCCCGGATGGCAATCCTACCCCTCCTGCAAAAGTTCCTACCCACGCCACGCTCATCAATGGCGTGGATTTTTCACACGCACTCGGAATGGTTGCCTTTGCTTGCGCGAGGCCAAACAGTTCTCATGAATCCCTGCAAGGGGTGAGAATTGACCTGAGCAGTGACAAAGAAATGACGCTGGTAGGCACAGACGGTTTTCGGATTTCAGCTTACGCCTCACCGCTTGGCTGGGAACAGTTAGGACGCGAATCCTACGAAAAGGGATTTACGGTTCCAACAAAAACAGTTACAGCACTTGTAAAATGCCTTGCAAAGCAACCTGGCACGATCAAAATGGGTGTAAGTTCTACTCAGTTTGCAGTTGAATGGGACAACGGATATGTGTTCACCACACTGGTACAAGGCAACTACCCGGATTGGAAAGCAATATTTCCCGAAAAGACGAAAACCAAAATCACCTTCTTGAATGGTTTTCAGAACGCAGTCAGGGCAGCAAAAATTCTTGCCACCGGTTCAGATCATGTATCTCCCGGCATCACTTTGGATATAACAAATGAAAGAACGTTCGTTAAATCTGGAAGCGATGAAGGGTCGTCTACCATCAAACTGGTTCCAAGTTTTGAAGGTGTTGGCAATCTCGAAATCATGTTCAATGGTGATTACCTTCCTGATCACATTCAGGGTGAAATCACCGTTGGTCTGAATGAGAAAAACACTCCATCCACCTTTGAAAGTAATCTAGAACAAGGATGGCGTTACCTGCTAATGCCACTGGCTTTGCTCGACAAGAAAGTAGGGTAGTCAATGGGAATCACCGAAGAACGCGAGAAAGTGAGGTTGGTTCTTGAAAAAGTGGACGAGTTTGATATCCATGAGAACCAAGACCCAAAAGCTATTTACGAGCGAGGAAAAAGTAGTTTTGCTGTCTATTGCAAACCTGAAGATCATCCAGAAGGATGGGACGAAGAGGCAATAAAAACTACAAGAAATTTCCCTCGTGAGTTTGTAGCTCGAATTTATTGGAGATGGAAAGAGGGTTTAATTACTCACCTTGAAATAGCCCTTCTAGTGAACCCACTGTACTTATTACCCCCCAATACCACTCATGATGGTTATTTTAATAACCGCCCCGAAGATATAAGATGGACAAAAGAAAAAGCCCGCTGGCTTTTTGAACAGGCTGGCGTACCGCTACCAGAGTTCATCGTCATTCATATTTAGGGGATAACTCCAGCACAAAATCAATTCGCTTTGGAAAACAGGGTTGCAAAACCCTGTTTTTTCTGTTCAGTGGATTTGTATTGAGCACACCTTGCTCAACGGGCAGAAGAAAGGTTCGATTCTTTTCTCCACACATAAATTCGTTTCACTGTTTCTAATGAAACGAATTTTAAACATAGAGGGTATTGCTGAACATAGTACCCAATCCTAAAAGCACCACTCATAACTCATAAGGAGAATCCGCAATGAAAAACACAGCAGAAAGTTCACAGACTTGCTCCGAGAGGCGTGAAAAAGCACGTTTAGCAAAACGTGTCATGGTCCATGGTCATGAGAATAACCGTGAAGTGAAATTCAAGGCTGGGAGCAAGGAGAAATCAATTTCTCGCAAACTTGCTCGGAAAAATAAAGAGGCCATCCGTGGCTAATACTTCTGTAAGTTTGGAAGGGCCGGCCTATCGGGTAATTTTCAAATTAGATCCAGAAGAAAAGCACCTGGTACAGAAAAACCGCACCTGTTCTTGCGGAGAGAAGGATTGTTTCGCCACCAAAGCCGTAGAAACTTATTTACGGGAAGGTGGCAAACGCGCTCCTGATCTCTTGCCCCCCTGCCCCATTTGTGGCGGCTCGACCGTCAAAAATAGTAAGTGGGATGGTAAATACACGAAAGAATTAGGCTGGCTGTGTTTGAATGGCGGCTTAAGCCACTTTTTACAAGCAAAGCGGTTACGGATACAAGAAAACATTGCGAAGAATCCCTACATACTTCCCCCTGCAGAAGATTATGCCGGCGTGAAAAGGGAGGACATATTGACCTGGCAGCAATGCCTTGAAATTGGTCAAAGGATATTCCAGGAAACTGGATATAACCCAGCAATGTAAAACTATTCCTCATAAGGAGATTCCACCGAACAGCACACCCCTCAAAAGGTGTGCTGTTCACAATTTTTAACTCATAAGGAGGCAACATGGAGATTCAAGGCGAATTGTTTACAAACAGGTATGTCAATCAGCGCAACCCAAAACTGTCAATCAGAGAACAACCTAGTTACCGGGTCGCGTCCACACCAGGCGCGTGTACACTAACTGAATTGCTTTCCGTGATTATCGGTGGCGCAGATCCACGAACCACTGCAATTAACTTGCAGGAAAAATTCGGAACAATTCAAAAGATTTCTCAGGCTCATGTTCAAGAATTAATGACCGTGAAAGGCATTTCCAATTCAACGGCTTTGAAATTAAAGGCGTCAATGGAACTAGGTCGGAAAATTCTAGAACCTACGGAGAACAAGAAGCTAATTGACAGTCCTGAAGATGCTGCCGAAATTTTGAACCCCTATCTACTCAACCGCCCACAAGAATACTTGATGGTGATTTTATTAGATACCCGGAACAAACTCATTGATGTGGTGGAAATTTACCATGGGAGTTTAAACGCTCAGATGGTGAGAATTGCCGAAGTATTTAGGCCGGCAATACAACAAAACGCGAACGGTATCATCGTTGCTCACAACCACCCATCAGGTGATCCCCAGCCGAGCAGTGAGGACTGTACATTAACGCGCGCTCTTATCCAGACTGGAAAAACACTGGACATTGAGGTTTTGGACCATGTAGTTATTGGTTCCGTTGGCCACTTTGTGAGCATGAAAGAACGTGGTTTAGCTTTTTAAATTTAACTCATAAGGAGATTACACAATGAAAAACCCATTTGGAAACGATAAAAGCACAAGTGAACTCGAAGCTGGATTTGAAGTCAGCAGAATACTAGCTCACAATGGTTACAAGTTAGACGCTCCTGCTCTCTCCGTGACGTTGGGGCAAATTGCCGTAATTATTGGCGATACACTCTCACGTTTTGGACTTCCTGCTGACCGGCTGGATGACGCAACCATGGTCAACCTGGTGGAAGCGATCAAGGAAGCGTTAACTTCAAAAGACGTTCTTTCTTGGGACTCTGTAGTGCGCGACATTACAACGGAATCCTCGGAAGTCGTTCCATTTCTTCCAGATACCAATTTTGATTTGAATGAATGCCCCCTGGATGGTGACGCTCAATCCGCGTTAGCTTCTGCTGGCATGGGAACAGATGAGGACTATGGTTTATTCGATTCTGATCCATTTGAATATTGATACCCAATAGAACTATAAGGTACGCAGGAGTTACCCCTTGTGTACCTTAACTTGGAGGAAGAAATGGCCTTGTACTTAAAAGACCCATGTTCGTACTGCGGCGAAAAGGTAGGAATTATTACCTTTCTGGATAACATCAACGGCAAAAACGTTGAATGTGTTTCACACGGTCAATGTGAGGGGTGTGGACGAGTAGTAATCTTGCCCACCGATCCTATCGCTAAATTTCCACACCAATAAGAAAAATAACTCATAAGGAGGTAACACAATGGTTAACGTAATCGCTTTCTTCAACAGCAAACGATCAAGACTGGTTTCTGCACATAAGACGGTTTTGGAAGCACAAAAAGCACTCTTGGGCTTCGTGAAATCGCCCGAATGTAAAGACATTCCAGACAGTACTAAAGAGAATATCAATACCTATGATGATCTGGTAGAGCTTGCCCTCAACGCAGCACTGCAACGTAGCTGGGATGCCTTTGTTCTCCCGGTCAAAAATCTCTTGGCTGATGTTTCCCTGGAAGAAGTTTGTGTTGAAGTGGAGTTTGTGTCATGAAAACGGTCTTTTTTTACACGGTTTTCTATAACGGATTCGGGTATAGCGATGTAGCAATTCATCCTTCTTACCAAGAAGCAGAACGAACAATTGTTGCTATCTTGGAGCGACCCGAAAATGTGAAGCAAATCCCCGAACACCTTCGAGGGAGTATGCAAACCTGGGAAGATATTCACGATCTACTAATAAAATCGGAATATCTGAACAACGGGATCATTGAGATTGGCACAATTACCATACCCGTTGAAGCGATTTTTGGAAAAGAGTTTGGCGGTTCACTGGACGCGGCAAAGAGCGCAATGGTTTACGCTAGTTCCAGTTGTTTCAAACTCAACAATGATGATGAGTTTGAAAATGCCAAAATTCAAGTGGATGCCTTGACAGCAGCTTTCTGTTCACTGATTCATCATTTTAATGAGAATAAAGACCAGTATCTCGGTCACAAGATGATGGATAAGCTGATCGCTGCTGAAAAACAGCAATCCGTTACATAAAAACAAGGGGGGATATCCCCCCTTGTTTCATTCGCAGGACACTGAACAAAAGGCACTTACATCCTGTAAGTGTTTTTTGTTTGCTGTTCTGTTCGATTCTGAATAGACGCAAAAAAATATAGCTGGTTGTGCTGAACATAGAAACCACGCTAAAGAACAAAATTTTATTCATAAGGAGGCAACAAATGCAAAAACTTGAATACGAGGAAAGTTACTTAAAGACAAAGATGGAAAGAATCAGACGTAAGCAAATGGACGGAAAGCTATTGGTGGAGATCTATAATCGCGAATGCGGATTGCCTTGTCTAATTGATATGGGTGTTTCCGTAATTGCCGGCAGTTTTGGATCTGGCCATCAATACGAAATAAGAACAAAAGACACTCCACCGGTTGCACTTGGTTATGCCAACTACGACTCGGATGCTGGTGTTCATGTCTTTGTTCCCAGTCCTGACGCAGTACTTCCTTCCGCACTTGCAAATTATCAAATAACCCAACTTGGAGAGGTTGTATTAGATGAAGCAAGTAGGACCGCAACCATACTGCGAGGCGAGGAATTGATTACCCTGACTGACGTAGAGATATGGCATGAAAACCATTCTTTACTCTCAGAAATCAATCTTGCCCTCAGTAAAGCAAACGAGAACATCATGGTTTGGAAACTCAAAAGAGTACCTGACAACAGCGGTAAGCCAAAACTTTACGCCGGCAGGACTCCAACTGTTTCTAATAATCAAGTATCGCTTGCTGTATCCGGGTTTGCGGTGAATGACCGCGGCTCTCTCGCTTACATGGGTGTAATTGGTCATAAGACCGCAGTAAATAGTGTGTGGGCAACCCTTTTACAATCCAAACCCATGACCATTTTTGGGGCTGGATTGGATAACACAACGCTGCTTACGGAATCAAGCCGTTATTTACGGGCATTGTCGCCAATGCCTGATTACGATTCCCACCACTGCGCTTTTATCTCCAATGTGGCTGTTCCGGGCAAGTGGATGCCGGAAGATACCAGCATATTCTTACTCCATTTCTTCAACGGTGAGAATATCGAAAGCCAGTTAGTGAAAAGGTTAAATGAATCCTTAGCAATTCCTGTGTTACCTGAATGGGGCGACTGTTTGATGAAAACAGGTGCGCTAAAAGGGTATATCAAGTCGTTGAAAACAGGCGGCGATTGCTTGGACGGGGTTTCAATTGATGTAGAAGCTGATTGGAACCAATTGGTTGAGGATTTGATTTTAGCCGAAGAACTAGCCATCTAGCTTTCCAACAAAAGAAAATTATTTAAACCCCACCTGGGGACTCATTGGTCCCCTTCTGGGGGAGTAGTGTGTCTCCTTGTGGGCAAAACTCATAAGGAGGTAACACAATGCGTCCACCAGCAACTGAAAAAATGGGATACTATCCCACGCACGAAAATATTGTTGAGGTCATCAAAACCTATATCACCCTGGCAGAGAACAAGGCTAGATTGCTTGACCCTTGCTGTGGCGAAGGTACAGCAGCATTTATGCTTGGGAATGCTTTAAACTGCGAGACTTGGGGAACAGAACTTTCCTACAAGCGCGCAGAATTGGCAGAAAAGGTACTTGATAAGTCATTTAACTGTCCATGGGAATCCGTATGGATCACCCAGGAATCAGTTTCTTTGCTTTTCCTGAACCCCCCATATGATACGGATGCGATAGAGAGCAAAGGACGACTGGAATATCAATTCCTGAAATCCGCTACCCCTACCCTTGCTCGTGGCGGTCTGTTGGTTTATATCGTTCCACAAAACCTTTTCGGGAACTATGATGTTGCCAAAAGACTTGTTACACACTACCAGGACTTCAAAGTTGGTCTGTACACCAATTCAGCTTATAAGCAAGCGATTTTGTTTGCCACCAAACGAGATTTTGTTCACGTTCCCGAAGATGGGGAAATTGACAAAATGCAAAGTTTGGAGTTTGCACAACTGGAAGACCTCGTACCAGTTGAAAAACCGCTCTACACCCTGCTCCCTGCACCAAAACGCGGAAAAAGTGGTCAACCAATCACCTTCTCCCGTAAAGACTGGTCAGCAGAAGAAAAAGCGGAAGCAACGCTGAAATGTGGCGTTCTTCAAACAACTGCGTGGAAGGATTTACTCAATCCTGACCGCGCAAATGTTACTTCTTCCATCCAACCGGTTATGCCCTTGAAGAAAGGGCATATAGCAATGCTTATTGCAAGTGGCCTCATTGGCAGCATACGCATTCAGGGTGAAGATGGCAATCCATTAATTATCAAGGGGCGTGTGGTTAAAGTGCAGGATGAATCCACTACCCAAGATAGCGAAGGGCGAGAAGTAACGAAGTACAAAGACCGCTTTGTAACAACCGTAACGGTCGTATCAAAAACGGGTATTCAAGTGATTGAAGATGTAGAAGGATTAACCCAATTCATGCGAGACTATGGTGATAAAGTTGCCCAATACATTCTCGATCACTATCACCCACTATACAACATGAATCCAACCGAGAGCGAAACGGCTATCCTGAACACTTTGGGAAAGCTGGCAAAACCGCTCCCCGGCCAAGCCGAACCTGGTCTACTCCCCACCCAAAAACACGCAAGTATCGCAATGGCTCGCTCTATCAAGGCAAGTGGAGTTGGTAACATACAAGGCGAAATGGGTATTGGAAAGACCAAGGTTGCTGCCGGCACAATGTCGTTGCTAAACAGTTTTCCAGCAATTATTTTGTGTCCACCTCACCTGGTAGAGAAATGGATACGCGAGATTGAGGAAACAATCCCCGGAGCAAAAGGTTTTGAACTCCGTAAGATTGGCCAAAACTCTGGCGATTCAACGGACGTCAATGACGTTCGTAAGTTTCTGGATCAGGCTGAAGCCGGCTTGCTTGGTGACAAACCAGTAGCAGTAGTGGCTACTACTTCTGCAAAAATGTCATCTGGTTGGCGACCTTCGGTTGTAATGCGTAAAGCAAAAACCTCAAACTCGAAACATCGGAGAATGTCTTGCTGTTGCCCGGTGTGCGGCTCCCCTGTGGTTGATGGTGAAGGATACATTATCACCGACCCGGAAGAACTGTCTAGCAAAAGGGCTTTCTGTCAATCAATGGTCCCGGGTTGGGAACTTGACGAGGAAGGACACCTGAAGAAAGACAGTGAAGGGAACACGATTTGGGGTGAACGGATTTGCGGTACTGCGCTTTTCACTTTCGACCAGACAAGGCGATTCTCCATTGCTGAGTATATTGCGAAGCAATGCAAAGGTCGTTTCAAAATCTTGGTTGCGGATGAGTTTCACCAAATGAAAGGTAAATCTTCGGATCGCGGTATAGCATTTCACCAATTGGCGACTGCTTGTAACGCAACCCTAACTTTAACCGGTACGTTCTTTGGTGGAAAAAGCACAAGTATCTTTTGGTTATTGCACCGTCTGAACCATGACGTAAGGCGTGATTTTGCTTTCAACGATGAAACACGCTGGGCAAAACTGTATGGGGTTCTTGAAGTCACTCGCGTTAGCAAGAAAAACGAGGATGATGACGATGGAATCTATTCAGGCAACCGAAGATACCGCAATACTGCAAAAGAGCAACCCGGCATCTCTCCTGCGATTATCAACCGGTTGCTTGGCAACACGGTATTTCTTTCCTTAAAAGACTTAGGGATTGAGATGCCCGAATACAAAGAAGAAGTTGCTGTTATGGATATGGAAGAAGTTCATAAAGAGCAATACCATGAACTTGAATCAGCCCTCAAAGACCTGGCAAAAGACAATGGACGTTATTTGTCTAACTGGTTGCAGTGGTCGCTTGCGCGACCCAATTCAGCTTTTCGAGACGAGAAAGTGGTTTTGGACGAGTATGATGCCGAGGGCGTAAAAACGAACAGGTCGATTGAATTCTTTGATCTTCCTGCCGTTATATCCGAAGATGGCACTCTTTCTAAAGAACAGTGGTTAGCCAACTTCTGCCTTGCGGAGCGCAAGCTAAACCGTAAGGTTCTCGTTTACGTGCGCCAAACTGGTACTCGTGATATTCAGGACCATGTTCAGGCCATGCTTGAAAAGGCTGGACTGCGTGTGACTGTTCTTCACGGTAACATTGACCCACGCAAGCGCGAGGCATGGATCGCAAAACGTACTCCTGCAACGGATGTACTTGTTTGTAATCCAAAACTCGTAGAAACAGGTCTTGACCTGATCTCCTACTCAACCGTGATTTTTGCGGAAATTGAGTATTCCCTTTACACCCTCTGGCAAGCGGTTCGGCGTGTGTGGCGTTTAGGCCAAACCAAACCCGTAAAAGCCATTTTTTCGGTATACGAGGGAACTATGGAAGCAAGGGCGCTGCAACTCATGGGCAAGAAAATGAAAGCGGCGCAATTGCTCTATGGTGATGAGGTCGGCGGGGCAATTGTTCCAGAAGAATCGGGCGATTTCCTGGTTGAGTTAGCCCGCGATGTTCTGGCGGGCGCGAAGCTGACTGATTTGCAAACCATGTTTGCGGATGACGTAAAGGTGTCGCACAACGCTTTAGGGAGCATGACCTTGCCCAGCGAAGTGATGACCGTTGCTCTCGAAACCTGGGAACAATGGATCTCGCAGCGCGGCGGCCATATTGAGCCACGCAAGCACACTCGTTCCAAACCTGTTCCAGAAGGTCAATCCAGCCTGTTCTAATAACTAACAAGGACACCCCTCAAAAGGTGTCCTTGTTTTCAATTTAAACTCATAAGGAGAAAACACATGGCACAAACACAAGAAGAACAAGTTATCCAGTTAGAGGTCGCTATCCAGAAGTATGGTCATCCAAAGTTATTGACCAGAGAGGAAGCGGTTCAAGCGTTCAACGCCAGAAATCATGGGTTAGCCTGCATGATCGAAGGTGACGGAGATTTAGTTTGGATGGTTCCAGGCTGGCACTCCGTAAATGTGCTTGACCGGTATCTGTTCCCCCTTCCTGTTCCAAATAACATTCTCATTGAAGGGGTTTACTTCAGCCTTCTTGAAGAAGAAAGCGAGGTAGCCAATGGGATTAACTGAGTTTATTTTCTTGGGTCGCAAAGATGTTCTTGAAAAGTTCGTTCAATCCGTCAATGAAGACAAAATACGAACCTATGCAGGTGAATATTACGCTGTGGTTTGCACACTCAACCGAAAGGGAGAGTTGGTAGATCTATGGCAAGAGGGAGAACTTACTGTTTGCGCGGAACCGCACTCAACGCTTGAGATGCTTCAAAACGTTGAAGTTAATAATCGTTGGATGCGCGGACTTGCCTATGCAGGTAAAAAAGTGGATGAATGTATCCTTTTTGAATTATCCAGATTAACCGGAAAAGAAACAAATTCTGACAGCCTGGTTAATTCCTTAAAAGGATTAACTCATCAATCAAAAGCGGCAATAATTGAATATGAAACCCGCAATCCTCTTAATAAGAACATTGATAATTGGATCATGCGACAAGCGTTTGACCTGGCCAATGCTCTTGAAAATATGACCGGTGCATTTTGTCTTCTGGATGCAGATACGGAATATGTGATGACCAATTATTCACTGGATCATCATATTGACGAACTTAATTCGGAGGCAACCCTACTGTTCGTGGAAATCCACCGGTAGGCCTGATTTTTCGGACAACGTTTCACCGGAAACACCCAAAGAGCAAACTGGCTTAATGGAACCCCAAACCCCTGAAATACCGTCAGGGGTTTTTATTATTAATAGAGAGGTTTTTATAATCTCAAACAGTTGATTTTTAGTAACATTTACGTTATTATTTTCCTTGCAGGGGGTTACTACATGTTTTATAATTACAAAATTATTTTACATAAAAGGGTTGTATTTTGTCTATAAATAGTAATATAATTACATAATAATAAGACAAACTATTACAAAAACTAAGAACACAAAAAAGGTGGTCACATGAGAAAACCAAAGGAAGATGGACAACAAACGATCACTGTGAGACCAGAATCTAAAACCTGGAAACAAATATTTATATTAGCTAAACAGGACCAAAGGTCGCTACCAAAAGAGTTAATCGCGCTGGCAGAACTTGAATTCAAGAAACGTTTTCCAAAGGGATTAACTGATTACCTAGAACTTCACCCGGATACATTCAAAGGGGTATTTGACGAATCGGTAACAAACGAGGAGTAATACACATTACTGAGGAGGAAACAAATTGCCATACGTTATTGGAGTAGCAAATCAAAAAGGCGGAGTTGGAAAAACTACAACTGCTGTAACAATTGCGGACGGAGTCGCAAGAACAGGACTTAAAACACTTATCATAGACCTTGATACTCAAAGCCATGTAGCTGTGAGTTTTCGGCAACCCGATACTGATGGCGTATTTAACTTTTTTGTTAAAAATGAACCTATCAAATCCCTTGTAATTACTGTTCGTGAGAACTTGGACATTTTACCGGGAGGAACTTTAACCGATAAAGTCATCCGGTATATTGATCTCATGGATTACAGCGACAATGTTGTGTCAGAAAAAGTAGACCCCCTCCCCTATGATGTTGTTATTTTAGATACGGCGCCTACCGCCGGGGTAATGCACCTTAACGCACTACGCGCCAGTGACTTTATTCTCATTCCGTCACGCATGGGGCTGCTTGATACAGTTGGTGTTGCAAAGCTCCTCAAAACCATGAAAGAAATTCAAGGCCGCGGACACAAATTTAAAGGATATGCAGTTTTCCCCACTTTCTTTGACCGGAATACAAAAGAAACACTTTTGCAATTTCAGATGTTAACGGAATCATTTGGAACTAAGGTGTGGCCACCAATTCCACAAGACACTCGTGTAAGGGAAGCCGCGGCTGAAGCAAAAACGCTTTGGGAATATTGCCCCAACTCAAATGTTGTGATTGGGTACTCAGAAGGTAAAAGCAAAGTAGGGGGGTACAAACAGATATTAGAAAGAGTGTTAGAGATTATCCATGGCAGCTAAAAAACCGCAAGAAAAAATCAGAACTGTAGCATTTGACAACATCAACGCTGACCTTGATGATGATTCGTTTAGTAAGACTGGCGCCGCTCAAGATATAGGCACTCGCCAAACCCTTGATGATATGGATGAGATTAGAAAAAAAAGGGAAGTCGTTGAGGTAAAACCACCCTCTCCCGTAAAAGAAAAAACCGCATCAAGGAAAAAGCAGGAGTCTAAAAAAGCCGATAAGCGAAAAAAAGAAGAAATCGTTATTTATGTTAACGAGAAAACAAAAGCAAAAATATTAAGCATTGCTGAAAAACTCAGCATTCCTTACGGACAAATAGCAGCCTTGGCCACCGAAAAATTTATGGCCAATGTTGAAGACGCTGAGGAAGAAATAAAAAAATATATCGACAAATCGCCCATACCGATTTTTTCTCAAATGATTGACCTAGAAAAATTCAGAAAAACAGTTCAAGGGTCGCCCCTAGAAAATTCAAACAAAAATAAATAACGTAATATATAACGTAATATGTAACGTAATATGTAACGTTATTAGTTACGTAATATATTACGTAACCAGTGTCGCCCCTAAGTACAAAAATCAAGTAAAATTCGGCAAAAAAAGCACATAAAGGCATTGATATTCATAATGTCAAAAATGGCCCTTAAAAGGCTTTTAAAGCACTAATACACGCACTGGAGGTGCAGACAGTGACTCGAACAAATTCATGCAATTTCTTGGTTGATTTTACTGGCACGAAGCATTGGGAAACGTTGGTGAGAAAAGATGAAGAGACCAGTTTTTGTAGACTGACTGGTTTTGTTCATGGGGTAACTGGATCGCGCCAAGCTGACGGTTTGCGATTTCTGGTTTACGGTCCACGAGCAGATATTGTTTTTGCTTCTATTCAAAAAGGATCTCGCTGCTATGTAATGTCTCATGTTCAGGTTCGCACAGATACCAGAAATAACGTGTATACGGAATTTGTAATTGAGGACATTCAATATATTTCTGGCTGCGACCTTGAAGCCGGAGAAGCAGTAAGGCGTAAGCTCGTTGAAGCTGGAATATTAAAACCCAGCCCCCACGATCCAGAATATCAAAAACAAGAAGAAAAGGACAGTAACTATGATCCGCAACAAATCTGAAGTTGCATTAATTGTCACTCTCCTAGTCGTTGTCGTTTTTGGTGTTGTAGGCTGGCTGGTTACACCCAAAGACGAAAAGGGGCAGCCAATCCTTTTACTACCTGATGTTAAATCAGTTGAAGATTATCGTAGGAAAGCAAAGGACTGGACAGAAGAATTTGGTCTGCTGGATGGTCGGTTTGCTGTTCTGCTTTCGGGTAACTCAAAAAGCCTTTACTCACAATCTCGGAATTCACAAGAATTATTTTCGGATTATGTAAAACTGGCTCAGAAGATTGAAAATACCGAAGCCCCAGCAGCCCTTACCGGACTTAAAGATATGTTGGCCAACACATCAGTTGCATACTTAACTGCTTGTCAATCAGCATTGGTTTGGGTGAGTAATGATTCAGAAGAAAACCTTGTTTCTACTGAAACGCTTGTAAATGATGCACAGCAATATATGAAGGAACTGGAGAATTCCACTTGGACGAATTAAAACTAAAAAATATTCAGGCAATGGCTGATTCTGAACGATTGCTAAAAGAGGGGTTTCTAAAAGAAATAAAAGAGACAATCGAAATTCTGAACGCATTTGAAAACCGAATTTGTAAAGAGAACGGAATCCCAACTAAGGCACATAAAGAAAACGAAACACTTGTTTCTATTGCACGCTCTTTGACCATCAATCTCAGTGTGATTATTGCCGAGATGAAAAGTAAAGCAACAGAATCAGGATATAACGCATTAAAAAAGGAACTCGATAAAATCACAATTGAAAGAGATTGTCTGCTGAAGGATGGCAATAAAACTACACTATCCTCGGAACTCGAATCAAAACCCGACACCTCTGAAAACATTAGTACCGATCCATCACCACAATCCTTTGTAAAAAGCATTATCACAACACTAGATACCGCACCTGCAATTGATTTGCTCGAAGAAGATCCAAAGATCAACGCTAAAATAATCACCCCCCTCATTGACGATCAGGTACTCAAATTGGCAAGCGAGTGCCATCTATTCCGACTTAACGACCTTATAGATCTTTGTTCCATAAAGCTGGATGTGGTGGACACGGAAATAAAAAAAGCCATTGACGCTCTTTCATCCGCAGGGTATTTATCGGTCGAGAGATCTACGATCAAACCCACCGGAAGCGGCATTACTTACCCCGCCCTCTTTAGATTAACCAGCAAAGGGCTTGAAAAAGCAAATACAGAAATAGTTTCTGAAATAGATCGCTGGACCTTGCTTGCACCTGGCTTGCGTTATAACGATATGCCTCTTATGGTTTACGCAGTAGATAATTATCTGCCCAGGCACAACTACTCATTTGTAGGGTTCTTCCAAAAAACAACCATTGATATACCAGACAACCCTCAAGGAGATTTTTACCCACACATTCATTTGAAAAACGAAGAACAAAAAGATGTTTATGTGATGTTTGGATATGAAACCATGAGCGACCAGGTGCTTAAATCTAACTTTTCCGCATATCAACGGCTTTCTGGTGAGCAACAATATTGCCTCTGTGTTAATGGAAGGATTGCGCGGATATTTACAAGTAAGTTGGAATTTCAAAACAAGCACTATTTTTCACCAAAAATTATGCTAAATATTACAAATGTTGGGGACTGGCCAAAATATGACCATATGCTTAAATCAGGGCTGCCTGATACACCACAATCAATCTGGTTTACATCAATCTTGAACGGAAAATAGCTAATGGGAAAACCGAAATCATTCACCGAAGAACAAGTATTGCGATTGTTCCAATACCAAGGGGTTCTTACAAAAGAACAAGCAGCAGAGTTTCTATATCAGGAAAAAAAACCATCCGATACCAAGATTGCAAACGTATATCGCATATTAAAATCTCTACATCAGGAGAACGACACAAGATCTAATTTGATTTGGCGGCATGACATTTATAGACCGTGGTTCGTTGAAAAACCCGGACATCCAGAAGCAATGTTTGGTCTAGAAAAAGAAGGTGCAACTGCTCTAAACAAATTAACTGGTGAAAAACAACACGAAATTCGTAAAAACTCGGCTCCTAAATCTCTCCAGCATTCCCTTGCTCTTGTAGACATAGCGGTCAGCCTTATGGATCGAACCGTTATATGCAAATGCAATAGACAGGTAACGATAAATACAGACCAAGTATTTGATGATGATAACGATGAAGAAAACACAATTATTGTAAATGATGAAGATCAAGATCAAGACCAAAACAATAAAGTCAAAAAACCCTATATCAAGCCAGATGTTCAAGTTTCCTACTTAGAAACACCCAATCTTATTCAACTCATCGAATACGAACAATTGCGAGATCAGAAAGAAATTGGCAATCTTATATTAAAACGCATGAGAAAATGGGTAAGTCTTTTAAACTCACCAGAAGGTACTACTTACAAGAAAGATATTTTGCTACTGTTCTGGCATGGTGAAGGAAAAATTATCAATGATAATTTGTTTGTCTGGAATAAGGCTTTACATGACCTTATTGAAGAAAACAAACCACAAACCCCACCTTTCCGGATTTATTATCGTGAATTTAAAGAGTTTCTTTCAAACCCGACAACAGATACAAAAGACTACACACTCCTATTAGCAAGTAATAACCCGGAAGCCGAGCATGAAAAACTAATCAGAGAAAGCTTTATTAGATCCGCGGCTGCCCAATGCTTTATTGACCCACATGATGCAGAAACCACCAACCGGATCAAAAACTACGCTGATCAAAAAAGAGATTTATTTGTCTCCATGGAGAATAACGTGACAAGACAACAATACTTTTTTGATACAGTAAGATTAATGCATGAAGAATCACAGACAAACAATACAAGCCACGCTGGATTAGCCCTCGCGTCACTACCGTGGACTTCCATTGGTATTGTGAGGTTCTGGCTATCATTGCCAGAGAATAGACATCTCCGCCTTGCGCTTATCAAATCCGTTGCCGGTGTTCAATCGAGTTATGGAAAAGGGTTATTCAACGCGCAGGACGCCATTGAGAGAATGATTTGGAATTCCCTGTTTAGGTTTTTCGGTTTTGGAAAAGGAGGGTATCTTTCTTTCTTTACCATTCAATCCGAAGGAGAGGCAGATAGAAATAAAAACGGTGGTATTACACCAGTCGTAACAATAAAGGCTCCCTGGGAAGGTGTTTTTATAGATAGAGGCGATGAGAAACCCACAACCGATGCCATTACATGGTTAATATCACTATTGTTAAATTATTATCCCGAACTTGGGTTATTAAAAGACAATTTCCCCTATTTCTATACAGAAGAACTCTCCACCGAACTGGACAACGAGGAAAAAGATATTTCATCCACAACGGCTATATAACATTATCCAAGATACCAGAGATACAGGACCGGGAGGATGTAAACCTTTCTTCGTTTATCGCTTTTCCAATACAAAGTATCTTAATTCCTATCTTCGTTTATTCTAAAATATAAACAAGAACCCTAGAAAACCAATCAGAAAACACGCTAAAACCAATAAACCTTTCTTCGTTCAAGAAAATCCTTTCTTCGTTTTACCAATTAAGCTGCAATAATGGTGAAAATAATAAAATTATGTGCATCAAACAGGCTAAATTTAGTGACAAAGCGTTACTATTTTTCTCAAAAAAGCCTGAAGGAACCCTATAATACAATAACTTACTTTTTACTATAGTCCCCGAACACAAAACCCAGGTTTTGGTTTACTGTTTTCAGCATACCTTTTTCTGTTTTCTTTTCCCTCTCTCTGCTCTCTTGTATTCTGCTCTCTAGATTGCTGGTAACGGTCTTGGTCTTTGACCTGTACGCTGCTGGCTGCTGGCAAGTTCCCTGCCCTGCTCTGGTCAACAGAATGCAGAAAAACTGCACGAAAACCGAATACTGATCACTTTTCCCTGCCTTCACCTTCCGATATTTACGCCCTCCCCCACTGTTTTAGGCCGCTTACCCCCACTGGTGCGGATTGACACAATAACACAATAGTTATATAGTGTTATTACACAAGAAATAAAAATGATAAACAACATTAAACGTACAGGATATAAACAGCTTTTGACCACAAAGATCACCCCAGGGGACGAGATCACAGAAAACAAACTGGTAATCGTTCACATCACTGCCCCACACGCACTATGTCCAGTTTGCCAGGAACGGAATACTTTCACTAAAGAGTTTTGGCAAACGATTATCGCCCAAGGGTTAAATGATGTGCCTGGATACTGGCCTGTTTGCGTCTCTCTTTAAACTATACGCATTAATGAGTAACCAAAGGCAAAATTGATTCAAACATCCTTCGTGAAAAATGAGCTTGTCTTGGCTGGAATTTAGGTAAAGAAAAGGAGGATCAAGGAAGTAAGAAAACGGAAAACCGCATACAGAATCCCTGCCCCAACTCATTACCTGGTTGGTGCAAATAAACACACATACCTTTCCCTACACGGTACACACTTGTGCCGGCGCAAGAGTCATTAATTGTTGCATAAAACGGAGTACAAAATGAAAAACGCAAAAGTGATCACAAACAAATCGAAATCATGGGTACGCCTGGACGCACTGGTAACACCAGCACAGTACGACCTGGTGGTAAAGGTTTCTGAAATAGAGTACCTTTCAAAAGCCGAAGTGACCAGAATTATGATCGAAATTGCCGCGTATGTACTGATGGGCGATCTTGATAAAGCAAGCCAACGGGCAGCAAGTTTTCCCCACCCCCTGGCACCTGAAATTATTCAAAAATATGTCATGTAATCAATTATCAACTTTACCGGTAGACAAAAAAAGAAAAGGAGAACAATAATATGACCGAGAATACTATGATGACCGAAACGACTAAAACCAATAAACCCACCACAAAAACCTTTCGGAAAGCATTCAATAACGTGGTGCTGTTTCCATTCCGCGCCGTGAAGTTCCTCGTCAAATGGGGCTTCAAAGTTGTGCTGGCGATACTGATCCTCTTCACCCTGCTGTACACCTTAAACGCTGCGCTTCCGATGGCAGTTCCCGAAGCGCAGGGTATAACCACCGCCCAACTCTATGCCGATAGATTCAAAGCCGTGGTGGAACTCACGAAAAACAAAGACTATCACCCATTATGGCTTGTTCCAATGGTGGTAATCATTCCCGCCGGCTACTTCATGGGTCCCATCGAGGTTGTGTTGTGCGCTTACTTCCCTGATGGAAAGTTTGAAAAATGGGTAAGAAAATCGGTTATCATCGGCAAAGAATACTATCGATTCGTACCCTCCCTTGAACCGACTTTGGCAAACCTGTCAAAAATCATCAAGGAAAACTTTGACCACTACACTTGGTACATGTTGGTAACTTTACCGCATAGGCAATTTCCATATCCTCAACTCCCAACCAATAAGTAGACTGGATAATCTCCAGCCTACACGAAAGGACTCACAGAAATTGAATTTGATTCAACGAATTGCCAACGGATTTCACGAAGTAAAACCTTTACTTCCAGCAACTTCACCAAGAAGAACAAACAAGATTGATGGCTGAACATCACGACCAAAACTATCAACAATTCATGGATCAGGCGCAGATGAACCATGACATGGCCAATCATTTGCATGACCAAATGAATCATCAGGCCATGCACGATCATTCGACCGATATGCACAATATGGGTGGAGGGATGGGATTCTAATCCCTCTCTCCAAAACAAAAAAGACAAAGGATAAATTGATGCGAGATAAAGAACAAAGTCTATTGGTAAGAATTGCACTTTTTCCAGCGAAACTCCTTCTCCGGTTACTGGAAGTTGCCGTAATCATTGTGGTTGCCGTAGCTATTACAGGAGGAATCTTCTGCGGGTCCAGAGCGTCAGAACCAATGGTCATGCGTGAAGCCAAGGGAATGACTTATAGCGCATTCTTGGCAGACCGTGAAGATGCGATTGATCCCGTTGGATTTACAAAGAAATTTGAAACAATTACTTACCCGGTAATCAAGTCAGCTCTAGTCAGTGTGCCTGCAACCTTGGAAACCTTATTACCCACCAATAGATTGATGAACGAGTTCTACCGTATTCCATATTTCAGCTACATTGCTGGCTCCGACAAAGGGTTGTGGGCAGACCTTCCAAAGTTGTACTGGAAAGCATTTGAACGCGCAAATTGGGTATACCTTGTGAATATGAACTCCATGCTCCGCCACCCTGTTGTTCCTGGTGCTCCCGAAGAAGGGGACTCCACCAATCCCGATCTTGCACCGGATACCGGCAGCGCTCTTTAGTAAACAATAGTAAAAAAAAACTGTAAACTAACCAATATTAAAAAGTGCTATAATCGGCACACAACTGAATACTTTATTAACGACCAACTACTAAACAGCAAGGCCAAACAGCACGATCCCAATAGGTCGAATTGTTCTCTCCTAAAAACAGGCGAGGGCGATTCGGCTTTTTTTATTACCCAAAAAGGAGAAATTATTCATGACCAATGAAACCGTAAAATCCCCCAAAACATTTAAAGAACTGAAAGACCAGCGCATCCGTTTGCTGATTATTGTTATTCTAGTGGTTGCCGCCGCTGTATTTGTAATCACTGGTGCTGCCGGCAAAGCGTATTACTCTGTGTTCCCCACACCAACTCCAGAACCTGACCCTGCCGCGCAAGCGGTTGAAGCTGGCGTAACGGCTTACGCAACCTTTGAATACAACGAGGACGGTAATGCAGATGCCTGGATTGAACGGATCTGCGCGGCCAGCACCAAGGTCACCTGTGAATACATGAAGGAAGTAAAAGCCCCCGGATTTGTTAAATCAGCCCAACAAGCAAAAAGAGGAATGTCAGTTATTAGCGCACAAGCACTCATGAAGGTGGACGAGAACCCATCTGCTGATATTGCTCAACAAATTTGGGCTATCAAATACAGCGTGGATTTCTGGAACGGCGAAACAGTTGAAATAAATGATTTCGTTATCGTCACACAGGAAGAAGGCGTATGGAAGTTTGACAACTTCGTACCCATACCCAAGGAAATCCTAGACCAACTGTACGGACCTAAACTCACCCCTCAAGCACCTACACAGGAAATAACTCAACCTTAAAGGAGTATCTATGAATAAGATCACTCGTAATACCCTCTCAATCGCTCTTGCACTTATCTTTGTCAGTGCTTTGGCTATTCCAGTTCTCGCACAAGATGGTACTACTGGCGGAGCTGACTTTGGTAATTTTATTGACCCCGACACCGGACTAATGCTTCCGGGGGTTATTGATGCAGGAGAAATCACAATTGATAATCCTGAATGGGCATCAGGAGAAGATAATTTAGGCACAGCTTATCAAGAAGCCTCATACCATCAATACATTGCACCCAACGGTGACACAATCCTTGCACCATCATTAACAACTATGAATGCAATGATAATGAACGGTGAAACATCAGGGCTTTTAGCCTCAGAAGGGTCATACCAGAACCCGGTAGGCTTAATTGCGTCGTGGATGGCTCTTGGTCAAGGCGTCTCAGACCTGACCTATTACACCAATCAGCCTGGAGTAGACGCAAACGGGAATCTGACCATGGGCGGTGGATACAATGTTGACGATGACACCAGCCTTGACGCTGTAAGAGAATACATCTTAACAAACCTCCAAAAAGTATTATTGGGTACTTACAGTGGAGGTTCCTCTGGCCTGACTGCTTCTGGTTGGGCAGCACTCGTGCAAGCGGGTACTCAACTGATTGTTGGCGGTCAAGACCACATGCTGGCCGGCACTTACCTTTACTACACAGTTGGCAACTGTGCCAATAGTCCGGTGGGTTGTCAGGCAGTGTGTCAAGCAAACCCGATTGCATGTGCTGCTGTGGCAAACAGTTTGATTCCGACCCCCGTTCCTTACACCGCACCCTCATGCCCTGCCTCAACGATTGTTCCCGGTTCCCCTTCGCTTTCAATCTCCAAAACTGGACCCAGCAATCCTCTTGTGGTTGGCCAAGACCCTGATAGGCGAGGAGCCGATGTATCCTTTTATGTGGTAGTTCCCCCAACGGTTTACACCTACTATATCCCCATCCCCATTTATGAGGATGTGAAACTTTGTGTAGGAAATGACGATGGCACTTCTGTTGTAGGCGGTAATTGTACTGCTGGCAGTGTCAAAGGAACGCTTATCAACACTCGCCAACTTTTGCGTGTAGATTGCGAGAAACACGTAGAGGTTTACGCCGAACCCATTGGCGCGGTCAACGCTACTGCTGACCTGAATAGCGACAGTATTAACTGGATCAACCACGAACTATCATCCTATTACTACGGCGCTCACACTATTCAAACCTCATTTGGACTTGTGCCTGGTCTTGGTTCGGCAAATGTATACTGCGATGGCGGAAAAACCTGTCATGCAAATGGAGCCGTAACCAATATTCCATTTGCGGACCCCGGCACTTTTTCTTTGAACCTTTTTGCGGCTACAAATGGTACACCCGTTTCAACCGGGCGCACTTTCAGGGCGTCAGGGGACTTGCAAGTGTCGTTTATCGCCGTGAGGTTGATCGAGAACGGAAGTCACTAAATGGATCTACTGAATATTCTGAACACTGGATTGATCTATATAACCAACGGCATCTTGTCGTTGGTTTACCTTTTGGCAATGATTTTTCCTGCCATACTCAGCGTTGTAAGCGCTCTGGTTATTCTTGCCACCCTGGATAGGGATGTGCAAAATAGTGTGAATTTCCGTCCTTCTCGAATTGGTATCGCCGGCAGTGATCAATCATTCGGGAACAGGCGGGAGGTTTACCAGCAAACCGCCACCAGCAGCACTCCCCGGACCGCACAGATCATCACAATCATTGTTCTGGTCTTGTGGTTGATTGCTCAAACTGGTATGGCTGCCCCTGTACCCTGGATTGGAGCAAGCATGTGGGTAGTAGGCACTTTGGTACTGTTCGTGATGCCAAAACATCAACAATATAACCAATTATGGGCTGTCAAAACCGGCTTGGCTATTTATGCAATTTTGGTCATTGGAAGCAGAATATATCTTTCATACACCGCGCAGCTTACCGGCAGCCAGTGGGCAAGCATCATCGGTTCAGCCGAAAGTGCGGCCAAAGTAATAGCCGCCACTCGGGGAAACGCCACTACGATTATTACCTGGGCGCTCTGGCTCATAGCTCCTCTTGGGTTCTACTCTCTGTTGATCCAACAGTTATTTGTCAATCCTATTAACCTGCAGAGTCCTTTTGCAGGGGCAAACGATGTAATTAAGCGATTGCGCCAAAGGTAACACAATCCGTCCCTCTGGTGATTGGGGTGGGGGAACTCACTTCAAGGCCGGTTCGATTCTGGCCGGGGCATCTTTAATCTGAACCTGAATTCCAAATTGCGCATCTTTTCGAGTTTATCTTGAATTGAGTAGCAGGAATCAGACAGATTAATAACATAGATGGAAACACCGAACACACTAGCCAATTGTACGTAAAGCACCATAAGGAGGACGAGCAAGAGTTGGGAAGCAGCGAGAAAGTTGCATCTTGGGTACTCTTGCTCACAAGTTCGGACACTACAAACGGGTCACTCAGCCATCGCTGACTTATCTTTTTGTGTGCCTGAATAAAAATGAGGAGAAAAACATGGCATTAACATTACTCGAAAACATCAACATTCCTTGGATCAAAGGAAAACAGAAACCGGCGCTCACTCCTGACGATTTGAAGGAAGTCGCGCGGGGAATGGAAATAGCCGCTGATCACGTTACGCTGGATTATATGTGGTTCGAGGTTGAGGAAATTGACAATGGAAGAACCTATAAGGGCTTCCGTGTGGTTCGTTTGTTGGAACTGAAATTTATTCCCCTGGATGCCAGGGCAGATGCCGGCTTGCTTCAAAAAATGCGTTCCGTACTGCGCTCGATCTACGGAGCAAAAGTAAGTTTTATTTGCCTGACCGGTGGCCTGTTTACCAATCCTGCGGTCGGCATTGTTCAATGCTACGGTGTGTCTTTTTTTGCAGAAACACTTGAAGGGGCAGTTGTTCAATCAAAAGATGCTTTATCAGCTTTGAAATCGGCCATGACCGGCATCTTCAGACAAATGAAGCTGGAACCTCTGAATACAGAAACAAGCGCCTGGATTTTTTCTTCTTTGGCCGGCATGAATCACGCCCTGGTGGTGGTTGGCCAACCAGACCCGCGCGAGAACGCCAAAGGGGGAGGAAACGCTTTATTCTCTAACCCGCTTACCACCGGCGACTCAGCCGCTCAGCAGTATTCTTTACAGCAGAATGAAATCTTGTTCCGGGGTATGAGTGGACTTAAAGAAGATTTCTTGTTTATGGTTATGACTTCCCCGGTATCCTTGGCCAACATTACTGAAATGTTGGTGGGGCTTGCCGAAACGACCTCATCCTGGGCTTCATGGCAAAATGGTATGCGCGGAGCCAGTTTTGGTATCAGTTTGCCGGCAATGCTTTCTGGTGCGCTTGTTGATAGCAGCTCCACCGGCCACAGCACCAGCGAAGGGACTGCACATTCGGACGGAACAGCACACTCTGATGGGACCGCACATTCGGACGGATCAGCCCACAGCGTAGGGACCTCAACCTCATACGGTGGTTCCAAAACCGTAACAGATGGCATGGCAGTAACCAATGGTATTGCCAATAGCACAAGCCAATCCGTTGTGGATGGAATGAGCCACACAGACGGTCAATCTTCAAGCACTTCAACTGGAACCGCGACTGGCGAAACAAATGGAGCTACACATACTGAGGCAACCGCCTTGGCAAGAACCGGTTCTTTCAATGCTGATTTAGGTATAGGTGGTAGTTATTCAATCAACGAGTCTGATTCAATGTCTGACGCTGTTTCAAACTCAACATCAGTAACCCAATCAAGCTCTCAATCTTCAGCTGTTTCCTCCGCTGATACGACTTCACATGCAGTAGGAACCACGACTGGCCAGGTAGTTTCATCTTCGATCACCAACTCCCATTCTGAATCAGTCGGTTCATCCTGGGGAGTAACCAACTCACAGTCAGACACCACTAGCCAATCAGACACTACCAGCCAATCAGATACTGATAGTCAATCAGACAGCGTTTCTAAAGGAACTGCACTTTCAAGTATGCTTGGCCACGGTGCCAGTAATGGACTTGCAGTGGGGATTGCACCCTCTTTTTCGATTAATAATAGTTATCAATGGCAGTATGACCCTGCCATATTAGTCACGAACATTATGCGGCTTCAACAGCGCTTACTGGACACTGCAAGCAAAGAGGGCGCGTATTATACCGATACTTATGTGTTCACCAAAACAAAACAGGGTAAACAGGCGCTTATGGGGTTGATTCCAGAAGCCTTTGCCGGCGTTGAAGATGTTGTGACCTCTGTACAAACACGCGATATGACCCCGGATGAAGAAGAATACATTTTGCGTCATGCCCAGGTGTTTTCACCCAGCACCCGTATTGAAACGATTCCAGAGGTGTTGTCCGGGTATATGGATTCCACATTACTGACGCTGCTGCAGGTGGCTGCTTACACTGCACCTGGTATGTACGAAATGGGAACCGCGCTTACTGTTCAAGAGGCTACTCCTGATTTTGCTTACTACTCACAAATGCCAGGGGATGCAATATTAGGCAGACAATGGGCAAGTGAGTTGGGTGAATTTACAGATATTCGGCTTCGCTTGACCCCTGAGCGTCATTTCCATACCTGTTTCTGTGGAGACACCGGGTTTGGTAAATCGGTAGCTGCGGAGCGGGTGGCATACGAAACGACCAAAAAATGGCATTACCGGACTGTCGTTCTTGATTTCGGTCAAGGATGGCGTCGGGCGCTTAATTGGGAAGGGTTGGAAGGCAGGGTGGATGTAAGACAGATCTTCCCTGGCGCACAACGGCCTCTACGCTGGAATATTTTACAGGTTCCGAAGCGCATGGAAGCTGGAAGATACAGGTCAATGCTGGCCTCTCTCTTTGCAAATGCCGGCCAAATGGGACCGAGACAACTTGGCTTCTTACGGAGAGCGATCACAAGTTGTTACGAACAAGCCGGTGTACTTCTGACCCCTGTCAGCAAAAGATTCTTAGAAATCATTGACGATGCTGAAGTGGCCGCCGTACTGGAACGTAGATTAGAAGCCGGCGTATATGACGGTGTAGAAGTCAAAAGGGGAACATTGATTATTTCCTTATCCGGATTGGATCAGCAAGCGGTTTCCGTTCACAGAAGCAAGAAATGCAGTTTTTCCAGTGTCATTGATTTTTTGAGGGAAGAACAAGGCAAACTTGGCAAGAATGACCAGGCAAGCAAAACCAGCCTTGAAGGGCTTTTACTTCGTGTGGAAACTTTCGATGACCCGGATATGATCAGACAGTATGGACCCGGCACAGACAGCTTACCGATTGAAGATTTAGGGCTGCTGGGGGATAAGACTGATCCCTGGGGGATGGTCATTGTTGAGGGCGGATCTGAAATGAGTGACGAGTTTTCAAAAGTAGCAATCTTGTCTCTCTTGGCCAGCATCCTCTATTTTGATGCTATTTCAAGAAGGCGTGAAAGTTTGGCTGGCATCCAGTTTCCCCCCATGCAGATTTTCTTTGAAGAGGCTAACAAAATATTGTCAGGTGTTTCTTCAGGGGGAGTATCCTCTGATACAGGGGCCTCATCCACTGGTTCCGTGAGTGAGATATTTCAATCCATGTGGCGAGATGGCAGGAAGTACAAGATTTTCCTCCACCTGATGGTGCAAACGGTTAGCCAGCTTCCGGAGGGCATTTTCTCCAGCTGTAACAATCTCTTTTGCGTACAAACAAAAAATGCAAAAGACCGGGATATGGTTATGTCTCATATTGGCAGAAGCGAAAAAGGCTTCGTGAACACGGAATATAAAAGGTATCTTGCCAGAATTCCGATCAAGACCGCATTGGTCAAGTTGGGATATTCGGATAATGTGAACGAACTCGAACCCATGCTTACAAACCCGACTTATGTACCAGGCGAAGAACCGAGTGATGCCGAGATTGTTGCAAGGCTGGGAAAAAGGTAATAGGCAAAAAAGTAATATTGCCATTTTGATATAGTAAGTCTGTGGTACAATTTCACTCACAATTGAATACTATTTAACGACCAACCATTAAACAGCAAGACTAAACAGCACGAAACCAATAGGTCGAATTGTCTCTCACTCTTTTGAAGTGAGGATGATTCGGCCTATTTTTTTTTATTAATCCCGAAAGGAGCATAGCGCAACACCATGTCATCAACGATAGCCGAGTTTTTGAAGTCCACCGTAGGTCAAATTTCCACTGTAGTTTATGCAATTGCATTTCTTTATGCAGGATTTATGTCAATCCTGTTGAAACCCTCTCAAGCAAAAACTGGAAGGGTGTTTGGGATTATTGCCATGTGTTTAGGGTTGGTCTTACTTGCTTTCAGTCTGGCCGTAGTCTTTGCTTTCTTACCTGAATCTATATCCGCCTAAAACATTTCGTATAGTCAAAAATGGCAATTATTATGAACGACCTTCAAGATTCCATTTCAACCACGTTCTCATCGGATAAATTCGAAGAAAACAGGGCGCTTATTCCTGACTTTGAACAGCAGATCAGAACTTCGATGGAGGCCGTTGTAGCAGAAAACATTATCACCACGTTTCATGTATTGCGCAACATGCTTGATCTGGAATTGGTGGTTGTAATTCGACACAGCGTTGGATATTTGCAGTCAGCCGGTGTTGTTGATGCAAAACGGATTAATGAGGTCTTACTTAACTCAATCAAGGACACGCTCACTGTGTTTCAAAGGGGAAATAAAGCGAATATTGTCGAGACAATTACAGCAAGGGCAGAAAAGTCAAAAGCGATGCTCGCTGTAATCCAACCTATTGAATCTTTTACGAATTAGGGTTTATTCAAGAAAGGACAAAACAGGCAGATAACTTATGACGGCACTCAACGAACAGAAGGTAGAGCTGATCATCCAGAATATGGAAATAATGATTACCAACGCTGTATCACCAAAACAAAGCGAGGCACTTTTACAAGCTTTTCATGATGCGCGTTTCTTGCTGGATATCCAGTTATTGAGAATCTTCCAGGCAAGTCTAAAAACCCTTCACAAGAAGGAAGTGACCGATTCGGCTTTAATCCGTGACTCAATTCTCACGGCGCTGCTTGAAGAATCTCACGAAATTAACAACAATCCAGCAGTTAATGCGTTACGGATGGCAAGGGCAGAGGAAATTATGGAATCCATGCTTTCTTTTGCTCCATTACCCCCTGAATAAAACAATCCACAACCCAAAAATAGGAGATCAAAAAACAAATGAACAAAAAGCGCAATCCCATCATTATCGTAGTTTTGGCTGTTTTCCTTGGTTTAGCCATCATGGTTTTATTGAATTCGGTAATAAAACCCACCCCGGTCGTAGTTGCCAAGTCCATTATTGCCCCTGGAACAACCTTGACCGAAGATCTGGTAGAAGTACACACCCTGCCGGCAGGTGGCGTTCCCAAAGACGCATTTGCCACAGTACAAGAGGTTGTCGGTAAATCAGTGGCAGTTGGCCGTACCATCGGAGATCCAATCGTGGAATCAATTTTGGGTGAAAACGCCTCAGCCGGCATCCCATCACAATTAGCGGAAGGACATGTTGCAATTGCAATCAGTGTTGACCAAGCTAGTGCCGTAGCCGGTATTCTGCGCGCTGGTCAGTCTGTTACCCTGATTGGCATGATTACCCCTGACGTATTATCACAGCAAATGGGAATTTCCACCTCAGCCGTTCAATCCATCATCACAAATGACGGAACGGTAGAAACAGTTCCTGGAACCGTAAAAGGCACTCCAACTCCCGCGCCGGTACTTGGACCCGTTGGCAAAATCAGCATCACAAACGTCCGCGTGTTGATGGTCCCCCAAAACTTTCAGTATGTGGAAGTTCCAGCAACTGCCAATCAACAAGAACTTTTTGCAAATTCCGCAGCCACCAGCGAAGACAAAAGCGTGATTGTGCTCGATGTGCCAACCACTTCATTGGAAATTACACCTGGTGTGTTCGTCAATCCTGCCACCCTCATTGCTACCTTAAACAATTACGGCAAAATCTACCTTGCTCTTGAACCTTCCGCTGGCCTTACGGTTTCACCGGAAAACAACGTCACTATCAATCTGGCCGATCTCTATAACCTGATCAATGAATCAACGGTCACCAACAAGTAATCTCGGAACAAAAAGTACAACAAGGAGATAACACCCATGGAAACTGAACAACCAAAAGTAAAAACAATGTTGGCAAGCGAAAGCACGGATTTTATTTTTCAACAAATGGTTCCAGCTTTTTCTGCTGACACACGCTTTAGCATTACCTCTGAAACTTGCTATTGGGTAGATTTTGAAAAAACTCTAGAAACCACGAAACCCAATCTGCTTGTGGTAAGTGCCAACATTTCTCCTAATCCAGATCAATTGATAAAAAGCCTTGCCCGTTTACAACAATGGAATGGCGTTGCGATTATCTTGATCCAGCCCATAGACGCCAACCTGAAACCCATTTTGGAACAGGTCGGAACAGTGCGAGGCGTATATACACTCCCTGTAAATTTTGGAGAAGTTGCCCAAGAGGGTTATTCTGCGGTGATTACCGAACGAACCAAAGGTATTGCCCAAAACCCCCTTCAATCAGCCATGGGGATGCGCACTGCCACTACCATCACCGGCACACGCACAATAGCCTTTATCTCTGCGTCCGGTGGGGTAGGGCGGTCAACGATTGCTGAAAATTTCAGTTACGAGTTTGCGAGAACTGGCGCAAAAACACTTTTAATGTCTTTTGACCTGCCTTCACCAGCTCCCATGCATTTGAATGTCAGAACCACCCCAAACGCCGGGGAATTTTTCGCCAGCCCTAAGGAAGGTTTTGATTCCTGCATCCAGAAGTGCGGCGATTTGCACGTAATCGTTTCGCCGGACAACTCCGTTGATTATGCAAGATACGCTACAAACGAAGGCGAAAACTCCATCTACGGACTGGTTCATGCAAGCTGGAATAAACAATATGCGGCAATCGTTATGGACTTACCAAACGGTGAGGGCAACTGGATGACACAACCCCTAATCGCAGCCAATACCGCTGTGATTGTAGCACGCCCCACACTCAGCGACCTTTATCGAGTCGCTCACCTGATGAATCTGCTCACCGAGAAGATGAACCGCAATGTGCAAATCCCAAAAGACAGCATTTACCTGGTGGTCAATCAATTCACTCCCAAAGCAACCTTCTCTCCCGATCAAATGCAGGACGAACTGATTAAAAACACCGGATGGACTCCAAAACTGGCCGGCACAATTGCCTACAATGAAAACATTCCCTTGATACAGGATACCAGAGACCTCCCTGTAATGAAGGATGATGATTTTCGCAAAGGAATCAGTTCCATCATTCATACCTTATACCCAACCATTGGCTTGAATAACAATAGTCCGAAGTCAGGCAGCTTATTCAGTAGTCTTTTTGGAAAGAAGTAAGTCAATGAATTTCTTCAACGACGACTCCAATAAAAAGCCGACCGAGGGAAACCCGGTTACTGTTTCAGCAGAAACAGAGGGCGTACCCCAAAAACCGAAACCCGCCACCAGTTCATTGAGCTTCTTTGATGCCTCTCAATCTACAACACAAACACTTGCCCCGGAGATTTTAGCCGAACTGGCTAATGATGTGATCGATGTGATAAACCGTGATTTTCTCCCTGACGTGCTGCAGAGACCAAACGAAAAAGACAGGGCGCAAGTCAATGAAAGAATCAGCGTTCTCGTTGGCCAGAACCTTCGGAAGAAAGCACTTAATCCTGGCGGCACCAACGAAAGAGAGATTGTTGAAGAACTCTCCCGAAGAATTCTTGGCCTTGGTTTCCTGGATCTGCTCCTGCCACCGGCGAGAACGGATATCTCTGAGATTTCCGTTTATTCAAGTGGACTTGTGCAGATCATGAAGAAAGGAGAAATTCGCTGGTCAACCGTGAACATGCGACCTTCTCCTCAGGAGATCGAGCGCGTATTGGACCGCATTTTAGGTCAACAAAATAAAAGTCTGAACGAAACCAACCCTAGCATAGATGCAAAACTTGCACGCACGAAAAACAACCCTGGGGGGGCGCGTGTCAAAGCAATTCACAAGGCAATTGCTCCTCCAAATATCAATCACGTAATTGAAATCCGTTTATACGAAGAAAAACCTGTATTACCTGAGTGGATATTGGAACAAAAAGAAATGTCTCGCGACATGATGGACACTATCAAGGAAGCTGTATCAAAAGGTAAACGTATTTTAGTTACTGGTGAAACACGTACCGGAAAAACGACTCTACTTTCGGCAATGTGCAATTTTCTACCAGAGGGATGGCGTATCTTAAAAATCGAAGATCCGGAAGAAATCTGGATAAATCGAGAAACCGTTCAAACCATTGAGGCAAGACCTCAACAGTTGGGCACAGAAGTAAAACCGTATACCTTGGCTGATGGCGTGGACGATGCATTACGACTATCTCCAGACTATTTGGTCATTGGCGAGGTGAGAGGGGGTAAAGCCGGGCAAGCTCTTTTCCGTGCATTAATGACTGGTCACAGTGGCGCTTGTACCTTTCATGCAGATAATCCTGCAGACGCAGTAGAGCGATTTGCAAATATTCTGGAATCAGATTCTCACGTAACCCCTGAAGCTGCATATAAGATGTTTGCGTTTGCAATTGACGTGATTGTACAAATCAGTTTCCGGCATGAAAAAAGAATAGTGACCGAAATTGTTGAGGTTTCCAAGAAACTCAACGAAAAAAAGGAAGTCTGCTTTAACCCTATCTGGAAGTATGACGAAAACAGCCCTGCCTACGATTTGCGTTGGATAAACCTCTTTACAACAGAAAAATAAGAAAGGAATAACAGGATGAATATTGCAGTGTTTTTCATAGGTTTGCTTGCAATAGCATTGTTCCTGGTCATTTTTGCACCTTCTCTTAGCAACCTCAAAAAGAGCAAGTTGCAATCGGCCATGGCCGATATTTACTCCACCGAGAACCAAAAACAACTCTCAGACTTGAAACCAGGCTCCTTGGAATATAAACTCGCGGCCAGTGGGATTAACTGGAATCCTGCCACGTTCAGAATCTTGAACGTATTGGCGGCAATTGGCTCAATGTTGTTGATGTGGTCTTTCTTACCTGGCGTTCCATCAATAGCGGCTGCTATATTGGTTTACTACGCACCAAATACTTGGCTTAATGACAAAATCAAAAATCGTGGCCGTGAGATTGATCTTGTTCTGCCGTTGGCCATGACGCGCATTAGCGCAAGCCTTTCTGCCGGTCGGTCTGTATCTGAAACACTGGACGACGTGGCGAATACGCTCGATCTGGAAGGGAATAATCCCTTATCCCCAGAACTAAAACTCTGCGCAGCAGAACTCCGCACCAAAGAACGTACCGAAGCCCTGATGAATTTAGCAAGCCGTTCTCCTTCAATGTCTCTGGCCAACCTCGCTTATTTGATTGAAGGGTACATGGATGCCGGTGGTGGAAAATATTCCGAAATCTTTTCGAAATCCATAGATCGTGTTCAGGATGTGCTGAACGCTCGAAACCGCACTCGCGCGAAAGCAAGCGAAGCTATGTTATCTGCAAAAATAATGCCTGTGGTTTTAGTACTCGTACTGGCTTTTATGGCTCAAAGCCCCAACACTCAGGCTAGTTTGCGGTCTTTGCCTGTTCAGATTGTTCTTGGTATCACCATTGGATTAATGGCTACCGGATACACGATTATGCGTTCAATGATTCAAGAAGCGGCGTAAGGAGAAAACATGACTGGATTAATCGCTTTTGTAGGCATTTTAGTAATGATGCTTGTAATCTTCACAGCTATGGAATTTATGCCCCTCAGTTTCTCTTTTAAAAAGAAAACCTCTTTGTCGGGAGCAATCGAAGATATTCAAAAATTGGAAGTGGATAGCGTGACCGGTTTGCGAAAAACCTTGCAACCACTGGAAGTTCCTGTTGGAAAATTTACACGCCCTACGCTCTTAAAAAAGATGAAATACGCGCTTTATTGGGGACAAATTGGGGGTAAGTATATCGGCTGGACCCCGGTACAACTTATCACAATGCGTCTTTTCTTTGGAGTAGCAGCCGCCTTAATAGGTGGTCTGGTTGTAAAAAACCTACTTTACGTTGTAGTATGTGGCTACCTGGGATGGGTTTATCCCATGTTGAGCTTGAATGGGGTTGCCCGAAAGACTTCAAGGCAGTTCAGCGCACAGCTACCGGAATACCTGCAACTGGTGAATGGTCAGATGGCAGGTGGTATTTCCTTTGAAGAAGCCATCAGAAGAACATCTTCAAGGTCTTTGAGTTTGCCAGCACAATGGATGAAAAACGTTATCCAAATGGCACAAGGCCGTAATGTTCTTGACCAGATTATGAAAGAAGCGATTGAATCCCAATCCTCCGATCTGATCAGCACCGCAAGCCAACTCAACAATCTTAAACATGGCGCAAAACAACAAGAACTGATTGACCGACTCTCGACACAGATCTCGCAAACCTACACTGCTTCTGCTGAAATGAGAGCAGAGAAGATTGGTGGAGAATTAGTGATCCCGATAGCTTTGTTTTACTTCCTACCATTTCTGGCATGTATATTAATAGTTGTTGCGTCCCCGATTTTCCAAGGGCTTCTCTAATGCATTTTGGGAACCGGTTGGGTTTCATTTTCTTTTCTTTCAGTACAACTTTAGCCTTACTGGCAGGGATAAAGTCACCCAGCTTGCTGGCCTGGCTTGCTGTACCGCACAACTTAATTTTGTCAGTCCTGTACCTGGTTCGGAATGAAGAAAAAACCTCTAACCGCAATGGGCTGTGGCTGGGGTTGATTGCAGCCCTTTTACCCATGACCTCTTATTCAAAAGGCATTCACCCCGCATGGTTGGTGTTTAGCCTTTCCGGGTATGTGCTCATGATCTGGTCGTTACTCAGGCTGGGTAAATCTTTTGGGATTGCTCCAGCAGACCGCGGCCTGGTCACACAAACCCCCTACAATGTTGTAAGACACCCGATGTACCTTGGAGAACTGGCATACCGTTGGGGATTGGTGTATTCATCCCTAACCCCTCTCAGTATGATTTTATTTGTGCTTCTGATAGGAATACAAGTCGCACGAATCATCATGGAAGAAAAAATTATCAGCGGATATACCGAATACCAATCCGCAACACGCTGGCGCCTGTTGCCGGGGATTTGGTAAGCAAAGGACAACAATGTCAAGACCTTCAGTATATACTCCAGCGGATTCAGAATTTATCCGATTCATTAAAGAAAAATTGAAAGTAAAGGGATGGAAACAGGCTGACTTAAGCCGGGCTACCGGGCTAACCTCACCAGCTGTCAGCCGTATTCTTACCAAAGGGGCAACCCCCAGCATTAACACAATCCGGTTGTTTGGTGAGGCTCTCGAAGTTCCTTCTGAACACCTATTCAGATTGTTAAACATTCTTCCAAAAACGGTTGAACCTTCGGACAATTTGAAAGAACTTGAATACCACTTCACACAGTTACCCCCTGAACGTCAGGAAATTGCGATGAATATGGTCAAAGGCTTAAACCCAAAAACACCTGTTTTACAAGAAGTTGCATAACCTACAAAGGAGCATGATCCAATGAAAAGAAGAAACAAAAACAAACTATTTGCGGTTTTACTCGCTTTGGCAATGGTTGCCATTATTGTTCCCACAACCGTACTTGCAACCCCCGGCTCAATCCTGGCAGGTGGAACCTGGCACTATCCGAAAGAAGTAACAGGCACCGAAGTGGTCCTCAAATACGCAAATGTCAGATGGTTGCAACTGATCACCAACGGTATCAAGATTGACCAACCCACCACCCTTTGCCATGATTTCAAGGGAGCAACGCTCGGATGGGAAGGGGAGATCCGAAGACTGCGCCACGGAAGATGGATTGAAGTTGAAAGTACCCTAATTCCACCTGTGGGCGATGAAATGTATCAGGTTTGTGTAGATGCACCAATAGCCGGCACGTATGCGTTATTTGGCTATTACAACGCATCCGGAGAGGTTAGTCAAACCCCTGAGGCCTTTACCACCATCTCGGGCAATTCGACTGAGGGACACTGGAACACCGGCAAAGAGTTTGATATTGATCTCAAAGCTATGCCAGCCGAAACATGGTTGCGTTTCTTTTCTCGTGGTGTAGAGATTGAGTATCCCTCCACGATTTGTTACCCATTTGAGAGAGGTTTGCAGGGGTGGGCTGCAGAAATCAGAATGTGGAATCCTGAAACCGACAAGTGGTCAAAATTGGAAACGACCACCGGTTTCGAGACTGAGGGAAATAACGAAAGCCCATACCAAGCTTGCGCACAGACCTATTTTGCCGGCAAATATGCCCTCTTTGGGTATTTAGACGGATCAAGCAAATAAAGCTGGTCCTGACCTTAATACCCCGCCTAAACGACTATTAAGCAGGTGTTTTCTAGAAACCCGGAAGGTAATTATGTTCCGAATACTTATAATCAACGACCGAAATTCCCCAATCCTGTGTTGTGATTCTGCAAAGACCATATTGACCTGGCAGAAACGGATTACTAAGTGAGGCCAGCCTTTATTGAGCGTACATTTTCCGCATCCAGCAAGAATACGATTACGCTCGGCAATAGAGCGCCGAATAAGTATGATGAGAAGGGACTTAAACTGTCCCTTCGTCAGCTTTATTATCAGTTGGTGTCAGTGGATTTCATTCACAATAACGTCATCCTATAAAAACCTCGGCAGCCTTGTGTCTAACGCAAAGCAAGCCAGGTTGGTGGATTGGGATATGATTGTGGACCGCAACTGTTCAACGAAAGCAAACTCTCATTGGAAAAAGCCTGCCCATATTATTGAATCAGTGTCAGAGAAAATGCGTATAGACAATTTGGCAAATTAAGATTATCATATCGAAATTATGTTTGAGAAAGACGCGCTTTCCGGTGTGTTAGTTCCGGTGTGTGACGGGCTAGATATAGGAATCACAGCGCACAAAGGTTACTCATCTAGTTCGACGATGTATGAGATCGGGAACGATTAAAACAAAAGGCGGGGGAGGGGAAGCAAATTAAAGTCTATATCTGGGCGACCGTGACCCATCTGGTATTGATATGGGCAAAACGTTAAAACTGCGTACAAATTGTGTCATTGGTATTTGGGAAGCGCCGGGTTTATTCTCACACAGTAGTAGCGCGGATCGGCTTGCGTGGTGGTGTCAAAAAAGTAGGCGAAATATAATGAACTCACCACTGCCAGCAGGGAATGAATGCGACGATTGCAACCATGTGGGCAGGTGTGCTTTTATCAGCAACAACCGGCTAGGAAAACAAAGTGTGCGCTTTCGCTCCCAGCCAGTTTGGACAAAACCCAGGTTATATTACCAGGTGCGCAGAGCTGGAATGCGCCGGATAAAAATGATCAAAATCAAGGAGAATCAAGTTGAAGAAAACGTATGTGATTGCAATTTGTGAAAACTATAACGGACGCATGAATGTTCTTTTATTGATGGACGAAATTGAACTTTCCCTACGGCCAACATTCAAGAAAGTGACCGGCGGAAAGAAACAGCCAGTAGATCCACAAGAAAAACGGCAACCTTTTATTTTTGTTGGCGACAACGGAATTTCATACACCATCTTCACAGATAACAGCGCAAAGGAAAGGAAGGAATAATTGAACTTTGACCTAAAAGAATTCACACATCGCATTAAACTGGTCTTGACCCTGTTTACCAAAATGAAATACCGTTACCGGGTTGAGGTTGAGGATTACTTTCACGAAACCTGGGTTTCCACCCTGATGAATTATTACCACTTCAACGATTTTGCTGAAGCACAGAAGTTTATCAAAGAGTACAAAAAACCCTATTACATCATCCGCCTGTTCGAGCAGGAAAAGGGTGGTTTTCAGTTATGCAACATTGACACCGGCCAGCTTGCTACCCAACAAGATGAACGAGGAATAGATTACCGGATTGACAAGTATGGGTACTCGATACCAGTTGAGCTTTCTGCCGGATGGTATCTCAGGGGAATGCGACTTCATCACCCCATATTTGTTGAAGTTCAAGACGATGTGTTTTATTTAAAAAGGGAGACCTTACGCCGGTTTATTGATGCCAACGCTGCTGTTTCCATAGAATCACTTGTACGCGGATTATTCAGAGAGCGACACCCGGATGCGCCAGCCTATTTCCAGACAAACCTTTGCAACATGGTCAAGACCGATCTTAATAAGGCGGCAAGAAAGCGAGGAGCCAGTGAACCCTTCAAGTGAACTTCCACCATAGGAGAATTTCCAATTAAAACAGCTTTCTCAACTGGAAATGATGCGTTTATTCGCCAAACTCGAACAACTGAAACACCAAAGCAAAGATTACACAGACCTTGAGGATAGTTTTGTTTTGAACAGTTATAGAGATATTGGCACGACCATGTAAAAAAAAGGCATGGAATATGCAATGTCAAATATCTATTCCACAGCGCAAGTAGCCGAAAAACTTGGAATTACTGACGGCCTGGTGCTGAAACGTGCCCTCAAAATGGGCTTGGATAAAATTATCACCACAGGTGTGGGTATTTCTTCCGGCAGACGTAACTCGATTGGAATTGTGAAACAAAGTCGCTGGGCGACCCGAGCGAAAGATATAAGCTTGGATAATTCTTTACTTTCTATCTATGAACAACTGGCGGCCAGAACCTAGCTTGCACCGGATCGACACCCCGCCTTTATTTACTTGAAAACCATTAGAGATCGCAACGGAAGCTACAAGGGGGTGGAAGGTGCACTCACGTTGGCCACAAAAGTGCTAACCTCTGGCAAAACTGATGATTACCTGGCAATCAATTGGTCCAGTATGCGTTTCCAGCATATGATGTTATTGCAAACTCCGCTGGAAGTATATTTGTATATCAAAAAAGGCAAAAATGAAATAAAGGTGCTTGGAAAAGGAAACAAAGAAAGGATGGTCCCGATCGCTGACAACGTGCTGGTAGCGTTTAACGACTGGATCAACATTCGTGGGAAAAGCGATGGTAGTTTGTTCAACCCGATCAATAAAGGGGATAATCTTAAAATGCGTGTAGGTATATCGTCAACCAAAATTTTCAATATCATTGACCGCAGAAGAATCGAAGCTGATGTATCCAAAATTTACACCTCACGACTTGCGCCGGTCGATGATCATCGATTTGATTGACGTTGGAGTAGACCTGGTAAACATTTCACGGTTGGTGGGGCATAACAACATCAACACAACCGCAGTTTATGACCGCAGACTGGATGCAAGAATACAGTCCACATGGGGCAATATCCACATAGCTTACCTCAGTCGCTTCCTGGAAAGACAGGGGAGAGGTCAATAATTATGGCCAATAATTCAGTTAAATACCTTACTGAAAAACTATTTATTCTCTTTTTGATTACCAGACAGCTTGCTGTGTCGGTTCGATGCTTGAAGAGGTGGCTGACGCTCTTGCGATTCTGAAATACCGCGTGAGCTTGCTCCGCGGATAGGAAGCGCAAAGCCACCGATATTTATTCCCCTGTTGTGGGAGTAAAGTGCCCATCAATCCATGTTTCGCCGCTTGGGCTGACTTCTTTCTTCCAGACTGGCACAATTTCTTTCAACCGGTCAATGCCGTAACGTGCAGCATCAAAAACGCCGCTGTCGCGGTGAGAAGCTCCGCAGGCAATCAAGGTGGTGGGGGTTTGCGGTTTTAGTTTTCCAATGCGCTGCACAATGGCGATCCCCTGGATGACCGGCCAGCGCTCCCTGATCTCGGCTGCCACCTGGCGCATCTTGCTTTCGGCCATTGGGATGTAGGCTTCGTACTCCAACAGGCTGGTCTCTCGATTTTCACGTTTTGTTTCTCCGCGCACCACGCCCGTAAACAAGACCACCGCCCCGGTTTGCGGAAGTGTGATCTGATCGGTCAATTCGTTCAAATCAATTTCATCTTCGGTAATTGTAATGATCAAGGGATATTCGGTCATTTTTACTCCGGGAATTGATTGATCACATCGCCTGATTGTCCGCCGTGTTTCTCAAGCAATCTGACCTTTTGAATCACCATGGTCTTTTCAACCGCTTTAGCCATGTCATAAATAGTCAAAGCTGCCACTGACACGGCCGTCAATGCCTCCATCTCAACACCGGTTTTGCCGTTGACCCTGGTGGTTGCGGTGATCCGTACCCCCGGAATGGTTTCATCAAGCTCCAGATCAACTTCGATATGAGAAAGGGCTAATGGGTGGCAGAGGGGAATCAACTCAGAAGTCCGTTTGGCGCCTTGGATGCCTGCGATCTTGGCCACCGTCAGAACGTCGCCTTTTTTGTTGAGGCCTTCACTGATTAATTTCAAAGTTTCAGGTTTCATTTTGACCTCGCCCTGGGCAACAGCCGTGCGCTCAGTGTCAGGCTTTGCGCCAACGTCCACCATTTTTACTTTTCCGTTGGCATCCAGATGGGTTAATTCATTATTCATGTGAGGTTCTTCCCTTTTGGGTGGAGTGGTTCTTTTGGTTTAACCGCCAATTTGCGACATATGCCGCGCGTCAGGGCAGTTGTGGCTCTTGAGTTGATGGCCTTCAGGTTTTTCTGACACAGCCTTTGAAATGATGGATTCAAGGTCTGCGCCTTTTTTGAGTGCGTCTCTTAATGATATTTCCTTATCCACTAATAAACAAGAGCGCAGCCAACCATCCGCGGTCAGCCGCAGGCGGTTGCACTTGCTGCAGAAATGATCCCCCAACGGAGAAATGAATCCCACTGTGCCTAAGGCGCCTGGAATTTTAAAAGTTCTCTCCGGTCCAATTGAATTTTCGATTATCAGAGGATCCATTTTCAGCGGATCTAGAATGGCATGCAGTTTTTGTACTGAAATATATCGTTCTGCAACAGAGGGCAGCCCGTTGCCCCAATCCTGTTCATTGGCGACCGGCATCAGTTCGATGAAGCGCACATGCCAGGTATGCTTAATGGATAGGGATGCCATTGCTGTCACTTCATCTTCGTTAAATCCGCCCACCACCACCGTGTTCAACTTGATTGGGTAAAGACCAGCCGCTTCTGCTGCCAGAATACCGTTCCAGACCTTTTGGAAGTCGCCAAAACGGGTTAATTTCTTGAATTTAGCCGGATCCAATGTATCCAGACTGATGTTAACACGGTCCAATCCGGCGTCAAACAGCGGTTTGGATAGTTTTTCAAGCAGCATCCCGTTGGTGGTCAAGCTAAGATCGGTCACGCCGGGGATTTCTTTGACCCTTTTTACAATTTCAAGTACATCAGGGCGAACAAGAGGCTCGCCTCCTGTTAATCTGATCTTGTAGATCCCAAGGTGTGTGGCTGCATTTGCCACTCGTACGATCTCATCCGCAGAAAGCACAACATCATCCGGCATCCATTTCACACCAGATTCAGGCAGGCAGTAGGCGCAGCGTAAATTGCAGCGATCCGTAATAGAGATGCGTAAATAAGTGATGGCTCTTCCAAAAGGGTCAATCAACATTTTATGCTTTCATTTCTATATAACAAGTGATAATTATCCTCCGCTCACAGGAGGAAAAATGGCGACCTCATCGGTTGCATGGATGATCTGTGCCCGGTCTGCAAACTCCTGGTTTACTGAAACCAGAATGCTTTTTGTAAAAGGGTTAATCGCGGGGAATTGTAAAAAAAGAATATCCAAAAGTCTTTGCACTGTGCAAGGCTCATTGGCTTCAATTTCAATTTTGGATTTGCCAATTTTTTCTTTCAGTGAAGCAAATAATAACACTTCAATTTTCATCGATCGATCCCATTCCAACCATTAATCGACTGCCAGCATGACGTTGGATGCTTTCACCACTGCATACACTTCTTTACCGACTTTCAATTCCAAACTTTCAACAGATTCCTTGGTGATCATGGATACGATGGTTTCACAATGTGCAGTCGTGACAATGACTTCACAGTTAACTGCCCCGGTAATAATTTCTTTTACAGTTCCCTTAATGACGTTGCGTGCACTGAGTCTCATTCTTACCTCCAATTCTATCGTTGCTAACCAAATATTCAATTTAGACTGATTATATCTTATTAGAATATCTGTTTATTTTAATTATGCTTATGTTTTTTTCGCTGGTTTCCCCTTTTGCTTTTTGGAGTGTATTTACAAAGATTATTCGTCGTGATATGATATTACTACTCAATTATTGAATAGTCAATTATTAAGTATAAAACATTATTTCAAAAACCATTCTCGTTGGAATGCATCCTGCCTGGAAAGTAAAAACTACGTTGTTTGATCGAGTACAATCAATGGATAAATCAGCACCAATGGTATCAAAAACTCTGCTCATCACCAAAAACACGATTGAGAAACCTTTTATAAATAGAGGAATTCCCTCCTGGTTTCTATATGGTGTCAAGAATGTCTGGCGCACACTGGCAATTCCACTCGTTTTGTTTATTTCCATACCAATCGTTGCCATTTTTTTGAAGATCCCCATTAACCAGTTATTAGACAATATTAACAAGGCTCAATTACTGCAAGCCATTAATTTGAGTATTTTCACTTCTTTATCCACCACAGCTCTCACTTTGCTCTTTGGAACTCCGGTGGCACTGCTGCTTTCACATCGAAACATCCGTATGCACCGTATCATTGACACAATCATTGACCTGCCAACTGTTTTGCCTCCGTCAGTAGCAGGGATTGCCCTACTGATGGCGTTCGGACGTAAAGGTCTGTTTGGCGCCTTTTTGTCTTCTATGGATATCACCATCCCTTTTACGGTGATCGCAGTCATCATGGCACAAACCTTTGTGGCTTCACCTTTGTATATCAAAGCTGCCACAATTGGTTTTTCAGCAGTGGATACTGAATTAAAACAAGCCTCAGCCCTGGATGGCGCCACCCGTTGGGAGACTTTTCGCTATATTACCCTGCCCATTTCATGGACCTCAATCTTGAGCGGCAGTGTGATGACCTGGGCAAGAGCCTTGGGTGAATTCGGAGCTACCATCATTTTCGCGGGGAATTTTCCTGGCCGAACCCAGACCATGCCCCTGGCCATTTATATCGGTTTTGAAATTGACTTGAATGTCGCCCTTACTTTAGCCATCATCCTGATCTGTTTTTCATTTCTAACCCTGATCATTGTAAAAACACTGCTGCAAAGGCGTTTAGACGTTGAAAGTCCACCTACGTTTGATAACTCACTCTAATAAATATCCTTTATATGGATCAAGGATGGTTCAGTCAAAAACGGGAATAACTGATTAATCAAAATCAAATTTGTATATCTATTTGGTTTGATCCATACACTTCAAAACTAGGGGAAGGAATATATGCGTACGAAAATCTTAACTGTCATGATTTTGTTCGTTTTACTGGCAAGCGCTGCTTGCTCACAAGTTGCGACTGTTGCCGCCCCCACTTCAGAACCAGTCACCTTGACGGTTTTAGCTGCTGCCTCCCTCACTGAATCCTTCACTGAATTGGGCGCCACCTTTGAATCTCAGAACCCCGGAGTCAAGGTTGCCTTCAACTTCGCCGGTTCACAAACATTGGCTGAGCAACTTGGACAGGGCGCCCCTGGGGATGTATTCGCCAGCGCCAGCAAGAAATATATGACTGCCGCCGTGGATGCCAAACGTGTTAACGCCGATGATGCCAAAACCTTTGTCAAGAATCGCTTGGTCGTAATCTTCCCCAATGATAACCCTGCTGGAATCACCTCATTGGCCGACCTGGCAAAACCCGGGATCAAACTCGACCTCGCAGACAAAACCGTCCCCGTGGGCCAATACGCTTTGGATTTCCTTGATAAAGCCGCTGCAGACACATCTTTCCCTGCCAAATACAAAGACAACGTGCTTGCCAATGTCGTTTCTTACGAAGAGAACGTCAAAGCCGTTGTCACCAAGGTTTCTTTGGGTGAAGCGGATGCAGGTGTCGTCTATGTCACTGATATCACGGCCGAAGCTGCCACTAAAGTCGGTACGCTTGCAATCCCCACCGAATTGAACACCGTTGCAACATACCCCATTGCTCCGATTGCCGATAGCAAAAACGCAGAATTGGCCAAGGCTTTCGTGGTTTTGGTCCTTTCACCTGAAGGGCAGGATGTATTAGCCAAGTACCGATTCATCCCCGCCGCCCTCTTTACCGTCACTGATGCCTTGGGACGCACCGTTACATTCGATTCCAAACCCTAGAAGATTTTTCTGGCTGATTAAGTCCTTTTCATGGTCGCAGACGCCATCTACCTCTTCCCGAAAGCTTGAAAAATATCATACCCCTGGGCGCCATTATATAAATTAAATGTGAGACATATTTAGAACAGGAAAAAATTTTCGAAGGGGTAGGAACGGTATGAAATATTGTTCTTGCCACATCGTTCCTCTGGAACCTAAGGGGGAAAAGTGTGCAAATTTTCAAAAAGTCTCATGAATCTTTAGAAGATAGCTTGAATAAATACGATTATCATTCAATCGGTTGCCCTGCTTGTTTCCACGCAGCCATTCCGCCATCCAAATTCCAAATGTTGGTGTACCCAAGCTTTACCAACTCTTGTGCTGCGATCGTGCTCATGTTTCCACTACGGCAATATAAAATAATTTTAGAACTTTTATCACCCGGAAGTTGGCCATTATTTTGGCCAATTGTATCGTAAGGAATGGAGAGATCAGTTTTTGGAAGGTTGCCTTCGAAAGGAATATGGACATTTATCAGGGTAAAGTCCTTATTCTCCATAAGTGTTTTTAATTCAATCGCAGATACATCTTTGTACGATCCACCGTTTACTTTTATCTCTTTACCAACTTCGGGTTTTGCAGAATTATTGGGGGTAATTGTCGCAGATTGGCATGCGCTAATCATTGAGAGCATCACAATAATCAAAAAAATGGTGAAATAACGGTTCTTTTTCATCTAACCTCCTGGTTTTCCAGTTGAACCTTGTGCAAGCGAATTCTGGTGTTTTATCCAAAAAATACCGGCTAATAACCCAAAATATCCGAAGTATCCAATTACCTGGCTAAGGGAAGGACTACTGTTGTAGCCAACTAATGCTTTGAGTAATTCGCCTGCCGTTGATTGGTCTGGTAATAAAGAATTTAAATTCCACAAATGTTCAACAATCGGTGGAATCCAACCCAATTCATTAAACTCATGAATACCAAGTCCTACCAAACCCGCTGCGAACAGAGCCAATAGAATATTAGTCGATTGGAAGAATCGCGTGAGACTCAACTTTCGGGTCGTGGTGAAAACAACCCACCCGATAAACGCCGCTGATAATAATCCAAACCCAGCTCCAAGAAATTCCTGAATTGGCTTAGTAGCCAGACGGATAGCTAATAAGAATAGCGCTAGTTCAATACCTTCTCGTAACACTGCAAGAAAAGCCAACATAAACAAAGTACGCTGACCTTGTCCTTCGGCTGCTTGGTGCACAGTCGATTCGATATTTTGTTTTATCTCAATAGATTGTTTTCGCATCCAAAAGACCATCCAGGTCAGAATGCCAGCAGCAAGGAACATGGTTATTCCTTCAAACAACTGTTCTCCCCTTCCTTTAAACTCTGCGCCAATCCAATTTAGACCCAATGCGGCCAACACACTGACCACGATCGCGCTTAACACACCAATCCAAACAGCTGGGTTGAGTTTTTGGCGTTCCGTTTTACGCAGAACGCTTAAAACGATCCCAATAATCAGAGCTGCTTCCAATCCTTCACGTAAAGCAAGTAGGTAACTAGGCAACATATTTTATAAACTCCTAAAGTAGATATAAACTATCCAAATTGATTTTACTGATATAAAACAATTTGTATGGAGGAAATGGAAGGACCCAAGGAAGAAATTTGGACTTTCATCAAAAAAGCTTCTCTCCAGAAAAATCATGCCTCGATTACTTCTACACTCGTTCCACCGGGCATACCGACCGTCAGATCGCCCGGATCATATGGAACGATTGGATTTGCCCAACGAAAAATCCACTTTGCGTCATCGGGTGCTGCATTTATACAACCATGTGACATTTGCTCACCAAAGTTGTTATGCCAGAATGTTGAATGGATAGCTACCCCATTAGCTTCAAACAAGCTGACCCAGCTCACTCCAGGAAGGTCATACCCTCCTCCTGTGGATCCTCCAGACATATGAACCGATATGATTTTTCTCCAGATCGGCCATTTTCCATAGGGGGTTTCCCATTGTGGTGTTTTATTACCATTCATATCTTCCCGGATTCCTGTTGAAACCAACGCGAAAAGAACTTCATTCTTACCCTCTAAACAGGATATTGTCTGGTGAGCAACGTGTACAACTATCCGCTTCTCTTCAACTTCAGGATGAATTGGTGATATTTCATCCTGGGACAAAGGACGAAAAGCTTCTGCTTTTGCCCAAAAAATATCTCCATACCCGTATCGCTCGTTAACCCGATACCAGGATTGTCCTTGTTCATCCTGCTTTATTTGGTCAATCCATAAGACTTGCGAATAATATAGCCTCGGTGTGTGGTCTCCTTTTAACCACGGGGAACGTGCTGGAGGGTTGGCAAGGATAAGATCAACAAAAGGTATCGTTACTTCTGCCCACATACCAACGCCCAAACTTGTTTTTGGCAATAAGTTCAGGGCTTCATTGGATTTGTCTTTTACTGGCTGCAGATAAGGTGCCCAAATGTACCCGTTAGGAGTCTCTACCCAACGTTGATTCTGCCTGAACGGCCGACGGCCAACTACTTCCCTAAACCAGGGGAGAACGGCATCTTCATAAACTTTTGAAATGGTTATGCTATCTGCATCTGGTTTGGCTTTTACTTCCGCCATTCCCACCGTTACCCTGCCAAGCAGTTCTACTTGAGGAAACTGAAGTTTTGGTATCAAGTTATTTAATGGAAGGATAGCAAGAGAGGAAAATCCAATCAATGCATCTTTAAGAAAATCGCGCCGGTTAATCATTAGATCCACCTTTTTAGTTTACTTAAAAATGTATTAATTGCCATTTCCTCTAATAGACGCCTGTATCCAAATCTCCTGGGTAGGATGCTCAGGATCGTTGGTATAAATGATCACCCCTCTTCGAACGGTTGATCCACTCATTTTATGAAAGGCAGGATCAAAGCGAAGAATCATCAATGCAACTTTTCCAGGCGGTATTTCTTTAGCAGTAAATTCCGCCGTCGTGCAGCCGCAGGTTGTATATGATTCTTGAATGATTAAAGGCGATTTGCCTGTATTTGAGATGATAAACGTGCGGGTCAAAACCTCGGTAGAGCTTACTGATCCAAAGTCATAAAAATTTTCAGAAAGCTGGATGGTAGGTTCCAATGCTGAATCAGAGAAAGACTGTGAAGCTGGTTTTCCTGTGGCAATATTGCTCATCAAATGAATTGCAACAAATTTTTCGCCATAAACTACATCTGAGGGGGAGTAACTAATTTTGGGGGTGCGGGTTCCGAATGCACTAAGCATATAAAGAATATATCCAATGATTAAAACCCCAGCCAATCCAAGTGACACTTTTTTCCAACCAGGTTTGGAAAAAAGGCTCAAAAAAGAACGTAATCTATTGGGTTGTTTGGAAATGGCTGGAGTGTATTCTTTCATTCAATCATTCCTTTGGTGTTACATCGATAATGTTTTCTGGTGAAGCGTGTTGAGAATGATCCTCATGTTTCATTGAGCCCATCATCAACACATGCGAAAGCGGACACAACAAAATTAATAAAAACGAAAAGAGGCTATTAATCTGCAAATTGAGTAAGCGAATTGCCAAAAAAGCCCCTATGGGGATCAAACAGCACAATATCATAATTACAGAATGTTTTTTCGACATTTTTTCTCCTGTTTAGAAATTTGACTGCCATGAAAATTGACGACTTGGAACATCCAAACCAGTTATTGTGATTGTGAATCCTTTGACTCCATCCAATAGATTTTTTCCATCAACAACTGTATTAAAGATTAACTTGCCTGAAACATGATGTCCGCCTCTGGTGGCATCCCAAGTGGTTGCCTGAATGACTTTACCAGTATCCGTGGTTAAGGTAGAAAGCTGAGCTAGATCCATCGAGAGGTTAATTGAATGAGTATCTAGGGAAACATCGAAGATTATTGAATTTTCATCAAGCTTTTCCAAGTTCTCTGGTGTTATTTCAACCGTGATTAATCCTTGCATGTCCGTTTGAGTGAGGGATGTCTGAGGGGTTACAGTTTCAGTTGGTTCTAAAGTTGGAGTGTTTGATTTAGTTGTTTGATACGATGCGGATTTGCCTCCTTCTGGAGTTGCACTAATAGAAGGAGTTGATTTCACAACTGGTTTTTTTGATGGGAATTGGAATGGTGAACATGCCGCCAGTATGAAAACTCCAACAATTACCATGAATAAGATTTTTGAATATTTCATAATGTTTCCTTTTCGAGTAATAAACTATTTTGAGAGTGTATATAATTCCGTTTTTCCCTAATAAGGATGAACAGCATATATGCGATACCCAAGAGTGTGGATCCAAGACCAACAACCATGAACAAGATTCGATATTTTGCGAGGAATGTAGCTGCTGCAGTTAACCCTAGAATGGGAAGTACATCGGTAAGGTGGTGTGCACAACAAGCGACCATCGCAATTGTGGAGGTTGTTCCACTTACCCCAACACTTGGCCCACTCACCCCAACATGTTCTATTGGTAAGAATATTTTGAATCTAATTATTGTATAAAGCGCTACCTGAATACCGAACCCTAAAATGATTGGGAGAACTATCCATCGATCTTGCCAAAAAAATTCCACCGCATGTTTTAAGCTTTCAGCCCAAGATACAATTCCAAAATAAACAGTCGCAAGTAAGAGAGATCCAAGGAGACCTGCAATAATTGGGATGATTTTTCTGTTTTTAGACACAACTATTGAATTCATTCACACATCCATTAAAACCAATATTATGTTTGAATCATACGAAATATGACTCAGAATGTCATGCGCAGAGTAGCTTGATAATGACTAAGCAATAAAGCCTATATCGACCTGGGCTAAAAAGCACTGTGGCTGTAATGTGGATACTTGTATAGTAGATACATCCTTCTCCTCCTTAATAGAGCGCCATTCACTTTCATAGGTGTGAATGGCGCTCTATGCGAATTCAATAAACAAAGGAAAACAAAAATGAACGACTCTTGTAAAATCGAACCAATTGATAGAACACCTTCAGAAGTGGAAAAAAATTCAGTCAAGTTTGTATATTTTGTTACTTCTGGGTTAAATTGCCCCAATTGTGCAATGAGGGTAAAAAACGCACTAATAACCATATATGGAATTATTGATGTAAAAATCGATTACTTCGATGGAATGACTGAAGTGACTTACAACCCGAGTTTAATCGAACCGACTACGTTGCCTGAATTGATTTCTAGAGCTGGAAATGGTGGGCACCATAATTACAGCGCACAGATTATTGGATGATTGCTGGCATGATCGATTACTCCATGTTTACTTCAATAAATTTATCTAGAAAAATTAGAGCCTAATGAAGAAATTTCTTTCAGGTTTTTTACTTTTGTTGTTTTTACTTTCGATGCAAATAATTATTCCAACAAAAGTATCTGCAGAGAATAATCCAATTGTTGAAAATCCGTTAAGGGCTTTATGTATTCCCGGTGATGCGGATTTATTTACGGCTAAAGATTGCAGTGTGGAAGGTCCAGCAAAAAGGCTGGACGATTTGGCGAAGGTTGGAATCACATTCCCCCCAGTACCATTTCCGGGAATAAACCCACCGGTTGAGTTAAATAACATACCATTCTCCTATGCCAAGGTTACAAATGATGAGGTTCCGCTCTATACCACCATTGATGATGCAATTGCAAACAATCCGTCTGGGAAATTGGCATCGAGCCGAATAAAATATGTTTCACTCATTCAAAAGGTATCAACCGAAAAAGGCATATTTTATCAAACTTCAATGTCGAAGTGGATTAGTGCGGAAGTGATAACAAAGGTGGGCGTTCAATCTTTTCAAGGGTTTCTATTTAAAAGAAACCCACAAGTTCCCTTTGGGTGGATTCTATCGGAAACAACATCTAGAAAAGGTCCGGGTTATGAATTCTCTGAAACGGGTAAAACTTACACGCGTTTCAACATTATTAACATATATGACTTAAAAACCGATAAAGAAATTGAATGGGTAATGGTTGGTCCTAATGAATGGATCGATCATCGTTATGTTGCCCGGGTTACGCCTAATTACGATAAACCTTCAGGTGTTGAGTCGGATCGATGGATCGAAGTAAATCTTTATGAGCAGGTACTCATTGTCCATGAAAAAGATCGAATTGTTTTTGCCACACTAATTTCAAGTGGTGTCGACCCGTTTTTTACACAGCCAGGCGTTTTCAAGATTTACAAAAGGCTTGAAAATCAGTACATGCAAGGCGCTTTTGAAGCCGACCGATCTGATTATTATTATTTAGAGGATGTTCCTTTCATCCAGTATTTCGATCAAGCAAGAGCATTGCACGGAGCATATTGGAACACCCTTTTTGGATATCAACGCTCACATGGTTGTGTCAATTTATCAGTTGCGGATGCACATTGGGTTTTTGATTGGGCAAAAGATGGTGATTACGTTTATGTCTGGGATCCTTCCGGAAAAACGCCAACAGATCCATCTTTCTATGGTGCAGGAGGGGCATAATCCCCATAGTATTCATAATTTTCTGATTTTGTAAATGTAGATTTTCCACTATCCCGGATAATCTACATTTTTTCTATCAGCTTCCACAGTATTGCAAAAAATTAATTGAAACCTTTTTTTGGGGATCTAATCACACGGAATCATATGAGTAATTCTTTACAAAAGCTTTAGAAACGCTTCACAGTCTCTTTATCTCCAAGGGGTATCCTTTAATCATAAGTTTGAATTTTATATTTGAGATTGGAGATCATAAAAGTGAATAAAACTTTAGCAATTACGTTAATGGTTATCGGTGGACTTGTGTTGAGCGCTCTGCTTTTCGGAGCTGGGTTGTATGTAGGTCGTTCTAACCTAGGTTCAGTTGGATTTGCATCAACAGGTATGATGAGACAAGGAAATGCCAACCAAGGTTATTCAATGATGGGCAATGGCTACAACATGATGGGCGGACCAGCAACTGTAAATAGTAAGCCTCTGACTGTTGCACAGGCTACTCAAGCTGTTGAGGGATACTTGAAAAATTTGAATAATTCTGATCTCGAACTCAAAGAAATCATGATTTTCAACAACAATGCCTACGCTCGCATAACTGAAAAAAGTACTGGTATTGGTGCAATGGAACTTCTGGTTGACCCAACGAATCTCAATGTAATTCCCGAATATGGTCCAAATATGATGTGGAACCTAAAATATGGTGGTATGGGCGCTTCCAATGGAATGATGAGCGGACGCAATGGAATGATGGGCGGTTTGAATACCAACGCTGAATCTGCATCCTCAACAATGACTGTGACTCCAGAAGAAGCTTTAACTTTCGCCCAAACCTATTTAGATAAAGAGTATCCTGGGTATAAAACAGCAACGGACGCTGATCCCTTTTATGGCTATTACACAATCGACATTACCAAAGATGGAAATGTCACTGGTATGCTGAGTGTTAACGGTTTCAGTGGTCAAGTATTCCTACATACTTGGCATGGTACCTTCATCGAAATGTCGGAATAAGAAAAACATAGCGGAATATTGATTCTCAGGGATCGGTTATAACGCCGGTCCCTGTTTGTATGTAAAATAGATCTATGGTCAAATTGAATATTATGTATAGAAGGAAGTACATGTGGCAGCCGCAAAAATATTAATCATTGATGATGAACCCTCGATTCATACCGTGATAACAGCTTATCTACAAGCAGAAGGATATGAATTCCTATCTGTCATGGATGGGCAGACTGGTCTACAAGCCGCGAGAACTTTCAAACCAGATGTGATCATTTTGGATGTTATGCTACCGGGGATGGATGGCGTTGAGGTGCTCACCAATCTAAGGCGAGAGTCGAATGTGTACGTGATCATGCTCACTGCACGCGCGGAAGAAACCGATAAGATTATTGGTTTATCCGTTGGCGCAGATGATTACTTGACCAAACCTTTTAGCCCGAGGGAATTAATTGCCAGGATAAAAGCGGTATTGCGTCGCCTTCAAAACACCAATAAAATGCCTGAATCCAATTCTTCTTTAGAGTTTTCTCACATCCTAATTGATACCTCTGAGCGGCGCGTATGGGTTGATAAGCAATTAATCGAGTTGACCGCGGTGGAATTTGACCTTTTAGTAACTCTTGCACAACATCAAGGTATGGTATTATCCCGCGAACAATTGTTGGAGAAGGCATGGGGATATGATTATTTTGGTGACACAAGAGTTGTTGATGTCCATATTGGACATGTGAGACAAAAATTAGGGGAAGATCGCTTTATTGAGACAATTCGTGGTGTAGGTTATCGTTTCGAAGATAAATAGGTGGTCAGATGCAAAGTTTTATTCGCAAACATCTCTCATGGAAGTTATTCGTTTCTTATGTGATCGTTATTATTATCGGGGTTGTTGTTCTTGCAACCGCAACAAGTTTATCTATCCCTTCAGCATTTAGTCGGCACATGTCTGGGATGAGTGCAATGATGTTAAATAATCCAACGTTGGGATCAACCCAATCAATGGAAACACAATTATTTGTTAATTACAAGGCAGCAGTAACTGAGGCTTTAACTTTGGCAACCCTAATCGCTCTACTAGCGGCGGTGGTAGCTAGTTTTTTAATTAGTCGTCAGGTTGTCGAACCAATTCAAAGATTAATGAAACTCAGTCGCAAAATAGCAGCGGGAGAATATGAAGAACGGCTACAAATCTCAGGAAATGTTCAAGAAAACCAACTTGATGAATTGGATCAATTGGCACTCTCTTTCAATCAGATGGCTGATAAACTCGAAAAAACTGAAAGTATGCGCCTTCAATTAATTGGTGACGTAACACATGAATTGCGAACCCCGCTGTCAGCTATAAAAGGATATATGGAGGGACTTATTGATGGAGTAATTTCAGCCACACCAGAAACCTATAATCAAGTATATGCTGAAGCAGACCGTTTGCAGAGACTTGTAAATGACCTACAAGAACTTAGCAGAGTAGAAGCCGGGGCATATCAACTCAAAATAGAATCAGTGGTGCCGACAACATTGATTGAAACTGTTGTAAATCATTTCAACCGGCAGTTTGATGAAAAAGGAATAATTCTAAAAAAATCAATTGAACCGAACCTACCAAACGTTGCGGTGGATAAAGACCGAATCGTCCAAGTATTAACTAACCTGATTGGAAACGCTCTGCAATATACGCCAGCTGGCGGAGTAGTAACGGTTACGGTTTCAAGCATAAAAGAAGAGGTGGTTTTTACAGTAACTGATACAGGAATTGGTATTTCGCCTGAACATTTACCATTGATTTTTAATCGTTTTTATCGAACAGATAAATCGAGAACACGGGCAAGTGGAGGAAGTGGTATTGGACTAACAATTGCTCAGGCACTTGTTAAAGCCCATAACGGGCAAATCTGGGTTGAAAGTGCCGGTGAAGGCAAAGGCACTTCAATCTCTTTTACATTACCAATTTCCAAGATCCATTCTAAATAATCCTTTACCAAAGCTTTACATTACCTTCAATATACCTTCATGCTTCTTTGTTACGATAGTTAAGTAAGTCAAAACGAAGAAAGCGGATGAAAATCCAGAAAAGGAAGGTTCGTCATGATGGGTAATTTTGGATATGGGTTTGGTGGAATGGGTCTTGTTGGAATGATCCTTGGTTCAATAATTATGATAGGTATCGTGGTAGGGGTAATCTTGTTGATTGTGTGGGCGGTTCGAAAATCGAACGGGACAAGTAACCAAACGGCTTCCCAGACAATTGCAAATCAGTCAGCCAAGGATATTGCCCAAGCGCGGTATGCTAAAGGCGAGATTACGCGTGATGAATATCAACGAATTCTTGCTGATCTTGGAAATTAAAGAAGGTATAAAATGATGTTTGGTGGAATGATGTTTTTCTCCGTCATTTTAATTGTTTTAGCCGTTTTGCTGGTGAAAAATCTTTTTCGTCCGAGACAAGTTAATCTGAAAAATATTGACTTGACTCCCCGGCAAATTCTTGAGCAACGCTATGCAAGAGGTGAGATTGACCAGGAACAATATTTATTAATGGTAAGTGATCTAAAATAATATTTTTACGTACAAGTTCCAAGCAGCTCATGGCGAACATGGGCTGCTTTTTTATTTATCATTCAACCCTATTGATTACTGTTTTTTTGAATATTTTTTACTTTCATTAAAATAATAACCTGCTAAACAGCTTGGAGGTCACTAAGCATTAACCCCTATTTGGTTTTGAGCTAAATAGCGATGGTTATTACATAAGGCAATGGGTATAGTTAATACATCTTCTCCTCCTACGCAAAGTAAGGCACCACTCATTTTCATAGGTGATGGATGGTGCCTTACAAATGCAAAGAAGATAATAAAAAGAGTAATCCAGATTCAAACTGCAACATTCAGTTTGAATAGAAAAGGAAGGTTCGTCATGATGGGATATTTGGGATATGGTGGTTTTAGCTGGATCGGTATGATCGTGAACATGGTGATCATGCTCGCGATTGTAGTTGGCATCGTATTACTTGTAATATGGTCGACTCGTCGCACTCATGCAAATGTCCACGAATCTGGCATACAAGGTTCATCCAATCAGTCTGCCAAAGATATCGCCCAGGCTCGTTATGCCAAAGGTGAAATTACGCGGGATGAGTACCAACAGATCCTCACTGATTTAAGAAAATAAGGAAGGTTCAAGATGATTATGATGGGTTTTGGTGGAATGATGTTATTTGGAATTGCGGTATTATTTGCTGTTGTACTGTTTTTGCAGGATTTGCCTCAACCGGTTCAAGTCGCTAAAAATAGTCTACCGCTTTCTCCGCGACAAATTCTTGATCAACGTTATGCCAATGGCGAGATTAACCAGGAGCAATATTATTCGATGATTAATCAAATCAAGTAAACTAAGGAAATGTGACTAAACAACCCACTAAATTAGTGGGTCGTTTTTTTACCATTTTCAATTTACTATTGGGATTTCACTCAACTTGCAGGCGGGCGGTAACAATGATCCGCTGGTTATCAATCAAATAGGGATAACATGAAATCAAGGTAACGCTTTCATATGGTGTCGGGTCCATTACAGCCACCTGGTCTGGCTCGACTAAGGTCCAGCCGTCAACTACATAGGTGTAAGAACGAGTGAAGGTATAGATGAAGATCTTGTCTCCGGCTTTCAATTGATCAAGATAACGAAAGACTTCGCCAAAAGTGTCGTTGTGCCCAGAAAGCACCATGTTACCAATCTCACCAGGGTTCGCCGTTCCAATGTGCTGTCCGACCCCCTTTTTTAATTGCTCGGGGCCATCTCCTCTTACTATGGGAGCATCAATATCCAAAGCCGGAATCTGTATTCGAACCCCATTATGAGGAGAGGGTGTTGGATATTGAATATTTATATTTGTCTTTACAAAGGGATTAATATTCAACGGAATTTGACCCTTTGAAGTTTGCGAATCAATACTCAAATTTGAAGAGAAATTTCCTCCAGGTAAAATAAGCGCCTCGATCAAGGCCGTGGGGGTCAGGGTAGGTAGATTCCAGTTACTTTTCGAAACCATATTCAGTTTTAAAAGACGAATTCCTGCAAACCCAAATAGTCCGAGAAGGGCAATTATGATCAGTCCTTCAATAAATCGTAGAAATTGATTCATTTTCGACCTCTAAACGATGATATTTTCATGGTTGTTTTAAGGAGAATCGTTCAAGTCTGTTGTTGCCAGCATCTGCAATCCATAGGGCTCCTGTAGAATCAAGGGCAACGCCATTGGGAAAACCGAAGGCGTTATCTTCCGGTCCGTATTTGCCGAAGACGAACAGGGGATCTCCATTTGGGGAGAAGACAAGCACTCGATATCCTTCTGGATCAGTGACGAATACCCTGCCTTCTGAATCCACTGCGATATAGGGTTTGTTGTCCATTGAATCACTGTTCCATCCCTGGATAGGGAAACTTGAGATAAATTTACCCTCCTGTGAAAAGATAGTCACTCTCATGTTCCAGGTATCAGCAACGTAAATATTTCCATCAGGTCCTACTGCAATGCCAACAGGTTCATCAAGGCTGGCGTCACCCGTTTTGTCAAATGCAAACAAAGCTTTACCTTCTGGCGAAAATACCACTACTCGTTTATTACCGGTATCGGTTACGTAGATTCTTCCGTCTCGTGATACCGCCAACCCACGGGGACCCCACAGGCGATCCAGACCATCATCCGCTGTTCCTGGAACTCCCCATTGTGATATAAACTTCCCGTTCTGATCAAATTTTTCGATGCGGTGGTTCCAGGTATCTGCTACCAATACATTCCCGTCCTGATCGAGGGCAATCCCCCATGGTTCTTTGAAGGTTCCAGAATTGGCTGGAGTCTGTCCAATTGGGGTCAGGGTTCCCCATGTGGTTAGTAATTCACCTTGCGAACTATATTTGACCACACGAGAATTTCCACTATCAACAACAAAAATATTCCCGTCTTTGCCAATAACTAGATTTCGCGGTGCGCTTAATCCTCCAATATTGATGATCATATCCGCGGTCAGGTCTCGTTGAAGTTTTGCATACACATCTACAGAAGGAGGAGTCTCTGGTAATATGTTGGAACCCAGGCTAAGACTGAGCATTTGTAATGCAATATCTTTGCGTACATAAAGGCGCATCTTTTCTGCCAAAGGCCATTGTGTGGGGGGAAGCAGGTCTTCGCCTGTTAGTTTGGCATATTGTGTATAATCTCGCTGCCAAAGGATACTCAAGATTGCATTCCTCATCTCTTTATTCTTTACGGCATTCCAAATACGATCCCAGGTCAAATTTCTGTAATCTTCAATTGGCCACCAAAGCCGTATCACTTCAAAACGATGAAAATTTGAACCTAAAAGTAACTCGACTTTTTTCCAATTCTTAGGTCCGGCAAGAACAACTGGAGCATCAAGGGCATCCCTTGAGGGTTGTGAACCAAAAAAGACACGATTGGGATAATCCTTCAAATACCAACTCATTGGCCAGGATACCTCATCGTCAAAGGCGATTTTTAGGCCTCTGCCAGCGCCGGTGTGGTTGCCGATTGATTCAATGTCTTTCATTACCCATTTAACCCCAGGTGCACCATGGGCATAATCAATGAATTCAGTGGAGTAATCATAGTTCACGTAGTTGACCATAAACGAAGTACGCGCAGTGAGTAAAAACAAGATTCCAATGCCGATCAATCCTGACTTGATAAGCCAGTCTTCCTGTTTTCTATGGCTTGGATAATCTCTCCAGTTTCCTTCCAATAATTGTCCGATCCACCAGGCAGATAAAAGGATAAATGGAACGATAATATGGGTTGAGTGCCAGGGCATTTTTTCGCCTGAAAGGGTTAGCGCAGCAAACATTCCAATCGCCCACCAAAGTGTAAATGGGATCATAACTCTGGCTAACTCAGAGAGATATTTGCGTTTTGTAAAGTAATAGATAGCCGTACCTACTCCTCCCATTAGAGGGAGGTATTCGTAGATTGGAACAACGATCAGGAAGTAATACCAGGGTTGACCACCCCGGGCCACTGCTTGCTGTGAGAGCCAATAACCGAGTGAACCGATAAAACCGCTGGCCAATCCTGCGGGATTGGTAAAGAAAGAGCTGAATAATGGAATACAAATTGCCAGAAACAACCCCGTAAGTTTCAACCAACGTGTTTTTCCCCAGGCGAAACCAATACCTGCACTGAGAATCGTAAAACCACCCAGAAGTCCAAATAAACGGATTCCATTTGCTCCTTTGATCCACTCTGTTCCTTGACTTGCTAAAACGGCAATATCAACAAACGGAGTTCCAGTGATTTTTATAAAAAACGGGTTGAGAATCGGCAAGAGGATTGTGGATGAGAAGAATCCTCCCAGAGTGACCATCAAGATCATCAAATCAAACTCGGCAGAAGATTTGATCGCTTTCCAATGCCATCCATGGATGAAAAACATCCTCATAATAAGAAATCCCGCAAAAACCGCCAGGTAAATAAATGTGATTTCCATGGTGGAAAACATGAGTGCTAAAGCGGTTACAAAGATTACCAAATACTTTTCTTTACGATTAAAAAGGTAACCGAGAATGGCAAAGACGGCTAAAAGCATCCATGCGATCACCATAATGTCATGGCGAATATACCGGGAGTAAAACAACATGTATGGGGATACTAAAAATAATAAAGAGCCAATCATGGCTCCAATTCTGCCGATCCAGGGTTTTAAGAGCTGTGGAATGAGGATAACGATCAGAATGCCCATAAGCGCAGGCACCAGCCGGGAGGCAAAATCATTGCCGCCAAAGAGAAAATTAATTAGAGCAGTGGATTCAAACAAAAATGGTCCGTGCATCATTGGCGAATGGATGTATCCGCCGCCGGTTGTGATCAACCATGAGTAAAAAACATGCAGGCTTTCATCGTGACTCATTACACGCGATCCCAACCCCAGTAGACGTGTAAGAATTGCCGCTAGATAAACAAAAAAATACACAATTCCTTCCCAAGTTAATAAGAAGGGTTGTCCGAATTTATTATGTAATTTTCTAAACAGGTTTACTGAGGAAGATAGATTGTTTTCAGGATGATCTTGATCGGCTGAATTATCCACGTGATTAATTTCTCCAATGATTATTAGATGCCACCCTGATTATGATAGCAAATGTGCTCCAAACCACAAAAGCAATCTTGCGTAGTAGCTGGCAAGCACTTATACCTAGGGCTACCTCAGCATAATGGCCTATTGTGGTGGATCGATTAGTCTCATACAATCTTTCAAAATCAATCTTTAAGAAGGAGGGGCATAAATGGCAAATAAAAATGCGTATTCAACAAAAAGTCACCAACCCCAAAAACGAAGTCGAAAATATTACTGGGTTTTTGTAATCGCAAGTTTATTGGTTTTGACGACAACTTTGATTATTGTGTTCCAAAAAAAAGCTATTCCTTATACCCCTGAAGTTACTGGAGGACCAAGTTTAAAAGTAAACACCGAATCGCTAGACTTGGGAAAACAAAAAAATCTAGTTCCAGTGTTGGTTTCATTTGAAATTTCAAATGTTGGTGATAAGACGCTGATTTTTACTGAAGCCCCTTATATTGAAGTAGTGAAAGGATGCTGCCCTCCTACCCCCGACATCGGCTCAATGAAATTACAACCAGGTCAGAAGACGACCCTTTCTTTTCAATTGATGATGCATGAAGGAATGGATGGAATCCATGATTTCAAAGTGCACATTCCGAATAACGACCCGGCAAAGAAAGATCAAACGCTTGAAGTACTCTCAAATTGGGTCCCGTAATTACCAAAAAGAAAACTAAGAAATCGAATAATTATGGCCAAAGGCAGTATGAAATTCACTGCCTTTTTTTTATTGATCGTCATCACATCGTAGGCATTTCTGCCTATCCATAAGCACGCTGTTTCGCCCTGAAGTGATACGAGCGATCTACATATACTAAGATAAGATGATTAATAAATTCCTGAAACAAGGAGAGATCAATGAATGAATTTTCAAACGAGAAAAAATCTCGAAAACGATGGCTTTTATTATTTACAGTTATCATTCCATTAGTGGTGCTATTAGCTGCCTGCAGCGGAACCAAGGCAAAGTCCGCCAAAGAATCGACCCCTTCGCTACCACCAATTGACGTTCAGGCAGAGATTCTCAAAGCACCAGCAAACGTTCAGGCGGCATATCAGTTTGCGATCACAAACCCTGATGCATTGAAAAATGTACCCTGCTACTGCGGATGCGGTGCAGTGGGCCACACTTCCAATTACTCCTGCTACGTGAAAGAATTCAAACTATCCGGCGAAGTGGTTTACGATCCTCACGCGCTGTATTGCTACCTGTGCGTCCAAATAAATGAAGACACTCAGAAGATGACCAAAGAAGGAAAAACGCTCACCGAAATTCGGTCAGCCATTGACGCAACATATTCACAGTACGGAAAATCCAACATGTCACCGGTAAAATAATGCAGGAACCACTGATTACTTATGATAACTTGAAGCATCAATCTCCAATCAATAATTGGAGGTTGATAGTCTTCTTTTTATTAGGAGCATTATTAATCCTTTTTCTCCCCATTCCACTGGTGACGCCCACACCGACTGATCGAGTGATCCACATCGACGCCACCAGTTTTCAGTTCACGCCTGGAGTGATAAGAGTCAATCCGGGTGATCGGGTGACAATTGAATTAGTCTCCAAAGATGTGGTGCACGGACTCTCGATTGATGGATATGATTTTCAACTCACTTCCGACCCCGGTCAGCCTGCAACGGGGACTTTTGTTGCTGCCAAGACTGGCATGTTTCGTTTTCGATGTTCAGTGGCCTGTGGCAACTTACATCCCTTCATGATCGGAAAACTCCAGGTTGGACCGAATTGGTTATTGATCCGCGGCGTGCTGCTTGGAATATTGGCAGTTGTGGCGGCAGGCTTATCTTTGCGAAAATCAGCGAAGACTAAATCAGGGAATATATTATGAACCGTCTCGATCTTACCCGTACAAGATGGACTAACTTTCTGATTCGAAATCGCTGGCCGCAATTCCTGATTCGAGCGATTACCTTGGCAGGGTTTATATTCACTATCCTGGCTGGTCTATTCGGCTCCGTTGTTGGCAGTCATAATTTTGCAATCATCTTTGTTTGGATTGCCTGGTGGACTGCCCTAAAATTATTCTTCATCCCCTTTGGAGGCCGCTCCTGGTGCAGCATTTGTCCCATCCCAATGCCGGGAGAGTGGATTCAGAATGGGGGCATCCTTCAGCCTAGAGGAAAAAACTTTGGCCTTGGAAAACGCTGGCCGAAATTCCTGCGCGGACGTTGGTTACAAGCTGGCGGTTTTCTGATGGTGGGTCTCTTTGGTGCAGTAACTCTGACTTCTCCGAGTGTGACCTCAATTGTATTGTTATTCATCCTTGTGCTGGCGCTCGTGCTTAGCCTTGTTTTTGAACGCAGGTCTTTCTGCAATTATTTATGTCCGATTGGCGGTTTTACCGGGTTGTACGCGCAGGCCGCGCCCATTGAGGTGAGAGTCAAGAACCCTGAGGTTTGCTCTGCACATGCCCAAAAAAGTTGTTACGAAGCCTGTCCGTGGGGCGTTTATCCCCTGGCAATGAAATCCAGCGCCAACTGCGGCTTGTGTATGGAATGTGTGCGTGTCTGCCCATCTAATAATCTGGCTGTAAATCTTCGTCCCTGGGGAAGCGACCTTGGACCAGAAACCAAACACACTCTAGATGAAGCATTTCTTGGTTTGGTGATGGTCTCCAGCGCGTTGATTGACTCGGCAATCTTTCTTGGTCCATGGGGGCAACTCAAATTAGCCGCCTACGCGGTTGGCAGTAGAGCATGGTTCCTTTTCGCCGGGTTATTTCTTTTGATTGCATTGGCTATCATCCCCGGAATCTATACATTTGCGGTTTGGATTTCCAAAAAGCTCGGAAATCAGGATGTGTCATTGAAGAAATCACTCGCTCATCAAAGCCAGGTTCTGGTGCCGTTAGGCTTAATGGCTTGGATCGCTTTCACGATCTCTTTCGCGCTTGCAAAATTTTCATACGTTTTACCGGTGATCTCCGATCCGCTTGGGTGGGGCTGGAATTTGCTAGGCGCGGTCGCAAAACCCTGGGTGGGACAATCCACGTCATTTAGCTTGCTACTGCAAATAATAGTTTTAGCAATAGGACTATTCTGGTCAAGCCGGGTAGCCTTTAAGATCACGAGGTCTAGAAAACAAGCACTGCCCATGATCGCTTTTTCAGTTTTTACCACCATTGGAATGTTATGGTTATTGATCGGATGATGACATTATGAAAAAAGAGATATTTGCCCGCTCACTTGTAATTGTATTAATAATAATGGCCATCTCAATTCCGATCGCGGGTCGATGGCTGGAGCAGAAACAACAGGGCAACATTATCGATATGCACGCCAGAACCTTTGAAAATGGCAGTTGGAGTACTTCCACTATCCAAACGAAGGTGGGAGAGCCAATTCATTTACGTCTAACTAGTGAAGATGTAGTGCATGGATTCGCAGTAGGTGGTTATAACATGACTCCGCTTGAGGTGCTGCCTGGTGAATATATAGAAACGACACTTACTTTTGACAAGCCCGGAGAATATACTTTCTTCTGCAACCGCTGGTGTAGCCCCAGCCATACCAGAATGCGCGGAACTATTGAAGTTTTGCCAGCAGACAAGTAACAAGAAAATTGATTAACAATTTGAATGGTAAATCCTGGTAAATTCTTGAGTCGGAGTGTGTAATTGTTTATCCGTTCTGTGTGTATAATTACTGAATTATGACAACTCAATCGCAATCCACTATTCGTGTTTTATTGGCTGACGACCATGTGGTCGTTAGAGCTGGCATCCGCCAATTTCTTGAGCAAAGCCCGGATATTCAGGTGATCGCCGAAGCTTCCAACGGTCAGGAGGCATGTGAGTTGCTTGAAAAACACAAACCTGATGTAGCCGTTTTGGATATTCAAATGCCAATTCTGAGCGGTATCGAAGTAACCCGCTGGATTCGTTCAAACCGCTTGACTATTGGCGTATTGGTATTGACGGCTTATGATGACGAGCCCTTTGTTCAAGCAGTATTACAGGCTGGAGCGAATGGGTATGTCCTTAAAACCGCCGAGCCACAAGAAATCGTTGAGGCGGTTAGAGATGTGTTCCACGGCAAATCCGTGCTGGATGCAGCCCTTGCACAAAAACTGATCGCCAAACTCTCAGGAAAATCAGAATCCAATATGGTTGAACCGCTTACAGAGCGGGAGCTTCAGATATTGACCCTGACCGCCAAGGGTTTTACGAATAAAGCAATCGGGGTCCAATTATCAATCAGTGATCGCACCGTTCAAAATCACTTGGCCAATGTTTTTCAAAAAATGAATGCTGAAAGCCGCACTGAAGCAGTGATGAAAGCCGTTTCACTCGGGTTGATTTCAGCAAATATCGCTGAAAATTCCTAGTCATTTGTGTTCCTTTATGGATCCATGCGGTTCTAAAGGAAAAAAGGACTGTCTTGGAAAAATCAACTCAACCTTCATTGATTAAAAATGATCTAAAAGTGCGTCCCTCTGGTTTACGGGGGTTCACGCTGCAATTATTCTTATTCATCGTTCTCCCTTTAACCGTCCTGGTCCTGGTCGTTGCTTTTGGCAGCCAAGCTCTTCATCATGAAGCCATGCGCAGCCTGGTTGGAGATCGGGACCTCAAAACGGTACAGGCTGCCGCAAGCACTTTGGAACGTGAAATATCTCATGTTAGCAGCACTCTTCTGGTTTTATCTCGCAGTATTAACGGTCAATCTGATTTTGAATCATTGATCTTGACGCCGGAAGAAATATCTATCACTTTTGATGGGGGAATTAGCCTGTATTCCACTGATGGTAGCTTGATCCGATCCTCCTCAACAAAGGTCGATTGGAAAACGCTTCCCGTTCAAATTCCAGATTTATTCAAAAATGAGTCCGGGGGTGCAATCCCAATATTCTCCCGCTTGATCCATTCGAGTGTGGATTCTGGCTCCTTTATCTTTGTCAGCATAAAGACGACCCAGAATGAAACCTTGATTGGAGCTTTTTCGCCAGATCGAATGGTTGAAGAATCCATTGGGAGTCTTGTCAATTCAGGACAAACCACTGTTCTAGTGATCAGTCCTTCCAGTTCGACGAGCAAGTTTGATATCCTTTATCGTGGTGGCCCGTTCAAAATAGATGAGAGTGTGCCTACTCATCCCGGGATAGAAGAAGTATTAAACGGAGAAAGCGGAATTAATTATTTTCAGAGCAGCGAAGGTGAACATGTTGTTGCCTTCAGCCCTGTTCAGCCCACGGGGTGGGGGTTGATTATTGAAGAAGCATGGGAAGATATTTCCAATCCCAATTTGGTTAATACCCAGGCTGCGCCATTAATTTTGGTACCTGTTTTTCTTTTAGCCTTGTTGGCGATTTGGTTTGGTGCAAGGCGAATTGTCACACCTTTGCAAAAATTGGAAAAACAAGCTGCAAATCTGGCGTCAGGTGATTTTGATGCCATTAATGAACCTGTTGGCGGCATTGAAGAGATTCGCGACCTGCAATCCGAATTAATTGAAATGGCTGACAAATTGAAAACAGCCCAACAAACCTTACATAATTATATTGGCGCCATTACTTCGGGTGTGGAAAATGAACGCAAAAGCCTGGCACGTGAACTGCATGATGATACTATTCAAGCTTTAATCGCCCTCAATCAAAGAATTCAATTAGCTTTACTTAATACTCCGGAGACCCAAAATGGGCCGATGACAGAACTTCAAACCCTGGTTCAACAAACAATGACCAATTTGCGGCGCATGATCCGTGGAATGAGACCCATATATCTTGAAGACTTGGGGTTGGTTGCCTCTTTGGAAATGTTGGTGCGTGAAATGGAACAATCATCCAATCTTCCGATTGCTTTTACATCAAAGGGGCAGGAGCATCGACTCGATGCAAAAAGTGAAATGTCCATTTACCGCATGGTACAGGAATCACTCAATAATGTGCTCCATCACGCGAATGCCACTCATGCCTGGGTTGAGCTTGAATTTGTAGAAAATCGGTTATTCGTCAAGATCCGGGATGACGGAAAAGGATTTGAAGTTCCCGGAAATGCGGCAGAGTTCCCTAAAAAAGGTCACTATGGACTTCTTGGATTATCTGAGCGGGCAGACCTCATTCATGCCGAGTTTGAAATCAATTCGATACTCGGTGAAGGCACCATGGTTATTATAAAAACAACTGATTTCAATACTGAATAGTTTAATCCCTTTAATCCACCTCTTTTTATTGTTAAAGAATAGGCATAAACACTTATCTACATTCAGGCAAATTGGCGTTGAAATTCTCTTATGCTTCGCTGTATACTGAGATCGTGAGAAAACAATTAATTATTGTCTTTTGTTCTAAAAAAAGAACAAAATAATGGTAAAAAATCCAGTTTGCTTATGGAAATTGATCCAAAAACAACGGTATTAAAACCGATTTTCAAAAAAAATATAACTTTTGTTCAAAAGGATGCAAAAATCGTTTGAATAGGAACCGCAGAAACGTGTTTATATAACTAGCAGCTTGCCACCACCACTAAAATATTCAAAAGAGAGCATTTCCCCGCAGGGTGTTGCGAATAAAAGTAAGATAAAAACATAAGTGAAACATGGAGGAAGAGTCACAATATTGCAATTTTGGTATTCCACTGGATTATCTGGTGCTGCTGGATTATGAAATTCGAGATTTGACCGTTTTACTTGAAGCCAATTTCAACCAATTTTCTGTTGATAAATAAATCAAATTATTAACCATTGACTTGATGAAATAATTATTATTGTACCAACGGAGAGAATATGTTCTATCCACAAGAAATGACTGAGATCGAAATTATTGCACCAGCCAAAGACTTGATTGCCGTAACCAAGGCTTTGAGTGGACAAGGTATATTTAGTCAGACCGATGTAAGCTATTTAGGCATCGATAAAAATAATCCCCAGGCAAATCTGTGGCAAGAAAAAGCCGCCGTTTATTCCATCCTTGAACGCAGACTTCATTCAATTCTCCTTTCATTGGGGGTTCATAAGACCAGCCCAAGCGAAAAAGATTATGATACATTGATTGATACTGAACTAGCCAAAGGTATTGTGGATGAAGTCGAAAAACAGGTCAAGGACCTGGTTGATCAAATTTCGCTTGAGACTAAAAAAATCGAACGCCTCAATATGGTTCTCTTACAGGTTGAACCGCTTTCGGGCATTGACGTGGATTTCTCTCAACTGCAGAACGCAAAATATGTAGCGTCCATCATTGGAATTATTCCTAATGAACACATTGAACGGTTGAGCACCAGTCTTTCCAAAATTACTCATGAATTGGTTACTTTAAATCAAAAACCTCAAAAATCCATGATTTGGCTGGCTGCAAGTCGTGAAAATTCCGATGTACTCGATCGGGCTGCCAGGAGCGCTTATCTTGATCCTATCAACCTCCCCCAGGATTTTCAGGGAACTCCCGCCCAGATCGTTGAATCAATTAAAAAATCCATCCAAGTTTCTGAAGCAAAAATTGAAACCCTCAAAGTTCCGCTTTACGAGACTCGCGTGGCCAAAGAAACTGAACTCACAGATTTGCTTTGGGATATAAAATGCAGTCATTTGACCACCAACGCAATCTTGAAAAACGGCCGCCTCAAATACACCTACATCATCGTGGGATGGGTCTTCTCTTCTCAGGTTGAATACTTAAAACGCAAACTTAAAGCGATAACTCAAGACATCTTGATTGAAACGCACGTCACAAAGCGTGAAAAAGACAGTAACGATGTTCCCATTGCTTTAAACAACCCGAAATTGCTACGCCCCTTCCAGATGTTGGTGTCTAATTACGCTGAACCCAAATACGGCGAATTGGACCCCACCCCGTTGGTCGCGATCCTCTTTCCGCTGCTGTTTGGTACGATGTTTGGGGATGTCGGTCAAGGATTAATCCTTGCAGTCCTCGGCTACCTTGGAATGACGAAAAAACTCAAGTTTATGAATTTTTTGGGTGGATTAAATCCCATCATCTTTGCTTGCGGACTCATGTCTATGGTCTTCGGTTTCTTATATGGAAGCCTCTTCGGATTTGAAGACATTCTGCCCGCCATCTGGCTCAGACCTGGGGAAAACATTATGACCATCCTGATCATCACCATCGTTGCAGGAGTGGTCGTGATTTCGATTGGCTACTTCCTCAACATCTTCAATCTCATCAAAATGAAGGAATGGCCGATCCTCTTCTTCAGCAAAAGTGGTGTAGCCGGGCTTTGGCTTTACTGGTCCTTGATCGGCACCGGTCTAGCCCTTGCCATGCCTCAATATGGTCTACCAAAAGTTCCATTCATCATTGCAACAGTAATCGGAGTCATCGCCATGGGCGGCGCGGAAGTCTACATCCGTCTGATGGAAGGGCATCGTCCGTTGATCGATGGCGGAATTGGCATTTTTGCAGTTCAGGTTTTCTTTGAACTGCTTGAAATCTTCATCAGCTATTTGAGCAATACTCTATCCTTTGTCCGTGTAGGCGCCTTTGCTGTAGCTCACGGCTATTTAAGTGGGGTATTCTTCATTCTTGGCATTATGGTTAGTCCATCCCACGGCATTGGTTATTGGCTTATGTTCCTAGTCGGTTTGGTATTCATCGTTGGATTTGAAGGCTTGATTGTTGGTATCCAGACCATGAGACTTACATATTATGAAATCTTCGGTAAATTCTTTAATGGTGGAGGCAAGCGGTTCGAACCAATGTCTCTCCATCCAAAAGAAAAGGATTAATCTATAAAGTAGAAACAAAAAGATTCTGTGTGGCAATTCTCGTTAGTTGGGTTAGGTTGATTCTCACCGTTATCCACTTTTTACACAATTGCAAAAAACTGCGTTGCTATCTATAATTAATGTTGGAATTTAATCGAATAATCAACTTAAACTAATTGTTGCCCGATAAACCCATGCAAATGCCGACGGAATTTTCCCCAGCGAAATATGACAAAACAATAACTAGTTTTACCAAATTTGTTCGTAGACACATCCTCTTTAATCAGAGGCTTATCTGTCGATTATTTCATTATCGAAGCGTTGAATACCGCACTGCTTGCAGCGCAACATCCGTTCGGGGCAGGTGGGTTCATAGTTTTTAGAGGCAACCGATGTTCTTGGGAAGGCGTAATGCCCCGTGTGCTTGCAGCGGGGATAGCCGAAGTAAGGTTGCCGATAATTTCCTGCAACTTTTAGATATCGTCTACCAAACGATTTGTAAAAACGTTGAGCATCTTCCTGTATGATAAAAACAAACATAGAAGCGACTGAAAACCGGATAATTTCAGTCGAAATTAAAACTTCTGTTTATTTCTGCAATCTGATTCACGAGGAATTTTCCCGATCACGATAAATATAGGCATAAATACTCATCTGCATTCTAGCCACTTGGCGCTGTAAATCTTTTTTGATTCGCCGTATACTCTCATTGAAAGTGAACAATAAATCAATCATGTTTAGAAGTTTCAAAAGGAGAAACAAAATGACAAAAGATCCTGTATGCGGTATGGAAGTTGATCCCAAGACAACCACTGAAAAGTCTGATTTTCAGGGAACAACCTATTACTTTTGCTCGGCTGGTTGCAAAAAATCTTTTGACAAAGATCCTCAAAAATATGTAACAAAGTCAGAAACTGGTCATAAACACTAAAACAAACTACATCCCTCCCTGGGTTCCCCGTTGGCAATGATGTCAACGGGGAAACACTTAAAAAGGACTCATGATAACTATTTCGATCGATCCAATTATTTTTACAATTGGTCACTTTCATTTGCGTTGGTACAGCTTGATTGTGATCTCAGCTATTCTTATCGGTATTTGGTTGGCATTAAAAGAAGCCAGTCGAAAAGGATTTGATAAAGAAAAAATTGCAGATAGTCTTATTTGGATTATTATTGCCGGCCTCATTGGTGCTCGATTATTCCATGTCATCGACCATTGGCCGGATGAATTTGCTGCAAATCCACTAAGAGCTTTTGCCATATGGGAAGGCGGTTTGGCAATTTGGGGTGGAGTGATCGGCGGTATGGTGGCAGCGGCTGTTCTTGCCCGATTACAACATTGGAAATTGCCACACTTATTGGATGCGTTCGTCCCAGCTCTGGTTTTAGCCCAAGCGATTGGTCGGGTTGCCTGTATTATCACAGGAGATGCGGTCGGCAAGCCCACCACCGGACCTTTTGGATTCGCATATACAAGTCCAAATGCCATGGTTCCCCAATTGGGTGTTTACTACACTCCCACACCTGTCTTTGAAATTGTGATGAACCTAGCCATTTTTGTTTTGTTGTGGAAAATTCGCAAGAAGAACTTGTCTGACGGGATGCTGACCCTGATTTATTTATCTCTATATTCTTTATTGCGCTTCTTTGTGGCATTTACAAGTTCTTATAAAATAATTGCGCTAGGGTTGAATCAGGCACAGATTGTCAGTGTTTTAGTGTTTGCCATCAGTATGCCCTTATTGGCCATTCTGACCCTAAAAAAACGGCAAATTGCGAAAGTTAATTAGAGATTCAATAAGGTATGCTAAAATGACGAAAAATGATAAATATATCCCAGCATTAAATCAGAACTGGTTAACCCCACTTTACGATCCAGTGCTCAAGTGGGGTATGCGCGAAGAAACATTCAAACACTACCTGATTGAAAACGCCCACTTGGAACCTGGTCAAAAAGTATTGGATCTGGGGTGTGGAACAGGCACGTTGACGGTTCAGATGAAACAATTCTCACCATTCATTGATTTGACTGGCCTGGATGGAGATCAACAGGTTTTATCCATTGCGAAAGAAAAAGCTGATGCTGCTGGAGTGGATATTAACTGGAAACATGGATTGGCGTTTGATCTTCCTTTTGAAGCAGCATCATTTGACCGGGTTATTTCCAGCTTAATGATCCACCATTTGACAGCGCCGAATAAAAGAAAAGCATTTCAAGAAGTCTTTCGTGTCTTGAAACCCGGAGGTGAGTTTTTCCTCATGGATTTTGGAAAACCCACAAGTTTTTTAATGCGACTCGTTGCCATTCCAATCTCTCTTATGGAGGAGGCAGGGGATAATATCCGGGGACTCTTACCTGGCATGCTTCGCCAGACTGGTTTTTCAACAATCCTTGAAAAAAAGCATTTTAAAACAATCTTTGGAGAATTGATCAATTATCGATTGATCAAATAAAATGAGAAAAACATATAATGCAAAGAACCCTGACGGTGAGCTTACAATTATCAATGATACTTTGACTCAGATTAAACAGTCGGGAATTTCGATTACTCCAATTTTGGTAGCCAATTTTCTTGTTGCTGTCAAATCTAAACCCCTGATCCTCTTAACTGGTGCAATGGAATCAGCTAAAGAAATACTTGTTAAATGCTTTAGCACCATTCTCACATTAGGTAATTATTATCAATATCAAACCATGATGGGCCACCCTTGGTGGGCATCGAATACTCCTAAAGTTGTAACCTACACGCGAGCACAAGCCCGATTAAATACCCTAAAAATAGAATCAATTATTGAAGAAGCCAGTTTACCCAAAAACAGGGATCGATACTTTATTGCTGAGATGATTAATATTAGTCCTGGTGAATTGGAAGGATATTTTTCTGAGACAGCATTTCAACTCAAACACAAAGAATTGATGCGACTTCCCACTTCACACTTCTCTGAACCTATCCCTTTTCCTTCTAACTTGACCATCATAGGAACTATCGACACTATCAAGTTCAATTGGCTGGATCGGGATTTACTCTCTCAAGCAACCATTATTAATTGTAGTCAATTAAAACCAATTTCTGGGTTGGGATTTGGGAATTTATCATCGAATCACTATAATGATAAGGTTTTACTGCAATCTTCAATTCGAGACCCTCAACAAGCGTTTTGGAAACTCTCAAAAATATTAATCGGGTTCCCGTCTGGTTTATTACCTTTTTTACAGGTGAAGCAAGTGTTACAGGAAATCCGATCTGTGCGGTTTGGGAATTCCTTCTTTGAAGGAATAGTCTACCTGGCGAATTCATGGTCGTACACTGGTGAGGGGTTATATGATCAGGATTTACGGGTTAATTTACACATTGCACTCGATCTAGCAATTTCTCAGTCACTCTTGTTACCACACCTTGAAAAAATTATTAAATCTATAAATCTGCAAAAAAAGCTGCATAAAATTCTTGACAGCGAATTTCCTCTTGCAACCACTTATCTCAATCAACTAAATCAAATATAGGCATATCTACTGATACCCAAATACGCTGAATAGCTCTGGCAATCAACCTTTTTCTTCACTATAGTTTAAGAAATGAAGGAGAAAAAATGAATATGACCTCTACAAATAAATTCTGGATTCCTATTTGGATGCTCGCTGCCATCGATGGAATTTCAATTGCTTTGGTAGCGATTTTTATATATAAGGTTAACTTTGGTCAGGTTTTGAGTTATGGCCTAATCGCTGTAATGCTTCTCAGTCATATTTTCATGCATTCTGGGCATGGTAAACACGGTGATCATCAGGAACATGATAACCAGGCCAATCTACAAAACTCCCCAGGCGAATTTAGCCTAGTTCCAGATAAAAATGACGATGCTAATAAGCAAAGCCACGGTTGCCATTAATAGGCAAAAAAGCTCATAGGCATCCCCGCTATTTTACACTGGTTGGGAATGTCTCTTTTTTTTTTTATACTAACTCTGGAGATTGTTTATGAATGCTTCGAACCAATTATTATTCGTTCTTCAGAAAGATTGTGCCAGTGCGGAACTTGAAATATCTAAGGTCTTGAAATCTGAAGGATACGTGGTTATAAAATCTTTTGATTTGCATTCTGCCATAAATGGTCACAAAAATTCTTTCTCTTGTAACTGCCAGATGGTGGTATTAATGATTTATCCTCTGAAAGCGTCGTCAACCACCCTGATATTGGATGGTGA
>Ga0180732_1000050_pt1 | contig 128551 bp, 94 predicted proteins | sample KR11_01MetaG_FD_148674 | JGI IMG/M metagenome (GOLD analysis project Ga0180732, IMG submission 148674) | Groundwater microbial communities from the Olkiluoto Island deep subsurface site, Finland - KR11_0.1 MetaG | ecosystem: Environmental > Aquatic > Deep subsurface > Groundwater | place... | reverse complement strand
CGAAACATATTCCCAACGCCCGGTGAGCAATCCTGAAGAATGGAAGGACGGGGAGACACAACACAGGCGATTCAAATCCAGGCGACCGCGGCGCAGGATTTATATAGACGCCTGTGCATTCACTTGGCGTAGCGGAGGAGTGCCGTCCAGTATGGTAGCTTAGGGATTCCCCGGGGATAGTATGTTAATCGGTTACATAGAGAACGGAATAGCGCTCAACAAGAATTGGAAACCATTTACTCGCAGAGCCAAAGATGGGACAGTTTCCGAGATAAGAATTTTTGATGGTGAGAAAAAATTGATACTTGGAAACGGCGAGAAAATCTTGCTGGAGCGAGCGGATACGTATTTTGAGATATCAGATGATTGGCGCAATCGTCAATTGGGCGGTAATCCAAATCATTTTGACGGTTATCAAAAACCGGGAACTACGATTCTCACCAATAAAAGAATCATTTTCTATCGTGTTCCGGACCCATATTGGGCTGCTGCTGGTATGCATCCAATTAGGGGGATTGGAGCATCATTATTAGCGACAGATCTGAAGAATAGGGGAATGCTCGAATTTTGTCAGGTAAATTTCAATAACATTGTAAAAATGAATTATCTCCAAGGTTGGGGTGCCCGATTATTCCTGTTTGTTAATTATAAGCGATATGGGGCGGAAGTGAGATTATTAAAAAAACCAGAGGATTTTTCATTGCTCAAAACTGTTTTGCGTTCCAGAGAAATAAAAAAATCAAATAAAAAAGAGTCAGAATTCTACTATGTGGACCCACCGTTTTTTGACGACATCAAAAAACACTGGAAGCGTGACGACCTCCTCAAGAAGGCCAGCAGGTATGAGCATTGGGGGAAATACAAGAAGGCATTGGCCCAGTACCAGAAAATCCTCGAATTATTCCCGGACGACGAAAGCACCAGGAAGAAAGTGGACCAATTGTCGAGGGCGAAATGAGGTGCGGTGCACGCATGGCGAAGGGAACGGTAAAATCGATGAAAAGGTTATTAGGCGTTTCCGCAATGTGGGAGAGGTAATCATGTCCCCAAGGAATTTATCTGACAAGACGGAAGAGACGGGAAAAAAGTGTCATGTGCTTATTGTGATTATCTTGATTCTCGTTCTGAGCCTGCCGATGTCCCATAATGCGTTGGGCCAGGGGGTCGGCGTGGCTAATGACACTCCCTCGTTCGACCATATTTCGATAGTGCGAAATAACGGCCTGGTATATGTGAGCATGATCGTAAAAGATCTGAACGGTTGGGAGGACATTTACAATATCACGCTTACTATCACGGATAAATCCGGGGAGATTGTCAGCGAAATTGTGTATAGCCAGTATTCCAACCTGACAGCGACTTCCCCCTCGGTAGAATGGCACGAACTCACCGGCACCTATCTCAACCGGGAATTGTCAGACTGGGAACCCCGGGAAATAAGTCCCTGGAACCCGGAGAATGCGGTGACTCCCGTTGGCCTGGACGTGTCTTTTGTCCTTGGCGACGTTTCCGGAGATTATATCATAATAAAAGTAATGAATCGGCCGATTCTGAACAGCCCTGAAAGTTCCTGTGAACACGTGGGGCCATTTCTCCAACCGGAAGGCAACTATGTGAAAATCAATTCGACCGTATACGGACTATTGATTTCAGCTGTAACATTTCTGGTTGCATTACTTGTAATTTCGATTGTATGGGAAATTCGGAAAAAATAGTCCGCCCCGAGCAGGGGGTTGGCATAGCCAAGGGCCAGCGGAGGGGCGTAAGGGTGGGGGAATCCCGTATCGTAGGCACTGGACGGCACTCCGTAGCGAAGCTGGAGCGCAAACATCCACCAACCGCCGCCAGCGACCCGTGATGCCTCGCCGGAGCTTTTCGTCTTATACTGCCGCACTGCCAGAAAAGCGCACGGTTGCGAACCGAAACGTATTCCCTTCGCCCGGTGAGCAATCCTGAAGAATGGAAGGGCGGGGAGCACAGTCGAAAGGTATTTACAGCACCTTTCGCATTCACTTGGGGGCAAGGCGATTGGATATGAAAGAAATGGGGGACTTCGTAAAGAAGAAAAAAACACTCATCATCTTACTAATTTTTCTTGCAATAGTTCTTTCTGTTATTTCATGGGGATGTTACACATACTGGTCTCTGTTTATTAAGTATCCTTATGATTTTGAAGTTGAGGTTAATTCGATGACGAATGAGAATATTAGCTTGGGAATCCATTTCTTCACAAACAGTACAGCCAGATCAGGTGCGCATGGCAATCTCACAATTCAGATTGAAGATGAAAATGGTGCAATATTATGGCGCAATAGAACAGTGATTGAGGATTATTGGTCATATGGGTATCAAATTAACTGGACAGACATGAATCCTGAACCAATACCTCAACAAAATATCATTATCAGAGCCTGGTTTGATGTTGCATATGTAAACAATAATGACATGTTATATGCCTACACTCATACTGCGAGATTATAACAGACCCCATTTCGATTATAGAGTAGCCGCAGCCCCTGGAGCGCAAACAATGTCGCATCGCCGCCAGCGACCCGTGATGCCTCGCCGGAGCTTTGTGTCCTTGAAACGCCGAACATCAACAAAGCGCACGGTTGCGAACCGAAACGTATTCCCAACGCCCGGTGAGCAATCCTGAAGAATGGAAGGACGGGGAGACACAACACAGGCGATTCAAATCCAGCGACCACGGCGCAGGATTTATATAGACGCCTGTGCATTCACTTGGGTGGTGAGTGGCTGGAAGAAAAAGAGTTGAGCAGATTTCGGAAATTCATTAAACCAAATACATCAAAGATTTTAGTTACTATTGTGATATTCATTGTGCTAACCATTATTGTGCCATATCCTGTAAAAATAACGACATATGCAATGGATTATTCTGGTATCGATTGTTATTATCCTACTAATGCTTACTATAGTTCCACTGAAAAACCAATGTATGTTGCTATTATAAATAATTGGCATTGGCAAGAAAGTTTCGATATCCAAGAAGAGTCAATAGTTATAACACAAAATTATGATGCGGATGTGAATTATTTATTTATATACATGCCAGCATTGATTTTTATACCATATTTAGTCAGCTGCTTTCTTGAGGAATATTACAGACAGAAATCGCTTAGATCTAATTAGAAATCAACTACGCTCAACTCTGAAAACAAACTTAGCGAACCACCTGGAGCGCAACCATCCTCCAACCGCCGCCAGCGACCCGTGATGCCTCGCCGGAGCTTTTCGTCTTTCCAGCGCCGCACTGCCAGAAAAGCGCACGGTTGCGAACCGAAACATATTCCCAGCGCCCGGTGAGCAATCCTGAAGAATGGAGGGACGGGGAGCAGGGTCGAAAGGTATTTACAGCACCTTTCGCATTCACTTGGCGTAGCGGAGGAGTGCCCGATTAGATACGTAGGAAGAGGGATGGCCAGGAGTTGAGATAATGAGATATTGTAGACGTTGTGCTGCGGATTTACAAGGTGCAGATATTTGTCCAGCGTGCGGAACAAAAGTTGAAGAGAAGCCCATTGAAAAAAGAGAGATAACCTTCAAGCCAGTTCCAAAACAAGAAAGTCCAAAATTCACATTAAGAAATATGATTATTTTAGCGATAATCATAATTATAATACTGGCAGCTGTGAAAATTATCGTTTTCCCATACAGAGATCCACCACAAAATGTTATCTATTCTGGAATTGTTGAAGATAATGCACTATATGATGTGCCAATTGGAATTAAAGGCAGTATTAGAAATGTGGCCGAAGATAATAAAGTGATACCAATATCGAGTATTCAATTTAATGTCGGTGGAGTTGTATTCGATAGAGAATACCATTATTCTTTGAAAGATGTTATTACAAACATTAATGTGACGGAAATTAATCCAGGAGAAATTGTTGAATTCTATATTGAATTACCTGAATTTAAAGATCAAATTACGGTATATGAATCAACAAAAATAACATATTATGTTGGTTTATATTATAACAATGACTTCAATGATTCAGAAACTTATAATGTGGCACATCTGTATGAATAGGTGATCTCATGTCGATTTGTTTGTCTGCAATGTGCTGGGTTGTAATAATACTTTTTATTGTTATTTTTATTCATGGAATTTACAGGGAATTTGTCCATTGGAGGATGTATAGAGAAATTCAAAAAACAACAATGTTCAAATCAAAATTTGGTTTGCTTGGGCCTTATCTAAAAGGAAATATGGCAGGTTTTGAAATCACATATAAATCTGCCCAGAAGTTCTCAGGAAAAAAGAATGAAAGTCTTTGGAAAATATTTATTACGATTACCCACCCTAATAAATTATTTCCATCCACCATTGATAAAACTAACCCAGATGTGATAAGAACATTGAACATTTTACATCCTGATTCTATAAGTATTAAAAGAAATAGAAGAATGGATATAGAACTCAGTGGAAAACCAGAAAACAATGAGGAGATATTGCATTATATCCAGGTTTCCATTTTATTGGCAAAAACAATAGATTGTGCAAAATAATCCGCTCCGAGCAGGGGGTTGGCGCAGCCAAGGGCCAGCGGAGGAGCGGAAGGGCGGGAGTCGTGGCCATCCCCGTCGTTATTTCGTAGGGCACTCCGTAGCGTAGCAGGGCCGTGGACGATAACCCATCGACGCAAGGCCCCCCGTGATGCCCCGCCGGAGCTTTTCGTCCTTTCAACGCCGCTTGGCCAGAAAAGCGCACGGTTGCGAACCGAAACATATTCCCATCGCCCGGTGAGCAATCTCGAAGAATGGAGGGACGGGGAGCAGAGTCGAAAGGTATTTACAGCACCTTTCGCATTCACTTGGGGGTGAACGGTTTTTCCGTAGACTGGCGGGTGTCTTATATTGAGCTATAGCGGGATATAACAAAATATAAATAGTTGTGCGTACTATGTATATATCATGACTACAACAATTCAGATTGATGAAAATGTACGCGACGTACTGGCCAACTTAAAGATTCATACAAGAGAAACTTATAATGACGTTCTGGAACGCTTGATTGAGGATTTACAGGAGTTAAACGAAGAAACTAAAAAGGAAATCCAGATGGCTATAAAAGACTTTGAATCTGGCAACTATAAAACACATGCCGAAGCTAAAAAGGCTCTGGGATTATAGTGAAATTCGAAATTGTTTGGCCAGATTCTGTTCTGAAACAAATGAATAAGTTGGATCGCTCTATCGTCAAAAGGATTTATGAAGCGGTTGATAAATTAGAGAATGATCCTTCCCGCTGGGTAAGTCGCTTAGTGAATTCTCCTTATTATAAAATGACAGTTGGCGATTATCGAGTCATTCTGGATATTCAGGGAAAACAGTTGCGAGTTCTTGTAGTTAAAGTTGGTCATCGCAAAAATATTTATAAGAAATAGTAGCCCGCCAGTCGTTTATGTTTGTAGTGAAGACCCTGGAGCGCAACCAATGTCGCATCGCCGCCAGCGACCCGTGATGCCTCGCCGGAGCTTTGTGTCCTTTAACCGCCGAACATCAACAAAGCGCACGGTTGCGAGCCGAAACATATTCCCAGCGCCCGGTGAGCAATCTCGAAGAATGGAGGGACGGGGAGCAGGGTCGAAAGGTATTTACAGCACCTTTCGCATTCACTTGGCGAGGGAGTGGAAGCCAGCTAAGGAGATGTGCCTGGTTCTAGAAAGTTATTTATAGATACATGTTCAATAGGGCATTGTGGTTTTGATGAAATCCAAGAAAGACACTGGCAAGAAAGACGACAAACTGGAATCCTTCTTGCTTAAAAGAAAAGATTCGGGTGATTACTGCGCTAAGGTTCATTAGTTTAGCGTATAATGGTGATTGAATTGAAACGAATACCAATGGTTTTGAGATTCTTCTGGACATGTGAGGATTGCGCGGATAATTTGGCCAGATTGCCATATTTTAAATTCCTTGAAACATGGTATCCAAGTGCAAAGTATGAACGATTTCCGGAGACACAAATCAGACTAGACGAAAAATATTACAAATTGAAAATATTGGAATAGTAAGTATTATTATGAACTTCTGTTATATTCAAAAATACTGGCACGTGGGGCATGACCTTTGAAAGACAAAATGAAGAAATCAGAAACACTTGAAATGTTGGATAAATTCTGCGCAGACAGCAAAATGACAGAGGAAGATGCATTGGAACTGGGCAGAAAGGTGAACATGTCAATGTATGAACGATATTACAAAGATATAGAGTCCAAATTGGTAAAGGTCGATTCTGAGGGAATAATTACCTTGCCTGCCCATGTCAGAAAAGAGATGGGACTCAAAACAGGCAGTGTTCTTGCGATTGCTAGATTTGGTGAGTTCATAGTGATGATGAAAGACCTGGGACGGCTCAAGGAGGTAGAGGCAATTCTTGCGGACAAGGAAGGTGGTGATCTCATTACTCAAGAAAAATTAATGAGTGCACTCAAGCAAACAAAGAAATGCCCAGAATGTGGGAAAGTTGTTGATTATTGCCCTTCAGGCCATTGGCTTTGTTTGGAATGTGGTTGGCAAACAGAGGGGTGCGACCATAACTGACGTTTCACCTAAACCAGAAGATGAAGAAGACATTTTCCTTAAGATCGTCAGAGAATTCCGAGACATCATCCCTGAGTTGTTGGATTGAAACCCAAGTCTCGCGCATAGAAAAGTTTATTATGGGTTAGTTATATATACTTATACAACTAAAGTGATTCAATGGCATCAATATCAGAAGAAAAAACAGAAACAATTTACCATTTTCCGCGGTTGGATACAGTGTTAATGGTAGAGGAATACATTCGCGAACACAGCGGAGAATTCAAAAAGAAGGCGGTCTGGACCAATTTACCGAAAAAGATGATGTACCAAACATTCAATGTTATCTACAATTACTTGCTGGAGTCTGGAAAAATTGCAAAAGATTCAGAAGGAAAAATATGCTGGATATGGAATCCGGAATTGGTAAAGAAATATTTGTCAGATAACTCCCTCGCAATCAGATAATTCGGACAGGTTGGTACCCATGGTTAAATGTAAAGTTGTGTTCGCAGACAAACAATTAAAATCTGCATTCGATAAATTGAAGAATTCCCATACCGAAGATGAAAATCTGCTCAAATGGTTAAATCGCGCATTTGACGATATTTGTGAGAATGCTTTTTGCGGGATTCAGATTCCAAAGAAACAGATTCCAAAAGAATATCTCAAGAAGTATGGAATCGATAATTTATGGAAATATGATTTACCGAAAGCATGGAGGCTTATGTATTCAGTAGCCAGGGACGAGATTGTTGTCATTTCGATCGTTCTAGAATGGTTACCCCATAAAGAATACGAAAGACGTTTTAAATATTGATGCAAACTAGGTACAGAGGGGCACTGCTATATCGAAACAAAAGCCCGAGCTGGAGCGTAAACAATCACCCTTCGCCGCCAGCGACCCGTGATGCCTCGCCGGAGCTTTTCGTCCTGTTTTTGTCGGTATGCCAGAAAAGCGCACGGTTGCGAACCGAAACATATTCCCAACGCCCGGTGAGCAATCTCGAAGAATGGAGGGACGGGGAGCGCGGGTTAAGGGCCTCATTTTTCAGGCCCTTAACCCGCATACCCGCCCAGTCCGGTGATTCGAGGTCTCTGGTTGAAAAGGCTCAAGGGTGGCAATCGCTAGCAGATTATCGGCTTGGCTGGGTGCCGTTAACCCCCCCGCCCTCACAGGCAGGGTCCCCCAGTCAGATTACAAAATGCTTTTTCGCAAACAATATGCTGTCACTTGTTCCCCTAATGATTCTAGTACCTCGCCCTCACAGGCGGGGCATGTTGAATGCATCTTTTAAGCTGTGGAATCGTTACAGTTCATTGATGGCGTCGGGTGCCAGCAGTTTAATAATAACCGCCATCTGTGCCCACATGCGGTTCTCAGCCTCGTCGAAGACCTTTGAATTGAGGGAGTCGATTATCTCATCGGTGACCTCCTCGTTCCGATGGGCCGGAAGACAATGCAGGAATATGTAATCCGGCTTGGCATTGGCCACCAATTTCTTGTTGACCTGGAACGGTGGGAAGACCTTCAGCCTTTCTTCCTTCTCTGCCTCATCGCCCATGGACACCCAGGTGTCGGTGTAAATAACGTCGGCATTCATCACGGCCATATCAGGCTCGCGGACGATTTTGATTTTGGAGCCGGTCTTCTCCCCCAGCTTCTGCGCCCTGGCGAATACTTCGTTATCGGGCTCGTAGTTCAGCGGACAGGTAACTGTCATGTGCATTCCCATGGCAGCGGAACCGAGCAGCAATGAATTGCAGACATTGTTACCATCGCCAATGTAAACCAGCTTGAGACCTTTCAGACTGCCTTTCTGCTCCTTTATGGTCATGAAATCAGCCATTATCTGGCATGGGTGTTCCAAATCGTCAAGACCGTTGATTACGGGTACGTCCGAAAACTTGGCCAGCTCACACATTATCTTGTTGCTGAAAGCCCTGTACATGATGATATCGACATATCTTGATATCACCCTGGCCACATCAAAGACAGACTCGCGCTTTCCCATCTGGATCTCGCTCGGTGAAAGGTACAGCGCTGTACCGCCGAGATGGGAAAAACCTATCTCGAAACTTATCCTGGTGCGGAGGCTGGGCTTCTCGAAAATCATGCCCATGTGCTTGCCCTTCAGAGGCTGAAATGTCTTTCCGGATTTTATGTGGCTCTTTAATTTGATGGCAAGGTCCAGGGTTTCGTCAATCTCATTTTCAAAGTCCAGTATGGAAATCATGTCGCGCTTCATGTTTCATCACCTTTTGCAGCCCATAAAGGAATTAGTAGAAATATCTTGTTGTTGACTATCAGGCCCCATCATCCGGGACAGGTACAGGGTATTTCCCGGTGAGACAGCCAAGGCACAGTTCATCCGGGCCGCGGCCGATGGATGCCAGAAGATTATCCATGGAGGCGTAGGCCAGCGTGTCGGCGCCAAGGTATTTGCGTATCGCCTCCACATCCCGACCGTGGGCGATGAAATCCTCCCTGTTCTTCATGTCTATTCCAAGGTAACACGGCGAGACTATGGGCGGGCAGCCGATCCTGAGATGCACTTCCCTGGCTCCTGCCTTTCTCACCAGCCCGACTATCTGCTTCATGGTGTTCCCGCGAACGATGCTGTCATCAACCAACACTATGGATTTTCCGTCCATCACCGGTTTCAGGGGATTCATCTTCAGGGCCATGCTGCTGACCCGGTCTTTCTGGTCCGGCATTATGAAAGTTCGTTGCACATACCGATTCTTTATCAGGCCCTCCGCATGGGGTATGCCCGAAGCCTCGCTGTAACCGATGGCCAGTGCCCTGCCGGAGTCTGGGACCGGAACAATGAAATCAGCATCAACCGGCGATTCCGCGGCAAGCCTTATTCCGGTCTTTCTGCGCACGTCGTAAACCAGTTTTCCGTCCACGTAACTATCCGGCCTGGCAAAATACACCCACTCGAACATACAATGGGCGGTGGGCATCTCGCACAGCTGGGAATGGGTGACAAAACACCTGTCTGTGAGCTCGACAATCTCGCCCGGAAGCAGGTCACGAACGAATTCGCCGCCCAGGGAGTCGAACACCACGCTCTCCGACGCGGCGCAATGAACATCACCGATCCTGCCGATGCACAGGGGACGTATGGCCAGTGTGTCTCTTACCACGAAGGTTCTGGGACCCACCATGAGTGCCAGCGAGTAGGAACCGACCAGTTCCTTCATTGCCTCCCGGATGCCGGAAACTATGTCACCGGCGGAGGCCATCTTGACAGAAAGGAGCCGAAGTATCACCTCGGAATCGGAGTCCGTAACGAAGCCCCAACCGCCGGAAAATAACTTTTCTCTCAGTTCGGTGGAATTAACAATCTCGCCGTTATGGGCCAGGGCCGTCTCGCCAAACCGGGCGCGGACCGTCATGGGCTGCTGGCACTCGGAATCCTGACCGCCCAGCGTGGAGTAACGCACATGACCGATTCCCCTGTTGGCGGATATTTCAATAACGTCCAGGGGAGAAATAGCTTCATGCACAAGACCTGAACCTTTTCTGACAAGCATTCGGTCCTTGAAAACGGCAATTCCGGCCGATTCTTGGCCTCTGTGCTGAATGGTCCTTAGGCCGTTGTAAAGGATGTGGTTCACCTCGCCGCCGACGGCAGCGATTATTCCGCAGTATTCTCTGGGCATCGCATATTCCTCCCGTGACATGACATAGTTATTCTGATTATTAACTTTGCATCATCATGCCCAGGAACCCTTCCAGATGCTGCGCCAGAACAGCATTGTCAGTGAAACCACAAACCTCCAGGTTGGCTCCTGCGATGAGGGCGTTCCTTCCGTCCACCACCATGTCAGTTGCGATGAGTCCGGAACGGCGCATTATGTTCACACCGGATATGAATTTCTGGCCCGGCAATGTTATGACAGAGATTTCCACGCCCCGGTTTCTGGCATCGATGAATTTCTTCTCCAGATGCTCCTTCAGTATTGCCGCGTTGGATGTGGAGAGCATTATCCTGGTCTTGGCCATGCCGAGCAATTCGGCCATCTTGTTCAGGACCTTTTCTCTGCCGGTGATGGTGTAAATCACCTGCGGTATTCCCTTTTCCCGAAGTATGCCGTATATTGTCTCCAGGTCATCGAATGATTCGCCCAGCCTGGAAAATATCCTCTCCTTGAGGGCCAGCGGCGGTTCGGGAGAATACTGTTTGGGCCTTCCCTCGGTGACTGTGACGTATCCTTTCCTGACCAGGCCTTCCAGAACCTTGTACATGGACGTTCTCGGGACCTGGGCGGTCATGGCAATGGTTTCCGCATCGCTCAATTGTAGTGCCACAAGGGCAATGTAGGCCCTGGTCTCATATTCCGAAAAATTCAGGATTGCTAGGTCGTCCCTGACCTTTTTGTATCGTTCCAGCAACGTCCCCATGTCCATTCCAGCTAATTCTTCTATATCCAAATACATCACCTTTTGTAGCGGACATGACTACAAAACATTTAAGTCTTTGTCATGCATGCGCGTGTTGTGATATTATGTCGATGGTAATCAAGGAATCTAGCCTGAAACTTCAACTGCCGAAGACGACTGGCAGCCTGTGCCCCGAATGCAAGGCAAGGATAACAGCCAATATTTACGAGGAAAACGGCAAAGTTATGATAAGCAAGACTTGCCCGGAACATGGGGATTTCAAGGACATCTACTGGTCTGATGTCGGCCTTTACCTGATGGCCGAGTCCTGGGCCGTTGACGGTATCGGTGTAAACAATCCGGCCGTACCAGTCAAGAAAGGCTGCCCGGACGATTGCGGTCTTTGCAAGACCCATATGAGCAGCACTTCACTGGCCAATCTCGATTTGACAAACAGATGCAACCTGAGATGCCCGATTTGCTTTGCCAATGCGAACGATGCGGGCTATGTGTTCGAACCAACATTCGAGGAAGTCACCAAGATGCTGCAGACTCTGAGAGACGAACGCCCTGTGCCCTGCACCGCGCTCCAGTTTGCCGGCGGCGAGCCAACCATTTACCCATATTTCTTCGAGGCCATTGCCAAAGCGAAAGAGCTGGGATTCGCGCAAATCCAGGTCGCGACAAACGGCATCAAAATGGCGACTGACCCGACATTCACGCAGAGAATGGTTGATGCCGGTCTTCATACGGTATATCTCCAGTTCGACGGGCTGAGGGAGGAAAATTACATCCAGGCCAGGGGAAGACCGCTTCTGGAAATCAAAAAGAAGGCGATACAGTCCTGCAAGGATTGCGTTCCGAAACTTTCCGTCGTGCTGGTTCCCACAATGATGAAAGGCCTCAACGAGGACCAGATGGGCGAAATCATGAATTTCGCAATCGAGAACCGCGACGCCGTTAGAGGAGTTAACTTCCAACCGGTCTCTTTCTCCGGACGTATTGATCCCGATGAAAGAGAGAAGGGAAGATTCACCCTGCCAGACATGGTGAAATATCTTGGGGAACAGACCGATTACATCAAGAGGGAAGATTGGTTCCCTGTGCCGGTTGTCACACCGATTTCCGAATTCCTGTCGGTCCTGAAGGGAGTGCCGCAATTGGCTTTCACTCCGCACCCGCACTGCGGCCTGGCCACCTACCTATATGTCGGCGAGGACGGCATCGCAACTCCGATTACCAGATTCGTGGATGCCGAGAATCTTTTCAAAGACATTAGAAAATTGTCCGCTGACACCGAGGGAAAGATGATAAAATCAGCCGCGCTGGTCAAGGCCTACGGACTCATAAGGAAGCATTTCAAGAAGGAATTTGCGCCGAAAGGATTGAGCGTGAACAAGTTCCTCAAGCAGCTGGAAGGCGTGTTCTCCACCACTGACAAGAAGGCGACGGCGGAAATCTCTTGGGGCCTCATCATGGTCGGCGGAATGCATTTCCAGGACCTGTACAATTATGACATCGAACGTGTCAAGAGATGTGTTGTCCACTATGTTGTACCGGACGGTCGGCTAATTCCGTTCTGCGCCTACAATACCGGCCCAGAGTACAGAAAAGAGGTCGAGAAAAAGCACTCACTCACATTCGCTGAATATAAGCAAAGACACGGACCGAATTCGCATCCGGAGGGAGAGATATGCCCGTAGAGAATGTAAACAAATGTCTGCATTGTGGATTGTGCGTGGGCTCATGCCCGCAGAACGCTATTTTCCTGAACGAGGTAAGGCTGGATTTCAACGATGATTGCATCGAATGCGGCCTTTGCTCCAGGATATGCCCGGTCGGGGCGCTCACACCAGGGGGGAAATAGATGGACAAGGAATATGACGTCATAGTTGTCGGTGCAGGGCCAGGCGGCAGTACAGCGGCAAGATACGCAGCCATGGGCGGAGCGAAAACTCTTCTTATTGAAAAGCGCCAGGAGATAGGCACCCATGTGAGATGCGGCGAAGGCCTCGCAAGGGGATTGCTGGATCAGGCCAAGATTCCAATCGACAGAACCTGGATTGCAGCAGAGATGGACGGTGCCAGAGTTATTTCACCGGGCGGATTCACATTCGAGGTTGACGAGGCCAAGGCCGGAAATGAGGTCGGTTATGTTATCGAGAGAGACCTGTTTGACAGAGCGCTGGCAAAGCTTGCTGGCGAGGCAGGTGCGCATATTTATATCAAGACTGCGGCAAGAAGCATTATCAAGGAAAACGGTAAAATCGTCGGCCTTAAAATAATAAGCCAGGGCGAACCAATGGAAGTAAGATGCAAGATAATAATCGGCGCTGATGGTTACGAATCCCAAGTCGGCAGATGGGCAGGTATTGATACGAACCTTGCAGAATCCGATATTATGACCTGCGTCCAGTACCGCTTGACCAATATTGAAGTTGACCCGAAATACACAGAATTCTACGCAGGAAGCAGTGCGCCAGGAGGTTATATCTGGATATTCCCGAAGAGCGCCAATACTGCTAATGTCGGTCTCGGCCTAGGAGCACATATCGTTAAGGAGGGCGGCGACCCCAAGAGATATCTGGATGCCTGGATTGCCAAAAACCCGAAAATGAAGAACGCCCAGCAACTGGACATGATTGCCGGTGGATGCTCGATAAACGCGCCCCTGGACAGCGTGGTTTGTGACCAGGTAATGTTGGTCGGAGATGCAGCCAGGATGATAGACCCCATGACAGGCGGGGGAATAGCCCATGCATGTCTTTCTGGTATGGAAGCCGGAAAAGTCGCGGCAGAGGCAATTAAGCTTGGAGATTACAGCAAGGAGTTCTTCCAGAAATACGAGAAGGCATGGAGAAGCGAACTTGAGGAGAAGCTGTTCCGGAACTGGATGGCAAAGGAAAAAGCCATGACGCTCTCGGATGAGACATTCGACACACTTATCAGCCTGCTGGACAAGGTCGGCATGGACAATATCTCGGTCATCAATATTCTGAAGGCACTGCATGAGCACCATCCCGAGTTGTTGAAGGAATTCGAGGATTTGCTATAGAGCCGCAATCAAATTGTTTGCTAAATGTCGATTGCGGAAATTCCACACACGGTGAATCTGTTTGTTTGTCAAATGTTGATTCAGGGCGAACGCTCATTATTGCATAGATTTAGTTCTCGCATTCACCGATTGCTGGCAGAATGTTGCGAGCCATATGGTCCTGGATTTAGCAATCAAATGCTCCCGGGCCATGGTCGAACCTTTGTTTGAACAATGCGAATATCGGTTCAACGGACGCCACGAGAAACATTCATATAGGTATGAGTACTTTGTATTTTCTACATAAAATAGGAGAGAGGGTTCGTCATGCACAAGAAAATTGCGGCATTATGGGTATGCGGGTTGATGGTGATTTCAGCGTTGTTGATTGCTTATTCACCGGTGACCATGACCGCAATTGGCGCGGGAGGAACTTTCGGCGGTGGGGACGGTACACCTGGCAATCCTTACCTCATCGAGGATGTTCTGGATCTGCAGGCTATGAACAACAACAAGGACGCACACTACGCACTTGCCAGCGACATCGATGCGAGCGATACGGTGAATTGGAACGGAGGAGCGGGGTTCATACCCATAGGCACGGACGCGAACTGGTTTACTGGTAGTCTTGACGGTCAGAATTTCACCGTAACGAACCTATATATGAACCACACAAACATTAATTATATCGGTCTTTTCGGATTCATAGGAACTGGCTCAATCGTGAAGAATCTCCATGTTTTTGAGTTGAACATCACAGGTGGAAATTATGTGGGGGGCATTGCTGGATACAGCATGGGCACAATATACAACGCACATACATCAGGAAGAATTGCTGGGTTGGATTATGTGGGGGGCCTTCTGGGACAAAATGAAAATGGGCATCTGAATTGCTCTCACACTTCTATTATTTTTCATGGAACACATAATTATGTAGGCGGTTTGGTGGGAAACAACAATGGAGCATCCAGCATTATTTTCGGTTCTAGTGTGGCCGAGAAAGTTAATGGTTATTATAATGTCGGGGGCATAACAGGAAATAACGACTATGGTACTATTATGAACTCATATGCCGCTGAAACTGTCGTTGGTCATCAGCGTGTAGGTGGTCTTGTTGGCCGAAATACAGGTGTCGTTTTAAATTCATATGCATTAGGCAATACGAACGGAACGGGTTATGTCGGAGGCCTTATCGGAGATAATATGATAGGCAGTGTTTCTAATTCATACTCATGGGGGAAAGTGACACGCACTTCCTTGTTAAACCTGAATCTCGGCGCTTTTGTTGGACGGAATTACATGGGAATGATTGTCAATTGCTATTCCACAGGAAGTGTGCAGTATGCCAACGCTGCCGACCCGGTCGATAAAGGGTTTGTAGCCAATGTTAACACGGGTGGTTCTTACAATATGACTGGTAACTTCTGGGACATTGAGACCAGCGGGCAGGCAAGCACCTATGGTAACGCCACCGGAAAGACTACCGCTGAGATGAAGACCCAAAGCACATTCACGAATGCAAGCTGGGACTTCGCCAATATATGGTGGATGATTGAAAACGACACATACCCACTGCTACGATGGATGGATACAGAACCACCGGCGTCGCCTGCCGACCTCACGGTCGTGCATCAAGGAGATATCCTCTTCCAGGAAGCCCTGACCAACTGCATTTTCATGAACAATTACTCATCCTGGACCCTTACACGAATCCAAAATCAAGGTGCATCCGTATGGGATGTGGCACAAACAGCCACAGCTGACGGGAGCGGTTCCGCGACAAGTTCATTGAGCGTGAATACCAGGAACACAGCCAGGGCCGAAGAGGCCGTCTGGACCCAGACCTTCACCGGAATTTCCGGCAATATCACGGTGAATGCGGCCTACAGGGTTCAAACAGCGGCGATTGCCGGCACGGTGGACTATCATCGGGCCAGCGTGAGCGTGGATGTCTATGACACTGGAGATTCTACCTGGCACATGATATATTCCTCCGGCCTTATTTCGGGTAACATTCCATGGGTGAATTTTGGACCGGATGCCACTTACATCCCCATCGAGGAAGTGAATTCCATACGCATCCGAACACTGGTTGAGGTCTCCACCGGGGGCGGGGGAACCTTGCCGAGCGCCATGGCACAGGTCTGGATCGATGATATAAGCATTACTTATCCAGCGGGTTATCTCCAAGATGATAACCTGTTGACCTGGGTACATGACGGTGTGGCGGTGGCACAGTACGACATTTATCGCTCGGATATGATGACCGGGCCATGGGACTTGTCGACCTACATCGGCAACGTGACAGTTGGAAACAACACCTACCTGGACATGGGCATGGGATTGCCTGATGGAGTCATATGGTGGTATGTCGTGAGGGCCAGGCACATCGTCGGGAATGAAGACCGTAATAGCGTTACGGTGCCGGAACCCGGCGGACTCGCGCCACACAGCATAGACCTTGTCGGAAAATCGGGATGGGTGTTCATATCCTTCCCGGTTGATATGAACGGGCCGATAAACGAGGTTCTGAATGATATGAAATATGGCGATGGTCAGACCTCTTGGGATGTAGCGAAGTTGTATGATGGTCAGACCAAAACTTGGAAGACACACAGAATAAATTCCACTGTTAACACCTTCACCAATATCGACAATACCGTGGGTGTCTGGCTGCACCTGACGGCAAACAGTGGTGACCAGGCACTGACACTGGGTAGATATGCTACCTACCCATATTCGGTTATCAACATCACCCTGTACCCCGGCTGGAACATGGTCGGATATCCGTCCATGGCAGATGCTCTGGCATCAGAAACCCTGCCGTACCAAGCCGATATGGTGGCAATATGGAAAGCGGATACGCCATTTATCCAGGATTTCACGGATTTAAGTTCCGTAACGATGTCTCACGGGAATGCCTACTGGATTCGGGTGACCGAGACCTGCATATGGCAGATATAACCGTCGGACTCTTATCTGCTGAATGTGGGAAAACGGCCCCAGCCTCCGCAAACACTAGTGAGATGATAATGTACATGATATCGTACCAGAATACTGGTGAGTTCGATGCTCCAGATTGCAGCATTAGGTTTCCGCATTCATCGATTGTTTACAGAATGTTGCTAGCCGTATGGAACTCGATTTAGAGATCAATTGGAACCTTTGCTAGGAGAAGGGAGGCGGTTCAACAAGATTGTGTCAAACCCTCACCATAATCGTCTTCCTGTCCTTCATATACACTTCAGCCATGTCCAGGCTCTCTATGCCGATGGCGTCGGCAATGGCCTTGAGATGGTCATTTCTTTCGTACCAAAGCACCAGTTCCCGAACGCGCTGTGGCCCTTCATGTCTAATCATCTGAAGAGGATATGCCAGGGATGAATTTGGAACGCGTGGATTGAAAGGATAATTATTTATTAATGGAAACTTTAGTGTAATCACCGAAACGCAAGATTGAGAGGAAGATTCAAATGAGTAGGCAAAAAAAAGCTGACTCGCCGGATGACTATCTGTCTGAGATGGCGCAATCGACATATCGGATTTTGCATGATATATTAGGGATTTCACCGCCTATGCGGGTTCACTTATTGACTGAAAGCGAATGGAAACAAAAATTTCAAGGTCAACCATATGGCGATCCTGTTGCGCCCGGAGACGGCGGCATCTATTATGGGAATAATGTTCCAATCAACTGGCAACGGCATTTTACAGATTTTTCCAAATTCAATTTAAAATATAAAGATGTGATTCAATCTGATTTAAATTTGATATTTTACTGCACGGCAAGCCACGAAGTCGGACATCTGTTTTCCAATGATTTGAGTTCTCCTAAAGTATTGGAGCAAATTGAGATTGATTTTTCAGGCGATGGGATCGAAACCCTTTGGTTCTATGAATTATTCTCGCAATATTCCATGATTATGTTCTTAAACAAATCAAATCACCCATACAAAAAAATTTGGCTCGATTTCTATCGATGGTTCCATGATTCAAAAATCGATGAAATCAAATATCGAAGAATGGATTCATGGGGTGTCGATTTATTAAAGTGGATGAGAGAAGATGTTGAGAACGCCTCGGGCAATTATCTCTGGTTCCAAGCAAAATCTTACTTGCTATGTGAGGAAGTTCTCGAAGTACTGGGCGATGAAGCATTCATCGGATTGGCTTCTGCTGTAAAATCCATGCCTTACCCAATAACAACGTCCAAGATGGTGCGGCATGTGGATGATAATGTACCAGGATTTTCAAAAATATGGGCGAAATGGAAGTAGAATGAAAAATGGATTTGATTTCAGCATCATCCTTTTATTTGCCCGGCCCAGTCTCAAACCTCCACCATAATCGTCTTCCTGTCCTTGAGATACACTTCAGCCATGTCCAGGCTCTCGATTCCGATGGCGTCGGCAATGGCCTTGGGTATGGTTATCATGTAAGAGTTGCCCCGCTTGGAAATTTTCACTCTTTCATGCTTCTGGGCCTGTAGAAATAGGTACGCTTTTTCGAGTTCTCCAGGGCTCAGCATCTCATAGCCACAACTGCATCTCCAACCGCTTATCTCGGCGCCGGCTACGCTGATCTTCATAGGCTTGGCTTTTCCCCCACACTCGGGGCATTCAAGGGTTCCATCTTCAATTTTTTTCTTTTTCATTTGTTCAGCCTCCGTTTTCCGATATGCTTGATCACCCAAACGTCTTGGTCCGTGGAATATGAGTAGCTGGGCACCAGTTTCACGATTATTTCGAATTTGTCTTTCTTTATCGAACGTCCGATTTCTCCCCTGGCCATCATCCTGTCCTTGTAATCAGTGCCATCCAGGATGATATGCTCAACGAGCGAAGGTGGGACATCATGCTGTGCCATATCTTTCAGGGCATCGTGACTGGGAACGCATGGCTTTCCCTTATACCTGAGATCAAACATTGGATTTATCCCGTATAAACATAATGTTTAAACTAGTAGTTAAAACCTTCGGTGTATTATGAATTCAGAGAAACCATATAGCTGGAATCTCATTACTTCCAGAATTTCTGGATGGCTGAATGCCATTGATTCTGGGGGTTGACCAAGGTTCCTGATAAGAGCGATAGACGGTCTTAGAATGCTCTCCAAAACTCGATTTCCTTCGCTCGTTGAATGCAACCCCCAGCATTTCCCAGCAACGCATTCGACTATGGCCCGGAAACATCCTATTGCTAAATCCAGGGCCATAAAATTCCCAACATTCTGCCAGCAATCGGTGAATGCGAGAGCTAAATGAGCGCTCCCCAACGCTAAAGCGTGGGGTATCCTTTCAGTTTTCATCCTGAATTTCGTAATTTTATAGAGAAAAGAACTCATTCAGATTTATTCCAGATTGCTGAAATTTCAGAATAGAAGGGGAGCACTTTTATTGAACAAGTCCTCGCAGAAGAGCAGCTTGAAAGCGCCCGTATCCGCAGACTTAAAAGTCGCGGTATGTGGGCGAGGACATGTTCAATCAAATTGATTTGTAGCATTCGCCATGAATCGACATTTGGCAAACAAACAGATTCATCGTGTGAGGAATTTCCGCAATCGACATTCTGCAAGCGATGAGATTACGGTGCGTTATGGAATTCCTGGAACGCCCTGTAGGTGTAGTAAACGTCAACCTTGCTGGATATCTCGAACGGTGAGTGCATGCTTATCAGTGCAGGACCAACGTCGATCACTTGCATATTTTGTTCCGAAAGGAATCTGGCGACCGTACCGCCTCCGCCCTCATCCACCTTTCCCAGCTCGGTGTATTGCCACGGAATTTTATGCTTGTTCAGGAGTTGTCGAACCTCGCCCAGGAACTCGGCATTGGCATCGTTGGAGCCGCCCTTGCCGCCTGCGCCGCCGAACTTGCATATTCCGATGCCCTGGCCGAGCTTTGCAGCATTGCCGAGTTCATGAACGGTTTTGAACATCGGGTCAACGCCAGCGTCCACGTCCGCAGAAAGGGCCCTGGAGTTTGCCAGCGCCTTCTTGAGTGTGGCGAATCTGAATTTTGAGTCCATCTTTTCCATTATCTGGATGAGGGAATATTCCATGAAGCCGCCCTGTGCGCCTGTGGCACCGATGCTACCCACTTCTTCCTTGTCGAAGAACAGGGCCAGCGCGGTTTTTGCGGGTGTCTGGATATTGCAGATGGCCATGAGGGATGCGTAGGCATCAACGCGATCGTCCTGGCCGTAACCGCCTATCATGCTCCTGTCCAGGCCGACGTCGCGGCACTTGTGGGCCGGAACAGCCTGGAGCTCGGCGCTTATCAGGTCCTCTTCCACGATTCCGTACTTCTTGTTCAGAATGTCCAGAATGTGGGTCTTGAACTTGTTCTTGGCATCCTTGTCGGTTGATGGGCGGTTGCCGATTATTATGCGGAGTTCCTCGCCGGTGATGCCCTCGAAGAGCTTTCTGTCGCCCTGGACCTTGCGGGCCAGGTGAGGCAATAAATCGCCAATAACGAAGATGGGGTCTTTGTCGTCCTCGCCGATATTCACTTCAATGGTCTTGCCGTCAGCGCGGATGATGACTCCGTGGAGCGCCAGGGGTACGTTCACCCACTGGTACTTCTTGATACCGCCGTAGTAATGGGTCTTGAAGAGTGCCATGTCGGAATCTGTGTCCTCGTACAGCGGTTTCTGTTTGAGGTCCAACCTCGGAGAGTCAATGTGGCTGCCAACGACCTTGAGACCTTTTTCCATGGGCTCCTTGCCGATTATGGCCAGTGCGGCGACCTTCTTCATGTTGGTGATTATGACCTTGTCACCGGGTTTGAGGGATTTGTAGCTGGCGATGGGTTTGAAACCGTGCTTCCGGGCGGCCTCCTCAATGAATGTGACCACTTCCCTCTCAGTCTTGGACTTGTCGAGGAATTTCTTGTAACCCTCTGCAAAATCGAATATTTTCTTTTCTGTCTTCTTGTCAACAGCCAGCCATGAAGATTCGGCCTTGACAGTCAACTTTTCCTCAAGTGTCTGCTTTTTTTTTGCCATTTTGCGCCCCCCTTTCGGGAATAATGTTTGTGAAATTGTTAAACAGGATATTGTGGAGATGTATAAAGCATTTCTGCTGTAAACTACCAGCCCCTAAAGTGGCTGGCGTTTGTTGCCAGGGCTGGAAGTTTACCCAGGGAGCCATGCACCTGATTTATCAAAGCCGATTAGCTTTGATTTTATGTGAGGATATATGCACGGTGCATGGCGGTCTATCACGTTATTACTGCTTATGCCGATTCATCTCAGCCCTAAAGGACTGAGCGTTCTCGGCATTTATGCTGTAAACTACCAGCCCCTAAAGTGGCTGGCGTTTGTTGCCAGGGCTGGAAGTTTACCCAGGGAGCCATGTACCTGAACATCAAAGCTTTCGTGCTTTGATTCCGTGTGCAAGCAATCGTACGGTACATGGCGGATTCCCCTCGGTACAATATAATGTTTCATTCAGAACAAATATATCCCTACATGACATTCCGGCGCACGTGATGAATGAACTCTTGGCTGAGAATTTTCCTCCTGGAAGATTCGGTGATGAGGATCTTGAGTGCTGATAATCAAACTTACGCCGGCGAACTCGCCCCGGCGTAAGTTTTTCTACACGGCCGAGCATTATGATGAAGGATTAACATCGATGATGCTCGGCCAGTGTCCGTCAGCCCGAAGGGCTACCAAATATTAACAAAATCAGTATCCAGACATCGTCGTCCCGCTACATCACAATTTCACGTCGAAGTTTTTACCGATAACCCCAATAACCGCTTCCAGGACCACATCCTTTGATTCGGAAGCATCAATCACGTGGATAACATCGCTGTTGGCCGCCAGGTCCAGATAATTCTGCCGAACTTGCCTGAGGTTCTCCATGTTCTCGAATTTCTCCAGCTCGGTTCGGTTGCCTAGACGTGCCAGGGATTTTTCCGGGTCGATGTCCAGAAGGAGCGTGACGTCCGGTTTCAGAATTACTGGCTGGCTGATTTCAAGCAGCCATTTCATGTAGTCACGACTGTCTCCGCCAAGCTTGTGTTGCAGAAGGGCGGCCTGGTACGCAACCGTGGAATCGGAATACCGGTCCGAAATCACTAGTTTTCCTTCGGCCATCTTCTTGCGGATGAGGTCGGTGTGGGTAGCCCGATCGGCCAGGAACAGGAAGGCCTCGGTGTATGGATTTATCTCCTCGGTGTAGCTTCGGCGAACTGCATCCCCCAGCCAGGTCCTTGTGGGTTCCAGGGTGAGTTCTACCGAGAAACCGGCAGCTGCCAGACGCTTCACAAGCTCGCCCGTGAGCGAGGATTTACCGCAGCCGTCTATGCCCTCCAGGGTGATGAATCCCGACTTCATGGGGCGGATAAAGCCGTGGGCAAGGATAAGGTTTTCGATGTGAGAAATAGAAATGAAGTTGAAAACTCCAGAAAGATAAAAATCGGGCCTACTGTATTGTTAGGCCATGCACAGCTATATTTTAAATAATCATATCCAATCCCAGTCTGTATCAGCGGGGGCCTGTGGGTGCGAACTGTGTTACCAGGCTGTTCCAGTTATATCGTTTTGTTTTGAATATGTTGCAGATTTCATAGAACTCCAGTTCGTCGAAGTTTCATAATAAATTGGGCTGGAAACTCCGGTAAGTTAGAAGAATCGGGCCTACTGTATTGTATAGGCCAAGCACAGCTATATTTTAAATAATCATATCCAATCCCAGTCTGTATCAGCGGGGGCCTGTGGGCTAGCTTGGCCTATACTTGTAGCTTTGGGAGCTATAGACCCCGGTTCAAATCGAAGATGGTATGAAAATCCTCTTCGTTGGAAATCCGGGCAGGCCCACTTTCTTTCTAGATGCAATTAGGTAACAATGAAAATGGGTGCGACGAATACGCCTCATACTTATATTTACAAGTATTCGTCTAATTTTCCTTCCACGACGTCAACATAACGCCCAGCATGAACACCACGGTTCCGAAAGTGCCGATAACTAGGGCTGATTCCAGGATGATACTGTAGTCCAGGGATATCATTGCCGCCCGGAGTCCCTCGTTCACGTAGTACAGTGGCAGGAACCTGGCAAGCGTTTGCAGAAAGTCTGGCATCATCTCCAGCTGGAAGAATGTGCCTGATAGAAACATCATTGGGAACATAACGGCATTTGCAGCGGCCTGAGCGGATTCCGCCTCTTTCACAAAACGGGTGATGAGCATGCCGATGCCGGCAAAGCTGAACACGCACAGCAGGATGAACACGAACATGTAGATGTTGATGTGCGGCCGAAGTCCGAACATTCCCATACCAACCGCAAGAATACATACGGTCGATAACAGCGACATGAACATCTGGTATAGGATATTCGAGAGAAGCCATTCTGCCCTGGTGAGCGGCGTCGTCGCGAGTTTTCTCAGAATGCCCTTCTGCCGCAATTCGGTGTTCATTCCCACGGTTCCGAACAGACTGGAGCTCATCACTGACATGGCTATTATACCCGGCGCGAAGAAGTCGATGAACTTGAACTCGTCACTCTGCTGGCCTTGCAGGTCCACTCCGATGTAATTCACAGAGCCAGACAATTCCTTGTTCATGCCGTCAATGACCGAACCCACTATCGAAATCTTGGTCTGGGTGTTGGTATTGCTCTGGTCGTAGAGAATTGTCAGATTCGCCTCGGGGGATGCAGGATCAAGCAGTTTCATGTAGATGCTGTCCGAATATCCGGCCGGAATGACCAGCAGGATGTCTATGTTGTTATCGGCATAGTACTGGTCGGGAGAGATATTGGTGTCCACCATGGTTACATCGAACACGCCTGTGCCGTTGAACGCACCCACAAGCCCTTGGGAATACGCGCCCCCGTCAAGGTCCTGTATGTAAAGAGTGCCCACGCTGCTACCGACATCCGAGAATATGAATCCGAACAGCAGCATCAGCAATATGGGAAATGCCAGGACGAAGAATATGGTGCTTTTCTCCCTGGAGAACTGTTTGAGGTGCACGACCAGATTGGCAATGACGCGTTTTACATTCATTGGGTTACCCTCTTATCGATTAGGGCTTCCCCGGTGAGTACCAGGAAAAGTTCTTCCAGGTTCGGTTTCCTGATGTCCATGCTGAGATATGAGATGTTATTGGCCTTGAGGGCGTTTAGGAATTCCACAATCTGTTCGTTACCGCTGGCCTCTATGGTAATATTGCCGTTGTCCCTGCCCTGGGTGGGCATGCCCATTTTCTCTGCCAGGGAACCAACGCCTTCGGTGCCGCCCTTGATGGTTACCTTTACTGTTTTGAAATGTTTGTCAATTAATTCGGTGGTAGTGCCGTAGGCGATTATCTTGCCCTTGGAGATGATGGCTATGTAATCCGCCAGAACTTCCGCTTCCTCCATGTAATGGGTAGTGAGGAATATCGTCTTGCCCTCCTTTTTCAGGCCCTTAATGACCTCCCAGACATCGTGCCTGGCTCTGGGGTCAAGACCGGTCGTCGGCTCATCCAGGAAAATTATTTCTGGATCATTCACGAGCGAGACAGCGATGCCGACTCTCTGCTTGAGGCCACCAGAAAGGTTGATGTAAAGCTTCTTTCTGTGTTCCTCCAGGTTCACAAGGTCAATGAGCTTGTTAATATCGCAATCAGTGCAGAAAAGGGCTGCATAATACTTCAATGTCTCCTCAACGGTGAGGCGATCGAAGGAGCTGAACTCCTGTGGTAAAACCCCGATGCGCTTCAGTATCTCGGTTCTGTTCTTCTTCACGTCCATTCCGAGAATGGATACCTCACCTGATGTGGCATCGCGGATGGTCTCGATAATTTCGACCGTGGTCGTCTTGCCGGCACCGTTCGGCCCCAGGAAGGCGAATACCTCGCCCTTCTCCACTGCGAATGTGATTCCGTCAACCGCTCTCACGTCATCATAGACCTTCACTAGGTCCTTGACGGAGATAACATCGTCTGCCATGCCAGAAGGAAACTCGAAGGGAATAATAATGGTTTCCTTGATAAGTAAGAGTTCAGTCTTCTGAAATTTTAGATTTTAGATTTTAGATTTTAGATTTTAGATTTTTGCTGGGAATATGCAACGTCGTCAATCCGTCGTAAATCTACAATCGTCAATCTACAATCGTTATCATAGCTTCATTTCACTGAATACTAACCTTGATAATTACGGGCGGCTAAGAACGGCTTTACCGCCCATGTACGGCCGCAGAACTTCCGGAACTGTGACGGTTCCGTCGGCATTCTGATAGTTCTCCAGAATGGCCACCATGGCCCTGGAAGTGGCTATGGCAGTGTTGTTGAGGGTGTGAGGCACGCTCTTGTTATCGGAACCGTGCTTGCCGCAACGGATGTTAAGACGCCTGGCCTGGTAATCCGTGTCATTGGAGCATGAAGTGACTTCGCCAAACTTTCCCTGCCTGGGGAACCATACCTCGATATCGTACTTCTTGGCGGCCAGCGTTCCGATGTCGCTGGTGCAGACATTCACCACCCGATATGGGAGGCCGAGTGCCTGGAACATTGCTTCGGTGTTGCCCTGGAGTTCCTCGAACAGAGTCCATGAGTCATCCGAATTGCAGAAGATGAACTGCTCCACCTTGTTGAACTGATGAACTCGATATATGCCCTTGGTGTCAACGCCGTGGGCGCCTATCTCGCGCCTGAAGCACGGGGAAAAGCCAACAAATTTCAGCGGCAGTGTGTCCACGTCAATTATCTCGTCCATGAACATTGCGGCCATTGGGTGCTCGGCAGTGGCAATGAGATAAAGGTCTTCCCCGTCAATCTTGTACATGACCTGCTCGAAATCACCCAGGTCGGTAACGCCCTCGTAGGCCGAGCGGCGCATCATGAAAGGCGGTTCAATCAGCGTATATTTCCTTTCAACGAGGAAATTCACAGCATAATTGACCAGGGCCATGTCCAGAAGGGCAAGGTCACCCTTGAGGTAATAGAAACCCGCGCCGGATATCCTGGCAGCCCTGTCGAAATCCGCAAGGCCCAGTGATTCGGCAATCGAGCCGTGGCTTTTCAGTTCGAAATCTATCTCACGGGGCTTGCCCCAGATACGCACGACCTGGTTGGCTGTGTCATCCGCACCCACCGGAACGCTTTCATGGAGAAGATTGGGTAGGCTCATGAGTATCTCATCAACGCGGGTTTTAAGGGCCTGGGTCTCACTGTCAAACGTTGCAATGTCCTTGGGAATCTGGGCACTGCGGGCCATGAGCTCGGAGGCATCGTCGCCGGACTTCTTGGTCTCCGCAATCTGCTTGGACAATGTGTTGCGTTCAGCCTTCAGGGCATTGGTCCTTTCCAGGGATTTGCGCCATTGCTGGTCCTTCTGAATGAGCTCCTCCAGCAACTGCATCTTGGAATCATCGGCCCGTCTGCGGAGGTTGTCCCTCACAAGGTCCGGGCTTTCGCGTATCAACTTGATGTCCAGCATGTGTATTCTCCGTATTGGAAATGCGATTGGGCGATATAAGGAATTTGGTCACCGGCAGGGCGAACGCGTCTCGGTCCGGCAATTATGCCTTTTCCGAATCCTTATCTTCAGCCTTTTCATCTGCGTCTTTCGGAGTTTCGGCCTCTGCTGCTGCGTCCTTGGCTGCCTCTGCTGCCGCTTCCTCGGCCACCATGGCCTTTTCCGCGGCTGCTGTTGCTGCTGCCTCAGCCTGAATCTTGGATATCTCGGCCTGGCTCAGGAACCTCGAAGGTTCTCTGTTGCAACGCTTGCACAATCCGTAAATATTGATTATTCTTCTGCGGTCACAGCCCTTGCAAGTTCCCTTTGTCTTCATGATATTAGCTCCTATTTTGCAACGAATATATGGTACTTCTGTTCTGCTTCTGCCAACTCGGACTCTATGCGTTTGGCAATCAGCTTCTCCGGTTTGTGGAGAGAAGACACACGTTCCTCGATGTCATCGAATGATTCGAACGGTTTCTTCTTTCTTTCCTCAATCACTGTCCACATGGATTTCTTGCCCAGGCCGGGCAGGAGTTCCAGCATGTGGAACCTGGTGGTGATGGCCCGGGCATCATTGAAGAACTTGACAAAGTCCTTCTCCCTGGCCACAACAATTTCCTGAATTACGAATGGAAGTTCACTGTGGGAAGCATTGGTGAGGTCTTCGTACCTGACCCTTCTTTTCACGTGAAGTATTGCGTCCCTCAGTTTGATATCCTTGCCGATGTAGACTCTTTCTCCGATTGCCAGATTGATGTTGTCCTTCGGCGTCAGCTCGAACAGCTTGAATTCCATGTCACCCACAGCATAGGCCACCGGCTCCCTGCGAAAGCCCCGCTGGTCGGAGCGCCCGTGAGGCAAATAATCCAGTATGTATGCATAGTCCTCCAAAGAAATCACCTACAGGTATTGCTTCACCTTGTCCAGAATCTGGTTGATCGCGCCATCTTCAAGATTTATTCTTTCCTTGAGGAGTATGGAGTCCATCTCATCTTTGTGGCCGGGCATGAGGTCCACAACCTTGCAGGCGATAGCCTCTGTCATGAACTCGATGTCCAGAAGTTCCTTCACGAGCTTTCTGGCATCTTTTGCATCCAGCTTGGCAAATTTATTGGCATGTTCAAGGGCATAGCTTTGCTCCATGGTCAAAATTCTGTTCGACTGCTCCTTCAGGAGCAACTCCTTTATCTCTGCAAGTGTCAGATACTGTTCATCCATTTGAACTCCTCCGCTTCATTACTGCCTTTTAAGGTGCTCCGGCCCCACTATGACGTCCTTTCCGTGTTTGCCTATGTTCAAGTGCAATATGTATGCCTTTCCCTGCTTTCCCATAATGGTACCGGTACGGCCCTGGAAGCTCACATGTGGCTGCCCGCCGTGCACACTGGGGTCTATGACCACGGCAGCCTTGTCTCCGACGTCGTACTTGATGAACGAATGGGTTATTGGCGGCATGCCTCTATGCCTTGGGCTCTTTCGGAGTATATTCCTCGTTCTCTTTCTTATGCCTTTCGAGCTTTTTACCATGTTTGTCACCTCATTCGTTGTCTATTATATTCAGGACATCGAGTGCCCTTACTTCACAGCTTATACCGAGTTTTTCCGCGATGCTGGGTACAGTGCGGCCTCCATCACCATGGACGAACTCCTTTATATATGTGCCTGCCTCCGCGGTTATATCGAGCTCCGCCTCCAGGGAATTGAGCATCCTGGCTTCTAGCTTATGAACCGTTCTGTTACGGGTCATGTCCGAACGGCGGTGAATCACCCTTGTGGGGGTTTGCTGCGCTATGCTTGTGCCACCGAGAGAAACAACTACTTCTTTAAGGTTTTCCTCATTCACGGGGGCGCTGAAGACCACGTGGGCCCTGTAACTCTTATTTGGTCTGGCGTCTTTGATACGCACCACCTCATCGCCATCCGACGGTCTCAATTCAGATATTTCTATTTTGTCAGTGGATGCATTGACCTTTTCCTGAAGTTTCGGGTAGTTGATTGTGCGGATTTTTGGGTCCTTGATTTCCAGAATGAACGGGCGGCCGTTACCCAGCATGAGGGCGTCTATATCCTCGCGGCCCATGCCATGGAACCTGTGATCCTTGCCACCGGTGATTTCAACTGCATGACGGCCGATAAATTCCTCCACACTGTCCTGATACATCTTGCCAGTGTCATTGCATCTCTCGCAGCCTCTGCCACGGCACTCTCTGCACGGCCATCTTGTCTGGGGTATTTCCCTCGAGAATTTCCTGTACCGCCCATAGAAATAAACTGAAGACACCTGGACCTCGACAGATTCGTAAGTCGTATCCACCACTGCGATGATATCCGGCTTGGTGAAATTGGCTTCCTTGCCAGTCATTTTTTCGACCAATTTTCCGATCTCCCTGTTCATCTCGGCCTTGATCGGCTCGGTCAGGGTTGCACCGGCCTCCGACCACACGGTCTCCTCGGACGCCAGTATCTCCTGCTCGAATTTCGTGCCTATGAGGAAAGAAGAATATTCCCATTCGGCCAGGGCATTGATGGCCTGTTCGGCATACATCTCAACCCTGGAGGCCACACCCTTGCACATGAAACATTCTGAATCTTTCTCGGGAGAGACAACATTCAGCAGCGGTCTGGCTATGATGCCGCGGCTGCGGTTCTCCACACCCCGGCCCACCTTGGCGAACAATCTCCCGAGGCAGGAATCGCATAGCTGGAACTGTGACAGTGCGCTGGCGTTCAAATTGCTGGCAGCAACGGCCATTTCATCTCTGAATTCATCTGATTCCATTCAAAATCCTCGGACTGGGCAGATTGGATTGACAGGTGTTCACTTCTTCAGGAATATCTCGATGGATGATACGTTGGAGGTCTTGCCCCCCTCGCCTTCGAGAACCTCGGTCGAGATCCTGATTGAATCCACCGTCAAACCCTGGACGAATCTGTTTTCTTCTGCCAAAGTTTTACCCCCTTTCTAGGTTTGATTAAGCGTCCTTAATTTTCGTATGGGGTATATATAGTTTTTGAAAGGGCGTCCGAAAATGACTGGACACCGATTTTCAGAGCAATTCGATGCCAACGGGGCAGTGGTCAGAACCCATGACGTCCGAAAGGATGAAAGCCCTCTTTAAGCCAGATAAAAGGTCCTTTGAAACAAAGAAATAATCCAGCCTCCAGCCAACGTTTCGCGCCCGGGCAACGGTTTTGTAATCCCACCAGGAATATTTCTCCGGGGATTTGTCGAAATGTCTGAAGGAATCAATGTAACCCTGTTCCACGGCACGGTCCATCCATTCTCTCTCGATTGGCAGGAAGCCAGATGTATTTTCATTGGCCTTGGGATGAGTGAGGTCAATCGCCTTGTGAGCTGTGTTGAGGTCACCGCAGAAGATTATCGATTTTCCTTGATTTCGAATTTCCTCGATTATTTCGAGGAAGCGATCGTAGAATGCCAGTTTGTAGCGCAAACGTTCAGGGCTGGCTCTACCATTGGGAAAATAGACATTGAAAAGGCAAAAATCATTGAATTCCGTTATTACCACGCGGCCTTCCGAGTCGAACTCCTCGATACCGAGGCCCAACGAGGTTGATATCGGTTTATATTTGGTAAATGTGGCAACCCCACTATACCCTTTTTTGCTTGGCTTTGACCAGAAGGAATGATATCCTTCCGGTGCCTCCAATTCCGCGGGAATTTGTTCGGTCCAGGCCTTGGTCTCCTGAAGGCAGAGAATGTCGGGCTTCGTCGCGCTAACCCAATCGAGAAAACCCTTCTTGGCTATGGCGCGTATGCCGTTAACGTTCCAGGATATGAGTTTCATGTGCATCACCGACCTACTCGGCGTTCACCGGCGTAGTAATTCGCCATTTGCATGTCATTTTATCGCAAAGGAACTTCAATCCAGATAGTGATTGAAGGATTCATGCAAATGGCTTACTAAGCTGGGCATTCATCCGTAGGATGATTGCCCTGCCACTCAGTTCGCCCGTCTGTCATCATCGTTCAGCACGAATAGCAATATCATCATCGTGGCGGAATGAGTAGGCGTTGATTGATGATTAAACTTATGGCAAGACAATCACCATCCGCAAAAGAGCTGTGGAATTGGTGCATTGGTGTATACGCTGGTGTTCACCGACGAAGGTATATATCTCTTCAGAAACATATATTCTTGTTGAGGTGATGATGATGAACAAAACCCGAACCAGAAAGAGGGCGTTTCCGCCGGTGTTCAAGTTATTGATTCGGGGCTACGCAATCATTGCCTTCATACTGGCCATGGCATATTTCAATGCGATTACATACATACCGCTTCTCATATTCCTCATCAGTACGGTGTCCATATCCATGGTGTTCGGAATGGGATACCTTCTTGTCATGAGAACAAGACCGGTGAGGACGAGCCGTTTTACGATTCCCAATACCGTGCTATTCTTTGTGAAGGGCATGATGGTGCTTTACTTCATATCGATGCTGGCAGAATTCAGGATTCTTCCAGATAGGATTACCTCATACCTCATACTCGGATTAGCTGGCATAATGGTACTGGTGGGTGTTGGCAGCTATGTGTTGGAAGTTTTCGAACGCTCCAGGCCAATCCCGAAGCGAAAGGCAGTATCCAGACGTAAACTACCAGCCCCTAAAGGAGCTGGCGTTTCTAACCGGGCTGGAAGTTTACCTGGGGGGCCATACACCTAATTATCAAAGCTGGTAAGCTTTGATTTTCGATAAACATAGTATGCACGGTGCATGGCGGGTCATGCATATGAGCACGATGCATGGCGGGTCATGCATATGAGCACGATGCATGGCGGGTCATGCATATGAGCACGATGCATGGCGGGTCATGCATATGAGCACGATGCATGGCGGGTCATGCATATGAGCATGGCGGTCTACCTTTTGTTTATATTCGTGTAAATGGTCAATTCACCTCTGGCTTAAAAACCAGAGGGTTCTTGGACCTTTATCACTAAAATTCGATGAGTTCCTTTCTGGCAGTGGTCATCAGTTCAGGGCCGTTCTTCCGAATGACAATGTCGTCCTCGATGCGTACCCCGCCGAATCCGGGAACGTATACGCCCGGTTCAACTGTGAATACCATGCCTTCCTGCATTATGGTGTCCGCTGCCCTGGGATTAAGCCCGCCGCCGTCATGGACCGCCAGACCAAGTCCGTGGCCCAATCCGTGGGTGAAAAGGCCCTTGTACTCGGTGGAATCGATATACTCCGCCGCAACAATGTGCGGCTTGCTGGCCGGTTCCCCAACCACTATGGCATCAAGTGCAAGCCTCTGGGCCTCCAGGACTATTTCATACATCTCACGCTGCTTTTTGGATGCCTGGCCACAGAAATATGTTCTGGTGATGTCCGAGCAGTATCTCCTATAAAGTGCGCCGAAGTCCAGAAGCATGAAATGACCTTCTTTGAGTGAGACATCCCCGGCGCTGTAGTGTGGTTCGGCACTGTTCTTTCCGAATGCGGCAATCGTCTCGAATGACGGCCCGGCGGCGCCCAGCTTCTGCATCATATAGGATAATTCAGCAGCAACTTCGTACTCTTTCATGCCCACCTTTGCAACCGAATAAATTTTATCGGCCACTTCGGAAACTATCTGGCAAGCCTTCTTCAGGGTGGTAATCTCGGCTTCATCCTTTATCAGCCTGGCGGCTTTTATGGCCTTGGAGACATCAACGAATTCGGCGCCCGCTTTCGCATGTTCCTTGATGAAATTGTAGGATTTGAGTGTCAATTCATCCGAGTTTATGCCGATTCTTCCCGCGCCTTTCAGGATTTTTTCAACAATCTCTATGAACTCGCTAGAAGTTTTGAAAACATGTAAATCGAAGTCGCCCTTGGAAGCGCTCTCGGCCTCCAGAAGTGAAGTCACCATGGACAGTTTGCCGTCCGGGAACAGGAAGGCAATGCTGCCTTCATACCGGCCAACCTCCAGCCGGGTAACGTAGAAGAAGGTCATGTCCAGTATCGGCTCGGTCGCATTGGCTATGACTATGACGTCAGGGGATTTTTCATTCTGCTTCTCGATATTCTGGTAAATTCGTTTGACACGGGATTCCATGGTTGCACCCAGAGTTGGAATGAAGTTGGGGGATTAATATGTTGCTAATCGATGTAAACTACCAGCCCTGAAGGACTGGGCGTTTTCGGTATTTGTACAGTAAACTACCAGCCCCTAAAGGAGCTGGCGTTTCTAATCGGGCTGGAAGTTTACCATAATAAGTTGCATGCCTGATTTATCGAAGCTCGCCGGCTTCGATTTGCTTTGATTGCATTAACACGGCATGCAACGGTCTTCTTCCGTTACTGTTCTATGCCAATTCATCTCGGCCCTTAAGGACCGAGCGTTCTTGGCATTGGGACAGTAATCAGAGGTTATGCGAATGCCATATTGAATTACGGGCAATCATCCATTCGCTATATTCATATATCATGTTACAGATAACCGCTTCAATGAGAATAGAGGATCTCAGCGTAAATGAGCGCATACTTGTCCACCTAAAGGACTTCACCACCGATCCGGAGAATGACGGTGCAACAATGGGCCAGACCCAGGAAGGCATCGGGGAAGCAGTCGGAATACGCATCAACCATGTCCCCAGGGCCACAAACGCCCTGCTGGAGAACGGGTATGTTGGCGAGACGCTTGTCCACATCGGAGGCCTCAAGAGGAAAAGGAAAGCGTTCTTCCTGACCACCAGGGGAATGGAGATGACGCTTGACCTGATAGCCAAGCTGAGGGAACAGAAAGTGAAGTTCAGGGATTCGGAAGGCAGGGAAAAAAATCTGGCAATTATGGAAATACTGTTCGGTGCAAGGGGCGTATCACCGTCCAAAATAATTCTTTCCTACTTCAGGGACGGAGTCGTGCTCGACACTGCACTTTCCGGGGTGGGAGGAGAGATATACATTTCAAACCTGGACACATTGCCGATCCCGGACAATTTCGTCAACCGGACACATGAGATGAGGACCCTGAGAAAAATACTGGATTCGGGAGAGAAACTGATTGTGATAAGCGGCATTAAGGGCATAGGAAAGACATCCCTGGTCCGGAAGGTTCTCAAGGAGTTGGAGGGGAAAAAAAACATATTCTGGTACTCGGCCCATGAATGGGACTCCATCAAAAGCGTGTTGGAGCGCATCTCCGAATTCTATGTCCAGCTGGGCAGAAATGAACTGAAGAAATACACAAGACTTTCCAGAGATGTGGATGTGGGGCAGAGTGCCACGGCATTTTTCAAGGACATGCATAACAGTGACTCAATAGTTGTAATCGATAATATTTTCGACCTGAAAAGGGAAGTTATGCAATTCATTCACCTGATTTCCGAGCAGTCCCACAGACTGGACAATTCCAACATAATCTTCATAACAAGGGACAGGGACTCCCTGCGCAGCATTCCGTGTCTATCGGACATGGGCAGCAATGACCTTGTGGTCGGAGGCCTGGAACGGGAGAGTGCCATGGCACTGATGATGTCCATGGGCATGGAACATGATGACGGAGACAGGGTGTTCGCCATGACACAGGGCCACCCGCTGGCAATAAAGCTTGTAAATTCCGATGAAATCAAAAGAATCATTGACACGAAGGGTCTGACCAAGGAAGAGGTATGGGTCGTCAGATGCATGAAAGCTTTCGATGCAATTCTGAATGACTGAGCATGTCGGATTTTGTGTGTGTTGAATGCAATTTTCGTCGATTGTAGATGTATAACGATTTTCGATTTTGGGATTGTAGATTTTAGATTTACGATGTGCGGTGAATGCAACTGGTACCATTTGAAAACGGCGCATTCGCCCATGGTGCGGGAACGTTTGTATGCTGAATCCAGCACCATAAAATTGCCATCATTTTACAAACAAATGGTGAATGCGAAATCTAAATCAAATCATTTTGTAGCGTTCGCCTTGAATCAACAATCTACAAACAAACAGATTCACCGTGTGTGTAATTTCCGCAAAATTTCAAAAAACGATAAGAAATAAATTTTGCGGGGGGGAAGAGAGGGCGGATTTTCACCCGCCCATTAATTGAATTATTGGCCCTTGAACTTGACAAGGTTCTTCTCGTAGAGTTCCTTGGAAATCTTGCCGGAATCATACGCAGCCCTGAGCTTGGCGATTCGTGGGTCCTCGGGCTCGGCCGAAATCTCCGGTTCTGCGGCGGGTGTTTCCTCCGGAATGACCTCAGATTCAGTTTCGGACGTCGTTTCAGGAAGTTCCTCGGGGAGAGATTCCTCTGCCGGGATTGGCTCCATGTCCTCAGAAACGTCAGCAGCGTCACCGATCATCTCTTCATCGAGCGGGGGCACATCCTCAGTCGGCAGGTCTTCCTCGGGGATGGATTCCATATCATCGGGTGCGGGAAGATCTTCGTCCGAAATTTCTTCGTCCATCGGCGGTACTTCCTCAACTGGGACGTCGTCTTTCTTGCCTCCGAAAATCATCGGCCCCAGGAACAGGCCCAACATGAAGCCGACAAACATCAGCGCCACCATCACACCGATGGCCGCCCAGTTCGTTCCGCCGCTGTCCGTGACGTAGTTCACTGTCAGAATTTCCTGCACGGAGTTGCCTGCCCGGTCCTTGCTCTCCACGACAATGGTGTTTGTACCCGGACTGAGCCTCAGGCCCTGCTGGAAGTTTCCGCTGGCATCAACGCTGACCAGTTTTCCGTTGACGGTAAGGGATGCGACACCGGCCTCGGTTCTTCCGGTAATGTTCAGAACGTCCGAGTAAACCGTTTTATCTATGCCAGCCATTGTGAGAACGGGGGGGGCTGTGTCAAGGGTAACGTTCAAGTAGTTGTAAGCCAGGTTTCCCGCAAGATCCGTGAATGCAAGGACCTGTGTATTCTGACCCTCTATGAGATGTATGGACTCGTGCCTGAACGTACCGTCCGAGTTCACGATTATCGGTATGCCATTGATCTGCAGTGTGCCGGATTCGCTCATCTCGCCGTATATACCGGTCATTCTCTTGTTGGTGGTTGAACCGTCAAGGGCGACGACACGCTTGAAAGTAGGTGCATCAGTATCCAGAATCACTGTTCTTGTTACCTCGTATATGTTGCCGGCCTGGTCAATACTCTTGATGGACACTATGTTGGAACCGTCCTCCAGTTCAAGGTCTATCGAGAAGGTGTTGTCAATACGCTGCCTGACAACGGCCGGTACACCGATTGCGCTGACCACGGTGTTGGCTTCTGTCAGGCCGTCAATCCGGTGTTGAGCCGAGTTCGTGTAAATTTCCTCCCTTGGGTCAGTGAGTGTCAGTACCGGATCGGTTGTATCCACGGTGAAGCCCCAGGACATGGTGCAGATATTGCCGGCCTTGTCGCCAGCCTCAATTTGTATGAAGTGACCGCCCTCAGACAGGGGGCCAAGTGGTTTGTAAATGATGTCGCCGGTCCAATAACCCCGCATAGTTGCGGAATTCTCCGTTTCCGTTATGGAAACCGTTGCAATGTCTGTAATCAGTGTTCCATCGAATACCACCCGAACGGTTTTCCGGTCCAATTCGCCCCGAGATAAATCCTCCAGCATAGCCGATATTGTGGGAGTACTGGTAGATACTATGGAGCCGGGACCGGTAGATGTCGGCTTGATGAGCGGGGATTCCCTGTCCAGAACTATGTCGATGGAGAATACTATGAGCTTCTGGGATTCCGGTACTCCGAATACAAAGATTCCGCCGTACACGGCATCCTCTGTTTCCTCAGGGAATGTCCACAGAACGTTGAATGTCCTTACTTCGAAGCTCTTCACCATGGATTGGTTGAGATAGTTACCGCTGAGTGCAATTTCATCCTCAAAATCCGTCTCGACATGCTCAAGCTTGTAACCTTCCACACCGGCGAAGATACTTTTGACATCCAGGTCAAAGTATCCCGGGGCGGAATTCACAGTGTACCCGAGAACCTTCACGATGTAATCACCATCCGGTGGGCTAATGAACTTCAAGGCCTCGTCAGCGTCCGCATCAGCACAATAAGCATAGGTTCCCGAGCCGTAGGATGACATGTACGCATCGAATTGAATATCTCTTTTAGTGATTATTTCCTGCCACTGGGCGATACCATCTATTGGCTGTCCGTTCAGACCATCGAGGAAGACCGCAAGGTCAAGGTCCGGGCATTCCGGATGTCCTATGATGCGAACGTCCCAACTCAGGGCATTCTTGACCGTGAAGACCTTTGTGAAACCTGCCACGGCGTTCATGGTCAGCCAACCCTCCAGGGTGCTCAGGTCATACAGGGTGAGGTCGTCCTGATATATTTCCTCGGTGGATTTTGAACCCTGGGCGGGTCCGACTATCGAAGCGAATATTCCGGTTTCAAGTTCGACGCTGGACTGGAATGATACCTCCAGATGCCCGACAAGGTCGTTGGTCCAGGCCTTTGGATTGTTGTCACTCAGCTTGATCCAACCGCCCCTGCCCTCGAATGCGGTGATTGATTCACCCGAACCGTTGAAGGTCTTTGAGGACACACAAATGGTCAGTATTTCATGGTTGAATGGCGTAACAAGTATGTCCTTGGGCCCGTTAGTTGCTGTCAGGAAGCTGAAATCCGCGACCTCGTCACTGCCCCCAAGTTTGGCCATGGTGTATGGGGCAGTATTCGATGATATAGGGATCTGGCCCTTTCCATAAATAATCACATTCACATCGCTCTGATTAAGCAGCCAAGAAAGTTCAGTGTAGAGGTAGAAATTGGCAAGCTCGGTAATACCGAACCTTCCCTGGTTTGGTACCCTGACGTAGAAGTACCTGCGATCACCGCTCTGGAGGGATGCGCCCTGACCGGCCCTGACGCCCCATACCGGCATAATATTTGGTGTCTCGGTCGCGCTCTTGTTACCGAAAGTGAAATCTGCGCTTTCGGCTGCCAGTACGTTCAGAGTCAAGGGTACGATGCTTGTCCTGTTGTAGTATCTGTAATTGGCATAGATTCTGATGCTAGTTATATCTCTCAAAATCCTGAAAGGTGTTTCTAGTTCAATCGTTCCGACCTTCCGGTACAGCACGTAATTGACAGTTACTGACTCTACGGTTCCATTAAGCTTCGTCACGAAGAGTGTCAAGCTAACTGGGCCGTCGGTTAATCTTGTATTTGGTAAGTTGATAAGACTTAACGAATCCTCCTTGTAGAAAACCGCCCTGATAGATATCTCGGCACCTCCAGACTGCCCTGTCTGTACGGGTGTGAAAGTTATCAATCCTGTGTCATTGTCGACTGTATAATCGACCCATGCGGTCAGGTTAACTCCATTTCTGGTGATGTTGCAGAACCTCACATCGTAAGTGGAAAGGTAGTCTGCCGGTATACCAAATTCGCTGAACAGTTCGAAGCCTGTCAGGGTGTCCCCCACGAAATCATCGTAAGCCTGGATTATGTTACCTAACAGGTTGTTGTGGTGTATCCTGTTGAATCCGGTGGCGTTGGCAAGATATATTCCATATACATTGGAAACCAAAGTGTTGAGGAAAATCGTGCAATTGTTGGACTGTTGGAGCAATGTTCCGTTTCCGGCATTTCCTGTGATGTTATTGTTCTCGACAACGTTCCAGTCGGATTTCATTATATAAATGCCTGCTTGTAAAGTTCCGGTAATGTAATTGAGAAGGAGTTCGCAAGAGTGTGAATCATCGAGGTATATGCCATATATTCCGCCGTTCACCACGTTGAAGAGTATAGTGCCATTATCTGAATTAAGTAGATATATGCCCATGCCTCCGACTTGAATATCGTTGTACGATATCATGAATTCCGTAGTGTCTTCGACATATATGGCATTGGAGAGGGTGTGTAGTTCATTGGAACGGACAACGCCATTTGGTGCGTTGGAAATCATTATTCCGTTTCCGGTTGTGTTTCCAAAGATTAAGCAGTTCATGATGACGAAGTGGAGGGTTGTGTCCTGTACCAGAATTCCATATGCTTCTCCGGTGGTGTCTATCTCCCATCCATTGATGATGAATGGGTTGTCAGCACTGCCATTACCGCCTGTAACACCGTTGGTCAGGTTGAAGCTGCTGTTGCCGATGATAGTTATGGTACTCCTCGGGATGTGGTAGGTCTTGGGCATTGCCACGGGGTTGACCCACGGGGCATTGTCGGCCAGGTCGCCGATGCCGTCCCAATCCGCGTCGATTCCGATGTACGGGTTGTCCCATATTCCAATTGGAGGTGCCACGTCAACATCGGTGTACTCCGCCCAGTGGTTGCCGTCCCAGACGTTCGTCGTGCCGGGGTCGTCATCAAACGCATGACCGGCCGTGCAATCTATGAAATCGTTGCCTGATATCACGTTGTATTGGGCTGGGGGGCCTGAAGAATCGAGGTAGATGCTGTTTTTAAAGAAACTTTGCCAGTCGAAACCATTGAACATGTTGGATGATATCTCGTTGTGCGTGCTTGCGTAGAGGTACACCCCCCAGAAGTCGCTGTAAAACTCGTTGCCGGTCACAGTGCAGTAGTTCGAGTTTTCGAGGGCCAGACCGATGGTAAAGCCAGGATTACCGGCATCATCGTTTTGGTCATGGAACCTGCTACCCGTAACCGTGATGTTGTTAGATAAGGTGATATAAGTTCCCGTAATGAAGTTGGTTGCGATGTCTGCATCGCTGATTGTTATGTTCGATGACGATTCAATGTATATCCCGTTGCCATATCCGGTGCTGTTGTGCGCACTTACATTCTCCAGAATTATGTTTGAGGAACCGATGATTGATATCCCGTTTACGACGTTCAGGTATGACTCGGAATTCACCAATACGCCGTTCTTTACATTATTCAGCAATATGCCCGAGTTGTCACCCATCGTGTCATGTACCGCGCAGTTGCGGATTATGAAGTAGGCATCTGTATTTGATATAGATATGCCGGGTTGTGAAAAGGCTGAACCATCAATGTCCAGGTTCTCGATCAACCACGGATTTCCAACGGTTCCATTTCCACCTGTGACGTTCATGCATCCTTCGAAACCGTCATTGTTCGCTATTACAAATGGGTCAGCTGAAATCCGCGCATTGGAGTATGTGTCTGTCATATTAAACAGCGGGTAATTGTCCATTTTTCCAGGTGTGTTGAATTGATAAGGTGTGTCCCAGGTGACCCAGTCGTTCGTTGCGGCTGGATATTTGACAGCGTAATCGTCCCAATAGTTTCCGAGGTTTCCATCGTCCCAGTATGTGGATTCCAGAGTTGTGGTAAAGTATTCATCCTCTGGCATGGCATTGTAGGGTATCGTGTTGTTCCAATACACTGGTTTTGTGTCGTAAGAGGCCACGAAAGAGCCTGCGTAGGTGCCGGCCTGTGCATTGGCCGGAACGTTTACATTGACATTGACCGTATCATTACCGCCGGAAGCGATGTTGGCCGAAGTTTTGCTCAGCGTTATCCAGTCCATTGGTGTGCTGGCAAAGGATTCGACTGATATTTTCCAGACACAGTTTTTCTTCAGTGAATTATCCGCATCTGCGGCGATTTCGATGACCAGCTTTCCTGAAAGACCATTATGCGGATTCGATAGGGTGCAAATCAATGAATTTACACCGCCGTATTCGGTGCCCGTAAGGTAGCTGAAGCCATCGCCTGAATCAATAATGCCGTGTTTCGGATTGCCAATTGACTGAGCGTCAACCCAGTCCCAGAGATTCATCAGGAAAGACCCCCCTTCGGAAATGAAGGTCTTGTAATCTGTGAAAGTAATATTCTCCACAACATTCACTTCGGTCCATGAGTAGTTGGTTTGAGCCGTGACCTTGATGACCTCTGCATCGAGTGGAACCATGTTGGTGATTTCCCCCCTATATCCCGCAGACGTACTGGGTACCAGTTGGTGGAACTCTTGCAGGTCGATTCTGCTCATGTAATCGAAATCGTATACTACTGCGCTTTCATCCGCGATTGTAGGATTCTGTAGTGTGATTGGCAGTGTGCCACTCTCACCCGGTGCAAGAACGTTTATGAACGAATCGTAGGTCAGGCCGAATGTGTTTCCGAATGAGGTTTTCGGCGCACTGGCCATCAGACCATTTTGATTGGTGGCCAATTGTACAGCCGCCAGCGCATCCACGAAACCCGCGCCCTGTGTCAATCCATCGTATCCCAGATCTTTTGCGGATGAGCGGATGATATTCATTGCCGTTTGTGTGGACGGGAATGTACCGTGGGTATCCTTGTACGCCTCAAATATCAGTGCCATCACTCCGGTAGTAACTGCAGAGGCCAGGTCACTGCTCTTCCATAAAACGGTCTGACTCTTTCCGCCCACTGCTGTTGCCAAAGAACCGCTTGCACCAAGAGGCATGTCCACATCCCCCATGCCCAGGGCGATGACATCAGGCTTTGAAAGTCCCGCCGCCGTTGGACCCCTGGAGGAAAGTTCGCTAACTACGCCTTGATGATGAACATCTCCACCACTGGATATGAATGTGTTATCCTCGGCAAAGCCAACCACAAGTGTATTGACACCGCAAGGGGCTGCGACGGTACCGTAGCCGCTGCCATCGTTGCCAGCAGGCGATATGAATACCGTCTTGGAATCTGTCGATTTTACCAGGAATTCCACCAGTTGGGTGGTCTCATCCAGACCGCTGCCGTATCCGGTGAAGTACTGGCCCAGAGAAACAATCTGTGCCTCGTCACCCGTGTTCGGGACACCATCATAACCCTCAACTGCGAAGTAGAGGGCATAATCCATAGCATAATGAGCGTTAGAGATGGGCAGGAAGGTGACATCCGGGCTGACGCCTTCGACCGGGCCGTACTCTCCAATGTTCAATCCTTCTCCGGCTATTGCCGAGGCCATCTGGGTTCCGTGGGTCTCCATCACACCGTCATACACATCAAAGTCCAGTTCACCGTAGAAAGCCACAATCTCTCCATTCCTCGGGATGGGCATGGGATTCTCTGTGGAAAATGGTGTAAGTTGGTCTCCAGAATCTATCAGAATCTCTGACATTCTGTCAGAATAGGGGAGTTTTGTTTCGCCATCACCTATGAAATACAGTAATCCGCCGGATATGTCCGGTATGCCGTCCTGACCCGGGATGGCGGCAGAGGTGCCGTTGAGTTTCATCATATCAAGGTAGAGTTCGGGCGCGCCCTTGTAAACACAGCGATCCTCAGAATCTATAACGTAATCCTGGTTCATATCTACATATACCTTGTCCCATGTTCCTTCGGTTGTCGATTCACTGACTATAATAGGAACTAGAGAACCGTATAATTCATTCAAAGCGGTACTGGGATGATATCCAAAGTGGTATATTCCCGTAGCGCTGGGAATTGCAGAGGCGTTGACAGTGACCTTGGGTATGCTCAGCTTGGCCCATGAACTGAGTGTAGTAACTTGAGATCCGGCCCAATCAACCATTTTTCCAGCTTCCGAGGGAACGTTGCAATCGGAGGGTACCGTATCCTGTGGCCTGGAAGCATTGTCACCGCATATGAATGAATTAATGAACACATCATTTTGATTTGGCCATGCCGTGAAATTTCTGGGCAATCCAATTTCTAAGAAGCCATGCGCCGTCCACTCGCCCGCCAGGTTTCCCTTGTAGAATGCTTTTCCGAAGATGTTGGTCATGTTGGTTTCGAACCATTGTGAGCCATCCCATCTGTAAACTATCGGTTCCTCGATTTTGTCGAATATGTCGAGTTTCTGACCACCCACTCCGTAAGTGTAGTATTCCCTTTCATACCTTATGTATATCATTATGTCCGGTTTGTGGGCCACGAACGGTGTATAGCTGGCCCATGTAGAAGGATACTTTCTCACGGAACAGTCTTCCGTACCGACAAAAGCATCGCCGCCGTTCAAAGCGAAAGAGAAAATCGGACTGTTGGATTTACTGTTCCTTGAAGAAAACATGGCGAATGTTGTGGGGTTCCAGAAAATGAGTTTACCGTCAGTCGCGCCCGATACTATGTTGGTTGCCGTCCAGCTGATTGCGTTGACAGAGGATGTCGAACCATGACCTGTCATTCTGGTCTGAAGGGATCCAGGAACGGAGGATCTACGGGTGAAGTAGTTGACATTCCAGGTGGTATTGATGAGCTGGGTTGCATTAATCGGCTGCGAGGTGAATGTGCCCACAAGAGTTGTGGGAAACGCCTCATCCCGGCCCTGATAGATTCTCACCACGACGGAATCAGTCGGGTCCAGAGCGGTTAGCGGCGGGGTCCATGTCCCCACTTGCATGCCCTCTCCATCAATATCCCTATATACTATCGCATCGGCAGAGCCGGACGTCAGTTCGGTTTCCACCTCTGCTGCGGTCTTTGTCCAAACCCTCATGCCCCATGAATGATTTCCGCCGTTTGCCATGGTGGGGGATAACTGGAGGTATGAGTCAACAACATCATCACCCAGCATATAGGAACCGGGCCCGCCCTCGTCGGGTACACCCCTTATGAACAATCTGTCAATCGGCGGTGTTTCACCGCTTGTAAATTGGAGGTTTTCTATAACATGGTTCTGACCGCCCCAGTGCATGCGATTGTTGCCGCTTACCAGGTCCCAGATGTCAACCAAACCGACAGAATTCCTGCCCGTGGCGATTTTCGTTCCATCGGGGCTCCAGGCCAGGGTTTCTATGGATGTGGAATCGGTGTCCACCAGACCGGGGGCGATGAAGTTCATGACCTCGACATAGGTTGCTGAATCAAGGATTTGAATGATTCCACCGGTAAGTCCAAAAGCAATCATTGACCCATCCGGACTGTAGGCCACTGAACTTGGGGTATTGGCTATGCTCGGTTTCGCAATAGTTCCATTCAACACATTGATAGCAAGGAATTCATTGGAATTCACGAGGGAACCGACAATCAGCATGGTCCCGTCGGGGCTGAAATCCATGGTTTCCCTGTTGTTCGGGGCCGGTGTCAAGGAGTGGGTTATACGCCTCGATTCGGTCCACGTGTTTGTTTCATATATGACAACATCGGTTGATGACTGGTATGCAAGTAAGTTGCCTGTAGGCGACCAGATGACCGAGTTAATCGGGTATTGCTCGTTTGGAAGGGCATGAAGGAGGACTCCATCCTGGTTCCAGACCTTAACGGAATTCGTTTCGTAACCGTTGGTTATAGCATCACCAGAACCCGCTGCCGCACAGGATGCGACCCAGCCATTATTCGGTTCGAAAGCCACCTGTTCGATTGGGGCTGAATGTGATGCTTCAAAATCCAAAAGATTACCCTTCGGGTCCTCGATTGAACCGCTTACCGGACCGTCGAAGTCGAAGGAGAAGGCAAACGTTCTGTTAATGCCGGCCTGAAGAGTCTTGGTGCCCGCATACCAGAATTGGTCATCCCTGGTGGCCCATAATTCTGTCAGGTCAAATTCCAGACCCGTGGCAGTTCCAGGTGTTTTAATATCGTCGTACGCATCCGTGCCAAGTAACTCATTGGCGAGAAAGTCCTTTTTTCCATCAACCTTGATTTCATGGTCTATATCAAATGGCCCGGTCCCGTTCTGGGTCGTGTTGGCAATTCCGCCGCTTCCATAACGTGCTTCCCTGGACAGGAGATATGAAGGTAGAGAGAGGGCGTCGAATGCCACAGGCCAGCCATAATACGGGGAGGTCGTGTTAGTGACGGTCATGTATTTTCCGGCAAGGTTCTGGGCAACAAAATCAATGCCGGTATCGGCCACCGCAACGGTAACGCCACTGCCGGTGTAACCGACGGCAGGAACATTGTGTGCGTCCCTGTAACTCCAGTTCCCCCACATAGCACTCGGTTCATAATACCAGCCATCCTTGGAATTGGGCCGGTTATCGCCGACTGTGGCGCTGGTTTCAAAAGTGGGTTTCTGGGCATCTGACAATGGTTCATCCGATGTCTGGCCCTCGCTGGTTTCCAGGTTGTTATCCGGAATATCCAAGAGGGCACTTTCCTGAGCGGCCTTTGCAGGTGCAGAAAGCACACCCACACCGATGGAACTCCATACGAGTGCGACGGTCAATATCACGCAAACAAAGCTGGTAATTTTTTTTGTCGGCATTTTCTTCCTCTCCCGATATTTTAGCATATTTATTTTTTATATAAGGGATTTATAGATAGTCCGATATTGCGCATATATATTTATAATTTGCTAAATTCCAGCAGAGATTTTTTAATTTATTCGGAATCGACAGAGCCCCCATTGCGTTAGGAGGCAGTTTATTAGTTTTCGGTTAAGGAATAATTTCGGTGTTTGTCGTAATATTTACATTTGAATGTTCGGTTTATGCTCTATAATATATTATTGAAATCCCGTAAAAAGGGCGGGACATCCATTTCAAGAGGCTTTTTCCCCATCGATAATCCTTAACCGAAAGGGTATGCAATCTTACCATTCTCAATTCTTTTCGCGTGTTCCTTGTCTATTGAGATATTTCCTTTGCCAGTTATCATAAATCAACACCGACACTGAATAACAGCCAGACATAAAATAATGATGGTTGGATGAGTGTGTCCTTGGCGTTGATAAATGAGGCAAAGAGCATACATCTATCAGGACACACTCAATAACATGAAATACGCCCTGCTTTAACTACCTTTCCCGAAAATAATAAAAAGTCTCCCAAAAATTGTAGAAAACATTTTATACCTATCAAGACATATACATTATTGACAGGCGGGCTCGAATTCGTAATTATCTAAATGTACCGACGTTCTGCCGTCAGGAATGGATTAAGGAGGACAGAATATTATGGGCATACCTAATGGAAAGAACATTTTGAAAATGGTATCTATATTCGTCGCACTGGCAATGATTGTGCCCGGCGTAGTCTTGACGCAACAACTCAAGGCTGAAACCCCGGTAGGAATCGACGCACAGTCAGGACCGACAACCTATGCGTGGGTCAATTTCGGCTCATCCGCAGGGGAAAGTGTGCTGAAGGACATTGGAGCCAACATTGTGAGCTTGAGACCAACTGGGGCATACGTAAAGGTAACGGAGAGCCAGAGAAATTATCTCTCCACCCAATTTGATTTGAACGACCTTCCGAGCAGGACGATAATCGACCTCGCCGGACAGGGAATCACGTTTGACAGCCAGGTAGGATACGACCTGCCCGCGGAACTCCGCAAGGCCGGAACCAACGAGTATCTGGTTCAGTTCGTCGCGCCAACGGAAACAGCCTGGAACGATGGAGTTCAGGCAGTTGCCGGAAAAATTCTGTGCGAGATAGACAACAACCTCGTTGTCGTCAAGATGACCGAGAGCCAGAGGGCGAATGTCGAGAATCTCGACTATGTCCAATGGGTCGGAGCCTACGAGCCCGGATTCAAGATTGCCAAGAACATCCCGAGCACCGGCACGGTCAAGATAACGGTTGACGGCTACCCGAACGCCAACATCCCCGAACTGATGAACGCCCTGACAGCATTGGGCGCAACCCAGGTTGAGGACTCGAATTACGGCACGGTCATCTGCTACATCGACGCATCTGCCATACCGGAAGTTGCGAAGCTTGACTCCGCAATGCAGGTTTGGAACTTGCAGGAGATGAAGACACTGAACAATGTCGGCGCAAGAATCTCGCAGGCATCGGACCTCTGGGTCAACACTGTGTCGGGCTTACCATCACAAATCGCAGGCCAGGGACAGATAGTTCACGTTCAGGACACCGGTATTGATGCCACATACAGGGACTTCCTGTTTGGCCCGCTCGGTGACCGTCTGGAGAACCCGGATTCAACCACAGATGCTAATGGCCACGGCACACACGTCTCTGGCACAGTCGGCGGCAACGGCTACAACATGGAAGCCTATCTCGGACTGGACAACACGAACCGTATCTACAATGAACTTGCGACATCCAACCCAGCAAACCGCCCGGACAGGTCGGGCTTTGCAGGCAGGGCACCTGAATGCACGATATACTTCAGAGAAGGACTTACTTCAACAGAATGGGCCGCAGGTTACACCTTCGGCGCCAGGATATTCACCAACAGCTGGGGACCGGCGCTCATGGAGAACGTCTATGACAATACTGGAGACACATTCATGACCAGCAATGCAGGCGCATTGATTATATTCGCCATCGGCAATGACGGACCGAGGACCAACACGGCTTCCGGCATAGGCAACGGAAAGCTTACTATCGGCGTCGGCGCAGTGGAGAACATGCGCCCGGTTGATTTCGACTCTTCGGATGACCCCAATCAGATGGCCTCATTCAGCAGCAGGGGACCTGTCGCAGATGGCAGAATTAAGCCGGACGTTGTAGAGATAGGCACAGCAGTTTATTCCACTTGTTCGGATGACTCCGCTGAATATCTGGCCGGGGCACTTTACGACCCGCTCAATTTGATAAATATGGACCCCGACGCAGCTGCGGGAGATTATGTCTCGCTGCAGGGAACCTCTATGGCCTGCCCGGCAGTTGCCGGCGACGCCGCACTGGTGAGGGACTACCTGGTGGACGTACAGGGCATAGCTGCCCCGCACGCCAACCTGATAAAGACCCTGCTCATCCACGGCGCAGTGGACATGGGCCTCGGATACCCGTCACACGACCAGGGATGGGGCCGCGTGAACGTCAGGAACTCCGTCTGCCCGGCATTCCCGAACGTGCTTCAGTGGTACCAACATAACACTGGAATCGCCTCGGGCACATGGAGTGCCTCAACCGACGGCGGATTGGACACAGAAGTCATTGACAACACTGTCCCGCTGAAAGTCACGATGTCTCACTGGGATTCAACCACTTCCGGAGAATTGGTATATGATCTTGATTTAGTTGTCACATCACCCACCGGTACGAGGTACGAGGGAAATGCCTTCAAGGAGGCATGGTCCACACCGTGCACCGGTGCTTCCCAATGGGGTGGAACATTCACTCAGTTCCCGTCATGGGTCGGCGGAGCATCATATGACTACGATGAAGCCAATGACGGCGGCGACGATGAGAACAATGTCGAAATGTTCCGCATAAAATACCCCGAGGTGGGTGTTTGGAACATTCAGGTTGTCTGGAAGGAATCAACCGCCAGGCCATTCACAATCGCCATAACAGGCGGAATGGCTGCGGGTTCAGATTTCAACTCTCCGTACTATGGCATAGCAGGGGCCAACTACAAGGTTGGCATGCTGCTTGACACACCAAGGGTCGTTCCCGAGAGGGACGACTTCGGCGAAGGTACATTCAAGTGCGCACCTGATGGAAGCGTAATCGTACCATACTGGATCAACAACGCCGGAACAACCGATGATACATATTCCCTGAGCACACCGATACTGCCAACCGGTTTCACCGCAACATTATTCCCGTCATCCCCGGTCTCCGTGAAAAGCAGCGTCAGGCTGCACGGATATGCCAGGATAATGGTCGGAAGCGCTGTTGCTGCAGGAACTTACACACTGGCAATCAAGACCCTGTCAAACAATGATGGTTCTGCACCAATCGCTCAAGCAACCATAAAGTTCCAGATTGACGTGGTAACTGCCAAGACACCGCCCACGATAACAGTGGCAGGTTCGCCAGCCCACGAAGCAGCACCGGCATTCTGCTCATGGGGCACCGGCAATATTGGCTGTGCCTACACGCAGGATTCCCAATACGGTGAAAGTGTTTACTTCACGATGTCATCCGACGGCGGCGCCACTTGGAACACGCCGATAGTTGTCAGCCCGGCCTCATGGGGCCCGGGATATGTCGGAATAGCTTACATGCCGTCCGGAACCTACGCTGGAAGGTTAATGATAGCCTACAACGCATGGAACCCTGACGGAGTCGGCGGCAATACAGCAGACACAAGGTGTGCCTACATCAAGGTGGCATACGCAGACTCGCCCTACACAGCATGGACCACAAACGTGAACGCCTTCACATTGGGCGAGGGCCGAAGCGTGGGCAACTCTTACAGAACGACCAACGTAATCGCGCATCCGGCGACCAATGCCTTCATGCTCGTGGTCGAAGTGTTCGGATACGACGCTACCGACCTCCGCACCGCGAACATGAACGACATATCCTGCGCATACAAGGTCTCTACCAACGGCGGCGGAACCTGGAGCGCAATCGGCTATGTGGACACGAACGGAGTCAATCTCTATTATTTCTTCCCGAGCGTGGACAGGGCACCGAACGGCAATATCTTCGTCTATTTCTATGAAAGAGACGCGGCTGACACAGCCCAGGACAGGGACGCATCCTTCAGGGAGTACAACGGCGCATGGGGCACGTACTATGTCAGCTGGGACACGGGAGACAACCTGATGTTCCCGGCGGCCCTTGCAACCGACGAGGGAACAGGCAACAGGCGGTACGGTTTCTACCTCAAGGGAGCGGATACCGACGGCGACAGGAAAATGTACATGCACTACTCTGATACCGGAACAAGTTGGCAGACCAACGGCGGTGCAGGATGGGAGATGTCCTCGACCATTATGAGCGACCATGATTACGGAACAAGGTTTCTTTTAGATGCGGAAACATCGAACGGTTACGAGTATGTATTCGGCCACCAGAACGTCAGGTACGACCCGTACGGACAGCCCAACATGTTTGTGGTCTATGGCTCTGACCTCATTACCGCCAGAACGCAGGACTTCCTTACTCTGGACAGCTATGTTCACGGCAAACAGCGCGCAACCGCCACCACACACGACGCAACGCCAAAGGTCTTTGTCGGTCAGAACATCATGACCAAGAACGCCGGCCACGACATAATCGGTATGCACGTGTACCCCAACTGGCAGGCTGCAACTGACATATGGGGCCCGGTTACGGAGTATGTTTCGGCTGACAAGACCATCTGCAACGCAGGCGACCTGGTCACAATAGTGGCCAATACCCATGAGTGGACAACCGGCGGTAACAATATCTGCGGCGCATCATACAGAACAGATGTCCTTCCGGCAGTATGGGTAACCATGCAGTCCCTGGACGGCGCACTCAACTCCCCGGCAGAGGCCGTGGCCAGCAGCACAACGAAGGTTAATACCGCAGGCTGGAGCACAGGCTGGCACGACATATGGGTAAGGGGGCAGGACAACAGCCCGGCCCAGAACTGGGGCGCAGAGACCGTGGTACAGATATACGTCAACCCACAGATAGCTGCAGCAGCAACAGTAACCGGACCGATTGGTATAGGCAATGCCGTAAACATTGACATAACCTACTCATGGGAGGGAATTCCGACATCCGTGAACCTCTACCGCACAACCCAAACAGCCGCACCATACACATGGACACTCATCGGCAACGAGAACCCTGTTGACGGCACACGCCCTGTAACATTACCTACTGGCGAAGGAACATACGGCTTCAAGGCATCCGCAGTAGGCGGTTCATCCACAGAGAACAGCCCACCAGGAACAACCGAGGCACCCGAAGTAGTTTACACAGTTGACCTGACACTACCGACAGCACCCACGGGATTGACCGTGGACAACTGGGGACCAGACACTGAATACGGCACATTGACCACGGAAACCAGGTATCTGAGGGGCGTTGCGGGCGAGGCAGTAGTGAATGGGCTTACAGCCTATTCATTGGGCCTTACTCAGTCAACTACATCAGGAAACTGGGCACCGGGAAACAACGTGGAAGTACACCTTGGAATGAGGGTCTTCTCGCGCTCAACCGGAGGAGTCGAGACCGAGATAACCTCCGGTCTATCCGCTACGGTTGACCGTACTGTAGCCGGCAACGGTTTCCAAACTGCAACATGGACACCGCCGCAGACCAACCTCAATGCGGGCGACTCGATAGTCGTCAAGGTCTACGGAGATACCACCGCAAACCCGACCACACTCAGAGCGACCTTCACCACAGAACAACTAGGCCCGATACGACTTGATGCGATCGAGTGGACCGTCCAATACTGGACCAGGTATGGTGGTATAGTCCAGGGTGGTTCTGACTGGTTCTGGGGAACCGCAACATATGACAACAACATCGCCGGATTCACCTACACACCGGTGACTCCCAGGGATCCACTCCAAGACAACACCCTGAACTGGACTGCAAGCACGAGCCCGGATGTTGAATCCTACAACATCTACCGCGCAGATAATGTGGCTGGACCGTACAGTGTGATAGACAACGTTCCGGTCGGCACAATCACCTACCTTGACCCACTCATGGGTACAGCAGACGCCATACTCTGGTGGTACCACATCACCGCAGTCGACACAGCTACCAACGAGGGACCGGCCACCGCCAACGTGATTGAAGAGGGCGGCGGACCGACACCGGTAACTTACGACATCAACATCACCGGCCGCGTTGCCGGTGACTGGGTGTTCGTATCGTTCCCCATAGACATTACCGGAGACATCGAGACCATACTGAACGACGGGACAACGGACTGGGACGTGGCCAAGTGGTTTGACAGCTCCTCGCAGAGATGGATGACCCACAGGAAGGGCGCGACAACCAACACCTTCACCACCATCAACAACCAGATGGGTGTGTGGGTGCACCTCACAGCGGTCGGCGGCAATAAGCTGACAACCGGCCTTGGGGGCGACTACCCGGCAAGCCAGGTACAGATTGCCCTGAGCGCAGGCTGGAACATGGTAGGATACCCATCACAGACACCCATGGCAGCCAATCTGGCACTAGCCGGAACAGGCGCGACCATAATATCGGTCTACATCCCAGCCACACCGTACATACAGGACTTCACAGACCTGAGCTTGGTGACCATGTCGCACGGTAACGCATACTGGGTGTTCGTACCGGCAGGCATAACGTGGGACGTACCCTTCCCGTAAATAGCAAACACGGAACAGAATGGGGGGCCGAAAGGCCTCCCCCTTTTCTATATTTTATTATTTTTATGGCTTCAGCGGGAGCTAGTCAGTAAACTACCAGCCCCTGAAGTGGCTGGCGTTTGTTGCCAGGGCTGGAAGTTTACCCGGGGGGCTATGCTCCTGATTTATCAAAGCCAACTGGCATTGATTTCATGTGATGATAGATGCACAGTGGATGGCGAATCTCTTTTTGTAATATTTGTGTAAATGGCCTATCATCCCGGCTTAAAACCTGGGGGTTCCCGGCCTTTATGCAATAAGATAAAAAGCCAAATGCGGGGTCTTACTTGCTCTCGCACCCACATTTTGCAAGCGTTATGAACATTTCATATTCGACGTCCGAAATGCTCAACAAGGTTTATATACACAATATAGTAACATATAAGTACATTGCTTTAAAACGAAGAATAGCTATTTATATCATAAAAGCCTATTTCCTTACACTACAGGTGCTACCCAAGTTTCTTAAGAGGGCAATGATTCTTAAGCTGGGGGGCCAAGGATTAGGAGGAATGGAGTATATGAAAAATACATTGTATGTGAAAACTCTGGCTGTAGCCATCGCCGTGGCGTTTTTGTTCATGGCAGGCAACGGTCTCGGAAATAGTGGGCAAAGCGACGGAACGTTTGAGGCTGCAAACATAACAGACATTTTGAGGGGGAACAGTCTTGATACGGTCAAGATATCGGATAAACTGGACACAGTACCGAATCTGGCACCGCCGATCGGAGAACCACAGAGCATCCAGTTCGATGAAAGCTTCGAGGACGATATTCTGGGCAATGTTTCGGACGACCCGCCATGGCTAACCACAGAAAGCACTAGCACTAGTTACGGTAACTGGGGGTCGGACGGCTTCGAGTTCGATGTCGTAGGACAGAACCCGAACGCAAATTGGACGACTGTTGACGGAAGCACGGTTAAAGCAGACTGGGGAGTTCAAGATTTCGAAGCCTATGCGCCCCCAGGAACACCTATCCCAGCGGATGCATTCGCGGGAAGCTACGGTCAATTCTATAACATAGGCGGAACCCTGGTTTCATCCGCGACCGTCGGGACACCGCCCGGAACAGTGATGAGCGGTTCGCTCACGCCGGGCGCGTTGAGTGCGGATCTCACTGGCGGTGCAGCAGCTTCCTACTTCGGCCCAGCGAGCGACTTCGGGAGTAGTACCACAGAGGGCTACCTTGGCGGCTGGTTCAATATGAAGCAACTTACCGCAAATTACGTCGTCCAAATAATGGCATATGACCTCGATGCCGCGGGCGGTTTGGGGGACTCGGCCGTGGTGGCCGCCTTCTACCCGAGCGGGACTCCCCTTGCAGGGCGCTACGCGCACTGGCCTGGCGGCGGAGGCGTACTGATAACCGGCCCGACCTGGACCGCAAACACCTGGCACGAAGTGTTCATTCATTACAATGTGGGAACGCAAACATACTCCCTCTGGATAGACGGAACCGAGTATGTGGCGGGTTCGGCCTTCAATGCTGTGTGCACCAAGGTTGACGGCTTCATAGTCTACGCGACCGCCAATACCGGAGTGCGCGTTGACAACATGATGGTTGGCCACCCGCCGGCAGGCGGAGCGCACGTAGTTGACGTATCCAACGCATGGTCCTTTTCCGGAAGTGGTGGAGCACAGAGCGTCTATCTCGATCAGAACAATTACGCTGGTGAGCAAGCCTCAGTATCCACAAAATTCCCTTCACCATATGCATTCGGTGAATTTGCTGGGGTTTCTTGGGCAGTGAGAACAAGTAACACGGTGGCAAACACCAATGGTGCGACATTCCTTATCCAGGATTACAACGACAGAACATTGATGGGCGTTAGATTTTCAGGCGGTCAAATTCAGTACAATAATGGTGGAACTTGGACAAACTTAATGCCATTCGCAGCCAATACTGAATATTGGTTTGATATGTACATGAATTGTCTAACCAAGACTTATATGGGCATTGACATCGATTTTGTTCCTTACCTTGCAGGTGGAGAGAACCTGGTTAACCGGGGCGCTGGTGTAGCAGGTCTACGAGTAGAGGGCACTGTAAGCACTCAATCTGAAATCTACTTTGATGATGTAGAAAGATGGGGCGACCTGCAGGACGGATCCGTAAGAATTACCCAAGATGATGCACATAGTGGTATTCAGAGTGTCCGCATGTGGGAAGGCGGTGGCGACACAGCCTGCGACATGGGCGCCTACATGGGCGGCGACCTCGCAAAATACGGTGAGTTCTGGTTCTGGTTCTACGGGGACGGAACGCTGGGCGGAGGCTCGATTTACCTCTTGGACACAACCCAAACCTTCATCATAACAATCATATCGATTGGTTCCGACCTTACAGCTGCCAACATACCGCACCCCGGTGAAATATCCTGGATTGATGGCAATGGCGCCGGAGGCGGATGGGTTGTTGATGGCCCCACCTTTACCGAGGGAGCCTGGAACAACATTTCCATAAAGTATGATATCGGCGCAGGTACATATGAGGCCTTCTGGAACGGCGTTTCACAGGGCACATATGGAATAATGGAGTCTGGAGCCCTTGATGCAGGCATAGTCTTCTTCTTTGGAGAGGGACCGGCCGCACCAACCGACTGGTACTTCGACGACATCGGCCTTTGGGTTGATGACATTCCCGCAACACCTCAGAACCTGAGGGTTTACATGCCCCCACCGATACCCAGCACAGAGAACTGGTACACAGTTGACCAAGACAACGCAGTCCAGGGAACAGTCACAAATACCTACACCAATGTTGACGAAATAACCCCGCTTGACGGTTTGACCGAGGATATCCTTGAGTTTTTGCCAGCTGGAGGTTCTGGAGACACATATCCCAATGCAATTGACCCCACTGACACCACCACGGAAGCCATAACCGAAATACAGACAGACAATGCGGCAGGGGCCTCACCCTCGGTCGTTGTGGTCGGAGACGGGTGGTACACTGTTGACAAGGGTTTCATAATGTTCATGGACGGTTTTGACATATCCGCTTTCAGTGGTTTGGTCACCGCAGCAACGCTTGAAGTGCAATTCTCTGTTGAGGCTGGATATGCCGGAGTAAACGCAGTCCAGTGGGCTCTTGACGGCGGTGTCTTGGCAACAACAGGCATAGTACCAATCGATGGAAATGTCGATAGGATTGCAACTTACAACCTGTTTGCTCAGGGCGTTGACACACTTGCCGAGATTAACACACTGGACATTGCTTACACGAATGATGACCCCGGTGGCCCAGATGCAGTTTCATTTGACTATGTCAAAATTTCGATAACTACCTCTGGAACCTACTCTCTCGAGCACCGCTGGAGAACGGTTAACGTTCCAGCAGGCGCAGATGCAATGAAACTCCAGATAACTGCCCGGACAAGCGCTGCCGCAGATGATTCATTCACCTTCGGCTACTCGACAGTCCTTGGCGGACCTTACACTGGTGTTTTAACAGTGAACTCCGCAACAATGGCCAACTACGAAGTAGCAATACCAACATCCCTGACAGGACAGTTCTACATCAATGTTGTTGATGATAATACTGGTGATGCAGTTCAGCAGGACTCAATCATAGTGGACGCGATAACAATCTACTGGCAGCAAGTGATTGGAATGACCACCGCGACCGAGGTCGCAACAGCTGACAACCCGAACCTGGGCACCGTTGTTGGAACATTCGCACTGACTGTTCCGCCGGCCGATGCCACAGCCCAGCAAATAACAGAAGTTGCTGGCGGAGGCTCAGCAACACTATTGACAGAGGGCTTCGAAGGCGGAGTCGTGCCGCCGGCAGGCTGGATGGAAATCGACCAGGACGGCGACGGAAACGATTGGATGGTTGCAACAGCACCTGGACAATCTGCCCAAGCCGGTACCTACAGTGCAATGAGTGAATCATGGAACGGAGTACCATTCACACCGGACAACTACCTGATTACGCCACTGATTGACATGTCTGCATGGTCAGGCGGAACACTCACATGGTGGGACGCTACACAGGACCCGGCATGGCCCAGTGAACACTACCTGGTCAAGGTATCAACAACAGGTACCGCAGTTGGTGACTTCACCGCCACCATATCGGACATAACATTGACAACCGACGCCTGGACACTGAGAACAGCCAGCCTTGACGCATTTGGAGGCCAGCAGATTTACATTGCCTGGGAACACTGTCTCTGTACCGACTGGTACCAAATGAAGATAGACACTGTACAGGTCGACGTATCCGCGGCAGGAAATTACATCAACCATGTCTGGACCATGGAGAACATGCCGGCAAACTCATTGTCAAGAACGCTCTCTGTAACAGCCCGGACAAGCGCAGGTGCTGATGACACATTCAACATCGGATGGTCAAAAAACCCATTAGGGCCATTCACACCGGTAATCTCTGTGAACACAGCCGCGTATCAAACTTACACATTCGGAATGAATCCCGACTACGCTGGACCAATGTACATCAGAGCAACTGATGCCAACCCAGCAGATACTACGGCCGATACATTATTCATCGATGCATTATGGATAGATGATTTGATATCACCTGTTAATACCACTGTAAACGTCTTATGGGATTTATCCACAGATGATGGCGGCGGCCAGAACGATGTGACACAGTACAATGTGTACTTCTCTGATGCGGCAACAGCAGGAACCGAACTCGGACCCTTCAACTATCTTGACTCTGTCCCTGCGGGAACCAACGTCTACAGGCATTACGGAGAAGCCAGCGATTTTGTCGACAACATATGGTATATTGTGACAGCAGAGGACTCATACTCAGAAAGCTGGTCAACCGGAAGGGCTACCAAGTTTAACGTTGCCCCTGACGCGCAGAATGTGCTTGTCAATGGTGCAACGTTTGTTGATGTAGATGCCGGAACATTTGTCACCCTGACTGCTGATATCTACGACGATAGTTCGACATGGGAGGACGTCCTGAAGATGGACGGCGCCGAATGGTATGCGGATGCAGACCCGGGCGAAGGCCTCGGGAACCCGCTAACCGGAGACGGTCTCTTCGACACCACACTGGAATCGTTTATGACATCCGTTGACACCACTGGCTGGACAGCTGGAACACATCAGATATATGTGCGTGGCCATGAGTACGGACCGGGTAACACTGGCACCGGCTGGGGCCCAGTCTCGATAGCGGTGCTGATAAACATTACCGTACCCATACCATACGACATTGACCTCACCGGCCGCGTTGCCGGAGACTGGGCGTTCGTGTCGTTCCCCATAGCCATCAGCGGCAATATCGAGACCATACTCGATGACCCTGCAACGGACTGGGACGTGGCCAAGTGGTTTGACGGCTCCTCGCAGAGATGGATGACCTACAGGAAAGGCGCGACAACAAACACCTTCACCAACATTGACAACCAGATGGGTGTTTGGGTGCACCTCACGATAGTCGTCGGCGACAAGCTGACCACCGGCCTTGGTGGGAATTTCCCGGCAAGCCAGGTACAGATTAACCTGTACGCCGGCTGGAACATGGTAGGATACCCATCACAGACACCCATGGCAGCCAATTTGGCACTAGCCGGAACAGGCGCGACCATAATATCGGTCTACATCCCAGCCACACCGTACATACAGGACTTCACAGACCTGAGTTTGGTGACCATGGACAATGGAAACGCGTACTGGGTGTTCGTACCGGCAGGCATAACGTGGGACGTACCCTTCCCGTAAACAGTAAACACGGAACAGAATGGGGGGCCGAAAGGCCTCCCCCTTTTCTACTTTTAATTCTTTTATATGTTCAATGGATATGAGTCGGAGAGACAAAATATACTGCCAGAATGTGAGCTCTTATTTTGTTTTAAGTTATCAAATACTCCATCCATAAAGTTTTAATTCGGTTCAATGCTCACCCATCGGATTCAAAATTCAGGTGTGAATGTAATGTCGAAACGCGGCAATGTGTTGCGGAACAGGGCAAAAGGCGAGGGGATGCTCGTCGGACCGCCAGGTAATTATATGCTTTACACGGAAAGCCAGACCCCGTGTTCACTGGGCTGCCCGGCCGGTGTGGACATCAAGGCATATGTCAATCTTATCGCGGACAGAAGGTATGAAGAAGCGGTTCAGATAATTCGAATGGCCAATCCTTTTCCGGGAATATGCGGGCGGGTGTGTACGCACCCCTGCGAGGCCGAGTGCGGCAGGAAAGATATTGACCAGCCTGTTTCCATAAGATCGCTGAAAAGATTTGCTTCCGATTACGAGCTTTCAAGGAAAAAATCAGGCATCGCCCAGCCCATAATCCACAGGCAGAAAATAGCCATTGTGGGTTCCGGTCCGGCCGGCCTTACAGCGGCATCCGACCTGGCTCTGGCAGGGTTTCATGTTACTGTTTTCGACAGCACCAGAGAAGCAGGCGGCCTTCTTTCATGGGGCATTCCGGATTTCCGGCTTCCGAAAAATATTGTACGGTCGGAAATACGCGACATCCAGTCCCTCGGTGTTGAAATAGAACAGGGAAAAAAGATTGAAAACCCCATTGAATTGATTGAAAACGGCTATTCCGTGGTAATATTGGCAATGGGGTGTCAATCATCAATTCTTCCTGGCATTCCGGGTGAGGGCTCAATTAATGTTGTTGACTGCCTTGATTTTCTGAAAAATGTATCCGAAAAGAAAATCAACAAGCCCCCTGGAAGGGTCGTTGTAATCGGCGGCGGCAATGCAGCCTTGGACTCTGCAAGAACTGCCCTGAGGCTCGGAGCGGATGTTACTGTTGCATACCGCAGGACAGAGGAACAGATGCCGGCCGGTCCCGATGAAATTACCCATGCGAAGGAGGAAGGGATTGACTTTCAGTTTCTTGCCATACCCGCAGAGATATGTTCTGATAATTCCAAATTAACAGTCAAATTTCAAAAAGCAAAGTTGGGAGAATCGGATGCATCTGGCAGGCGCTCGCCGATGCCGATTCCTGACGATTATTTCTCGCTCGAAGCAGACCGTGTCATAATGGCAATCGGCTCGAAACCGGAATTGGCCGGATTCGAGAAATCCGGATTGAAACTGACAAAGCGCGGAACCATTGAAACAGATGAGGATAGAATGACCTCGATGAAAGGAATATTTGCGGCTGGCGACATTGCCACTGGCCCATCTACCATTGTCGATGCGATCGGCAGCGGCCATTGCGCCGCAGCTGGAGTCCTGAAATTCATACTCGGTGAAGACCTGTCCGAAAAAAAGCACGGAGAGATGCTGATTGTGGATGCAGAAGCACCTGAAACAAGCCAGCGCGGCGGTACCTGCTTCATCCCCGTGAAGAAGCGCCAGTCAACGTTCGATGAAGTTGAGCTGGGCATCGAAGAGAGGAGTGCAATAACCGAGGCATCCCGATGCCGTCGCTGCGGAAGCTGTGGCGTGTGCTCGGTATGTCTGGCTGTCTGCGATTACCGGAACGCGGTCATCAGTGTTCCGGGAACAGGAGAAAGCGAACTGGCCAAGGTTCCGTTCGAGCTGGTGAAGCAAGTTATGGATAATCCCGAAGAAAAATGGAACCTGGAATCGAGCGGGGAAAAAATACCGCTGAATATCGAACCTCTTCTGGCCACGGTTGATAAAACATTCTGCATCGCATGCGGCAAGTGCGAGGAATCCTGCCCTTACAAGGCAATAAGAACAATATTCTACACCGACGGAAACAGCCACGCACAGATCGAACCCAGTGCATGCAGGGGCTGCGGTGCCTGCCTGGCTGCCTGCCCAACAGGAGCTATATCCATGGGCTACATGGGCGACGCAAACATCCTTCCGAGACTGCATGATGCGGTCAAAAATGCACATACAAATAATAATATAGTAATATTCTCCTGCCTCTGGAAAGACCCCGAGCCGAGTATCAGAACAGAACCCCGGGAGATTAAACTCCAGTGCACGAGACGCGCATCTCCGGCATTGCTTCTTGAGGCTTTGGCCCTTGGTGCGAAGGCTGTGGCCGTACGCGGTTGTGCAGATGATGAATGCCACTATCTGCCCGGAACCTGGATGGGCCCGGATGTGGTGGAATCATGCCATGCAATTCTTGAGGCGATAGACATTGAATCCGGCAGAATTTCATACCTGGACGATGACGATTCAATCGAAAAATTTACAAAAGATGTCCAGGCGTTTAAAAAATTCCAATCCACAGCCGGCAAGATTCCCGAACTCAAGTCCAACCTTGGCCGGTGCCTTAACGCAATCCAGATATTGATGACACAGCCAGACAGGGAATTTGAAATAAAATCAAACTGCAAAATTCTGCTCGGCTGCGGGTGCCTGGCCACCTCAGAGCCGGCATTTGAGGCCTATGGTCTTCATGAGTCCCATGTGCTTGAATCGATTGGATTCCTTCTTGAAAAAACCGGAATAAATTATGAGATAGCCAGCGGCATTCATATCTCCGGAACCAGTCTCAAGAAATGGGGGCTGGATTCACTCTATGAAACATATTCCGAATCAATCGTGAAAAGGCTGAATGACAGTAATGCTAAAAGTATTGTTCTTACTACGCCTAAAAGTTTCAACTCCTTCAAAGAAATGGAACTGGCATGCTCTGTTGAACCACTTCCGGGAATTCTGAAAGACAAATTATCAGGCTCATTCATGAAATCTCATGGAACCGTGGCGTACCATCCGGCCTGCGCAGGTGCAGGCGATTTCGATGAAGATTGCCTGGAACTGCTTGGCCTGATTCCGGAATTGAAAGTCCAAAAGATTGAAGGTAAATGCGGCGACACCGGCTGGCGTGACGTCAGCAATGAATCAAGAAAGATGGCCAGAGTGTTGCTCAAATCGGCAGAGCAAGCCGGAGCCGTCATTCTGATTACCGGTTCGACCAGATGCGCGGCCCACCTCCACGCGGTAACTGGGGGATGGTGCACCAGCCCGGTGAAGGTGATGGATATCTACACTTACCTGGCATCAAGGCTGGGGGGTGAGGAATGATGACCGACAGGAGAATCACTCAACACCCGATCCTGGCAACAGGTGAAAAAGCAACAGTAAATTTCACATTCAACGGAAAATCTTACAAAGCCATGTCCGGAGAACCCGTTTCCAGCGCCATGATGGCCCATGGAATCAACGTGTTCAATACACATCACAAGGACGGGGCGCCCCAGGGAATATTCTGCGCCAATGGCCAGTGCGCGCAATGTCTGGTACTGGTCAACGGCAATCCGAAGAAAGCCTGCATAACCACGGTCGAGGAGGGCATGAACGTTCGCTCAATCGAGGGCCTTCCGGAACTGACGGCAGACGATGTGCTTCCGGAATCCAAACCCATCTCGGTAATAGAAACGGACGTATTAATAGTCGGGGCCGGTCCTGCCGGAATGGCCGCTGCAACCGAGCTGGCCGTGGCCAATCTGAAGATTATCATTGCCGATGACAAAGAAGTGATGGGAGGTAAATTGGGCCTCCAGACGCACAATTTCTTCGGCTCAGTGAGGGACTGCAACGCAGGCATGCGCGGCATGGACATCGGAACCCTCATGGCCGAGGAAATCGAAGAACTGGACAACGTGGATGTATGGTTGAACGCACCCGTCGTGGGTGTGTTCTCCGACGGACTTGTCGGAGTCCAGAAGGGCAAGAGGTACGTGCTTGTCAGACCAAAGCATTTTCTGGTCACTGCAGGTGCGAGAGAAAAGACACTGGCATTCCCCGGGTGTGACCTTCCCGGAGTTTACGGAGGCGGTGCGTTCCAGACACTGGTCAACCGCGATTTAATTAAAGCTTCCAACAGGCTTTTCATAGTCGGCGGCGGCAATGTCGGGCTTATTGCCGCATATCATGCAATGCAAGCCGGCATAGAAGTCCTCGGCCTTGTGGAGGCCCTTCCGAAATGTGGCGGTTACAAGGTTCATCTTGACAAAATCAAGCGCCTCGGAATCCCTGTATGGACATCTCACACCGTTCTGAAAGCGGAAGGAAACTGTAAATTAGAACGTATCACGATTTCAGAGATAGGTAGCAACTTCCAACCCATCCCGGGAACTGAAAAAACCTTTGAGGATGTTGATACATTGCTTGTCGCTGTGGGTCTGGCACCTGTCAACGAACTGCTGCTCAAAGCCAAAGAATACGGCATGTCGGTTTATGCCGCAGGCGATGCGAATGTCATTGCAGAAGCGTCCGCTGCCATCTTCAGCGGACATATCATTGGTAAAAAAATGTTACGCGACCTCGGGCATGATGTAGATATTCCGAAAGAGTGGTTTGACATTTTGGAAATGCTGCGTGCAAAGCCCGGCCCGACCCACGACCTCGAGACCCTGCACCCCAAAAAGAGTAATATTTTTCCAATAATTCGTTGCACGCAGGAAATCCCGTGCAACCCCTGCACCGCAGTATGTCCGAAAGACTCCATACGTACAAGCAACGGCAGGATGACAGGGATTCCCCAACTGGTGGGGGAATGTATCGGCTGCACCAGATGCGTGGCCATATGCCCTGGTTTGGCAATCACCCTGGTGGATACAGGATATGACCCAACAGGAAAAACGGCCCTGGTCACAATACCCTGGGAATTACCTGCCGGTTCTGTCGAGCCCGAACAGGAAGTTCGAACAAGGGGCTTCGAGGGCGAGGAAATCGGCACCGGAAAAGTCATCGCCATGAGGAACTCTGGTTGGCAGAACCGGAGGGTCCTGCTCATGCTGGAGGTTCCGATGCAGGAAGCGGAAAAGGTGGCAGGCATCAGGATGTACTCAGCCCGGACTCCAACAACAGGAAAACCTGCAACGGCCGGGGATGATGATGACACTATCGTTTGCAGATGCGAGCGTGTTACCAAAGGCGAGATAATAAGTTACATTAAAGAACATAATACCACTGACTTCAACGCGTTAAAAGCAGGATTGCGGGTCGGCATGGGGGCCTGCGGCGGAAAAACCTGCACCGAATTGGTCATGAGAATTTTCAAACAGGTTCTGGGCAGGGATGCAGTCATAGAACCGCATGTGGAACGGCCGTTCACCCAGGAAGTGCCCTTATCGGCTTTCATTGACGGGGGTGGATAATGTCCAAGGATTATGATGCAATAATAATCGGCGCCGGCAGCGTCGGAGTTCCAACCGCTTATTTCCTTGCAAAGGAAGGGTTGAAGACCCTCTGCCTGGACAACCGCTCGTCATCCGGCCAGGGCGAGAACAAGGCTGCTATCGGCGGGGTGCGGGCAACGCATTCCGATCCTGCAAAAATTACCATCTGCAGGGAAAGTCTGCGCATATTCTCCACATGGAAAGATACAATCGGCACAGACATAGGGTGGAAAGAAGGCGGTTATTGCTTCCCCATTTACACCGAATCGGATGAAAACGCCATGAAGTCCATGCTGCCCATCCAGAAAAAGTTCGGACTGGACATTGACTGGTCAAGCCCCGAAGAAATCGCCAAAGCCGTACCCGGCATCAACCCACGAAATCTGAGGGGGGGCACGCTGTCCCCGAAGGACGGCCAGGTCTCACCGCTCATGGCCATAGAATCGTTCACCCAGGAGGCGAAAAAGCTGGGCGCGGAATTCAGGTTCAGGGAGGAAGTCAAGAGCTTCACCATGGAAGGAAACATGATTACCAGTGTTCAGACCCAGAATGGAACGTACTCAGCGGATAAATTCGTGAATGCGGCCGGTGCCAATGCCACCGCGATATGCGAGATGGCGGGTTTCAGCATTCCGGTTATTCCGGACAGCCATGAAGCAGGTATTACTTCGCCCGTAAGACAATTTCTGGCGCCGCTGGTGGTGGATATCCGTGAAGGACCGGAGGGCATGACCAAGAATTTCTATTTCGGCCAGGTGGAGAGCGGCCAGATAATATTCTGTTATACACCGTTAAAACCCATTGTGGGCCAGGACAGGCGCGAGACTTCGGAATTCATGCCCATAATCGCAAGGCGACTGGTAGACCTCATTCCCAGGCTGAAAGGCCTCACCATCAGAAGGCTGTGGCGCGGACTTTACCCCATGACGCCGGACGGTGTGCCTGTCATCGGCAAGGCCCCGGGCGTCGAGAACATGTACCTGGGCATCGGAATGTGCGGCCAGGGATTCATGATGGGCCCCGGTGTCGGTTACAATCTGGCCAGCCACATTGTCAAGGGCAAGCCGGCAATGGACCGGAAAATTTACGAATTACTCAGCCCGAGCAGAAATTTCGGACGCGGAAAGGCCGAGAGACTGGCGTAGCCATGCATATGAGCACGATGCATGGCGGGTCATGCATATGAGCACGATGCATGGCGGGTCATGCATATGAGCACGATGCATGGCGGGTCATGCATATGAGCACGATGCATGGCGGGTCATGCATATGAGCGTCGCGGTCTATTAGGATTTTCGGCGGAAACCATATAAACTCATGGGGATTTGTCCGACCAATGGCATTGAACAATGAACTGGCGGTAATCATTCCGTTCCTGGCTGACGAGAGCAATGCTTTTCATGCACAGCTCGGGAAGGTCAGGGGCGTCCATTACCCGGAATCCGAGGCGGACATTGTGGAAATCATGAAAAATGCCGGAGACAAAATCACTGTTTCCGGTGCCGGTACGGGCCTTACGGGTTCCAGGGTACCCATGCACGGTGGTATCGTGGTTTCAATGGAAAAAATGCTCCGCGCAGAAATGAGAAACGACTGCCGCGAGATTGTGAGGGAAGGACTCGCCGGTAAAATTCGGATTTATCTGGATGATGAAAAAAACATCGCACATGTGGCTCCCGGAGTTTCGCTGTCGGAACTCACTGCCGCGCTTCCAGACAATCTGATTTACCCGCCGGATCCCACGGAAACGCTGGCATCACTGGGCGGCACCGTGGCCACCAACGCTTCGGGGGCAAGGTGCTTCCATTACGGGCCCACAAGAAACTGGATTGTGGGTCTGAGGATAATCCTGACCGATTCCGAGGTCCTGGCCATCCGCAGGGGCGAGTGCTTTGCAGACCAAAATCGCATGCTTGATTTTAATTCCGAATCCGGGAAGAAATACAGCATCAGAATTCCGGATTATCATATGCCCAGTGTTAAAAATGCTGCGGGGCTTTACTCTAAGCCGGGGATGGACCTCATTGACCTGTTCATCGGCAGCGAGGGAATCCTCGGCATCACAACGGAAATCACAATAAAACTTCAACCTTCGGAAAAGGAGCCTGTGTCCGATCTAGCGTTCTTCAGCACGGATGAAAACGCACTGAACTATGTCAACGCCCTGAGGCCGATGAAGAATCGCGGAATACTGGCCATCGAATATTTTGATGGTAATGCCCTGAATTTCATCCGGGACCAGCACCCGGACATTCCACCGAATGCTGCGGCGGCGATTCTGGTGGAGATGAAAGGCGAAGCATTGGACATTCTGACGGAATTATCCGACATGCTGGCCGCTAACAATGCGTTAGCGGACTGGTGCGCCACCAACTCCCCGGACCGCAGAGATATGAAAGAATTCAGACATTCACTTCCCGATTCTGTCAACACATACCTGAAACAGCATGACAGTTACAAGCTGGGCACGGATTTCGCAGTGCCGGCAGAAAAATTTCCCGAGATGATGGAGAGGTACAGGAATGCAGGCAGAAAATTCAGGGCCAAGTTTCCGAGAGACGGCCCACACTTCGTCATTTTCGGGCATATCGGAGATTGCCATGTGCATTTCAATTTCATCACGGCGGGCGAGGAAGAACGGACGTTCGCCAAACAGCTTTATCTGGAACTGGCAAACGCGGCAGTGGAGATGGGCGGCACAATATCTGGGGAACATGGCGTGGGAAAGAAAGTCATGCAGCGCCAGGGTCGGGAAATCCCTTACCTGGAACTGATGTACGGCGAATCCGGTTTGAGGGAAATTGCGCGTGTGAAGGCCGTGCTGGACCCGGATGGCGTGCTCAATGCGGGGAATATGGTACCTACCAACTACCAGACTTAAACCTTTTATACAAATTGATGTTTATGACCGCTGCCCATCCTATAATGGGGGTAACACGCAAATCCCGTCTTAGCTTAGCCTGGCTCGAGCGGCTGACTGTAGTAGGTTCACCGGTTACGGCCGGTAATCAGCCGATATCAGCAGATCCCCGGTTCAAATCCTGGAGACGGGACTTCTTTTTTCTTGTCGTTTGAATGCATATTGAGAAAAAAACAAGCCGCTGAGGTTGCGCAATAAATTACCAGGCAACATCAACTCTTGCATGGCTGACGATTCAATAATTTATCTTGAACATACTTAATTCAGATCGCTTTGCATTCTGCAAACAAATCGCCCACCCCTATCATTTATTATCCAATACTTCCATCCCGTGCCCATGTCAAAAATAACTGTCATAGACCACCCGTTGGTCAAGCATAAACTCACCCACCTAAGGGATAAGACCACCGAGCATTTTGTGTTTCGCAAGATAGTGAACGAGCTTTCATATCTCATGGTCTATGAGGCGACCAGGGGCCTGAAAACGAGAAGCGTGGAAGTTGAGACCCCACTGGAAAAAACGAACTCTGACGTGCTTGACGATGATGTGGTGATAGTGCCGATACTCAGGGCCGGCCTCGGCATGCTGGAGGGATGCCAATCCATGATCCCAAATGCGAGGGTGGGTTTTGTGGGAATTTACAGGAACGAGGAGACCCTGGAACCAGTGGAATACTACCTGAAAATTCCAAATGTTGAGAATGCCAAATTGCTGCTTGTTGATCCGATGCTTGCCACCGGGGGCTCGCTCTCAGCCACTGTCACCCGCCTGAAAGGTCTTGGGGCGCGCCATATCAACATAATCTGCATATTGGCATCCCCCGAGGGAATAAGAAAGGTAGAGGGAGAACACCCAGACGTTGATATCTTCTGTGCCTGTATCGATGATGGGCTTGACAGGAATGGCTACATACTGCCCGGAATCGGCGATTGCGGCGACAGGATTTTTGGAACACTGTGATTCGTCCGAACGGAAAAACTTCATGCCGCAGTAAACTACTAGGGCTGGAAGTTTACCGAGGGGGCCATATGCCGAATTTCTGAATTCGGCAAACCGATTTTGACCGGCGTCAAAAATCGAACGCACCTGATTTATCAAAGCCAAATTGCTTTGATTTCATATGCTGGCATATGCATAATGCATGGCAGGTCATGCATATGAGCACGATGCATGGCGGGTCATGCATATGAGCACGGCGGCTTACCACGCTTTTACTGCTTATGCCAATTCATCTCAGGTGTGAACGCCTGAGGGTTCTTGGCCTTATCACTAATAGAATATCATCTATATTCACCGAAGCCTTAATAATAGAGGGGCAATTCCCCGCATCAATGAGAGATTGGTTCGCAGCCAGAACGAAAAGACTTCAGATATCGGGCATACGCAAGATGTTCGAGATGGCGGGCCCGGATTCAATCAATCTGGGACTGGGTGAGCTTGACTTCCAGCCCTCGGAAAAGGCAATGAACGCCCTTGCCGAAGCCGTGAAAGCGGGTTACAACAGATACGGACCCACAAGGGGAATTCCGGAACTCAGAACGGTGCTTGCCGAGAGGCTGACCAGGTACAGGCCGGATGTTGAGATGGAAAATATAATCATCACGGCAGGCGGTACCCAGGGACTCATGGTTACGGCCATGACACTGTTCGACCACGGGGATGAAGTGCTTACTCCGGATCCGGGATTCGTTATTTACCAGCCACATGTAATAATGTGCGGCGCGACGCCGTTGCGATATTCCCTGAAGTTCGAGAATGACTTCCAGCCGAACCCGGACGAGATTCAGGAGCTGATAACGCCCCGGACCAAGGCCATAATCATCAATTCCCCCAACAATCCCACTTCCGGAATTCTGACGCCGGAAACAATAAAAGCACTCAGGGACATAGCCGTGGACAATGAGATGGTCATAATCTCGGACGAGGTATATGACGAGATTATCTTCGAGGGAGAGCATCACTCCATGCTCAACCCGGATTATGACAATGTCGTGTATGTGAATTCATTCTCCAAAACCTTCGCCGTAACGGGTTGGAGGCTGGGATACCTGGCATCGTCCAAGTACATGGTGAATCAGCTGGCCAAGATACAGTACTACAATATCGCCTGCCCGCCCACGCCCCTTCAGAAGGCCATATACGAGGTCATGAAGGCCCCAACCAACATGATACATGAAAGGGTCGGGGAACTGACAAAGAGGCGCGATGCAATAGTCAAGAGATGCAACGACATACCGGGATTCAGCTGCCTGAAGCCAAATGGCGCATTCTATGTGTTTCCCTCGTTCGATCAAGACATATCCAGCGAGGATTTCGCCATGGAGCTTGTCAAGAACAATCTGATATGCGCACCCGGTTCGGCATTCGGCAAGGGCGGCGAGGGACACCTGAGGTTCTCTTTCGCCAACTCCCTGGAGAACATAGAGAAAGGAATGGACATTGTGGAGAAAGTGGCGAGGGGCATACCGAGAAAGAAATGAACGAACAGTCGTTGTTTTCCTTTAAATGACGGCTTGTATAGACATTAAATAATACAATACAATATCAAGGTGATAACATGGAAAAGAACGTTAAGAGATACGAGACAGAGATAGACGGAAAGAAGATAATTGTCGAAACCGGCAAACTGGCGCAACAGGCTTCGGCCGCCGTGACAGTGCAGATGGGAGAGACAGTGGTCATGGTAACCGCTATGATATCGAAAGAAGCGAGGGACATTGACTTTTTCCCGCTCATGGTGGATTACGAGGAAAGATATGCCGCAGCCGGTAGGATAAAGGGCCCGAGGTTCTCCAAGAGAGAAGGAAGACCATCAACCGAGGCAGTACTCATCGGCCGGATGATTGACCGCGGTTTACGACCGCTATTCCTTCAGAACATGAGGAATGAAGTTCAAATCATTTGCTTACCTCTCAGTCTGGACCACGAAAACCGGCCTGACATGGTAGCCATGCTTGGAGCCTGCATTGCGATTCACATTTCAGAGATTCCGTTTGACGGACCTCTGGCATGTGTGAGATTGGGCATGAGTGGTGGCTTCCCCATAATCAACCCGACAATCGAGGAGATGGAACATTCCGAGCTTCAGTTAGTGGTTATGGGCGACGGCGACCGTGTTACAATGGTCGAGTGCGACGCCCAGGAACTTTCAGATGATAACGTGAAGAAAGCCTTCGACACTGCAATGGAACACATGGGACCACTGGCGAAATTCGTCGACGATATTCGCAAAGACATCGGAAAGCCAAAGTTGACAGAAGACCAACTCACAATGAGAGGCGGTGAAAACCCAGAATTCCTGGAAATAATCGAGAAAATGAAGAAAGCAATCATTCCACATCTGGACGAATTCCTTTTCAACAACCCCAAGGGTTCCAAGGGTGAACGCAAGGCAATATTGAAAGGTCTCGAAAAGAAAATCATCGAGCAATTCAAACCCGAGTATGTTAAGGAAAAGGGCGGCGAAGATGAAGCCGAAAAATACCTGAAAACAATACTTTCAAAATTCTTCTATGAGTTCATCGAGGAACAGGTGACTATTGCCATCCTTGAAAAGAAGAAGAGGGTCGACGGTCGCAAGCTTGATGAAATTCGACCCTTGTTCGCGGAAGTCGGACTCTTGCCCAGGACCCATGGAAGCGGTTTGTTCGAAAGAGGCGAAACCCAGATACTTTCGATGGTCACGCTGGGCGCTCCATTCGACATGCAATCTGTAGAAACCATGGAAAGCGATGGCACCAAGAAGTATTTCCACCACTACAATTTCCTGCCATACTCTGTAGGCGAGGTAAAATTCCTGAGAGGGGCTAGTAGACGTGACATAGGCCATGGTGCACTCGCAGAGAAGGCTATGGTTCCGATACTGCCAGATGATGAAACCTTCCCTTACACAATTCGCGTGGTATCGGAAACTATGGGCTCCAATGGCTCATCATCAATGGGCTCGACATGCGGTTCGACGCTTGCCCTGCTGGACGCTGGTGTTCCAATTAAAAAGCCAGTTGGCGGCATAGCTATGGGTATTGCATCTCTGGGAAAAAAGTGGGCAATCCTCACTGATATTCAGGACATGGAGGACGGTCCGGGCGGAATGGATTTCAAGTTCACCGGAACGAAAGATGGATTAACGGCCATACAGATGGATACAAAGACCCGCGGCTTGAGCAAGGAGATTATTCATGCAGTTTTCCCACAGATGAGGAAAGCGTTGAATGAAGTGATTGACTGCATAATCGCAGTGATTCCTGAGCCCAGGGCGGAACTGAGCCCCTACGCACCCAGGATAATCAGCTTCAAGATTGACCCCCAGAAGATTGGCGATGTCATCGGTCCCGGCGGAAAGAAAATAAGAGCCATAACAGAGGAACTTGACCTCAAGATAGACATCAACGACGACGGTCTGGTAATGATAACCACCAACGATGTTGAGAAGGGCAAGATTGCTGAGAAAATGGTTCGCGATATTGTCCGCGTCGTGGAAGTGGACGAGATATTCGAGGAAGCCGAAGTGGTCAAGATAATGCCGTTCGGCGCATTCCTGAATCTTACTCCCGGCCAGGACGGCATGCTCCATGTCTCCGAGATAGAATGGGGCCGCGTGGAAAACGTCACTGATCGGGTAAACATGGGCGACAAAATCCGCGTGAAGGTCATCAAGATTGAAAACGGCAAGGTGGACGTGTCCAGAAAGGCGCTTCTGCCAAAGCCGGAAGGTTATGTGGAACCCGAGCGCCGCCCCAGGACAAGAGACAGGGACGACCGCCGCGGCGGAGACAGGCGCGGCGGAGACCGGGACCGCAGAAGCAGCAGCAGGGACCGGGACAGCGCACCCAGGGAGAGACGCCCCAGGGACGACGGCCCAAATCGTGATGGCTATGCCGGCGAGAGGAAGGACGAGCGGCTGGATGATATAGAGAAGCGCAAGTCCGAGAAAAAGCCGGAAGCTGAGAACACAACAGAAACAGAAGAATAGACAAAGATATAGCAGGGTAAAACCTGCTATATTTTTCATCAATCTTCGAGTACCATACCTACTAACGAGGCAGAGCCCATTGAATTCCCCGGGTTGGCTGGAACCAGCTTCTTGGCCAGTTTGAGCGCCGGTTTAAGCTAACCCCGCCCTTACAGGCGAGGCTTTAAAAGGATGATTACGGGAATCGTGTCACCAACCCGGTTCCGAAACCGGGTCACGACCCCGCCCTCCAGATATCATGAGCAGCGATTCAGGCAGGGCATGATGGAGTTGGGCGATGTCGGGTTTCACAGCCTGGCAGGCTCTTTCGACCTTTGTGTTATGTTTCCAAACCACCTTAACAGGAATGTCGTGTCCAACCTCGGATTCAGCATTATGGATTGCGTTTTTAATCCAGTTCATGTAAATAAATTGTGCAGAACTTCTAGGATTTTTTAAAAAAAGTGGGCGGGGCTTCGGGCATAACGCCCAGGTTGAAGAGAGAATTGCCCCGCCCAAAGTGGGGAAGAGTTTATCGTGATAGGAATTGCCCACATAACAGATTCATGCTTCCCGAAAGGCATAATAGCTTGGTCGGGGATATAGATTTGGATTTGAATGAACGAGAACTACCGAGGCGAAGGGAAACTACGCTTAATTAGGAGTTCGCCAAAATTTATCGTTTCCTCTTTATAAAAATGATGCAGAGCAAGCGAAAATCATTAACCCTGCCGCCTTCGTTTAACCAACACCCAGCAGAGCTGAAAAATGAACCAGATTGCTGCGCAACCCGGCATAACAAAGGTTAAACGGCTCGCTATGCTCGGCCAAGATTTTTTTTCTTATGTGCCAGAACATCAGGTAATCTAAGAAAAAACCACGGCGGCAGGATGATTTTCGGAAACGATAAACTCACTCCGCTTCGCTCCGTGCCCTCGCATAAGCTTGGGTCGTCGAACACGCGGCTATCTGGCTCGGCAAACTGCGTTCGCCTCGGCCCAAATTCCCCTTCAGGGAACTTCAGATAGCCGCGGGGACGTTTTGTGCAATTCGTAAACCTGCCTTTTCACTTTCGCTCACCCCCCCTATGCAAGTATATAAGGGGCAAATCGCTAAAAGGGAAAAGGAGACTGTAAATTCATGACGTTGTTGCCTTCGTTTAACGGGAACGGAATACGAGAAAACGCCGAAATTCGGGCATGCCTAGACTCTCCGCTAACGGGTGTTAAACAGCTCGCTGTGCTCGACCTAAGTTTTTTCTTACTCTACGGACAGGGGGTGTTCTTGATAGGTTGATAAAAATAATAGCCAAGGTTTATGAACATTGGATTATTATCCTAATCTTAATGATGTGTGTTGGGTGCTAAAAATGGATTGCTTTCAAAGAGCTTATTATGAAAAAGCGTTCCTTGCTGAATTCTTAGAGAAGAAGGGCACTACATTTCAGGATTTTTTCTCCACAATTATGGAAAAGGCACATCCTAGTGATTTTCAACGTATTCGTCCTTGGGGAAATCAAGGAGACCAGAAGAACGATGGATATCTTAAAACCACAAGAACCTTATTTCAAGTGTATGCCCCAAATGAAATGAAAGGTAGTGAAGCAATCTCAAAGATTGATGAAGATTTCAATGGTGCTTTGCCTCATTGGGAAAAGTACTTCGATAAATGGGTATTTGTTCATAATTCCCGTATGGGGTTAGGCCCCGAGGTCGAAAAGAAGTTACTTGAACTGGAATCATCTAATAAACAAATTAAAATTGAAAATTGGGGATTTGAAGAATTAAGGCAAATCCTTTTCTCAGTTGAAGATGCTGATATAGCTTCAATATTAGGTCCTGCGCCTTCATATCAAGATATCAGTAATGTAGGTTATGAAGAGATAAAAGTTCTGTTAGGAACAATAGCCATAGAAGAGAACCTAAATGAAGACGATGTACGACCAGTTCCTAAAGAGAAGGTGATTATTAATAAGCTGTCATCGTCTACTGATGTGTTATTAAAGGGTGGAATGAGAAAAGCCCATCTTGTAGAGAGATTCTTCAATGAATGGCACGACCCAAACTATGGAGATAGAGTAGCAACTGCATTTTCAGATAAGTATATCGAGTATAGGGACCAGGGATTATTGCCCGATGCGATATTTTCTAAACTTCAAGATTTCGCATTGGGAGAAAGACGAAAAGAACCTAGATATGAGGCTGCGGGGTACGCAATATTAGCCTATCTATTTGAACAGTGTGATATATTCGAAAGAACGGAGGGTGAGAAAAGGTGATACTCCCAACAAAGAGAATCAGTGAACAAAGAGCACTTCTTTACGTAGGGGGAGATATATTATCCTTACTAACCAAAGATAAAACTGTATCTAGATTATGGGATGAATTAAAAAAGAAAAGACAATCTGAGAGGGAAAATTCCACATTAACTTTTGATTGGTTCATATTATCCCTTGACCTACTATTTATGATGAATATCATTAATATTGAAGATGGAATTATCGGGAGGATTGCATCATGATAACGAGCATATCTAGCGACCTCCCCACATTCAAACAATTAAAATTCCATGAAGGATTGAACATACTACTTGTTGAAAAAAGTAAAGAATCAACAGAACAACACACTAGGAATAGAGCTGGAAAAACAAGTTTCATAGAAATTGTACATTTTATCTTGGGATCGAAATGTCCTCCAGAATCAATATTCAGAAATGATATCTTAAAAGATCACGAGTTTTCAATGACATTCGATCTCGAAAGTGAACCAATCACAATAGGAAGAAAGGGGGAAAGCCATAATGATTTTCGAATAATTGATGGCAATACTGAAAAATGGCTGATAACTCCCTATGAAGATAAAAGTAAAAAATCATTATTCATAAACAAAGAGAACTGGCTGAAGGTACTGGGAACAATGGTGTATAACGTTCCACCTGATGTAATCGAAAACGAAAAATATCCACCGAAATTTAGAGCAATGTTCGCATATTCGGCAAGAAGAGAAAACAACCATGCCTTCTCAGACCCAATAACACAATCCAGACATCAACAAATATTTGATTGGCAGTTGTCAATATCATACATATTAGGTATTGATTGGAACCTTGCAAGAGAATGGCAAATAGTAAGAGATAGAGAGAAAACAATAAGGGAACTGAAGAAGGCAATAAAACAGGGAGCATTCGGAGATGTCCTAGAAAAATCCGCCTACATTAGGACAAAATTGACTATCGCAGAAAACAAAACTAATGAGTTACGTGAGCAAATTCGTTCCTTCAAAGTCCTAGATGAATACAAAGAACTAGAAAAAGAAGCCTCAAGTTTAACTGAGAAAATCAACTACCTAACAGATCAAAACGTAATAGATCGGGAACTAATTAACGAATTAAAAGAATCACTTCAGCGTGAAGAACCTCCATCAATTGAAGCCCTAGAAGAAGTGTATAAAGAAGCGGGTGTTGCTTTACCAGAAATAGCATTAAGACGATTTGAGGACATTAAGACTTTCCATGAAACCATAATTGAAAATAGATCGGAATACCTGTCTGGCGAAATACAAGAAGCCGAACATAGACTAGAAAAAAGGGAAATGGCAAAGAAAGAATTCTCGAAAAGGCGCACGGAAATTATGTCCATTCTATCGGAACATGGCGCTCTAGAACAATATAGTGCAATACGCACAGAATTATCAAGAGCTGAAGCTAATGTCGAGGAACTAAGAAAGAGACTAAGCTCGACTGAGCAATTAGAGCGTCAAACAACTGAACTAGAATTCGAAAGAACCGGTTTATTAACACGTCTACGTCAAAATTTTCACGAACAAAAGAAAGACATTGATAGAGCAATATTGATATTCGAAGAAATTTCAAAATCATTGTACGAGGAAGCTGGAAGCTTTGTAGTAGATGGAAGTAACAACGGACCACAATTTAGTGTTCAAATACAAGGCGAAAAAAGCAAAGGAATACGCAATATGCAAATATTCTGCTTCGATTTGATGCTCACCCAACTAGCAATAGAGCGGAACATAGGTCCAAAATTCCTAATTCACGACAGCCATCTATTTGATGGCGTGGATGAAAGACAGGCTGCAAAGGCCATCCAAATAGGTGCTCAAAAAGCAAACGAACTCGGATTTCAATATATACTAACAATGAACTCTGATGCAATACCTCCCTCATTGCCAGAAGACTTCAACATAGAACAATATGTAATTGAACCAAGACTAACTGATGCTAAAGAAGATGGGGGATTATTTGGCTGTAGGTTTGAATAATACCTAAACATTTCATCAAGTACGATTTAACACCCCCACGGCGAACAAAGTTCGCCTAAATTTTTTCGTACTCTACGAGGGGTGTTCCGGACTGTGGAAAAGCGAATACTTATATACATTTGCAGACATTTGGGGATGAATGTGATTAACATGCCTTCAAAGAACGTAACTCTCAGTGTTGATGAAGACCTTTACGAAAAATACAAAAAATTCTGTAAAAAGAAGGGCTGGCTTATTTCCAGACAATTTGAAATCATGATGGAAGAACAGTTGAAGGAGGAAAAGAAATGACTTTATTAGAGGAATTGATTGACACATTGAAAACAGATGAAAGATTGGTTTCAGATGGGCAATTGTTGAAAAATAAAATAATAGAATTGGGTCTGAAACTTGACGAAAAATTGATTTCCCTCCTTCTCGAAAACGATAATCTAAAAGAGCATTTCTTCAAAACCGTAAACAAAGTGATCATCTTCGATAAGGATAAATTCATGAAGTTCGTTGATAACAAAGAATTCCTTCCAGATTCCTATACCACATTTAAAAACAAGATTGGACTTACAACACAAAATGAATATCTGGCAAAAAGCGGAGAAGTAGTTCTATCCTGGCCATACAAAGATTGTGTTTTAGAAGGCGGAATGGAAGACCCCGAAGAAAAGAACAGAAAAGAAGTGTTTTGGAATGAAATTCTCGCTCCTGACGAGATTGACCGATTATTTGACCCGAAAGTATTGACCGGATTCAAACGGATTGACGCAAAAGGAGAGCATAAAGTAGATGAAATCGAACCAACGGACAATCTGATAATAAAGGGGAATAATCTTCTTGTTTTACATTCCTTAAAAAAAAGGTATGCAGGAAAAGTTAAGTTAATTTACATTGATCCGCCATATAATCCAGATAGCAATGCAAATACTTTTAATTATAACAACACATTTAATGAGTCATCATGGTTAACGTTTATAAAAAATCGATTGGATGTTGCAAAAAAGTTATTAAAAAAAGATGGAGTGTTAATTGTTGCAATTGATGAAAATGAACATTTCTTACTTGGTTCATTATTAAAAGAAATGTTTCCAGATAGTGATGTTCATTGTATTACTATTGTTCATAATCCACGAGGTGTACAAGGAACAAATTTTTCCTATATTCATGAATATGCAATATTCATTATACCTAAAGGACAAAAATCAATTTGTAATCGTGAAATAAAACCAGATGAGATTGAATGGTCTAATTTTAGAAATTGGGGAGGCGAATCGCTAAGAGAGGATGCAAAAAACTGTTTTTATCCTGTAATAATTGAAAATAACCAAATTATTGGATTTGGAGATGTTCTTGATTCGGAATCTCATCCCAAAGAACAATCAGAAGAAAAAAATGGACAATTTTATGTTTGGCCAATCGACACAAGTGGGGTTGAAAGAAAATGGCGTTATGCACGTCAAAGTGTGGAGGAAATAAAACATCTATTAAGAGCAAAAAGAACGGTAAGCGGTTACGAAATCGAAATAGGAAAAGATTTTGGAACTTACAAGACCGTTTGGATTGATACAAAGTATGATGCAAATGAATATGGGACAAAAATAGTAAGTTCACTGGTACCAAACAATAAATTCAGTTTTCCAAAATCTTTATGGAATGTATACGACTGTCTTCATTCCGTTATCTCAAATGATAAAGAAGCTATTGTTTTAGACTTTTTTGCAGGTAGTGGGACAACAGCCCATGCGTTACTTGAATTAAATAAGAAAGATGAAGGAAATAGAAAATTTATCTTATGCGAACAGATGGATTATGTTGATACAATTACTAAAGAACGTGTTAAAAAAGTTATCGAACATGAAAAACATGGATCGTTTGTTTATCTTGAACTAATGAAATGGAACGAAACCTACATGGATAAAATCCAGGCTGCAAAATCATCAAAGGAATTATTGACAATCTGGGACAAGATGAAAACAGAAGCATTTCTTAGCTATAAAGTTAATCCGAAGCAGTTTGATGAAAATGTACAAGATTTCAAAGATTTGGACATGGAAAAACAAAAGACGTTCCTGATCGAATGTTTGGACAAGAATCAGCTTTATGTCAATTTCAGCGAAATCGATGATGAGGATTATGGTGTATCAGAAGAAGATAAGCAAATAAACAAACGCTTCTACGGAGTGCTATAATATGCCCACTTTGAAGGAAACGTATGATGTTCTCTCAGAACAGGGATTGCTGGATGTTGATATTCCATATTATATTACCAATAATCTCAATCCTTCTTTTGAGTTGAGAGAATATCAACTGGAAGCGACACGCCGATTCATTTACAACTACGATAAAGACAAAAGAAGAATCAAACCCACACAATTGCTTTTTCACATGGCTACTGGAAGCGGTAAAACCTTGTTGATGGCTGCCAATATTCTTTACCTCTATGAAAAGGGTTACAGAAATTTCCTTTTCTTTGTGAATAGTACGAACATCATCGAGAAGACCAAAGATAATTTTTTGAATCCATTATCCTCGAAATACCTGTTCAATGAAAATGTCAAATTCGGTGAGAAAGAAATCACTATTAGCCCCGTAGAAAACTTTGAAGGCGCTAATCCAGATGTAATAAATATTCATTTTACTACAATCCAGGGGCTACATAGTTTTATGAACACACCGCGTGAAAACAGTATGACTTATGAGGACTTCAAAGATAAGAAAATCGTAATCATTTCTGATGAGGCACACCATATCAATGCCTGGACAAAAAATAAATTGGGTAAAGAAGAAGAACTCGCTAAAACAACCTGGGAACATACCGTGAATAACATTTTCAATTCCAACTTAGGCAATATCATGCTGGAATATACCGCAACCGTTGACTTGAGCCACCCCGCCATTAGAGAAAAATATGACAGCAAAATAATCTATGATTATTCACTAAAACAATTTAGATTAGATGGCTTTTCAAAAGAAGTCAAGGTGATGGAAGCTGATTTAGAACCTATTGAAAGAACTTTACAAGCAGTTATTCTCAGTCAATATAGACGAAAAATCGCAGAAAAACATAAGAAATTTATCAAGCCAGTAATTTTATTGAAATCTAGAACTATTGATGAATCTACTGCGATTGAGGATGAATTTAAGAAAAATATCAAATCCTTGAAAATAGAGGACATGTCTAAAATAAAAAATAACGTAGAACAAAAATCGGTCCTTGATACTGCTTTTAGATATTTTGAAGAAAACGACATTACATTAGATAATCTGGTATCCGAGATAAAGGAAGAATTTCATGAAAATAAATGCATATCTGTAAATTCAAAGAGTGAGAGTGAAGAGAAACAGATGTTGGTGAATTCACTTGAGGATAAAGATAACGAAATTCGGGTTGTTTTTGCAGTTGGTATGCTTAACGAAGGTTGGGACGTCCTTAATCTGTTTGACATTGTACGACTTTACGATACAAGAGATGCAAAAGCAGGAAAGCCGGGTAAAACAACCATAGCAGAGGCCCAACTTATCGGAAGGGGTGCCAGATATTTTCCTTTCACAATAACCGATGATCAGGAACGATTCAAGAGAAAGTATGACGATGAGCCCAACAACGAGTTAAAAATTCTTGAAGAACTTTATTACCATAGTGCCCACAATCCGAGATACATTCAAGAATTGACCACGGCTTTGGTGGAATCTGGCATCATGCCACCGGAAAAGAGAGAAATTCATTTGAAAGTCAAAGATGATTTTAAGAAATCTGATTTTTGGTCTGATGGCCTGATATTCATTAATGAAAAGAAAGAGTCAGATAGAATTAAAATCAAAGATATATCTGATTTGGACATCGATACATTGTATAAAATTGGCCTTAGAACTGGATATGTTAGAGATTCGACTATATTCAACGGGGAAAAAAAGAAGGATGTTGAAGAGAAAAAATCAAAGATTTTTAAGCTGAACGACTTCGGAAATCACATTCTGCGAAAATCTCTAGCCAGACTTGATTTTTACAAATTCGACAACATGCAGAAATATTTCCCCAAATCAAAATCTGCCAGCAATTTCATTGAAGCTTTAAAAGATGTTCAGGCAGAGGTTACTACTTCAATTACAAAATTAGACACCCTCAATAGCGATGATAAATTGGAAATATGCACAGAGGTATTAAAGAAACTTCAAAATAATATCGAATCTGGATATACTGAATATGTCGGTACTAAGTTATTCAAAGCTAAGAAGATTAAAGATTTTGTGGAAGATAAAATCATCAATATCGCTGTTAACGATACATCTGACAAAGAAATCGGTATCGGAATGAGCGAAACTCTAAAACAAGATTTACGATTAGACCTGAAAAACAAGGACTGGTATGTTTATGAAGAAAATTATGGAACGTCAGAAGAAAAATATTTTGTCAGATTCATAAACGATGTAATTGATAGGTTACGAAAGAAATACACGGACATATATCTTCTTAGAAATCAGAAGATTTTCCAGCTTTATCGATTCTCTGATGGGAAAGCCTTGGAGCCGGATTTCGTTCTATTTTTAAAGGAGAAGAAAACGAAAAATATTCTTTATTACCAGATTTTTGTAGAGCCGAAAGGCAGCCATTTACTTGAAACTGATCATTGGAAACAAAAATTCCTATTAGAGATAGATAGTAACTATCAAATTGAGGTACTGGCAGAAGATAAAGATTACAAAATTATTGGCCTTCCATTCTATAACGAGGATTTAAAAACGGAATTCATTGAGGCATTTAATGATAAAATTGAGACGAAAACTTGATTCATTGGATGACAGAACACCCCCCACGACGGAGGAACTGAACGATGAATAGAGTAAGAAAAAACTACGGCAACAATGGAATTTACGGCAGGTTTTCGAACTTCTTCGGCACTTCGTGCCTCGACCCCGTTGCACTCTCCCTTCGGTCGGGTCGTCAAACACGCGGACATGCCTCCGTGCCCCTGCGGGACACTGCGCCCTGACGGGGGACATTGCCTTCGGCAACTTCGTATGTCCCCCACCCGTTAAGTGAAATCGTGAGCGAACCGCTGGCTCCGGGAGCCAGTATGGGAGGGGAGACCGGGCGAAAGGATAATTAAGAGGGATGCGATATAATGACTATGGGAAAAAACGAGGTGGATGAGATGAGGAAAGTAGGAACAATAATATTGAGCATAATAATCATAAGTATGTGCCTTGCGCCGTTTGTGACAATAAATTCTGAAGCGGATATTGGGTGGGTAGTTCAAACAAGTCCCAGACCCGGTGTAGCTCTTTGTGCAGTGGCAAATCAGTTCCCTAAAGCCTGGGCAGTTGGAATAGGTCAACTAATAATCAACACTAGTGATAATGGTAACACTTGGTGGGAACAATATTATGTTGGCCCAGGCATTTTAAGGGATGTCCACTTTTATGATAATAACCTTGGATGGGCGGTCGGAGATACTCCTGATGGAGTGATCTTACATACTTCAGATGGGGGGCAAAATTGGGCACCTCAATCTTTACCTGTTGGTTATGAAGATGTGGGTTTAAAGGCTGTAAGATTTGCATATGATCAAAGCGGAATAATAGTGGGGTCAAAGGGTAGTGATGGCTATATTTTTCGCACTACAGATGGAGGAACAAACTGGGTTTTGAAACAGCAGTTGGTTAATCAAAATACGTTCGGTGTTGATTACCTTGATCTAACTCATGCCTGGGTTACTGGCGCAAGCGGAAGTAATGGTTTTGTTCTTTTCTCAGATGATGGGTTCACAACGTACAGTGCTCAATCAATTACTGCCACAGGTTATAATTGTAATCGTATTAGTTTTTCAGGAAGTACCTATGGATATATTGTAGCATACCATGCAAATGATCCCAGTAATAATCCCGGCAAGGTGTTTAAAACAGAAAATGGTGGAACCACTTGGGATTTGCTTCACACAACATCCGGAAATACACCTCTTTTAGACGTTAGTTATGCTTCTAGTAATTGGAACACTGTAGGTATGACTGGAACAATAATAAGAGGCCAGGTTCTAACCTCGAACACAGAATATCAGAACAGTGGAACTACACAATACCTAAGAGGTATTGATTTTGGAACTGGAGATATTGGATGGGCCGTGGGAGATGCTGGTACAATCCTCTATACCAATACAGGAGGTGTTCCAACCCTTGACCATTTTGAGTTTGATATCATAGCAAATCCACAGGAATCGGGAACAGCATTTTCCATTACCATTAGAGCAATGAGTGATACACTAGGAACTCCATTTACGGATTTCACAGGAACGGTTACTCTGAGTGATACAACTGGAACCATCACTCCTACAATATCTGGCGCATTCACAAGTGGTGTGTGGACTGGAGATGTCACAATCACCCAAGCTCAGACAGGAGTTACTATTGATGTTTCAGGGGGTGGAAAAGTAGGAACAAGCAATTCATTTGATGTTATTTCTATCCCTTCAGCCCCTCAAAACTTGGTTGCTACTCCTGGTGACAGCCAGGTTGTGTTGGACTGGCAGGCTCCGTCCTCTGACGGCGGTTCAGCCATTACCAACTATCGAATTTATCGCGGAACCACTAGCGGAGGAGAAACTTTCCTTATTGAAGTTGGAAACGTTCTCACTTATACAGATACCGGAGTAACCAATAACCAGACGTATTACTACAAAATCAAAGCGAAGAATTCGGTTGGTGAATCAGCAACATACTCAAACGAAGATGATGCGACACCAGTACCAACAATACCAGGAGCAACCGAGCCTTCTGCACCTCAGAACCTGGTTGCTACTGCCGGTGACGGTCAAGTGGTGTTGGACTGGCAGGCTCCATCCTCTGACGGTGGTTCAGCCATTACCAACTATCGAATTTATCGCGGAACCACTTCAGGAGGAGAAACGTTCCTTATTGAAGTTGGAAATGTTCTCACTTATACAGATACCGGAGTAATCAATATCCAGACGTATTACTACAAAATCAAAGCGAAGAATTCGGTAGGTGAATCAACAATATACTCAAACGAAGATGATGCGACACCAGTACCAACAATACCAGGAGCAACTGAGCCTTCTGCACCTCAAAACCTAGTTGCTACTGCCGGTGACGGTCAAGTGGTGTTGGACTGGCAGGCTCCATCCTCTGACGGTGGTTCAGCCATTACCAACTACCGGATTTATCGCGGAACCACTTCAGGAGGAGAAACGTTCCTTATTGAAGTTGGAAACGTTTTGACATATACCAACACTGGACTAACTAATGGACAGATATACTTCTACAAGGTCAAAGCAAAGAATTCGGTTGGTGAATCAGCAACATACTCAAACGAAGATGATGCGACACCAATATCGGGAGTAATAAGTGTGCCGTCTGCTCCCCTGAACCTGATTGCTACTGCTGGAGATGATAAAGTGGTGTTGAACTGGCAGGCACCATCCTCTGACGGTGGTTCAGCCATTACCAACTACCGGATTTATCGTGGAACCACTAGTGGAGGAGAAACGTTCCTTATTGAAGTTGGAAACGCTCTCACTTATACAGATACCGGAGTAATCAATAATCAGACGTATTATTACAAAGTCAAAGCAAAGAATTCGGTTGGTGAGTCTATTGGCTATTCGAATATCGCAAATGCTACCCCAAATTCTACATCTTCTTCAAACGAGAATATTTCTTGGATATCGTTAATCTCTATCATGTTGACTGTTTTAGGAAGTTTGGCAACCTACCGTTATAGAAAAAAGATTCTAAAAATAATGGGTAGGAACAAAGAATCGACAGATACTACGAAAAAGTCACTAGATTCCGCAGAGATTGGAACGTCTTCGGCGATTATCACAAGCGAAGCATGGAAAGGACGCTTAACTGAAGCAAATGGAAATCAGCAAAAAAATATTGAGTTAGAAAAATCTATTAAAAACATGGATGCCACAGATTTTAACGGGAAAAGGTCCATACAGAATCTAATGAAATTAGTCAAAGATGATCCAATTGCCCGATCTGAATTTATTACAATGGCAGGTGAATGGAACGGTGAAGCCTCAAAATACTGGATTGAGTTTGAAGGAAAAAACACTATCAAACTACTTCCAGGCATAATTGGTGGATTATATGCATATTCAAGGATATCGAATGGAGATAATTTAGAAATTAGAAGCAAGCAGTATTACAAAGCTATTGATGAATTGAAATAATGAAACTAAGTGAACAGTTTCTCAATCAGAGAATAAACTGGCTCTGCTTCAGGGATTTCAGCATTCATAGTAGATAGTTTATTAAATGCAATTTCCTCCCATTCATCGGCATGATTTGCAGGGAAAAGGGTTTCATTTATTACTGCAAGATTAAACAGGGAATGATATGCGGGTTTCGGGGTTCCGGTGGTAAAGGATATAGCTGTATGCCCAAGTTCGTAATCAAGAAATTCAGCCAGACACACCGCTAGTTTTAATCGTGTTCTGTTGTCGTAATCTTTTGTGTTCATTATAGTTCTCGATTTGGGTTTGGAAATGACTCTAGTAGCATAATATCTAATTGCTGGCTTGCTCATCAACTTTTTTAACTCAGATGAATAAGTGGTTTTGCTTGATTTTTCTGGAATTGATATTTTTTCAATCACTGTGTCCAGTTCTTCAGGTAAACCATTTTCCCCCCGATATTCCTTCATTTTATCTGCCACATCCAATAACGAAATCGATTTTGCCTTGAGATGCTTTTTGTCAATAATCGCTGCATGATTGTGGTAATAGATTCTAGGTTTCCCGCCCATGACAATTTGCTCTTTGGTGAATATATTGGAAAACAGAACATATTCCATTTTATCATTATTCAACAAAACATATGTATTATACTCCTCATTTTTTCTGCTGGTTCCACTTTCAGTCGGAATGAAATCTCCATGAAATAGCGGTGAATAAAGCTGAGGTGAGATATCACTAGTATAACCTGAAAATCTCTTTTGAGCATAAAGATCTGGCTTCTTTGGCATCCAAATGAAATGGTCGATTTGCATGAAGGGCCACCTAATTACCTTGATTGATTGGTTGAGCTTTTTTCTGTCCATCAAGATACTCTTTGGCAAGATTACTTGAATCCTTGGTAAATTCACAAATTTCTTTCAGATACATGATGAATTCCAAATATTGCCCACGAGCAAATACATTGCCTTTAAATTCATGCCCAGAAGGGTCTTTTAAATCATCTCTATATGCAAGACGCTGAGATTCCATTGTTTGTACACCTTCTGGAGATTTACCATCCATCTGAACCCAGCTGAAGAAAAATTTATTTTCTTCTAAAACTACCTTCATAGTTGATGCACCAATGATAACAGACTTTGAAAGAGGCAAATATTTAGAAAATAATTCATTCCCAATTTCATGTGCTTCTTTTGAATCATAATTCCACATATGGCCTTCACCGATTTTTGGTCTGTCATCTATGGAATTGTCCATGTTATCCATTTGAGTCAAAACAAAAACGGGATATAGCCTTTTCTTGCTCAACTTCTTATTTTCAGATCGATATTTTACAAATGCAGATATTAATGTGGCTAGTTGTTCGTCATAGTAATGTTGTTCTTCGAGTCTTTCTCCCTCTAAATCTCTTGTAAAAATCGAACAGTCGACCAAAAATACCGCTATATCTGCATTGAAAGTATTTTCTAAACGAGGATCTTTAAATACTCCTGTTTTCGTGTAATACATTATTTCTTCACCAGGAGCATCATAAGCACTAAGAATATGCCCCATTTTTTTGTATAAGCGATAGATGCGCTGCTGTTTATCAGTAATTGATTTCAAAGCATCACTAAATTTGTCTGTGGAAATCTTTGGAGGCCTATAACCAATTAAAATTGACATCTCGCTGAAATCTCCCATTTGATTAGGTTCGGGGAATCTTCCTTGTTTCATATCACTATTCATCTTTCCGAGCACAGTTTGAACATCTGGTCTTGCATAAAAAGCAAATTCTGTTTTGTAATTATTCGTGTATCTCACCATTTCTTGATACAATAATCCTAGAAATGTCGACTTTCCGCTAGCAGGTGGACCTATGACTGAAATGGGCATTTTTTCCCTCCTAATAATTCATGGTTAAGGCATAGCAATTATATAAGCATAACTTTTATTTTAAAAATTGAAGTGTGGTCTCCCCATGAAAGAGTGGTTCTCTCACGACTCTGCGTACACTTTGTGTCCACGCCTCAACCCTTCTCGGGCTTCGGTCACTTAACACGCAGACATGCCTCCGTGCCCCTGCGGGACACTGCGCCCTGGCGGGGACATTGCCCCTTTGGCAACATCGCATATCCCCCAAACGTCATGCCCGAATCCACCGCGCATCTCCCGCATGTTGAATGCATCTCTCAACAATCTATCGCAGAGCATTCGACGATGGTGCGGCAATGTTTTGTTAGCTAAATCCAGCACCATAGAATTCCCTTCATTTTCCAAACAATCGGTGAATGCGAAAACTAAATTCAAACATTCTGGAGCGTTCGCCATGAATCATCAATGTATCAACAAACAGATTCATCGTGTGTGGAATTTCCGCAAAATTATAATGAGCATTCAAGATGCATAATTTTGCGGGGTTAAAGTCTTCTTACCATCGTCATAAAAGCCAGCGACAGTATCATTATGGCGGCCAGCAGTGCAACTGTCCAGGTTTCCGAGAAACCGACCACGACCATGAGGGACATATAGAGCAATACCACCGAAAGAGCGAACACCATTGCCAGCATCCCGACCTGGTTCAGCAGAAGCCTTTTCAGAGTGTCTTTCGTCACCTGGGCCACGTCACCGGAAATTGCCGGCAGGAACCGATTTGCCATGCCGGCGGTCTCGAAGAATGCCAGCACCACCACCAGGTACGCCATCTTCAGGAATATGGGCTCCGCGGGTATGGTAATGAAATGCAACCCTGCCAGTATGAAACAGACCATGCCGATTAATTGCGGTCTGATGGGTTCGACGAGGGATTCCATGTATCTGGAAATTTCCTTATCCGTATTTCTGAGGAACAGGGACGCTAGCGTCATGAGGATTGCCACAATAATAGTCCCAAGGTGCAGGAGCGGGGCGCCGACAGCAATGGTTGTGAAATACGAATAGAGATGCCATGCTGAGAGAATTGCCAGCAGCAACACTGGCAAGGCTTGAATGTAATGAATTTTGTTCGGGCTTATCTCCTGTTCAGCGATGCGCTCACCCCCCTCAACGCATTGGCCAGCGGGTCGTCCGGGTCCCAGTCGACTATCCTGGCATATTTACTGAGTTCGGAAATTAGATTGTCCCTTTCCAGTTCCAGGATGCGGGATGCCATGGTTCTTTCCGGGGTGTCATCCACAAGGCAGGATTCCAGCTTTATCGGCGACGGAGATATCACCACAACGTCATAACCGCGGGCGCACAGATCGCCGATAGTGGTTATGATATCGCGGTCGGTGAGGGAACTGATAATGATTATCTGCGATTCGAGCGGAAAATAACCGGTGACCATCCAGCCCACGTTCTCGAACGGCAACAGCCCGAGAGGTTTAACATCCAACAGATGTTCGCTCAGCTTGTAGAACTGGCGCTTGCCGAATGCCGGATAAACCTCGTCAATGATGTCCCTGAGAACTATGAGGCCGACGCGGTTCTTGTCCTTCAGTATCTGGGAAGCGATTGTGGATGTTGCCCGGACGCCATGCTCAACGGAGCAGCTCTCGATGAGACCGACATTCGCTTCCAGCCTGGCATCCAGTATGAGGGTCGCGTCCCCCGAACATTCCGATTCGAACTCATTGGTGAGCAGTCCCTCGGAACGGGCAGATGCCTTCCAGTTTATCTTGCGAAGCTCGTCTCCTGAAACATAATCCCTCAGCCCGTAGAACTCTGTGCCTATGCCCACCCGCTTGGATTTTATCATGCCCACCCAATTGCGTGTCTTCTTCGGAGCAATCTTCACGCCCCTGATGGGTTCCACGGTGGCAACAACGGAAAATTCGGATTTGTTCCTGAAATCGAGCCTGGCGGCGTGCAACCTGCCGGTATCCATCACTGTTATTGCCATGTTGTCAAGAACATACCTGCCCCTTAGAGGGCATCCCAGGGTGTAGGAGAACGACTGCTCCTCACCGGGGTCCAGGCTCATGAGGGCGACGTTGTTTCCTTTTTTCACCACCAGGTGGTCGGGAATTCGGTCTTTCACTTCGATAAGATCTATCTTCGGACCCAGGTTGCGCACTGTTATCTCCACTTCTATGATATCGCCGGCCATGATGCGGGTATCGGATACGGACCTCTTCACTTCCAACTTGGCTTCACCGCTCTCAAGAAGAAGGGCCATCATGCCGATATATGCCACAATGGGGAGGGACAGGGCAACGACAGCGCCGCTGGCCAGGAATATACCTACAACAATGCATGATACAGCCGCAGTGGCCAGCCAGAAACCCTTGGCCGAGCGCATGTTTCTCCTTATGCACGGGCCTTCGGGACTGGCACCGTACTCAGCACCTTGTCGATTATGACTTTCGGCTTTATTCCCTTTATCCACGGGTCGGGTTTCAGAATGAGTCTGTGTGCCAGTGCCGGAACCGCAATGTCCTTCACGTCATCAGGAAGCACGTAATCGCGGCCCGCCACGGCGGCCTTGGCCTGAGATAATTTCATGAGCGCGAGCGACCCCCTGGGGCTGGCGCCCACTTCCACCTGGCCGTGCTTTCTGGTCTCATGGACTATTGACACAATGTAATTTTCGATGTCTGCATCCACGTGAACGTCCTCGATGGCCCTTTGCATTTCGAGAATCACCGCGGGAGACGATACGCTGGTCATGGCCACTTCATCTGTCTTTCTGGCCCGCCTTCTCCTGAGTATTTCCGCTTCCCCTTTCAGACTGGGATAACCGATGCTGAGCCGCATGAGGAACCTGTCTATTTGCGCCTCCGGGAGCGGGTATGTACCTTCATACTCAATGGGATTCTGGGTGGCAACAACCATGAACGGCCCGGGAAGTTTGTGGGTATCGCCCTCCAGCGTTACCTGGAACTCCTGCATTGCCTCCAGAAGCGCGCTCTGTGTCTTGGGAGGCGCACGGTTAATCTCGTCCGCCAGCAGTATGTTGGTGAATATCGGGCCCTTCCTCAGCTCGAACTGGCTGGTAGAACGGTTCAGTATGAAAGTGCCGGTGATGTCCGCCGGAAGAAGGTCCGGGGTGAACTGGACCCGCTTGAACCCGCACCCGATGGCCTTGGAAAAGGAATTTGCCATGAGGGTCTTGGCCAGCCCGGGATAATCCTCGAAAAGGACATGCCCCCCACCAAGGAAGGCCAGCATCAACTGTTCTATCACCGAATCCTTCTCGACGATGGCCTTGGCCACCTCTGTCCTTATGCCCATGCAATTCCTTGCCACTTCCTCGATTTTCAAACAATCGCCTCCATTTTTCCCAGTAATATATCCAACTCAAGCATGAATTTTTTGCCGCGTTCCGCGGACTTGCCCTTGGCCTGCATCCTGGTATCGTCCCAGCCCTTGACGCCGCGCCTGTTTGCCAGCAAAAAATTTGCCAGATACTCATCGCCCACGAATTCTGCATTTCCGGCTTCCAGCATTGCAATCATCCCATCATTGTCCATGTCCCTGGCCAGGCCCACCTTCTCCAGCATGGCGTCGCACAGTCTCTCTCTCAGCATTTGCTGGCTGTAAACATAGCCGCCCTTGGCCCTGTCAACCGTCTCAGTTAGACCGGTCAGTTCGCCTCTGAACTCTGTCTGCGGTTCCCTGACCGCCCTGGTCTTTTTGGTGGATTCGATCCCGTGCTTCATCAGGTAAATCGCCACAAAACCCATAATCGCCACTATGCCCAGTGTTATCAGCCATCTCATTCCGCCGCTGTAGGTTCCGAAAATAAGAAGCATGGCCACCGGGGTCGCTGCAAAGAACACAACGGCAAAAATCATCACCAGTATGTTTCCCGGGGTGGCTTCGCCCATGACCGCGTACATTATGTCATCCATCGTGCGTGACTTGCCGGAATGCCGGCGCTCCGCGGAAACCTCGCCGGTCACGGAAGATTCGTATTCCATTTCACTCAGCCTCCTGGACAGACGGTTTCTTCACAACCAGCAGGTTCTTCCTCACTGCTTCCAGGGCCTTCACCGCCCTTGCGCTGTCCTGCTCATCCATATTGTGGTGGCTGTAACGTGCTTCCTCGAAAACGTCCACCAGGGCCCGCATCTGCTCCTCCGGTACCGGCAGGTTGTCCAGAGCGAGCTTCTGAAACTCCCTGGGTGTGAGATGCTCCTCTTCCTTGACGCCGTACTTGGAGATGACCTTGCACATGTCGGTGTAACAGCGTATGACGGTCGCCCGGGTGTCCGAACCCCCCGCCAGAGCGTCAATCGTACGCTGGATGGTCTGGGCCACTTCCTGTTTATCTTTCTCGATGTCCGAATAATCCAGGTTGGTGGAACGCATCCTGAGAATATTGACGAAACCCATGACTGCGACTATGCAGAACAGGAAAATTATGGCAAATAACCCGAAAGTTAGCACCACCTTGAGCGTATCAGGGCTTTCCGGAGGCAGGGCTGTGCCGTTGCCGGTGGAGGCATTCCCGCCGCCGCCCGGAAGAATATCCGTGCTGCCACCACCCATGACGCTGCTTTCGATATCATCGTAGAAATAGCCGAAGGCGAATATCACTCCGATTATCAGCAGAACGCTCACCATTTGGTAAAACATCTTGCGCCATTTCTTCCTGTCCTTGGAGGCAGTGAATGACACGGCACCGATGAGGACCATGACAATGCAGAATCCCAGAAAACCGTAATAAATCCACCTGATGGCATGAGCCAATGTATCATTCGTGGCAATGTCCTGTGCCTGTTCGCTGCCAGGTATGAATTCCGGGATGTTGTCTTCACCTATGAAGAGATTCTCCAGATTGAACACTAGATTGCCCAGGACGAAAACAAAGGCCATGAGCAGTATTGCGACTGCCAGTTTCTCGTAGGTTTGGCGGTTCATTCGGGACTAATAATGCGCTGGTGCATATATATCATATCGTAAAGATAAGAGTTCAGTTTTTTGAAATTTTAGATTTTAGATCTTCGATTTTAGATTTGTGCCGATAATATGCAACGTCGTCAATCCGTCGTAAATCTACAATCTACAATCGTCAATCTACAATCGTCGTATATCTACAATCCCTAAATCGAAAATCGTCAATCACTTCTTCGGAACCTTTTCCCAGTCCTTCAGGAAGGCCTCGATGCCCAGATCCGTCTGAGGGTGCTTCGTCATCTGCTGGAGGACCTTCCACGGAACGGTTGCGATATGCGCGCCGGCCTTGGCCGATTCCAATACATGTATCGGATGACGGACGCTAGCTGCGATTATCTCGGTGTCATAGGCATAGTTCAGGTATATCTGGACGATGTCATGGATTACTTGCATGCCATCGTGACCGGTATCGTCGATCCGGCCGACGAACGGGCTGACGAACGATGCCCCGGCCTTGGCAGCCAGAAGTGCCTGGTTGGCTGAAAATACCAGCGTAACGTTGGTTTTAATTCCACGGGAAGAAAATTCTTTCACTGCTTTCAGGCCTTCCGCGGTCATGGGGACCTTGATGTTGATGTTCTCGTGGATCTTGGCCAGTTCTTTTCCCTCTTTGACCATTCCCTTGGCGTCGAGACTTATCACTTCGGCACTTATGGGTCCGTTCACTATGGTGCATATCTCTTCAACAACTTCCCTGAAGTCCCTGCCCTCCCTGGCGATGAGGCTGGGATTCGTTGTAACGCCGTCGATTATGCCCCAGGAGTTTGCTTCCCTTATCTGATCCACATTTGCCGTATCCAGAAATATCTTCATGTTATCGACCTCTTCTCTTTATCACATCATGAGCGCCATCAACGATGTTATCGACAGTAAGTCCGTACTTCTCCATGAGTTCCTCAGGTTCGCCAGACTCACCGAACGAATCAGGAATGCCGACGCGCTTCATCGGTACATGCGCGTTCTCCACCAGTACAAGTGCGACGGCCGCCCCCATGCCCATGACGACGCTGTGCTCCTCTGCCGTGACCATGCAGCCCGTTTCTCTTGCCGCCTTCACCAGAATTTTTTCGTCTAGCGGTTTGATGGTCGAAAGGTTGATGACTCTCGCGCTCACCTGGTGCTTTGCCAGCTCCTCGGCGGCTTCCAGGCACTTCGCGACCATGATGCCGGTTCCGACCAGCGTAACGTCATCGCCGTCCCGCATCAGTGTCGACTTTCCAATTTCGAAGTCCTGGCAGTCTTTTCCTGTGGTACAAACCGGGACATTGGCCCTGCCAAGGCGTATGTAAACCGGCCCATCATAATCCGCAGCCGCAAGAATCGCCTTTTCGGTTTCCGGAGCGTCCGCAGGCACGACGACCGTCATGTTGGGCAGCGCCCTCATGAGAGCAAGGTCTTCAATCATCTGGTGAGTCGCGCCATCGCCGCCGACCGTGATGCCCGCGTGAGTCGCAACAATCTTGACATTCAACCTTGGATAGCAAACGCTCTGACGAATCTGGTCGTACACCCGTCCGGTGCAAAATATCGCGAAAGAACTGGCAAATACAACTTTTCCGGTTGTAGCAAGACCGGCGCAGGCGCTTATCATGTTCTGCTCTGCAATGCCGAAGTTGTAATGACGTTCGGGAAATTCCTGAGCAAAAGCGGCTGTTCCGCACGAAGAAGAAAGGTCCGCACTGGCTACGACCACGTCTTTCCTGGTGTTTCCGAGAGCGACCAGCGCTCTGGAAAATGCCGGCCTCTGGGGCTCAACGTCCCAATGTGTCTTGTTCATGCTGTTCCCTCCCCAAGTTCTATCATGGCCTTCTTGTACTGCTCTTCGCTGGGCACCTTTCCGTGGAAACCGACCGCTCCTTCCATGAAACTGACGCCTTTACCCTTGATTGTGTGGGCGATGATGATTGACGGCATGCCCTTCGTCTGCTTGGCCTTGTTAAGTGCATCCAAAAGCTCGCCTATGTTGTGGCCGTTCGCTTCGAGCACATTCCAGCCGAACGCGCGCCATTTATCGGCCAGCGGTTCGATGGACATGACCTTGTGGGTCGGGCCGTCAAGCTGCAGCATGTTCCGGTCGATTATTGCAATCAGATTATCTGTCTTGAAGAAAGAGGCAGCCATCGCAGCCTCCCATATCTGGCCACAGTCGTTTTCTCCGTCACCGACCATGACATAAACCGTGTACGGTTTCCTGTCCAGCTTTCCGGCCAGCGCCATTCCGAGCCCCATGCTGAGTCCCTGGCCCTCGCTGCCGGTCGAGGCTTCCACGCCCGGTGTTTTTCTCATGTCCGGGTGTCCCTGCAATCTGGAACCGATGCGCCTGAATGTTTTGAGCTCCTCGATCGGGAAATATCCGGATTCCGCCAGGCAGCCGTACAACGCAGGCGCGGCGTGACCCTTGCTCAGGACGAACCGGTCGCGGTCCGGCCATTTCGGGTCCTCGGGCTTGTGGTTCATCATTCCAAAATAGAGTGACACAATAACGTCAGCCGCGGAAAGCGAGCCGCCGGGGTGCCCGGAACCTGCTTCGTAAATCATCTGGATGATGTGTCGCCGAACCTTTCTGGCAATCTCGTCCATCTCTACAATCTTTTCCTTGGAAATAGTTTCGTCCATGGCCCTCGCCCTCTTATAGGGGCAGGAAAGGGTATGCGCAATAAAAACATATTGGAGGCAAATTAATCGGCATACCGCAGTGAGAAAGTATTTATCAGCATCCGGGCATCCATCTCGACAGAAGTGCCTGCATGTCCAAGTGGAGAAAGAAGGTCCAGAAGGCCGAAAGAATATTGAAAAGTGAATTTCAGCCGGAATGCCCGGTGTGCAGCAATAAAATGAAATATGGATATATCACGGATGTGCACATAAGATGGGTCGAGAATGGTCAGGAAAAATCGAAGGCGTCTTACCCATTGATGGAAAAGAATCCTTACATAAAAAGGTTTTTTCATAACTGGTGGATTGCCCCGGCCTATGCCTGCGATGGCTGCCGTTTGGCAATCGGAAAGTGGAATTTGAATCACAGAAATTCGGCAGAAAGAGCCACAACTGAAGAGAAAACAATGACTTCTTGCCCATATTGCGGGGGCCATACAAAATCCGGACGGGTATATGGCAACAGGGGCATTCGCTGGGCCAGCGATGTGGGAAATATGTTTTTAAAGAAAATAAAATTCATTGAACCGGTTCCTCTCTTCAAACAAATCGGATTGCCGGCACGCATGTGCAAAGAGTGCGGCATAATAATGGTCAGGTACAAGCCGCAGAAGACGTGGTTACAGATACTCAAAATTATAACCATACTCAGTATGATGGGGGCAATCATATTAATTATCGCAATTATGTTATTTACATCGGCAGGCTTCGACCCGGAAATGCCTTACCCGATTCTTGCACTGATGAACTCGTAACCTTCGGACTTGCACATCTTCGCCGCCGCATCCCTGGCATTCGCATCCGCAAAGAGTGCCACCATGTACCCGCCCATGCCACCGCCGGTCATCTTGGCACCCAGTGCGCCATTTTTGCGGCACAGTTCCACCAGGTAATCCAGCAATTCATGGTTTACGCCCATGCGCTGCAGTAAAATGTGATTGAGGTCCATGAGTTTTCCAACTGCCGGCAGGTCGCCGGCTGCCAGCGCAGTCATGGCCTTTTCGACAATGGCCTCGGCCTCGTCAAAAATCTCCTTGCACAGCTCCGGTTCCGCGGCCATCTTATCCTCCACAACTTGGAGTGCATCCTCGGTCTTGGCAGTTATGCCCGTGGAAACCATGAGAATGTCCAGTGGCTTTCCCAGAATCGGGTAGTCAGTTGTATTGGGCGCCTCGTCTCTGCCCTTTCTGAAATATATCAGGCCGCCGTATGTGGAACAGGTATTGTCGACACCGCTGGGGTTCTTGGCGTATGCCTTGTCCCCTTCCAGGCCGCACTGATTGATTTGCTCGTCATCATATCCCAGGTCGAAATGCTCCGAAACAGCCCTGGCCATTGCCACGCAGCTTGCTGCCGACGCGCCGACACCTGAAGCACAGTAAAGGTCGCCGGCAAGAGTTACTTCCACCGGGGTTTTCTCAAAATTCAGGCCCCATACCAGATTGTTCATATTTTCCACGGATTTTTTCTGCTGTTCTATGTATTTATCTTTGTAATCCTTCGCAGCCAATCTGTTGTCGATAATCTTGAAACCGGGCTCTGTGCCGGGCCTCAGCTCAGCCACGGTTGTCCTGGAAATTCCCGATGCAATTGTAGGTCTGCGGTGAACCACAAAATGCTCGCCGAACAGTATCACCTTTCCGTATCCGTATCCAGTTGCCATGTTAAATCTCCTTTTCCGGTTTATATTCCTGTGTGAGCCAGTCCCTCCAGCCGATGTATCTTCCAAGTTCGTTCAGCCAGTCATTGGCATCGTAGAAACTGAGCTCCCACATGTCTTCTGTCTTGTGTTCCTTCATTATGTCTTTTGTTGCCTTCAACCACACCGGAAAGTCCGATGGAATCGCGCCGAAGATGAGTGTGACCAGAAGACCGTTCTCGAACCCCAGTTTCTTATCCGTTGGCCTGGTAATGGGCTGCGGTTTCAGGTTGGCAGCGTGGCTTATCACGCCAATTTTCCTGCCGTCAGCGCCACCCACAAATTTGAGTTTACCGGAGAGCTTGGGGAACCACTCGTCAGAGATAAGGTCACCGAACTCCTCGAAGTACTTGCTGCCTTCGGGGTACACAGGGATGCAGTACATGCTTGTGGCCCTGAATTCAAACAATCCGGATGGTGTTCCCGTGAACGTGAATGAATCCGGAAGGCCATCATTCGAATCGCCCTCCACCTTTTCCATGCGTATCACGCCGTCCCTGATGTCCTGTATCACCCTTTCCGGACCTCCTGCACCCCATCCTTCCGGGTCAATCCAGAGATGTGGCGTTACAATTGGCCGATCGGCCTGCACGCCGGCCATTATGTCGGGGATATCTATCGGACCCATGGGCCAGTATTTCTGCATCCACTGCTGCTCCTGCTCGGTCGAAACAACATATTTCAAGAACGGGTAAAGCGCCTGAGAGAGGAGCTCCATCGGGAACGGGTTGAGTATCTCCTCGCGTATCTCCACCCGGTCTTGGCCTCCCTTGTAACACTGGGCGAAATGGTCATTGCTCATGGGGAACAGCGCGACCCTGGAATGTGCAAACTCGTAGGAACGGTCTATCTTTGCCTCGGGCACGCTGGACCGAATGGCCTCTCTGCACTCGAACGGTATCTCGTTGTAATCCCGTTCGGCAATGCGCCTTACAACCTTCAGCAATTTTCCGAGGTTGGGCGCGACTGTCCTCGGTCCCTTAAGCGATATGCTGCTCATGGTTGGCATGACAGTAAAAACCCAGAAAACCGTGGATTGCGGCAATACATAAGCCATCTGCTGGATTAACTCCGGAGTAAGACCGCCGCCGGTACCGCCGTCGGCCGTATGCATGAAAACCACGATGGCTGGACTGATTTCGGAAATGGGTTTGTATAGCTGCTCGGCAAGCGTCCTTGAAACTTCCTCGTTCAGCACCGCCTTGAGAGCCCTGCCTGGCTTGCCGCCAGCCCCTCTGGACATTCCCTTGATGCTACTGGACAGTGAAATTTTATGGCTCTCAGGGATGTTGGTATAGAATCCTTTGGTTTTGGGGTCAGAGCTCGTATCCACTATGAAAACGTGGGGTTCTGCAAGTTCCCCCCCTATGGCTCTCAGGACACATGCATACCGATCCATCTGGGCATGTGTTTTTATTTTCTCCAGGCCCTCGGACAGAATTCTGGAACCCCCACCACCCACGCCGACCATGACAATGGGGGGTAATTTACGTGTTTTCCCTTCGGTCAAATCCACACCTCAGTTCAGAATAGAGAAATAGCATAAAAGCAATTCGGTTGAACAATCGGCCATTGCCGAATTTACTGCATAAATGCCGAGAAAGCCCAGCCCTGGGGGGCTGAGATGAATCGGCATCGACAGTAAAACGTTGGAGATCGCCATGCTCGTATGCATGACCCGCCATGCATCCTGCTCATATGCATGACCTGCCATGCATCGTCCAATCTATTGCGCATGAAATCAAAGCTAAATGGCTTTGATAAATTAGGTGCATGGCCCCTGGGTAAACTTCCAGCCCTGACAACAAACGCCAGCTCCTTTAGGGGCTGGTAGTTTACGCGCTCTTGGCAGGAGGAACGTAACTCTTCAGCATGAGCGAGAGTGAAATCACAGTAACTGAACTCATGGCCATTGCAAAACCTGCCAGTTCCGGGAGGAACACCACACCGTAAAGTGGGTAAAGTATTCCAGCGGCGACCGGAATCAGTGCCATATTGTAAGCGAATGCCCAGAACAAATTCTGCTTTATCCGACCCATGACCTTCCTGCCCAGCTGGATTGCGCCCACCGCGTCCAGGATGTCGCCCTTGACCAGCACGATATCGCCGCTCTCCATGGCAACGTCCGTTCCGTTGCCCATTGCGATGCCAACATCCGCCCTGGCCAGCGCCGGTGCGTCGTTGATGCCGTCCCCAACGAACGCCACCGTATGACCCTCAGCCTGGAGCTGCCCCACCCTGGCAGCCTTCCGGTCCGGAAGAACGCCGGCCATTATGTTCTTGATGCCCAGCTGCTTGCCTATGGCGTTTGCCGTGCGGACATTATCACCGGTTATCATTGCCACTTCCAGACCCATGGCCTTCAGTTCCCTGATGGCTTTCGGCGTGGTAGTCTTAACGGCATCTGCGATTCCCATTATTCCTGCAAATTTTCCGTCAATGCCAACAAGAATGGCTGTTTTTCCGTCATTCTCCATCGTCTCTATCTTTTCTTTCAGGGCATCAACCGATATTCCGTTCTCTGCCAGGAACTCCCGGTTGCCGATGAGAACGACCCTACTGACAACTTTTGCTCTCACGCCCTTTCCCGGCACGGTAATGAAATCCACCGCTTCCGGAATATTAGCGTCTGAGGATTTCGCCTTCCGGACCACGGCCTCTGCCAGGGGATGCTGCGAGTTCCTTTCCACCGCCGCGGCCATGGAAATTAATTCCGGCTCACCCATGCCCAGCGCGTGGATGTCGGTAACGTCCGGCCTGCCGACAGTCAGTGTCCCGGTCTTGTCGAATATAACTGTATCAAGCTTCGCGACCGCTTCCAGGGCCTCGCCGTTCCGTATGAGCACACCGAGTTCCGCGCCCCTGCCGATTCCCACGGTTACCGCCGTGGGCGTGGCCAGGCCCAGTGCGCACGGACAGGCTATCACCAGTATCGAGATGAGCACCGTCAGGGAAAACAGAAGGGGATTCGCAACGGAATAAATATCGGTGAGGAAGAGATACCATGCCAAAAATGAAAATATCGCCACGGCCAGCACCACCGGAATGAAATATCGGACAACGCTGTCTGCGAGCTTCTGCACAGGCGGCTTCGAACCCTGGGCCTTCTCCACCAGCTTGATAATCTGGGAGAGCATGGTGTCCTTTCCGACCTTTGTGGCCGCGAAAGTTAGCGCGCCGTTACCGTTTATCGTGCCGCCGACGACGATGTCCCCGGGTCTTTTCTGCACGGGAATCGATTCACCGGTTATCATGGACTCGTCAACATGACTCTCGCCCTTCCGAACTTCGCCATCGACCGGAATTTTCCCGCCGGGTTTGACCAGGATTATGTCACCGACCAGTACATCGTCTATCGGGATGTCGAGTTCCTTTCCGTCCCTGAGCACCAGCGCAGTACTGGCCTGTAGCCCCATGAGCGCCTTTATTGCCTCGGAAGTGCGGCCCTTGGCCCTTGCCTCAAGATATCGGCCCAGCATGAGGAACGCCGCCAGAAAGACGGCGGACTCATAGAACATGAAATTGTGGTCCAGAACTATATTGAAAGTGCCCATGACGCTGGAGACGAACGCCACGCCGATGCCCATGGAGTACATGACGTCCATGTTCAGGTTCCTGTTTCTGAGAGAACGATAACCGGCGCCAAAAATCGGATGGCTCACATAGATGAAAACAGGCGTTGAAATCAGCAGCATGAGATAGGATTTCGCCATCATGTCGAAATTCGGCAGGTACATGATGGCCATCAGAATGCCGCCTACAATTATGCCGACAACCGCCCTGGACAGCCTGGCCTTCAGCAGTTTATCGCGCTCCTTCTCGGCATTGAGTGTATCATTGCCCTCGGCTCCCAGGAACTGATATCCGATTTTCTCGATGGTCGCTTTCATGTCCCCGACAGTGACGGTTCCTGGAGAGTAATCGACATAGGCCTTTTCCGCGGCCAGGTTGATTGATACGGACCCGATACCGTCAAGCTTTCCCAGGGATTCTTCGATGGCCTTGGAGCACATGGCGCATGTCATTCCACCGATCTTCAGGACGGCTTTCTCTGTGATTACACTGTACCCGGCACTGGAAACGGCCTTCTCCATATCGAGAACTTTCGCCGAATCGGGTTTATACCGCACCCGCACGGACTCGCTGGCCAGGTTGACCTCCGCTGACTCGACGCCTTCGAGAGCGGCCAGTGATTTTTCTACGGCGCTCGCGCAGTTGGCGCACGTCATTCCGGAAATCTTCAGGTTAACTGTCTTCTCTTCCATGTATTCTCAAACAATACATTGGTCACGGGGGTAATAAAGTTTATACCGAATATCACGATTTTTAATTGATAAGATTAATTAAACTGTTGTTGTTCCTGCATTGGTAATTTGCAAGCCGAGGTAGCCAAGCCCGGTATGGCGCCGGTCTCGAAAACCGGTGGTGTTCCACCTCGGGAGTTCAAATCTCCTCCTCGGCGTTCTTATTTTTGTTCAAGAATTGATGCCGGCCTACCACTCAACCGTCCAAACAGAATCCGTCGGCACATGCACCCAGTACCCTTCCCCAGGCTTCATCACGTATGTTGACCCAACCTCCACGATGTATGGCGATTCCGCAACGAAAACATCCATCCGGTCGGCACCGGTGCCCCAGAGGGCGTAGGCTACCGATTCCTCTGCCAGGGATGGATACCCCACAAGATTCCAGCCCGCTAGGAGAGTGATTCCGGTGCTTTCCGCAGGTACACCAGACACCTTCAGAGTACATGGCTCGGTGGCATGTATCCAGTAACCGGTCTTGCTGTCAATGGTGGTGATGCTGTTCAGCTCTTCCGACCCCCCCGGCCTGTACAGGAGCCAGAGGCCGCCTTGGCCCAATCTTGAATATGTTTTTACCGCATCATATTTACCGGATATGGACCAGAGGACGTTCTCAATTGACTGGTCATACGTATCAAACGGAATTGACACCAGGTTCCAGCCGGCATGCAAATCTGTTGAGAAATAAACAGCCGCAGCATCTATAATGAACACCCATGAAAAATCGACAGCATTTCCATGAAAGTCCCTTCCGTACAGCCTGCAATTCACTGTGGAACCATCCGCAAAATCTACGGGATGCTGGTAGGAGATATTGTATCCTCCCGGAACGGGCGCGTATTCGTAAAATACCGCAAAGGACTGGACATAAAGCCTGACAGTGGAAATATTGACACCCAGATTATCCGTGATTTTGATTGATATTTCCGGTCTGAGAACATTGCATGTCCACCCCGGTGGCGGGAACGGGTCGGCGGTCCTGGGACCGTCCGAGTCGGTGGAGAATATCTCCCAGTGACCGGATGACATGTTCACGTTCCGCGGATTGTCAGGGAATATGTTGGTGTCCATTGAAACAGTTACTATGGTAATGTTGCCATATCGACCGGTGTAATTGTGGGTTCTGTCTGTCACAGGCATCCACATGACCTGTCCGTCCGTGCCTGTGGAAATATCATGAACTGTTTGGCCATTGTCCCTTACAAGAACGCGGGCATCCAGCGGATCGCCGGTTAGGTTTTCCACACGGACATGAAGATAGTTCTGGACAGTCAGATTGGAGAGATAATCCTGGAAATCGAGCTTGGCATCGGAGAACGTCGTGTTGAGTGTTCTCGGTCGTGATTCGGAGCCCATGGAGAAATCCATGGGGTTATCCAAAAAACTAGAATTGACGAAAACCGGGCTGGAATCAGTACATTGCGTGCCAGTTGTGCCAGAATTGCTTATGGTTGTGGCCACCAGGTATGTCGGTATGTCGCAGACCAATTCCAGTACCGAAAGAACAACGCGCCCCGTGCCATTAGCGGCGATGGAAAAGGGGATCGTGGTCGTTCCTCCCGAAATACGGTCCAGGCCCTGGTTGAACACATCGGCCAGCCATGAACCGGTGATGTATTCCACGCCGTTGAACGCGCCGGGGTGCTGAAATTCATCGATTCCATCCTTGTTGATGTCTATGCTGACGTCTTCCGGGTATCCGGAAAGGGCCAAGTCCAGAACGTAGATGTCGTTCTTGATGTCGGTCCTGTTCACCCATGCGATTTTCTGGCCATGTATGACAGGGTGCGAGTCACCGTCCAGGTCACGTTCCAGTATTGTCTGCACGCCTGTGGTGATGTTGAACATCCTGGCGCTCCAGAGATTGGTGAGCTGGTTGTGGAAATAATAGACAACTGTATCTTCGTAAATTCTGGGCATGAAGTTCTGCTGGCCATCCGGGTCATAGGTCAGGCGGCTGATGGCGGTTGAGGCAATGTTGTACTGATATATCTCCCAGTTGCCATTACGGTTATCGTGCCAGACGACCCTGTCATCGTACACGTCCGGGCAGTACTGTATCGCTGCATCGTTGTTGATGTTTAACGATTTCCGGGCTTTGATGTCGTACATGATGATGTCCGAATAATCTGAGCCTGGCGAACCGTAATAGGAATACCAGACGACGGTGTTACCCTGGATGTTCACGCCCATGTCATGGTCCGGGCTGTCCGATATCCGTTCTTCCTTGCCGTCAGTGATGTTCACCATGTAGATGTCATAATTTCCGCTCCGGAGGTCCTGCCAGACAATGATGTCGCCGTCTATTGCCGGTTTCAGTTGGGCGCTGGGGTTGGTGCAGACCGCCCATTCAGTGGAATTGGTGAAACAATAAGCATAGATATCGGGATTGCCATTCCTGTAATCCACCCAGATGATTGTGTCTTCATAAACGTCCGGGTCCACCTGCGAATATGGGCTGCTGGCCACCCTTACAAGGGCCGGATCATTCACTAAGGAAGGTGTTTCCAGATAATTGGGCACGCCATTTCCGTCCGAGTCCATTTTCAGGTCATAGGCATATATGTTCCATAGCCCGTTCCGGTAATCCTGCCATACGACCAAGTTCCCGTGTATCTCGGGAGAGAATTGGGTAAATTCATCCTCAATGACGGAATCACTTTCCAGTTCCGAACCGCGGGCACTGATGTTGACCTCCCGGACAATGGCCCTGGAAGGTAATGTGACTGATATGTGGTCACGAAGACCCCCGTCCAGGAAAACGGCGGACTCTTCGGTTTTTCCAGAAGAAAACGCCGCGGCGGTCATGCCGACTGCATCATCGACACTGTAGAATCCCACATTATTCTCATCCAGCACACAGGCTAGGAGAAATGGTGCCGATTGGTACGCGTAAATACCATAGTAGTTAGCGTTGAAACTGCTGTTCAGTATCACAGGCCAGGAGCTGTACATGAATGCACCGTAGATGTTACCGGCGGAGATTACCGAGTCCAGATTCGGGTGGGAATCTTGAAGGTAAAAACCGGAATTCGTGTTGTTGAGCGCACTGGTGGAGATGAATTCGGGAGATGCAGCATTCAGGTAGAAACCGTGCACGTTGTTCTCTGCAAGGCAACCGGAAATGCTCCCCCCAATACAGTTTGCCAGATAGAAACCGAAGTTATTTAGGATGGATACCGAATCGTTCACCAGAATCTGGCCGCCGTTTGCATAGAAACCGTTGTCCTTGCACTCAATGAATCTGGAATGGGAAACTACCGGAGCACCTGCATTCGACCATATGCCGTTGATGCACCTGTAGAACAAAGTGTTGTTCACGGTTGGAGCGCAGTTCTGAAGATAAAGACCGTCGCCGGACATCTCCGCCAGGACACAACCATCGATGACCAGGTTACCAGTATAAGTTGTTATCTGGGTGATGCCTGATATCAGCGAGCGGACAAGTTCGCCGTAGGCCGTTGAACGGTATGTTACCCACAACACGTTGGGCTGCAACGGGGCACGTGTTCCCAGCATCATCAGTTTGCTGTCCAGCATGTTGAAAGCGCCGTTCTTCACTTCCATGAAGGTGTTGGCACCCGGGGTTCCCAGAAACCATAGAGTAGTATTTTCCAGATCCAGATTGCCGTAATCGATTGTCAAACCGCCGTGGACGATTATGGATGTGTCCTGATAATCAGCATAGTAATCTATGAGGGTCGGGGCGGTCCATTCGACCCACCCCATACCCAGGGGCGATACCTGAACATCTATCGTTTCGTTGGGCGATACGGATGTTATTGACGAATCTTGAAGATCGCCATCGAATGCCAGTATCCTGTGGGAATTGTACTCCTCGGTTCCGTTCCAGAAGAGACGTTGCTGTCTGAAGGCCGCATTGTGTAGGACGCCCTCATCATCCGTTATTCCGGAGCCGGACACACGTTCCGACGAATCCAGAACCGAGACATGGCATCCCGGGACCGGCTGTAACAAATCATCCAGAACACGCACGTGGAACCAACCCCCTATGTCTATGAAACCGGAGGGCTGGATTGCGGTCCTGAGCAAATCTATGGTGCAGTTTACCAGCGAGGCGGATGAACCACGTCCAACTTTGACATTGAGTGGGTTGTTGAAACTGGAATTCAGCAGAACGGGAGAACAGTCCAGGACGTCCATGCCCACACTGTTGTTGTTCAATGTGACGGATTCGCCCAGGAACTCGGATGCCTGCAATTGCAGCCCTGTTACTGAATTCGCAACTTCGATTGCGGATACAATAAATGATGAGTCAATTGCAATGATTGCCGCATTTGTGGAATTCTTAACCGTAAGGTTGGAACCGTCCAGAAAGGTGTTGATACCATATATTCCGTTGTCACAACCATCGATGCGGGCATCGGTCACGTCCAGCATGCAATTGTAGGAATAGAGACCGGTGGCCGAGTTATTAATATACATGCCTCTGAAAGTTGCTGCAGATTGGCTAGCGGAAATACCGGTTGTTCTCGCACGCCCTAAGACTATGTTGGATAGAATGGCAGTATCCCCGCTCAGTTGGAGGCCTATGGGTGCCCAGTCTATTGTAACGTTATCCACGGATGGAGAACAGGACAATATCTTCAGTCCGTATGCGGATGCATGGGCAATGTCCAGCCCGTTTATGTCAGATAATGAATTTCTTATGATGAACTCGGTTATCCATCTCATGGAACTGTCGATGAAATGAACTGGACTGCCAGTATCGGCGGTAACCAGCACCCTGGCTGGTTCCAATAATCTGGTTGTTCCAATGGAGGATATCCCGGAATCGTTGAGCCACAGATTACCCGCAGCCATTGAAAATGTCCTTGTTGACTGGGAAGAGAAGAACAGCGTGCTGTTCATCAGTTCCAGGGTTCCCGCACTGACAGTCAGGTCCCCCAACGAGATTATTTTGGTATCTGTGTAATTTCGAACATCCGTCAGAATTGTACCGGCAGGCCATATCTCCACGCCGATTGGATTCGAACTAACTTCCACATTGCATCTGGAATCTGCCGCCAGCAGGGTGATGTTCTCGCCGTAGGTGACGTTCTCCCCGACCAGGGAAAAGGCCATGACCCGGTGGGTGTCCATTTCTATCGGACCATCGTCTGTCAGGAATTTCTGCCTGAATACCAGATTGGGAGCGATACCTGTGGAATTCGTCACACCGCTTGATGCGGGATTGCCCTCCGAATCCAGAACGGATACTTTCATGTTCGGCATCGGGGAACCAGTCTCATTGACCACGCTCACGCCCATACGCTGCCCGACTGATGCGTACAAACCCCTGGAAGCCCTCACCTTGGATTCATCGAGGGTGGTATTCAGAAGTCGGGGAAAAGAATTCTGGACAATGTCCATGTCCAATAAGTTCGAAAGTGCACAATCCACCAGAAGAGGCGAGGAATACCATGTCTGGATGCCAGCAACCTGCGAACCGTTAATCATGCATGAATAAACTGTCGGCTCGGAGTTCTGGAAATAGATGCCTATCTTGTTGTTCTGAAGGAAGCAATCCTCGATTATGGGTGTCGAGTAATACAGGAATATCCCGCGGGCGGTGCTGCCGGTTATGGTGAGATTTCTCAGTGTGGGGTTGCAGAAATATGAGTAAATAGCATAGTAGTGGCCTGTGAATGTGCAGTTCCTCACAGATACAGCGTTTGATTTGATGGTGAGCCCATAATGGTTGTTCTCGAAGAGCATCCCGTCAAAGGTTGCCATGGACGTGGAAACCACCACACCTTGGTTCAGGCCGCTGTAACCGCAATTTCTGATGATGCTGTTGCTGAATGAGATTTGAGAACCGGCCTGGGCAATGAGTGTGTACCTGTTGAAGCTGTTGTTGGACATGATACAGCTTGCATCTCCCTGCGTTCCCGGGTCGAAGTCATAATCCACCAAGGTGAGTTTGCCAAGTATAACAATTTTGAACTGGCCGTTTCCGGTGAGGTTCATTGCCAGTGTGGTATTGGTAAATTCCAGATGACCGATGAGTTCCACCGTGAGATTGCCGGTTAGGTAAATGGTGGCATTCAAGAACCTGGCATAAGTTGTGATGTTCCAGTCATCCCCGATAACTATGGTACCGGTGACCGGTTCCGGCGGGGCCATGGTTCCGGGGGTGTCAGAAGGAATCGGCGAAGCCATTGGCTGCAGAAACGTCGAGAGGATGAGAAACAATGATATCAGAAATGCCAATGTGCCCTTCATCGGAATAAATAAAGCATCAGGACTTCTTAATACTTTTTGCATCTTTCAGAATATAGGATAGAATAACATAATAGAATGCTTTGCAGAGAATTTGCATTCAACGAATGATTATTTCAAAGTATCGCGCCCGATTATAGCATCGGCGACCCTGATGGCCCTGACAGTCTCCGCAACATCGTGCACCCTTACCATGTCCGTGCCCTTCTCCGATGCGAGAACGGCGCCGGCGATGCTGCCCTCAAGACGATTGCGTTCATCGGCATCCAGTATCTTGCCGATGAAGGATTTCCTTGATAGACCGACCATTATAGGGAAACCGAGTATGCGCATCTCCCCCAACCGGTTGAGGATTTCGAGGTTGTGCACCGGGGTCTTGCCGAACCCGATACCCGGGTCCAGTATGATTTTTTCCGGATTTATTCCGGCGGCAACAGCATCAGAAATCTGGCGCCTGAAATCGGAGATTATCTCATCCACGACATCGCCGTACCGCGGATTCTGCTGCATGGTGTCCGGCTCGCCCTGCATGTGCATTAGTATGACTGGAACATCGAATTTGGCAATCAAATCCGCCATTTCCGGTGTCCTGATGCCGCCCACAAGATTGACAATGCTGGCTCCTGATTCCAGCGCCTTCTCCACAACGGCCGGGTTGCGGCTGTCCACCGAAATGAGTATATCGCACTTTTCCGCCAGGGCCTTGATTACCGGAATTACCCTGGCCAGTTCCTCCTCTGTGGTGGGCCCCTCCGCGCCGGGCCTGGTGGATTCGCCGCCCACGTCAATGATGTCCGCACCCTGGGAGGCCATCTCAAGGCCCCTGGCCAGTGCAGATTGGGAATCGGTAATGCCGTCACCGGAAAAGGAATCCGGGGTAACGTTCAGTATGCCCATCACCAAGGTACGTTTTCCGAGTTCCAGGGGGCCGACCTTTCTGGAACCGCATTGGCCAAGGTTGCGGATGGCGCACTCAAGTTCAGCAGATAATGATTTGAGGCCGAAGGGCTGGGCAGCCATTTTGGCCGCGGCCAATTCGAACTGCCTCTCAGTTCCCGAGAGCAGGCAATCCGTGGGTATCGTCAGGTCGCATATTGTGTGGTAAGATATTGCGGCTTCCCCGCCGGCGGCCAGCATCTCCTGTTTCAGGATGTTCGCCGCCCTGGGGTCCAGGCCCCTCACCATGAATACGTAATATCGCATTTTCGGGAGCATGATGTCCATGCCTTCCTTGCAAACACCGATGTCTTCCATCTGGCCCCTGACAATGCATGGCGCGGAAACAGACCGTAGGTACAGGCCGGAATTCATGAATTGGAGAATACGCCGTTGGATTTAATGATTTCAATGACGGGCCTCATTCCGAAAAACCGCTCTGAGTTATGGAGAGCGGGATAGCCAGTACGTCTGTTCTTTGATATATTGAGAAAGACATAAGTATATCGAAAACGATTTCGCCCCTCATGATGGTTCATGCCATAGTCGGACGCGGATTCAGCGGGAACATTTTCCTTGTGGATGCCGAGAAACCTTGCCTCATAGACACCGGGTGGAGCCCCAGCATTGCTTACAGTGCCAGAACTATGAATGAATGTCTGAACGGCCGGACGCTCTCAAGCATAATTCTCACCCACAGACATATCGACCATGTGGGCGGGGCACTTGCGTTCATGGAGAGATTCGGCGGAGAGATACTGGCACACGAGATTGATGCACCGCCGCTGATTGACGGGGACCAGGAATCCACCGGTGCCGTGATGTTCGGCGGGGAACTTTTTCCGATGCCGGTTCGCAAACTTGTCGGCGGGGAAGATATTGACCTTGGAGGCGGAGAAGCCCTGAGGGTAATCCATACACCGGGCCACACCTCGGGAAGCATGTGCCTCCTGGGCCAGGGATGCCTGTTCTCCGGCGACACAGTGTTCGCCGACGGAGGCGTTGGCAGATGGGACCTGGAAACGGGAAATTATGAGGAACTGGTTGCTTCCGCCGAAAAACTTGCCGACATGGAATTCGAGAATCTGTACCCGGGCCACGGGCCTTCGGTGATTGGGCCTGCGAAGGAGCATGTGGAGATGAGCCTCAGACACCTGAAGATGATAGGGAGATTCGGCTAGCCATGAGCAGAATATTCGAGTGGCCGGCGGAAAAAGCTCTTCCGCGGGAATTCCTGGCCGAACTGAAACAACTTCTGGATGATGGGAAAATCATGGTGTACCCGACCAGCACACTGTACGGCCTGGGTGCCAGCATTTATTCTTCAGACGGCATCGCCCTTCTGAACAATATCAAGAAACGGCCGGCCGGAATGCCCATTTCCGTAATGGCAAATGCAGACCAGATAGAGAAACTCTGCCTGGTGCAGGAGATTGCAAGAGATTTCATGAATTCCGCCGATACGCGTATAACCGCGATTTTGCCTGCCCGCAAGGATGCACCGGCAATCAACGAGAATAATGATACACTGGCTGTAAGATTTCCATGTGATTATCTAACCGTTTCGATCATCGAATCCGTCGGTCCGATAACTGCCACTTCCGCGAACATCCACGGCGTTCCAACGCCCGTGGAAATAGCCGGCACCGTGGAGCAGTTCGGAAACAGGGTATCGGCCTACATTGATTCCGGGAAACTGGCAGGAAAGCCCACCACCCTTGTGGATTACACCGGCGAAAGCCCAAAAATAATTAGGGAGGGTGTTCTATCGGCACAGGAGGCAGGGGACATATGAATGACGATGTCAAATCCAAATACCTGAAAGCCGGGTCGATTGCAGCCAAAGTGAGGGATCAGGCAGTCGAGATGCTGAAGCCGGGTACGCTGCTTCTTGAAGTTGCCGAGTTCGTGGAGACCGAGATTGTGAAACTGGGCGGTAAACCTGCTTTTCCTGTGAACCTGGCCATAGACAGCATCGCGGCCCATTATACGCCCCACTCCGAGGACACATTGCGATTCAATCCGGGAGAACTGGTCAAATTGGACCTGGGTGTTCATGTGGACGGCTACATTGCCGATACCGCCGTCACGGTGGAGATAGCGACCAACAAATGGGCAGACCTCATCAGGGCAGCGAGTGATTCACTTGATATGGTGCTGGACAGCATAACGCCCGGCATCCAGGTGAGAACCTTGGGTTCCATAATAGAGAGAACCATCCATTCCAGGGGATTCGAACCGGTGAGCAATCTCACTGGACACAGCCTGGAACGGTTCAATTTGCATGCCGGCGTGAGCATTCCGAATATCGACGATGAGTCCATTGCGGATCTAAAACCAGGCATGGCCGTCGCCATAGAACCATTCGCCACCAACGGCGCGGGCAGGGTGGCAGGGCGCAAGAGCGGCAACATTTACAAACAGCTCAGGGTCAAGGAAACGAACGACAGTGAACTGGATGCTTTGGTCAAGGAAATCCATGATGAATTTCATTTCATGCCGTTCCCCGAACGCTGGGTGGCGAAAAGGGTGGAGAAGTCCGAGAAGATGCTGAAGAGATTGCTGCGGCACGGAATACTGGCCACTTATCCCATATTGAGCGAGATAAAGGGCGGTATGGTATCGCAGTCCGAGCATACAATAATAATCACCAGCGAGGGCAGCATAGTAACAACCAGATGAGCTTGTCTATGCCTTCAGTTCGCCTTCCTTCATTATGAGAACATTGTCCACGGTTACGGTCGGCTTGTTGAGAATGCCCAGCAGGTGAACCGAGCTCTTGACGCTGCCGCCGAACATGGAGTTGTCACCGAAACCTATGTTCACTGTGCCCAGGACCTTGGAATCCTCGAGAACTATGCCAGCTAGTTTCGCATTGGGATTCAGGCCCATACCGAACTTTGCGATATTGCGGGCGTCCCTTCCTCCCTTGTTCAGTTCCTTGACCACGTCATGGGCGCCTGTAATGCGGTCGGCTATTCCGCCCTTTACTGAGACCTTGACCGGCTCCTGAAGCCTTTCCATGAAACTCCCGTCCACCATCAGGGTGCCGGAGGCGCTTCCCTCCAACGGGCATATGAAAAGTTCACCGGCGGGAAGATTGGTGAAATCGCCTTTCCTCTGGCAGATGCCGCTGTCATCGGTTATCCATGCCCGGCCGGTGATGTCCATCCTCAGGTCTGTGCCTATCTCGCTGACTATCCGGAGAATGCGGCTCTTCCGCAATTTCCTGGCAACGCGGAATATGCTGCGCCTTATCTCCTTGAAATCCGCGGTCATGCCGCCCTCGTCCATCATCTGGACGGTTATTCCCGGCATGGTGGCTATGCGGGCACCTGCCCTTGTGGCGCGGCGCCTTGCGGCAGTGTGGGACATGGTTTTCTCGGTGGTGATGACGACAACGTCCATTTCCTTCATCAGCCTGGCTATGGAAACCGGCGGCTCCTGCCCGTCCCTGAGCAGATCCGGAACCTTGGCCAGTATGGTCTCCGCTCCAATGTTGAGCGAGGCCAGGTACAGATGCTGCGCTATGGCCTCCTTGGAATCGTCCGTCAGAACCAGAACGCGTTCGCCCTTCCTGACGTTCAGGCATGTTTCGATTGTAACCTTCGCCCCGTCCGATATTGCCATGTGTCCCTCGACACCAAATTATATTCCACATATTTAAAGAAAAGGATGGGAACAGAATGGCGGTTAGGCGGGGCGTTGGGGACGCTTTGGGCGGTTGGCCGGAAGCATGACGCTTCACCGTCTTGTCCTTCGCCCAATTCATCTTCCAGCCCACTCGATACAGGACAGGCCCCCCCATACAAATAATCTTGTACATACAAATTCTTTAATATACCGCCCCCTTGTTTCGGGCGATAACATGGAACGTTTACAGAAAGCACTGGAAGACCTGAAAAATCGCAAGCCCGTATTCATCTATGACGCCGAGGGAAGGGAGGAGGAAACAGACATAGTGTTCGCTTCCGGCTCGGTGGCCCATGAGGATGTGAGATTCCTGCGCCAGAACGGCGGTGGGCTCATATGCACCACGGTTTCCGACGACGTTGCGGAAAAAATAGACTTGCCCTTCCTGGTGGATGTGTTCAAAACCGCCCAGGCCGTTCATCCCGTACTCAGGAACTCGCTGCCCGACACATTGCCATACGACACGAAATCAGCCTTTTCCCTCACCATCAATCACAGGAAATGCTACACCGGAATAACAGATAATGACAGAGCCCTGACCATCGCCGAGTTCGGAAAGCTGGTGGGTGAGGTGGAGTGCGGTACATCAGAAAATCCGCTGAAGTCCTTCACCAAAGGATTCAGGGTGCCTGGCCACGTGTTCCTGCTCAGAACCTCGAAAGAGCTGCTGAAAGACAGAATCGGCCATACCGAACTTTCAACGGCAATGTGCCTGATGGCCGGCCTCCCCGCGACTGCCACGATATGCGAGATGATGGGCAATGACGGCAATGCGTTATCGAGGGCTGATGCGAGAAAATTTGCGGAATCACGCGGTTTTATATTCCTGGAAGGACATGAAGTCCAGGAGGTTTGGAAATCATGGTCAAAGTGATGGCATCCGGTGTTTTCGACATATTGCATCCAGGACATCTGCATTTTCTCGAGGAAGCGAAGAAACTCGGTGATGAGCTGGTAGTGGTCGTCGCCACCGATAACACTGCCCGCGGCAGGAAGCATGAGCCGATAACACCGCAGGACATGAGGGTGAAGATGATTGCTGCCCTCAGGGTGGTGAACCGGGCTGTGCTTGGGCACGACGGCGACATGTATAAGATTGTCGAGGAAATGAAGCCGGATATTATTGCGCTGGGTTTTGACCAGGAACATGGAGAGGATGAGATTACATCGGAACTGGACAAACGGGGGCTGAAGGTACGGGTGGTGAGGCTGCCCCAGCTTGACCATGACCTCAGCGGCACCAGGAAGATAATGCAGAAAGTCATCGACTGGTACCTGGTAGAGGAGCGCCTCAAGAAGGTGGAGGGAAGATGAAGCTCATCGGCACCGCTCCGTTTTTTTCTTTGGGCGTTTTTCTGCGCTGGCTCGGGTCGGCAAAGAAAAAAATGGTGGTAAAAAAAAAACCTCTCCTCACCTGCTCGAAAAACGCAATCTGTCAGAATGGAGGACTTTGACATGAAAATCATTGGAATCGTCGATACTACGTTCTCCAGGGTGGACATGGGCGCAGAAGCCATTAACGAGCTAAAAACCACTGGCACCGGGTTCCGCATTGAAAGATACACCGTGCCAGGCGTTAAAGATTTACCAGTTGCATGCAAGAAATTGTTCGAGGAGAAGAAATGCGACATAGTTATCGCGCTGGGCATGCCCGGTGCAGAGGCAATTGACAAGGTTTGCGCGCATGAAGCTTCGACCGGTTTAATCCAAGTCCAGCTCATGACAAATAAGCACATAATCGAGGTCTTCGTTCACATGGACGAGGCAAAGAATGATAAAGAATTAAAATTGCTGGCATCCAGAAGGGCACGGGAGCACGCGCTGAATGCGTACAACCTGCTTTTCAAACCAGAGAAATTAACGAAAATGGCAGGTACTGGTCAACGCCAGGGATTTGCCGATACCGGTAAAATTGATTGATGAAAAAGGAAAAGGAGGTAAAAACATGAAAATAGGAATAGTGGTGAGCGAATTCAACTACGACATAACGCAGATGATGCTGGAACGGGCCAAGAGCCATGCCGAATTCCTCGGCGCCAAGGTGGAGCAGGTGATTCATGTCCCGGGCGTGTACGACATGCCCCTGGCCGTGAAGAAGCTCATGGCGAAGAAGAACATCGATGCTGTTGTGGCATTGGGCGCGGTCATTGAGGGCGAGACAGGACATGACGACATAATCATCGGCCAGGCCAGTCGAAAACTCACTGACCTCAGCGTGGAGTATGAAAAACCCGTGGGACTGGGAATAACCGGCCCGGGCATGACCAGGCTCCAGGCGGAGGCCAGGATTGAGAATGCGAAATCGGCTGTCGAGTCCGTCGTCAAGATGTATCAAAGGCTGAAATAATTGCATTCCAAACGTGATGCAATCTGCATGCCCTGGCAGTACGAGCTTTGTAGCTCCTTAGCAATCTGTTAACATCAAAGCGAGCCGGACGATGCGGAGCCTCATCCTTTCTCGGTCTGATGACTTCGAGTGAGACGAATAGCACTTAAGCATATTCACTGGCTATTCGTTGTAAGCCCGGGGTTTAATTTTATCCTATTCTGAGTGCACTTGACATGGTACCTGGTTCACTTTCGCCGACCCCCGTCCCGGGTATTTATACCATCGCAACCTTTAGATTATTCATGGAAAAAAGTGGAGTTATGCCAGTCGATGCATCTCACCTCTCTCAAAAGGTACAGAAAGTATTATATGTAAGGGATTTCCTACCTTTATCCGGTGATTGCATGACATTCGGAACTTCGAAAGTGACATCGAAAGGCCAGGTGACCATACCGGCGGAGATACGGAAGAATCTGGGGCTGGAGGACGGCACCAACGTGGTTTTCCTGGAACTGGAGGACGGGGTGCTGATAAAGTCCGAAAAGAACATACGGGAGGCCCTGGGGCCATTCGACGAACGCAGTAAAACGCTGAAGCTGACGAAGAAGGACCTCGAAAGGGAAGTCCGGGAAGAGAGGAAGAAGCGCGGGTCCAAAAATGCTTAGAGTCGCACTGGACACTAACATAGTCATTTCAGGATTGTTTTTCAGAGGAAATGAGAGAGAGTTACTCATTGCAGGTTTGACAGGAAAATACATTCTGGTCATGTCAAGGGACATAATCGAGGAAACAAAAGCGATCGTGAAAAGAAAATTTGCCGGTTCTGAGCATCTGGAGCATGCCATGATTTTCCTGGCAGACATGGTTTCTGCCAGCGAGTTCCATGACGAAAAATACTCCGGAAACCTTATGGAAAGTGCCAAACACTACATTCGAGACTCGAAGGATGCTGTTCACGTGGCCTTCATGCTGGCGGTAGAGCCGGACATCTTCGTCAGTGGGGACGGGGATTTTCTGGAGCATGCCACCATCGGATGCACAAAGATAATGACCACGAAAAAGGCGATGAAATCTCTGGAAATCGGAAGATGAAGATTCGTCTATATGCCCCGCAAACCCTTATAATTCCCCGCGCCATTCCACACAGCATGAGCGCCACTCACATATTGCTGAAGAACGCCAACCAGGTACTTACACTCACAGGGGATAATTCCGTACCCAGAACGGGAGAGGGAATGAGGGATTTGGGTATTATCCAGAACGGGGACGTGTGGATTTCACACGGCCGGATAAGCGCCGTGGGCGCGGACGATGGCGCCACCCATGATGCAGAATTGATTATCGACTGCACCGGCAAGGTCGTGATGCCAGGGTTCATAGACCCACACACCCATCCGGTATTTGCAGGTTCCAGGGAGAACGAGCTGGGCATGAAGTTGAAGGGGCATTCTTACATGGAGATTCAGCAGGCCGGCGGCGGCATTTTCAGCAGCGTTCGGAAAACCCGAGAGGCCACCAATGATGTTCTCATTGCCCAGGCCATGAAAAGGCTGGACACAATGCTGCTTCACGGCACGACCACAGTCGAAGCGAAGAGCGGTTACGGTCTCAACACAGAAACCGAACTAAGGATGCTGGAAGTCATGAAAACGCTCGGAGAACAGCATCCTATGGGCATAGTTTCCACGTTCATGGGCGCCCACGCTATTCCGACGGAATTCCACGGAAAGAGGGAAGAATTTCTAAACTCCATGATCGGGTTGTTGCCCACAATTGCCGAGAGGAAATTGGCCGAATTCTGCGATGTTTTCTGCGAGACAGGCGCATTCACACTGGCGGAGGCAGAAACAATGCTGGCCGCGGCCAAAGCGAACGGACTTGGACTGAAAATCCATGCCGATGAGATTGAAAATATCGGCGGTTCAAGCCTTGCCGCAAAGATGATGGCCGTGTCCGCGGAACACCTGGTCAAAACGTCGGAGATGGACATGCGCCACATGGCCGAGTCAGGCGTCATCGGCGTGCTGCTGCCCGGAACACCGTACTCGCTCATGATGAAGGAATATGCCAATGCCAGAAAAATGATAGAATTGGACATGCCTTTGGCCCTGGCAACGGACCTGAACCCGAATTGCTGGACGGAATCCATGCAGCTGATTATTTCAATGGCCTGCTATCAGATGAAGATGATGCCATCCGAAGCGATAGTCGCCTCAACTATCAATGCGGCCCATGCCGTAAACAGGCATCGGAAGGTCGGCAGCATCGAGGTCGGAAAGCAAGCGGACGTAATAATACTGGACGTGCCGAATTACGAGCATATCCCCTATCATTTCGGTGTGAACCTTGTCGATACTGTCATCAAGGCCGGCGAAATCGCGGTGGGTGGCCCTTGAAAGCTGTTGTTCTCCTATCCGGCGGAATCGATTCGCCGGTGGCGGCATACGTCATGGCCAAGGCTGGCGCGGAGATTGTGGCGTTGCACATGGACGGTTCCCCGTATTTCGAATCCAACGTCCGCGTGGAGAAACTGGTTCTTCGGCTGAGAGAGTTAACTGGCCAGGATGTTCCGGCGTTCATAGCGCCCCACGGTTCTGCCAACCTCTCGGAAATTGCAAAATCCAGAATTCCGAACATCAGATGCGTGCTGTGCAAGCGGTTCATGATGAGAACCGCGGAAGCACTGGCCAAGAGGGAAAATTGCAACGCAATAATCATGGGCGACTCCATGGGCCAGGTTGCCAGCCAAACGCTTCGCAACATGGGCGTCGAACAGCAAGCTATCGGCATTCAGATAATAAGGCCGCTGATAGGCATGGACAAGGACCAGATAATCCACATAGCCAGGGATATCGGAACCTACGAACTCTCAATAGAGGGCGCAGGGCCGTGCGGAATAGTCCCTTCCAAGCCCAGCACCGCGGCGAATATGGAAAAGATTCTGGATGCGGAGAGAGATATGGACGTCCTGGCCATGGTGGAAAAATCCGTTGATGGAATTGTTACAATGCACCCATGATTTTCCGGATGATTTCTGTATCGTTCAATGTGAACATATGAACTCCCGGCGCGCCCATGGCCTTCAAATCATGTATCAGTTCCAGGGTGAAACCCAGGCAAATGGCGTCGGCCTCCCCACCAGAACACTTCAACCGGGTTTTCAGGGATTCGGGGACTGTAACGCCAAAGTTCTTCTCCGCAGTCTCCACGTGTTCCATACATGAGACCGGCCTGATGCCCGGTATTATAGGAATTTTGATGCCCCTCGAACGCAGGGCATCAAGGTATTCGGCATAATCGTCAGCATCGAACACCATCTGGGTTATGGCGAAGTCCGCGCCTGCGGCGACCTTCTCCCCCATGACGAAAAGCTCCTTTTCCATGTCCTCCGCCTCGGGATAGCATGCCACTCCGATGCAGAAATCGGTCTTCATCCCCCCTCTCGGCCCGCCACCCTGTTTCATTGGGAGATAAAGTCCGGAATTCATGTCTGATATCTGTTTCACAAGTTCGCTGGCATACCGGTGGTGAGTCTCGGGATTGATAGCATTGGCAGGCTCCCCTGGCAGTGGATCGCCCAGTATCGCCAGGATATTTCTTGTACCGAAATACATGTGGTCCACCAGGAGATTTTCAACTTCACGCCGGTTCATGTCCCGACACCTGAAATGAACCAGGGCGTTCATGCCGTATCTGTCGGGTATCATGTAACCTATGGGAACAGTTCCGCCGCGCATGCTGCCCATGGCGCCCTTGGTGACGCTGATGAAGTCCATGCCCAGGCCGCCCAGGGCGTCCAGCTTTTCCATGATTATGGTCGGCGACTTGCCGTTCCTGGGGGGGAACACTTCGGCGCTAAATGTGAAGTTTTTTGATGCCATTATCTCGAGTATCGAAGACTGCTGAACCATTGAAACCGATAAGACGGGATTGCATAAAATATTGATGCAATGTCTCGTTGAATGCAACTCTCAAAGATTTCCGATGCATCCTTTGACCATGAAACAGAAAATTCATGGCGAGTATTTTAACCCCCAAATTCATATTGCTTTCTGAGGGGATCTGTTGATGATGAAAGCAGCAGGGGACACAGGCACCGGGCAGCCTTCCGCCTTTTCCAGGGCCAGAGAGATATCAATCAGCAGGGCCGTTCTCTGGATGGAGGTATCGGTGGGGGCAATGGTGGCTGTTTCCATCGGCACTGGCGGGTGGAACAGGAACCTTACGGACATCTTCAATATGCTTTTCATTGTCTGTCTGGTTGGAATGACTATTGCCGGCCTGTGGCTGTTCTTCCTCAACAATCTCAGAGTCAGGAAAGGACTGGCCCTGGCAATGGCCGTTATCATGGCCGGATGCCTGATGGTGGCCTATTCCACGCTGGCATACGAGACGGGAAATTCGAACAACGTGATTTTCTTGATTGTCACCATCGCCGGAACCATACTGACAGCCGTCGGAGTGGGGGCACTGGTTGTACGGGAAAGCCCAGCGGGTCGGTTGGCTGGCTACTACTCACTGTGGCTGTTCGGACTTATGCTGATGTTGTTCATGCCGCTTCACGAACTCGGGGCGGTGAATTACAGTTCCAGGGATTTCCTGGTGGGCATCCTCGGTTTCGGAATTTCACTGATGGGTTCTGCAAGTTTCATTTTGGAGAAACGCATGGCCCAGAGAATAGATGCCTGGGTCACGGCCGGCGACGCCAAGTACATAGTTGGAAAGTTTGACGAATCTGTTGAATACTATGAACAGGCGCTTTACGTCGAACCGAAGAATGCCAGGGTCCAGGCCAGCCTGGGTTCCGCTTTCCTGAAGATGGGTATGTGGTCAAAAGCCGTGAAGAGCTTTGACGGTGCCCTGGAAAACGATACGAACCTGGCGATAGCCCACAGCGGCAGGGGTCTGGCGCTTACCCAGCTGAAGCGGTATTCAGAAGCATTGGAGAGCCATGACAGGGCAATAGACGTTGACAACAGCCCGGTAAGCTGGAACAACAGGGGCAACACCCTGGTAAGGATGGGGGCGCCAATCCGGGAAGCAATTGATTGTTACAAAAAGGCCCTGGAGGCGGACGGGAGCTATGAGATTGCATGGTTCAACAGGGGCAAGGCCGAACTGATGAACGAGGATGTGGACGATGCCATAAAATCCCTCACAAGAGCGGTGGAGCTGAAACCGCAATTCGCGGATGCATGGTTCCAGAAAGGAAAAGCGCTCTCCATGCTGGGAACCAGGGACCAGGAGGCACTGTACTGCTTCGACACTTCCATCGAACTGAATCCAACAAATTCCGATGCCTGGATGGAAAGGAAGATATTGCTCACTTCCATGAAGGACAGGAGAGTGAGACCAATACCCTTGGTCAATCTCCCGTCCAGCGGTGTGGTCTTTGGTCCGGCTGCAAGGGGGCAACCACTTCTCGAAATTACTGGCAACTCCCCGAAACCCTCCGAAATGCGACTTGCCGCGGACAGCGCCACCCTGAGAAACAGCGCCCTCAAGATGGCCACAATGGGCGATTATGCCAGTGCATTGGCGGCACTGGACCAACGTTTGGCCATCGTTCCTGGTGACGTTGTCACACACATGACAAGAGGAATTCTTCTCTCCAGGATTGAAAAATTTGACGAGGCACTGAAATCATTCGATGCGGCAATCCGCCTGAAGCCGGAATGGGTGGGGCCCATGTTCAGTCGGGGAATGATACTGGCAGCCAAGGGAGAGTACGAGAAGGCATTCGGAATCATGGACGAGGTCACTGTCAAGCGGCCAAATTATACGGATGCATGGAGCGTGAAGGGCATCATCCTGGGAACCCAGAAAAAATATTCGGAAGCCATTGCCTGCTTCGACAGGGTGATAGAGATTAACCCTGCCAATGAGGACGCATGGCGCTCCAAGAGCACCGCCCTGAACAAGCTGGGGAGGTACGAAGAGGCCATAGAATGCTATGAAAAATTGGCTGCTCTCAATCCTGCCATCGAGGAAACGCGCAGGTTCATCCAGGAGGAAAGGGGAAAGCTGGAGGATGCAAAAACCCTGTTCAGGCAGGGGGTGGAACTGGCCAAATCCCGGCTTTACACCGAGGGACTGGCGCTTTTGAAGGAGGCCATGGAGCTCAGGCCGAACTATGTTGATGCCCTGTACATCTCGGGCGTAATCAACGGCGTCGGGGGCAATTACCAGGAGGCCATGGATCATTTTGAAAGGGTTTTGGAACTCAGGCCGAACCATGTTGAAGCGTTATACGGAAAGGCCAACATCCTTCTCAAGCTGGGGAACCATCAAAAGGCCCTGGACCTTCTTGAAAAAGTACTGGAACTCAATGACCAGCATGTGGATGCATGGTGCGACCGGGGCATCGCCCTGGTGAAACTGGGAAAGCAGGCAGACGCCATGAAATGCTATGACCGGGCTCTGAAGATTGCCGGCGACCATCCACAGGCCATTGCCCAGAGGGAGAGATGTGTCAAGATGATGAAAGAGGCGACAGGGGGACCTGACGACGGTTCGTTATCATAATGCAACGCAAAGGATGAGGAGACGCTTCCGTGCAAGATCCGCGTAAACTACCAGCCCCTAAAGTGGCTGGCGTTACCGCCCATAATCGCGATTAAATGATTCGGGGCTGGAAGTTTACCATAATAAGTTACATGCCTGAACAATCGAAGCCGAATGACTTCGATTTACTTTGGTTGAATAAGTACGGCATGCAACGGCCTTTCCCGTTTACTGCTTATGCCGATTCATCTCAGCGCTAAAGGACTGAGCATTCTCGGCATTTATGCAGCAATGTGTTTCACCCGGCACAAACTGGCCGGGCGAGTACCTGGCACCCCGGGCTTACACCCGGGGCTTTACAACATACAGAAGCTGTGTATCACCCAGAATGTTTGCCTAATGGAACCCCGTCCTCACAGGCGGGGCATGCTGTTCAGAAAATGCCCAGCTCATTTCTTTTTTGAGGCTGTCTTTTTCTTCTCGATGTCCTTGCGGATGGATTTCTCCATGTGAGAGAGCAAAGCGCTGAGGGCCAGTGCCAGGTCCCACTCGTTGGTGGTTGAATAGTACAATTCATGCTCGGTGGTCAGCCTTCCTCGAACGGTGATGTTGCCGGTGTTGTGGGCATTCCCCGCGTCATACCTTGTCACATGAATCGAGAAAACCTTTGGAGTTACCATCTTGGCCATTCTCTTGATGGACTTCTGTATGAGGTCGTACATCATATCATAGGCTTCCGGTTCAGCCTCGTGAAGTCCGGATATCTGGACAAAGACCTGTTCCTCACTCTTGAAACTGGCTATGAGTTCTATGAGGTCGTACTGTGTTACTATTCCGATTGGGGTGTTTCCCTCTATCACAATTATTGTGGATATTGTATTTTTCTGCATGAGTTTTACAGCTTCGGAGATTTTCGCCTCCTTGCCGATGGTGATTGCTGGCGTTTTCATCACGCTCTTCACCTGGACGCCCATTTCCACGTTGCCCTTACCGGCAGTGAAATCATTGGTCTTGCGCTTCCTGCCCTTGCCGCCGGTTCCCTTCGCCAGGTCCTTCAAACCCAGAACACCGGTGAGTTCGCCCTTGCTGTCGATGACCGGCATGGCCCTCACATCCAGGCGGTACATAATGCTTCTCGCCTGCTCCAGCGTGTCTTTCTCGTTTATGAAATGGGGGGATTCTGTCATTATCTCACTGACTTCGATCTCCTTAAGAATATTCAGTTCGGGAATGATGCCCACAAGGTCCGTTCTTGAAACTATGCCGACAATGTATTCTTTCTCGGTGACCGGGACAGCCCTGTAACCGGATGATAGCATTGTTTCTGCAATTTCGATGACTGGCATCTCTTCATTCACCCTTGGGGGGAAGGCCATAACATTCTCCACCTTGGTGCTCATGGGTATGCTCCGTCTCTTCAGGAGAGTCTCGTAATTGACCAATCCAAGTATCTTGCCGTCCTCGGTGATTACCGGGACTTCGTTTATGTCGTGCTGCTGCATCTTGCTGATGGCAGAAGATACATCCTCGTGCGGTTCCACGGTGATTAGGTTGCGAGCCATTATGTCCTTGGCCTTGATTTCCTGAACGCTCTGTCTAGTCATCTCACTCACTCCTTTATTATATCGCGGGGCAAGGGCAACCACGGAATTCATTATAATACTTTTCCTGTGCGGAATTCAATCAAAGAGAGGCGTGTTCTCCATAATGCTTCTCAGCACGGCCTCACAGTGCTGCCTGAATTCCTCAATACCGCCCGAGTTATCCAGGACCATGTCGGCACGCTCTATGGCGTCGCCCAGACCCCATGAAAGTTCTCTTCTGTCCCTTCTCTCGAAATCTTCCAGGCTTGAAGGATCGTCCTGCCGGCCTCTTTGGACCAGCCGCCGGAACCGAATTTCCAGCGGGGCGGTGATGGCCAGAACCTTGACCCCGCTACCCAGGGACTCCCTGAAACTGGCGATTTCATCCAGACTTCTGGAACCGTCTATTATGACGTCACCCTTGGGCATTGCATCAAGGGTTCTCTGGGCCCATATTGCCGCGCCGTGTTCCTTTCTCTGGGAGGTTGCAAAGCCGCCGATGGATGAATCGCTGGCACCCAGGCCCATATCTGCGGCATATTGCCTTACAACATCACCCATGCTTATCTTGCTGAACCCTATCTCAAGGGCGGACTGCACGAACACGTCCTTGCCCACACCTGGCATTCCCACAATAATTATTGTTACCATTTCCAGGCCTCATATCAGGGATTGGTTCTCGAAATATTCGGGGGCGTGCTTTCTCAAGAGGCTCATCATGAACTTTCGTTTTTTCTGGGCATCGGCCCTGCCCATGAACAGTTCCAGGGCATCGGTCATATTTTCTATGAACATCATGGCATCTGCCGGGTTCAGGTCGGACGGCGTGGTTCTTATATCGGCCAGTTGTTTTTTTATGGCATAGCTGATTATTGGTGAAATTGGTACCAGCTCCTTCTCGATGCTTTCTATAAAACCTTTGCCATCCAAGGGCTCACCCGAGCCCGGTCATGCCGGACGGATAATAATAGAGAAAGGGGTATTAAGATGTTGTCCCGGGAAACGGTAAATGTCAACAAACAAGACGTCAATGTGAATTTATAAGTATCCGTATACCATATGTCCTGGCAATGGGAGAGAGAGCACTCACAGTGGGGGACAGGATAATTGTACATCTATTCGGATTCGGCCGGTTTGCGGAGGAGTTCGAATGCCCGGAGGATATGTGTCAGTCCGGAATTTCGACAGCTACCGGAAAATCCAGGGCACACATTACACTTGAGCTCAACCGCATGAAGGAGGCCGGCCTGGTCATGGAGAGGAACGCCCATGTGAAGGGGGCCAAGTCCAGGCGAAAAACATACCTTCTCACGCCCACGGGACTGGCCAAGTTCTCGGAGATAAACAATTACCTAGAGTCACTGAATATCGAAATTGTGGAAAACGAAATTTCCAGGTTTGTCACCGGAAACGGGGCGGCCGAGTACCTCAGAGCGATTTTCAATCTGTCAAAAATCATGGCCGTTGACAGGGTACTGGCCTCCGGCGGAATACTGGTCGTGTCCCAACAAGAGGGCGCAGAACAACCGGAACCCCGGATGAAGTATCTTCCACCGAAACCGGATGATTTTCAGCCGAGAAGAGAAATGAAAACGCTTATTTCCATGCTTGCGGATGATAAAACCAACACCGTCATCCTGCTGGGGATTCCGGGGATGGGAAAAACTACCATGCTGGCCCAACTTGCCGGTTCCCTTGAACCCGGCAGTGCGGTGATGTACAGAAAGCTTTATTCCTACGACTCTGCCGTTTCGATACTGACAGACATGGGGGATTTCCTGGATGATAATGGGTATCCGCATTTGCGCAGATTCATGGCAAATCCGATACTGTTCGACCTTTCGGAAGCTGGATATATGGCAAAGTGCGCGTTTTCTGGGAAAAAATTAGTGGTGATTATTGATGATTACGAGCAGGCCCCTTGCACACTGATGCCTTTGTTATCCATGTTGACAGAAATGGTTAACGGCTCGGGTTCAGGTTTAATAATTGCATCGAGCAAGAGGGGGGATTTCTATTCCCTGAAGAACCTGGCACTGGACAGAACTGTCAGAGAAGTATCCCTGGGCCCAATGGAACCGGAGGCGGCGGGGAAGTTACTGGGTTCAGACAACGGAAATAACAAGGAATATCTGAAAATGGCGGGCGGACATCCGCTCACCCTGAAATTGCTGGCTTCCGGCGTGGGGGCGACCACCCTGGCCGGTTACGTGGAGGACGAGGTCCTGGGAAAGGACACGGAACTGTCGAAGATGTGCAGATTCGTTTCCGTCATCAGGAAACCTTTTCTGCCGGATGACCTGGAACTTGGGGGATTCAAGGCGGCGGACCAGATAAGGCACAACCTGGTTTTCGAGCCTCAGCCCGGAGGCGGTTATCTCCTTCACTCGGCCATATCGTCCATCATGCTGGCTGCAACTGGAAAACGCATGCTGAAGGAACTGCACTTGATGGCTGCAGAATTTTACGAAAAGACCGAAACCGGAACCCATGAAATTTTACATCACCTGATTCATGGGGACAGTATGGACAAGGCAAGGAACCTGATGCTCGAGAAAGGGGAGGAACTGCTCTCAACCGGCAACCCCGAGGAACTGGCAGATGCCATGGAGCTGGTTCTCTGGGAGAAAGAGGAAAAACCGCAGGTGAAATTACTGGCGACCCGCATCTTCGACCACGCCGGGAAATGGGACAGGGCGGAAAAGGTTGCCCGGGAGATTTTGAAAGAATCACCGGAAACCCAGGAAGCTATCATGGCAGGCATCATCCATGCCAACATATTGAGCAAGACCGGCGACCCGAAGGCAGCGCTCAAAGTTCTGGATTCCATTCCAAAAAATCGCATGAAACAGGAAGTCCGTGCCCGGGTGTATTATGCCAGGGCCAGCACACTCAGAAGATTGGGGCAGAACAGGGAAGCGCTTGAAGCCTGTGAGAAAGCCATAGCCACGGCGGAAAAGACAGGGAACGGGGTGATGAGAGGCCAGTGTCTGATGGAAAATGCAATGATAATGTCAGCCTCCGGCAAGCACCGGGAAGCGCTGGATAACCTAAAGAGTGCTATGGCCCTGTTCTCCGAAAAAGACAGTCTTCCAGATCTCATCAGATGCAGAATCAACATGGGCATGGTCATGCGGTCACTCGAAATGTATGATGAGGCGGCCGAAACCCTCGAAATGGCAGTGAAAATGGCAGAAGAGGCAGGGCTGAACAGGTTCCGGGCACACGGGCTTGTGAATCTCACAGACCTGCTCAATCGCAAAAAGGAGTTCAAACGTTCGGTGAAACTGTCCCATCTGGCTATCGATATCTTTTCGGGTCTGGGAGACCCGCTGATGCAGGCCGCGGCAATGTTCAATCTCTGCACGGCAAGTGCCGGAAACGGAAGGAAGAAGGAAGCGATCGCCACAATGGAGAAAGCTCTGTCCATACTTGAGAAAAAGGGCCTTGTCAAGAGCAAGGGATCATGGATTTCAGAGTGCGCGGACATTCTCAGGGGCATGGGTGAAGATGAGTTGGCGAAGAAGATTATCAAGAAATACGGCGGGTGAAAAAATCCGTACGTAAGAGGCCACTGATGTGAAGCCTCTTACAACGGTAAGTGGCCAGTATCACAAAGTTCTCCTCTTTTACGACAGATAGCACCCCCCAATAGATTATGGATTTTTGATTTAACTGATGCAGGAGTTGATTACAACAGTCAGTAAGATAATCACATCTGTTATTTGCTGAATAATAACGTTTGAAGGCTGACCACTTACATTCGTACTCAATTGTTAAATATTTCATGCCCATGCAAGACTGATGTCAGACCTCGAGACCTTGGCCAGAAAATTCGCGCTCCAGAACGCGCTGGAGTATCAGGGAAAGGCCAGCCCCGGACCGGTCATAGGCCGGATAATGAACGAGATGCCGGAGATGAAATCAAAGGCCAGGGAGGTCTCTGAAGTGGCCAGAACGGCCATATCCGAGGTTAACAAAATGGACCTGGCAGCCCAGAAGGCCGAACTGGAGAAGCTGGCACCGGAACTTCTTGTCAAGGAAAAAAAGGAAATTATCAGGGAACTGCCTGCCTTGGAGAACGCAGAGAACGGCGTTGTAATGCGTCTGGCCCCTAATCCCTCGGGACCGCTGCACATCGGCCACACCAGGATGGCAATTCTGAATGACGAGTATGTGAAGAGATACGGCGGAAAGCTCATTGTCAGAATGGAGGACACGAACCCCCCGACAGTTTATCCGGAAGCCTACGAAATGATATGCCAGGACCTGGACTGGCTGGAAGTGAAATATCACGAAGTTGTGAACCAGAGTTCCAGATTTGAGATTTATTACGAGTATGCAGAGAAGATACTGGCTGCCGGTCACGGTTACATGTGCTCCTGCGAATCCGAGGGATGGCGCAAGATGAAGGACGAATCCCGGGAATGCCCCCACCGCAACACCGACCCGGAAGTCAATGTCGGGATTTGGAAACGCATGCTGGCCCATGAATTCCAACCCCACGAGATTTCCATGGTGGTCAAGACCGATATCAATCACCCCAACCCGGCAGTTAGAGACTTCGTCGCAATGCGCCAGGTGGAGGAGCCGCACCCGCTCACCGGCACGAAATACAAGATATACCCGCTGTACAATTTTTCCGTCGCGATTGACGATCACCTCATGGGCATGACCCATGTTCTCAGGGGAAAGGACCATCTCAACAACACCATACGCCAGGAATATGTCTATGACCACATGGACTGGAAGAAGCCCGTGTTCCTGCATTATGGCTGGGTGTCGATTGAGGACACGGTTCTCAGCACCCGCCAGATAAAGGCCGCAATCGCCAACGGAGAATATTCCGGTTGGGATGACTGCCGTCTCGGCACTGTTGCTGCGCTGGCGAGACGTGGAATCGCACCCGGGGCAATACGCCAGTACTGGAAGGACGTTGGCACGAAAGCCGTCGACATCCGTTTCTCCTGGGAGAACCTCTACGCCATGAACAGGGACATCATCGACGCGGATGCAGTGAGACTGTTCTTCGTCAGGGACCCGGTGGAGAAACGAATAATCGGTATTGACAGGTTGCAATCCAGCGCACTGCTCCACCCCGGATTGCCGGATATGGGAACCCGGGAGGTGGTTCTGGAAGGCGACATGAGGGTGTTCCTCACTGCCGAGGACGCGGAAGGCCTGGAACCCGGCAAAATTCTGAGGCTCAAGGACCTGGGCAATGTAGAAATTGTGGATGAGCATGAACTGAGGTACGTCGGGAACGATTTGAATGTCCTTAAAAAAGGTGCCAAAATCGTGCATTGGGTCGGGCCGAACTCCGTTGAAACAACTGTTCACATGCCAGACGGCACAAGCATAGCCGGAATTGCGGAAAAGGCAGCACTGGATTACATTGGAAAGGTAGCTCAGTTCGAGAGGTTCGGATTTGTGAAGCTGGATTCCGCAGACGGGGGCGGGATTGTGGCGTTTTTCACGAACAAATAGGAGCATTAATACAACTGCTATCAACAGCATGCCCCGCCTGTGAGGGCGGGGTTACAATTTATTGGCTGTATGGGTGACAGCATATTATTGGCAAAAAAACAGTTTGTTAGCACCCTATTTTGGGAAACCTCGCCTGTAAGGGCGGGGTGACAACGGCACCCCATCTAACCGACATTTTGATGACAGCCGCGCGCCTTATGACCATATAACCTGAGGAAACGTGCTTTGGGAGCCGACCAGATGCCGTAGCTCCTTGGCCGATTTGGTCGCCGGTTTAAGCTAACCCCGCCCTTCGCTCCGCTCAGACGGGGCATGGTCGGGATGACCGGTGCCTGTTTGCAGTCTTTGGCAATCTGGGTGTTGCGGTGAAGTTTATGGTGGACAGTACCCTCTCAATGAACAAGCAGATGAAAAATTAAAATTTGGAACGGCCATTCAGCCGTTCCATTAAGCATAGATTCGTTTTATATGAGAATCTATTCGTGGTCAACCAGCTGGCATAAGCTCGTAACTTCACGCGCCCCTTCCAGTATCTGGCCGACCTTATCAGCGTTGGCTATGAGCCTCACGAATTGTCTTCCGTCCTTGCAAGCGAATTTCTCCGCCTTTGCGAATGCATCCGCATCGATGCTCATATTCAGGGCACCGCCGCTCTTGCTCTTCCGCACATAGCCTACCAGCTGCGATTTTGTGGTCATTGTTTTTCACCTCCTTTTGGTTATTTTTTGCTTTTTGAAAGCAGGTGATTCCTGAATGAAGCCACATCTGTGTGACGTCGGTTTCAAAACTTCACCTCCGTTTGTTTGTTCCGCCGCCGGCAACGGTAGCTCGGCGACACTCTCCATTATGCAGCGGCAGTATATATGCCCTGATTGAGGGTGAGCGAAAGTATTATTTTGAATGTGTCGGAGAAATCATGACCACATTCAATTTCCATAACACGGATTCAAGAATTTGTGCATATTTATTATCAATTTGAACGCATTTTTATTCGTAAACTGCCAGCCCTTAAAGTGGCTGGCATTTGTTGCCAGGGCTGGAAGTTTACCTAGGGGGCCATATGCCAGCATATGCATGGTGCATGGTGGCTTACCACGTTTTTACTGCTTATGCCGATTCATCTCAGCCCTGAAGGACTGAGCGTTCTCGGCATTTGTGCAGTAAAGCCATTGCCGAGCATGCCAACGATGTGATAATTTCCGAGGAGGTCGCAGGAAAGAGGATGGCGTGGCATGTGCTGCGGAATCTGGGTTTCGAAGAACACGCGATAAAGAGGGGCATAGATATTGTGGAACACAGTCACATGACCAAGGAAGATGAGGAAAATTCTTCATCCTGATTTAATGTGGGAATGATTAAAATCGTCTTTCTAATATTACAGAAATTGTGTCCCCGTCCTTGAGACACAATTCTTGACGAAGATGATTTGCAGATATGATTTCAAGAACCCCGGTGTGATGGGACCGTTTTGGCATGATAATTGCACATGAAATATCGTTAATTTTTACCGGGATGCACTCCGCCTCACCGTATGTTCTGCCGTCGGCCCGGAAGCTGTCGATTCTGATCCTGGACTCCGGCGGGACGATGGAAAGCTTGGCCATCTCGGACTCCGAGACCCTGATGTTGAGCGTTCCGTTGAAGGGTGTGAATCCCAATTTCTCCAGTATCTGGGTGTGATAACCCGGTTTGTTGAGGTAGTACTGGCCTTCCCCCAGCCCGCTGGCCACTGTTCCGCTGAGCTTGATTGCCCCCGGTTCCGTGAAGATACGTTGGTAATCGGCGAACTCCCGCCTCAAAAGTTCCATGCCGTCTTTCGATATCATCACATCCTGACCGTGGACTCCCCGCCTTCTGGAAATGAGACCGGAAGCTTCCATGGCGATTAGGCGGTTGGAGGCGGTTTGCTGGCTCACGCCCAACCCCCTGCCCAGCCCCCTAGTTGAAACAGGTACGTAACGGTTGGATGCACCCCGGAGCGCAAGAGCCTTGAGCGTGGCTGTTATGAAATTCATCCCGGGCTAATCCCCTTCTCGGTATAATTTACTTTCACTCACCCGGGGAATATTCAGTGAAATGAAGGAGTGACAATTGTAGATTTAGGGATTTTAGATTTTAGATATACGACGGGCGACATTCTGCTAGCAAATATCTAAAATCTAAAATACGGTTGGGCATTCTGCCAGCCACAATTAACAAATTTACAATTTCACGAGGAAACATCAGAAGACTGAACTCTTACAAAATTTCACAAAGATTATATACTGTACAATGTATAATAGTGTTTGTCTTATTTAGTATAATAAGGCACTAGTGGAGGATTAAAAATGTTTATTATATCTAATACACAGAAAAGTATATTGATAATGTTGCTATTGGTTTTTACAGCAACACAACCAGCTATGAGCCATTCTGATTTTGACAATCCCCTTACTGAAAACAGTCAAATCGATAATGCTAATCCTGTGGAGAATTACACAACCCCAGTTGGGCCAGTTATCTCAGGTCAATGTAATGATGAATCATTCCAAAAAAAGGATATGTCCAAAGTCATTGTTGCAACAAATGATATAAATGAATTAGCGTTCTTTTTAATTGATTATGATTACAATGGGCTGGTGGGCGACAGTTCCACAATATCGAGAGGCATTGCGTTCCCGATTCTTGAGGTTCCCACATATATTTTGGCAGATATTGAGAAATTACCCTCTGTTTTAGGAATTTATGATTATGAAGAACCAATTAATGAAAAATTTGATGACCAAGAGGTTGTTGTCAGCAAAATTCAATCTTTGATGCCGGATGCCTCAATTGAGAATGAGATTGATTACCAAGGGCCGACTTATTACCATGGTGCAGAGAAAGCCTGGGAAAATGGCTTCACTGGGAAGGGCATAAATGTGGCAACTATCTCACAGGGTACAGATCTAGGCCACTTTGAACTCGCAGGAAGGCACGCCATTGATGAGAATATTTCCTCACCATACTTCAATTATCCCATTGCTTTCGATGACTCATCCATGATATCATATTTGACAAACGGCCTTGAACGAGGAACAAATTCACCAACTAATTCCTGGTATGTGAATAGTAGTTCTACAGATTTGCATGTTTATCACACGCCAATCATCGATGGCGTGAATGATTTTTGGTCAGAGCGTAATTTGCACGGCTTATCTGAGTCCATATATCCAATCTCGCAAACAAATGAATTTAGGTCATTAGATGCTGGTAGCGACATTAGCTGGGGCGAACTCGATTTAACATCTCTTTATGTCACATCCGATGAAAATTACTGGTACTTTGGCTTTAATATTTGTTCATTGCCAAGGGCATATAATGTAAGTTATGGCATGTATATTGACACAAATGGTGTTCCAAACAGTGGGGGTCTAACTGACCCATTGGGCAATTATATCAACACTTCTACGCTATATAAACCCGAATATGCAGTATACATGAAGCACATTGGCATCGACTGGGGATTCATTGGCCCGGGAGTCGTGTGGAGCAATAACAACACACTCGATAATGCTACTTATGAGCCTGTCCCCGAATCTCATTCCATACTCTAAAACAAAGCAATTTCCATCGGCATGACCTCTTTTCATCCTGATTTCGCTTCCGACTTTCGCGATTTTTCCTATGATGCTGCTTTTTTCCAGCGCT
>Ga0180732_1000049_pt1 | contig 129141 bp, 113 predicted proteins | sample KR11_01MetaG_FD_148674 | JGI IMG/M metagenome (GOLD analysis project Ga0180732, IMG submission 148674) | Groundwater microbial communities from the Olkiluoto Island deep subsurface site, Finland - KR11_0.1 MetaG | ecosystem: Environmental > Aquatic > Deep subsurface > Groundwater | place... | reverse complement strand
CCAAATTTGGCTGCCAGTACGCTGGTGATGGCTGCGGTCAGCGTGGTCTTGCCGTGGTCGACGTGCCCAATGGTGCCAACGTTAACGTGTGGCTTGGTGCGCGAAAATTTTTCTTTTCCCATTTTCAGACTCCGAAAAATAAAGGACTGTCAAATCAAAAATCATGGTGCCCATTCCGGGAATCGGACCCGGGACCTCCCCCTTACCAAGGGGGTGCTCTGCCACTGAGCCAAATGGGCTTGAGTGACCTGCCAACTGCAGATCAACCTGAAACTAAATAACCATCTCAGCACGTCAAATTTGGAGCGGGGTAGGAGAATCGAACTCCTCGCTTTAGCTTGGAAGGCTAAGGTATTACCACTATACGAACCCCGCATAAGCCTGCAAACAAGCAGCCGCTGCAGCGTCCCCGCTAACACATGACCACGCACTGCGACGGCGAACCAATGTTCAATTATCACTGGTGGAGAGGGATGGATTCGAACCATCGTACTCGTAAGAGGGCAGATTTACAGTCTGCTGCCATTAACCACTCGGCCACCTCTCCTTGGTGAACCACGAATTATGCCACGAAGAAAAGACTTGAACGCAAACTTAAGCGAATAACTTTTTTTACCAGGCAATTGGGTCGCCACCCTGCTGCTGCAGATAGGCGTTTGTCAGACCAAAGTGGCCACAGCCGATAAAAGGCTGCGGCGGGCGGCGGGCGGACAGAGGCGACGGATGGTTGGCGGTCAGAACCAGATGCTCCGCCCTGGCGCCTGAGCCCGCCTTGGCTGTCGCAGCGATCAGAGGCTGTTTGGCCTGCGCATGCGCACCCCACAGCAGGAACACCACCGGCGTGTCTTTTGCGGCAACTGCCCTGACGACGTCGTCAGTCAGCGCCTCCCAGCCGCGCCGGGCATGGCTGGCGGGCTGACCGGCCTCGACGCTCAAGCAGGTGTTGAGCAGCAAAACGCCCTGCTGCGCCCAGGCAAGCAGGGATCCGTGACGGCGCGGAGCCACGGTGCCTGACCCCAGCAAGGGCTCTTGAGCGATCTCTAAAAAGATGTTGCGCAGTGAAGGCGGTGGTTTTACGCCAGGCGCCACCGAGAACGCCAGACCCTCGGCCTGACCTGGGCCGTGATAGGGGTCCTGCCCCAAAATAACGACCTTGACTTGCGCCAGCGCACTCAAAGCCAGCGCCCGCAAGGGCTGCGGCGGGTAAATGATGGCGCCAGCAGCGAGTCGGGCTTGCACGAATTGCGTCAAGTCCTGGCCCGCCTCGCTGGCCAGAAAACGCTCCACCAAGGGCTGCCAGTCGGGGGCGACCGGCCAGTGCCTCGGCGCCCACTCGGTCAAATGGGGCGCGTCGCTGGTGAACATGTCAGGCTGGCGCAAACAACTCCGCCAAAGCCGCACCGGGATCCGGCGCGCGCATGAAGGCCTCACCCACCAGAAACGCATTGACGCCGGCCGCCCCCATGCGCAGCACGTCGTCACGGGTCTGGATGCCACTCTCGCACACCAGCAATCGGTCCGCCGGCAGTTCGCGCATGAGTGCCAAGGTGGTGTCGAGCGAGACCTCAAAAGTTTTAAGGTTGCGGTTGTTGATGCCGATCAAAGGCGTCTTGAGCTTGAGCGCGCGCGCCAACTCAACCGCGTCATGCACCTCCACCAGCACCGCCATGTCCAGGCTGCGCGCAATGGCCTCAAAGTCCTTCATTTGCGCGTCATCCAGAATGGCGGCGATGAGCAGAACCGCATCAGCCCCACAGGCGCGGGATTCATAAATTTGATAGGCGTCCACCATGAAGTCTTTGCGCAGCACCGGCAAGGGGCAGGAGGCCCGGGCCTGCTTGAGGTCGTCGATGCTGCCCTGAAAGAACTGCGAGTCAGTAAGCACCGACAAACACGCAGCGCCGCACTCGGCATAGGCTTGCGCGATATCGGCAGGAATAAAATCCGCGCGCAGAACCCCTTTGGAAGGGCTGGCTTTTTTGATCTCGGCAATCACGGCAGGTTGGCCCGCGCTGATCTTGGCACGCAGCGCGGCCAAAAAATCGCGCGTCAACACGCGCGACTCGGCATCGGCGCGCATCACGGCCAGGGGCTTGCGACGTAGATTTGCAGCCACTTCCAGGCGCTTGACCGCCACGATTTTTTCCAGAATATCGCTCACTTTGCTGCACCTTTGAGTTGTTGGGAGATAGAAACAAGTTGCGCCAATTTTGATTTGGCGGCGCCCGATTCAATCGCAGCCCGGGCCTTGTCAATGCCCGCGCGCATGGTCGGCGCCACATTGGCCGCATACAGCGCCACACCGGCATTGAGAATCACGATGTCTTTGGCGGCGCCCGCCGCGTTGTCCAGCACCCCCAGCAGCATGGCTTTGGACTGCTCCGGCGTCTCGACCTTCAGGGCGCGGTTGCTGGCCATGACCATGCCGAAATCTTCCGGGTGAATCTGATATTCGGTGATTTCACCGTTTTTGAGTTCTCCCACCAGCGTGGTTGCGCCCAGCGACACCTCGTCCATGCCGTCTTGGCCATACACCACAAGCGCATGCTCGGCGCCCAAACGCTGCAGCGCACGCACCTGAATGCCCACCAAGTCCGGGTGAAACACGCCCATCAGGATATTGGGTGCACTGGCCGGGTTGGTCAACGGCCCGAGCAGATTGAAGATGGTCTTGATGCCCAACTCCTTGCGCACCGGTGCCACGTTTTTCATGGCCGGATGGTGGTTGGGCGCAAACATGAAGCCGACGCCCACCTCGTCAATGCACCGGGCAATCGCCTCGGGCGACAAGTTGATGTTGATGCCCAGCGACTCCATCACGTCGGCGCTGCCGCTCTTGCTGCTGACGCTGCGGCCCCCGTGCTTGCTGACGCGGGCCCCGGCAGCAGCAGCCACAAACATGGCGCAGGTTGAAATGTTGAAGGTGTGCGCGCCGTCACCACCGGTGCCCACAATGTCCACCAGATGGCGGATGTCGGCGACGTTGACCTTGGTGGAGAACTCGCGCATCACCTGCGCAGCGGCCGTGATTTCGCCAATGGTTTCCTTCTTGACGCGCAGGCCTGTGATCAAGGCGGCCATCATGACCGGCGACCACTCACCGTTCATGATGCCGCGCATGATGTGCAGCATCTCATCATGAAAAATCTCGCGGTGCTCGATGGTGCGTAAGAGAGCCTCTTGCGGGGTGATTTTGAGGGTGTTGGACATGATTTTGAGTTGGAATGAAAGTTGATTCACGCAGCCCCGTTGGGCTCGTTCGCGCCAGGTGTTACGGTAGTGGATTGTCGGTCAGGCCCAGTGCGGCGTAGCCCAGGTTGACCCACAGACTGTTGAATTTGAAGACCAGCCCGAGCAGCAAGAACGTGAGCAGATCCAGCGACTCAGGGCTCGCCCGCCAAGAAATCTCGCATCGCCGCCACGGTGCGCTCAATCCCCGGCGCATCGACATCCAGATGCGTCACAAAGCGCAGGCGGTACAAGCCGGTAACCCCAATGCCGCGTGCCGCCAGGTACGGGATCAACTCCGCTGCGCGCGCTTTGGCATCGCCTACCAGATCGACAAACAAGATGTTGGTCTGTGGCGGCTCCACGACCAGGCCGGCCAGCTTGCCCAGGCCCTCAGCCAGCCGTTGAATGAGCGCGTGGTCATCGGCCAGCCGGGCCACGTGATGCGCCAGCGCGTAGCTGCCCGCCGCCGCCAGCAGACCCGACTGGCGCATGCCGCCGCCCGCCATTTTGCGGATGCGGTGCGCGCGTGCGATGAAGTCCCGGCTGCCGCACAAGACCGAGCCGACCGGCGCGCCCAGACCCTTGCTCAGGCAAACCGACACACTGTCAAAACACTGGGCAATACGGCGCGCCTCCAGAAGTGCGTCCGTGCCTTGAGCGGCCGCTTGCGCCACCGCGGCATTGAACAGGCGCGCGCCATCCAGATGCCGGGCCAGACCGCGGCGGGCCGCCATGTCGGTGGCTTGCTGCACATAGTCAAAAGGCAACAACTTACCCCCCAGCGTGTTTTCCAGCGCCAGCAGCCGGGTACGGGCAAAGTGCTCGTCGTCGGGCTTGATGGCTTCTTCAATATCGGCCAGCAGCAAAGTGCCATCAGGCTGGTGGTTCAGAGGCTGCGGCTGCACGCTGCCAAACACCGCCGCGCCACCGCCCTCCCAGCGGTAGCAATGCGCGTATTGCCCCACGATATATTCGTCACCGCGCTGGCAATGCGCCAGGATCGCGCACAAATTGCTCTGCGTGCCGGTCGGCACAAACAGCGCCGCCTCAAAGCCCAGCAGCGCCGCCAGCTTGTCCTGCAAGGTGTTGACGCTGGGGTCGTCGCCAAACACGTCGTCACCCACGGGCGCTGCCAGCATGGCTGCGCGCATGGCGGGTGTTGGCTGCGTCACGGTGTCGCTGCGAAGGTCGACATTAATTTCATTGTGTTTTTGAGTCATTTTGGCCTCTAGCCCTTATGGAATAAGCGTGAGCAGCTATCTAATAGAGAGTAAATACTAGTCGCGAGGTGAACTTCCGACATCCGACAAGGTGTCGGGGACAGAGCTTGTGCGCTTCGCGTCACTGCGGTCTGTCCCGCGAGGTCTCAGGAAGTTCTTCAGCATCGCATGCCCATGCTCGGTCAGGATGCTCTCGGGATGAAACTGCACACCTTCAATGTCCAGGCTGCTGTGCTTGATGCCCATGATTTCGCCGTCATCGGTCCAGGCGGTGATTTTCAAGCAGGGCGGACAAGTGACGCGCTCGATTGAGAGCGAGTGGTAGCGGTTGACCGTGAATTGCTGGGGCAAGCCCGCAAAAACGCCCTCCTGCGTGGTGGTAATCACTGAAGTCTTGCCGTGCATCAGCTGCTGCGCCCGGATGATCTTGCCGCCAAAGGCCGCGCCAATCGCTTGATGCCCCAGGCAAACGCCCAAAATAGGCAGCTTGCCGGCAAAGTGCTGTATCGCCGCCACCGAAATACCCGCTTCAGCCGGCGAGCACGGGCCGGGTGAAATGACCAGCCGGTCCAGTTGCCCCGCCGTGAGGCGCGCGTCTATCTCAGCCAGCGTGATTTCATCGTTGCGCGCCACCGTCACCTCTGCCCCCAGCTCGCCCAGGTACTGCACGATGTTGTAGGTGAAGCTGTCGTAGTTGTCGATCATCAAGAGTTTCATGGGGCTGTCCGTTCAATAGTCATGGCGTTCCCGGCGTGTCAGCGGGGCCAGCATCGGCGCCTGATGGCGCATTGGCAGGCTCAAACTTTGGCGCGTACACCGCAAAGCGGTCGCGCCCGCCCGCCTTGGCCTCGTACATGGCAGCATCCGCGTGTTGCGTCAACTCAGCCTCATCACTGCCGTGTTCCGGGTAAATAGCGATGCCGGTACTGGCCGACATGTGCACGCTTTGCCCTTGTGACAAAGTGAAGGGCGCCATCAAAGCGTCGTGAATCTTGCGGGCAACCGCGCTGGCATCGATGGCGGCTTCAATAACCGGCAACAGCAGCACGAACTCGTCGCCGCCAACACGCGCCACCGTGTCTGACTCGCGCACGCAGGCCTGCAGGCGCTGCGCCACGGCCCGCAGCAGTTCGTCACCGACGCCGTGACCAAAGGTATCGTTGACCGGCTTGAACTTATCCAGATCCAGGAACAAAAGCCCCAGGCGGCTGCGCTCGCGCTTGGCCTGGCTCATCGCCTGATGCAACCGGTCTTGCAGCAAACGCCGATTCGGTAGGCCCGTCAAGGGGTCGTAAAAAGCCAGCTGCTTGATCTCTTCTTCAGCCGCCTTACGCAGCGTGATGTCGGTGTGGGTGGCCACGTAATGGCTGACAAGACCGTCATCGCCACTGACCGCTGTGATGCTGAGCCAAACTGGAAAGTGCCGCCCGTTCTTGTGTCGGTCCCAGATTTCCCCCTGCCAGGCCCCGCTGCGCTTGATGCCGCCCCACATAGCGGCGTAATAGGCCGGGTCCTGCCGGCCCGACTGCAAGATCCGTGGCGTGCGACCCACGGCTTCCTCGGCCGAGTAGCCAAACAGCGCCGTAAAAGCCTGGTTGACGCGCAAAGTTGTCTGGTTCGCGTCGGTGACCATGATGGATTCCTGGCATTCAAAGGCGGCCGCTGCAATGCGCAAATCAGCTTCGCGCAGCTTGCGCTCGGTCACGTCCTCGGCCGTGCCAATCAGCCGACTGGGCGCGCCCCGCTCATCGCGATGCAGCGTCGCGCGGTTGCGCATGAAGCGCAGCTCGCCGTCCTGGCGCCGGATCTGGAACGTCAAATTGAAGGCTTCGCGGCGCTTGAGCACCGCGCGAGTGGCCGCCTTGACCCGCGCGAGTTCACCCGGCAGCAGGAGCTGATGCCAGTCGTCGTTGCGCTCATTGGTCAGACGGGGTTTGAGCCCGAACAGCTCAAACATGGCGCTGTCCCAGTGGTAGCGCCGGGACTTCAGGTCGAACTCCCAGATGCCGACCCCGGCCGCTTCGGTTGCCAATTTGAGCCTTTGCTGACTCAGGCGCCGCTGCAGGCGTTGACGGCGATAAAACCACAGGCCCCAGCTGCTGAGCAGGGCCAGCAACCCAAACGCGAGCAGCTGGTTTCTGGCATCGCGCTGCCAATAGGTAAACAAGGCGCGCGACTCACGGCTGAGCGACACGACCAGCGGTTTATTCATAGCCAGGTCAGTGGGTTGAATGGTTCGCAGAACCACGAAGCGCTTGTCCCCGGTGGATTGGGTGATGCCCTCGAAATGGTTGACCGGGCGTTGGCTCTGCAGATGCTGCCTGACAAAGGAACCCGGCAAAGACACATTCTTGCCGATCACATTGTCCAACGCAGGTTGGCTGACAAATATCGTTCCATCCCCATGCACCAGCATCGAGCGCATGTCGTCGACGTAGCGCACCGAATTGAGCAATATTTCGATATCGGCCGGCTCCACGTTCGCCACCACCGCGCCGCCAAAACCGCCATTGGCATTGAGCACGGTGCGACTCAAGGCAACGCTGAAGACATTCATTACCGACTTGAACGGCGCACTGACATGAAGGGCTTGGGCATTCAATGAGCGCAAGGGTGCCTGGAAATAGTCACGTTGGGAAAAATTGAGCCCCATCAGCTGTGCACGGCTAGACTGGATGACTGTCCCGTTGGCATCCAGCACCAACAGAGTGCGCACCGACGGCATGGACGCCTCCATGCTCTTGATCTGGTGGATGGCGCGTGCCTTGCCGTCGGGCTGACCCGCCCAATAGGGCAGATCAGTGATGATCGATTCCAGCGCAAGGTTGATGGCGCGGAGCTGACGCGTCAAGTTGACTTCAATCACTCTCGACTGTGCGCTCAGCCGCTCCTGCTCCGCCACGGCAATCTGCGTGCGGTCGCGCGCCAGATTCACGGCCAGGTAGGTACCCAAGCCGCCCAAACACAAGGCCAACAGCAGCCACGGCCGCCATTGGGGTGCCAAGTGCCTCACTCCAGGCCCTCCTCCACCAACTCCGCCGCCCTTAGAAGCGCGCGCGCCTTGGCCTCGGTCTCTTTCCACTCCAGCTCGGGCACCGAATCGGCCACGATGCCGGCCGCAGCCTGCACATAAAGCACCTGGTCCTTGATGATGCCGGTGCGAATGGCAATCGCCACATCCATGTCGCCGGCATAACTCAGGTAACCGCAAGCACCACCATAGAGCCCGCGCTTGGTCGGCTCGAGTTGGTCGATCAGCTCCATGGCGTGCACCTTGGGTGCACCGGTCAAGGTGCCTGCCGGGAAGGTGGCTTTGAGCACGTCCATGCTGCTCATGCCCTCGAGCAGCGTGCCCTCCACATTGCTCACAATGTGCATGACATGGCTGTAGCGTTCCACGCTGAAGGCTTCCGTGACCTTCACGCTGCCGATTTTGGCAATGCGGCCAATGTCATTGCGCGCCAGATCGATCAGCATCACGTGCTCGGCGCGTTCTTTGGGGTCGCCCAGCAATTCAACCTCGGCCTCCTTGTCCTTTTCGGGCGTGGCGCCACGAGGCCGAGTACCCGCCAGCGGGCGGATGGTGATCTTTTGTTCGGTCTGCCCGTCGTTGCTGATCTGCTCCTGGCGCACCAAAATCTCGGGCGACGCCCCGACCACATGAAAGTCGCCAAAGTGGTAGTAATACATGTAGGGGCTGGGGTTGAGCGCGCGCAGCGCCCGGTACAGGCTTAAGGGCGACTCGGTATAGCGTTTCTTGATGCGCTGACCGACCTGCACCTGCATGAAGTCGCCCCCGGCAATCAGTGCCTTGGCGCGTTCCACCGCGGCCAGGTAATCGGCCTTGGCAAAGTCGCGCTCTATGGGGTAGCTTTGCGTCGGTTTGACCATGGGTGCGCTGACCGAGTATTTGAGCTGCTCCTTGAGCTCGCGCAATCGCTTCTTGGCATTGGCGTAGGCTTCAGGGTGGGCCGGGTCGGCATAGACGATCAAATACAGCTTGCCAGACAAGTTGTCGATGACGGCCAGCTCCTCGCACTGCAACAGCAAAATATCGGGGCAACCCAGGGTATCGGGCGGGCACGATGCCTCCAATTTTTTCTCAATATAGCGCACCGCGTCGTAGCCAAAGTAGCCCGCCAGACCACCGCAAAAGCGCGGCAAACCGGGGCGCAGCGCCACCTTGAGGCGTTTTTGGTACTCCGAGATGAAATCCAGCGGGTTGGCGTGTGAGGTCTCCACCACCACGCCATCGGTCACCACTTCGGTACGGGCGTCAATGCCAAAGCCCATGGAGCGTAGGAGCGTGCGCGCCGGCAGGCCGATGAAGCTGTAACGGCCAAAGCGTTCGCCACCGACCACCGACTCCAGCAAAAAACTGTACTTGCCGCTGTCTTTGGAATACGCCAGCTTGAGGTACAGCGACAAGGGGGTTTCCAGATCGGCAAAGGCTTCTGCCAGCAAGGGAATGCGGTTGTAGCCTTGGGCGCTCAGGCTTTTAAATTCGAGTTCAGAGATCACGGCGTGGGTTCTTTCAATACAGTAGCGAACCTTTTCAAGACCATTCCCCTCTGGCGGGGCTGCACGTCCCTGCGGGCAATCTGATCTGGTGCATCAGGCAGCACCGGTGCTGCGGTTCATTCAGGCAAAGCGTAAAAGTAGACTCAGTCGCAAGCGCGGCTTGCCCGCCAAGACCGCCAGAGCCAGGCTCCCCGGTCGCTGCAACCTGTAATATTGACGCGGTGAATGAACATGCGCGTCAGTGTAGCAAACCCCCGGCGACGGTCGGGTGCGACGTCTCCTGCGGGACAGGGGATAAAAAACCCTAAGCGAAAACCCTCTTGCGCACCGCTGGCGTTCACCCCAAAATGGCGCCGCCGACCGAAAAGTATGGTCGTTCTATTCAAAGGAAACCCATGAATCTCATTCAACGTCTGGCGCTGGCCGTCAGCGTCAGCCTGCTCACCTTGCCTGCGCTGGCGGCCAGCCTGGACATCCATGGCGTCAAGGTCGAAGACAGCGCCACCGTCAACGGCGTCAAGCTGCAACTCAACGGGGCCGGCACCCGATACAAAGGCCCGTTCAAAGTCTATGTGGCTGATATCTATGCCAGCAAGAAAATCAAATCACTCGACGAGCTCGTGGCTGCACCCGGCCCCAAGCGCCTGACCATGACGATGTTGCGTGACGTCGAGGCCGGCCCGCTGGGCAAGCTGCTGACTCGGGGAATTGAAGACAACACCCCCCGCGCTGAAATGTCCAAATTGATCCCCGGTCTGATTCGCATGGGCGATATTTTTTCATCCAACAAGATGATGGCCGCAGGCGACGTCATCCTGATCGACTGGATTCCCGGCACCGGCATGATCACCACCTTCAGGGGCAAGGTCCAAGGCGAGCCGTTCAAGGAGCCGGAGTTCTTCAAGGCCATGATGTCGATCTGGCTGGGCCCCTCACCAGCGGACTGGCGCCTCAAGGACGCGCTGCTGGGTGCCAAGGATTAGCCAAGCAACAACATGCACACCTTATTTTTGAACGAGCCCTTGGCTGCAGCGGGCACTTGTACCCTTCGTTTCTAACTGGAAGACCTATGAAACTCTTTAAATACCTGGTGCTGACGCTCGGCGCCACCCTGTTCGCACTCAACACCCTGGCCGCTCCCATGGAGATTCACGGCGTCAAGCTGGCTGACCCTGTAGATATGAATGGCACGCAATTGCAGCTCAATGGTGCGGGCACCCGCTACAAAGCCATTTTCAAGGTCTACGTGGCGGGCTTGTATCTGGCAAAAAAGGCCACCACAGCCGATGAGGTCGTCAACCAGAGTGGCCCCAAGCGCCTGAGCGTCACGATGCTGCGAAAAATTAACTCCGGAGAACTGGGCAAGCTGCTCACGCGCGGCGTGGAGGACAACATGGGCAAGGCGGCGATGTCCAAGCTGATTCCAGGCCTGATTCGCATGGGGGAGATCTTTGCTGCGCAAAAGGACTTGACGCCAGGTGACCAGTTCATGATCGAGTGGGTGCCCGGCTCTGGCACCCTCATCACCGTCAAGGGGGTGGTCCAAGGCGAGCCCTTCAAGGAGCCGGAATTTTTTAAGGCACTGATGATGATCTGGCTGGGCCCGGTACCGGCCGACGAAAAACTCAAAGAAGCGCTGCTGGGCGATAAGTAGGCGGAAAAACCCACCCGCAGGCCAGCGCGTCTGGCCTGCGGGCGGCCTTATGATGGCGGTTTTGCGGTGCGCAGGCCCCAGGAGCCAAGTGAATGAACAGACTGAAGATTTCCACCCGACTTGCCATCCTGATCGGCGTAATGTCGTTTTTACTGGTGCTGATTGGCGCCATTGGTCTGCTTGGCATGAGCAAGAGCGACCAGGCACTCGAGACCAGCTATAAAGACTCCACGCTGCAGATTTCCAACATCAGCAACATCACGTTCCTGATGCTGCGCAACCGCCTGATGATCGCCAACGCGATCATTGAGCCAACGCCAGAAGGCATCACGCGCACCGGTGAGGAGGTCGAAGCCGGAATCGCCAAAATCGCCCAGATGTGGGAAGGCTACATGGCCGGACCCCAATCGCCTGCCGAGGCGCAGCTGGCCAAAGCCTATGCCGAAAAGCGCGCCCAATACGTGCAAGACGGGTTGAAGCCGGCCATTGCGGCCTTGCGCGCCAACGACATTGAAGCGACAAAACGGCTGGCCGTGGAAAAAATTGGCCCGGCCTTTGACGCCGCACGCGACGCCGCTGACGCCTTGAACCAATACCAGCTGGACGAAGCCAAACACAGCTTCGAGACTGCCAGCTCCCGCTACATCACCATCCGCACTGTCAGCGTTGCCTCCATCGCCATGGGTCTCCTGTTTGCCGCCTGGTTTGGCTGGGTGTTGGCGCGGGGCATAGCCAACCCCTTGCAGCGGGCGGTCGAAATCTCTGAAGCGGTGGCGCAAGGAGATTTAAGCCAAAGCATTCCCGTGGGCAGCGGCACCGACGAGATCTCTGCCCTGATGCGCGGCTTTGCCCATATGCAGACCAGCCTGGCCAAGGTGGTGAGTAACGTGCGCCAGGGCTCCGAAGGCGTGGCCTCCGCCAGCGCCGAGATCGCCCAAGGCAACAACGATCTCTCAAGCCGCACCGAGAGTCAGGCCAGCGCGTTAGAGCAAACGGCTGCTTCCATGGAGCAGCTCAGTTCCACCGTCAAAGCCAACGCCGACAACGCGCGCCAAGCCAACCAACTGGCGATGAGCGCCAGCACGGTCGCGGTGCAAGGCGGCGAGGTGGTGGCGCAGGTGGTGGACACCATGAAAGGCATCAACGACGCCTCGCGCAAGATCTCCGACATCATCAGTGTGATTGACGGCATTGCCTTCCAGACCAACATCCTCGCGCTCAACGCCGCCGTGGAGGCGGCGCGGGCCGGGGAGCAAGGCCGCGGCTTTGCCGTGGTGGCCTCTGAAGTGCGCTCGCTGGCAGGCCGTTCGGCCGAGGCGGCCAAGGAAATAAAGAGCCTCATCAATGCCAGCGTGGAGCGGGTCGAGCAAGGCACGGCGCTGGTGGACCGGGCTGGCAGTACCATGACCGAAGTGGTCAGCTCAATCAAGCGCGTGACGGACATCATGGGCGAAATCAGTGCTGCCAGCACCGAGCAGAGCCTGGGCGTGGCCCAAGTCGGAGAAGCGGTCACCCAAATGGACCAGGCGACGCAGCAGAATGCGGCCCTGGTTGAAGAAATGGCCGCTGCCGCCAGCAGTCTTAAATCCCAAGCGCAGGAACTGGTGCAAGTGGTGGCCTTGTTCAAGCTTGGCGCCCATGACAGCCAACTCGGTGTGGCCACGCTGGCAGCTGTGCGTTCGCACAAGCCGGGTGCAGTACCCTTCAAGGGCACTGAGCGGCGCGGCGCCGGCGTTCCCAAGGGGGCAGCGGCGCGCTCGCGTGCCAGCAGCCCAGCCGGCAAGCCCGCTGCCACCGCGTCATCCGTGGTGGCGCGCGCCAGCCCGCCCAAAGCGCCGCCTGCAGCCGGGGGCAGCGAGGGCGACTGGGAGACGTTTTAAGGAGTCGAGAAAAAATAAATTGGACAATGACCCGCTTTCAGGCGAGATGCCAGGCAAGGCGCAAAGCGCGCAGTTTGGCAAGCCAAACAAGCGATTTGCAACGCAGCATGGCGCTCGCATGGAGGATGGGGAATGTTCAAGTTATTTTTTCTCGGCGACTAAGCAGCACATGATGACCGGACGACGACCGGGCCGACCACCCCGGCGATTGCCGGCCTTGCACCGGCCAAGTTCATTTTTTTAAGGACGCGCTTCGTGAACCTCAATAACCTAAAAATCTCCAGCCGCCTGAGCTTCGGCTTTGGCGTACTGGGCCTCCTGATTGCCCTCATGGGGGGCGTGTCGCTGCTCAAGGTGGGCGTCATGAACACGCTGTTCAACCAGGTGATTGATGAGCGCGTGCCGAGCATCGCCACCACCAACGAAGTCAAGGGCGACCTGAACCTGATCTCGATAGCGCTGCGCAACACCATGATGATGCGCGACGCCGACGGCATCAAGACAGAGGTTGAACGCATTGAGTCAGCGCGCGTGCGCGTTGACTCCAACCTGAGCAAGCTTGACACGCAGACGACCTCCGACACCGGCAAGGCCGTGCTGGCCAGGGTGGCCCAGGTGCGCCGCCAGTACGATCCCATGCAGGCAGAAGTCATGGCCCTGGTCAATGCAGGATCATTTTTTGAGGCCAGGACGCTGCTGATGGACAAGGTGGCGCCCGCGCAAGAAGCTTACTTTGAGACCCTGAACGGCCTGCTCACGCATCTGGACAGCCAACTGAATCAATCCACCAACGCCACCCAGCAGGCCGCCACCAGCATGAAGCTCGTCATCTGGGCCACGCTCGCCATTGCCCTGCTGCTGGCCGTGCTGATGGCGGCCTGGATCATTCGTTCTATCACCGGCCCGCTCAACCAGGCGGTGGCGGTGGCGCGCGCCGTTGCCGCTGGCGACTTGAGCCAGCAGTTCGAGGCCAACGGCAAGAGCGAGACCGCGCTTTTGCTGCTGGCGCTCAAGGACATGCAGGCGCACCTGAGCACGGTGGTGGCCGAGGTGCGCGATGACGCCGACAGCGTGGCCACGGCCAGCGCCGAAATCGCCCAGGGCGACCTCGATCTGTCAGCCCGTACCGAGAGTCAGGCCAGTTCGCTGCAAGAAACCTCAGCGTCGATGGAACTGCTCAGCGCCAACGTCAGGCAAAACGCCGACAACGCCCACAAGGCCAACGAACTGGCGCTGAACGCCAGCAGCGTGGCCGCGCGCGGCGGCGACGTGGTGAGCCAGGTGGTGGACACCATGAAAGGCATCAACGACGCCTCGCGCAAGATATCCGACATCATCAGTGTGATTGACGGCATTGCCTTCCAGACCAACATCCTCGCGCTCAACGCCGCCGTGGAAGCGGCGCGGGCCGGTGAGCAGGGCCGAGGTTTTGCCGTGGTTGCCAGCGAGGTGCGCTCACTCGCCGGGCGCTCGGCCGAGGCGGCCCGCGAGATCAAGTCCCTGATCAACGCAAGTGTTGAGCGCGTGGCCAAAGGCACTGCGCTGGTCGACCAGGCCGGCGCCACCATGAGTGAGGTGGTGAGCAGCATTCGCCAGGTGACCGACATCATGGCTGAAATCAGCATCGCCAGTACCGACCAGAGCGATGGCGTCTCGCAGGTCGGCGAGGCCATCGCCCAGATGGATCAGGTCACGCAGCAAAACGCGGCGCTGGTGGAAGAAATGGCCGCCTCGGCCGGCAGCCTCAAAGCCCGCGCGCAGGCGCTGGTCCACACCGTGGCGATGTTCAAGCTGGGCAACGCCGAGCCCGAATCAACGGGCGGGCCCACTGGCCTGCTCCGGCTTACCTAAGAATCAGGCGCCATCAGTTGCTGAAGGGAGTCGAGGTAAGCATCGGCTTTGACTTCGCGAATCGGCTCGCCGTGGTTGTAGCCGTAGGTGACCAGCAGCACCGGGCAGCCCGCCGCATGCGCCGCTTGCGCGTCATTGCTGGAGTCGCCAATCATCAAGGTGCGCTGCGGCGCCGTGCCCAGAGCGGCGCAGGTGGCGAGAAGCGGCAAGGGGTCGGGTTTTTTGCGCTCAAAAGCATCGCCGCCAAACGTAAGGTCAAAGAAGCCGTCCAGCCCTTTGGCCTGCAACAGCGCCTGGGCAAAGGCCGTCGGCTTGTTGGTCAGGCAAGCCAGCTTCAGGCCGCGCGCTTGCAGATACTGCAAGCCGGCCTGAACGCCGGGGAAAACGCGGGCGTATTGACCATTAACCTGGTGGTAATGGCGCTGGTAACTCTCCCAAGCCGGGGGATAGAGCCGCTCCAGCAGATCGGCCTCACCGCTTGCCGCCGGCCCGTCGTTTACTTCTGAATTAGTAGCTTCTGACGCCCTGTAAACGAGGGCTAGCACGCTTTTGAGTAAATGTTCGGAGCCTTTTCCAACCAGTTTCTCGATTGCACCCCGGTCGACCCGGCTGGCTGCAAAAGGTGCCGGCAGATCGCCCAGCATCCGGTTCAGCGCGACACAAAAATCGTCCAGCGTGTCGACCATGGTGCCGTCAAGGTCAACAATGGCGGCGTCAAAGCGGTTCAAGTCAATCAGGTTCAAGTTCAAAGCCGGCCAATCAAGTGCACAAACAGGGATCAAATTCTATCGATCGCGCTGACGCCGCCGCTGCTTTCGCCGCCATGGCGAATGACAATCGGCCAAAGTTACAAGGTTTTTCGGGCTCCAGCCCACGTGTTTATTGACTAATAAGCTACATAAAAAAGAGCACCGACTCGAAAATTGATTGGGGACAGAGCTTGTTCACTGCGTGTAACGGCGGTCTGCAAAGCCGCCGTTACGCCGCTTCTTGCACATGTTTGTAGGCCAGGGCGGACTTGTTGTCCCAATGCCGGTCCAACTGTCGCACTGTAAGGATCATCAAAATTTGCAGCCTGCAGTCCGCGACCGACTGGCTGCGAGTTGCTGCTGCCAGGCCTGGTCGTCTACACGCGGCGTCACCGGGTGCGACGAGCGCGCCGCCTGAATACCGGTTCTGTCCTCATTGCACCCGACGGATTTCAGATCCCTTGAGTGCATCGTCGCAAGACAGAACAAAGTCACCATGGATCCCGCCAGAAGTCACAAATTTTGTGAGCAACGAAGCCGGGAACTGAATCGTCACGCCCGTGGTGCTACTGACAATGACTTGCCTGACCGCGCCTCGGTAGTAGTTCAGGTACTGCTGTTCCGTAATATCGAGTCGAAATTTAAATTGCTTCATGGCCGGATAATCTTTGTCTTGATGGGAATTTTCAAACCGACGTGATCACAAAATGTCCCTGCTAATTATTGACGCGCTGAACATCATCAGGCGTATTCACGAGGCTATTGCCGTTCCAGACGGAGAGGCGACGGTGGCGGACACCCTCAAATCCGGCCTGAGCTCGTTCAAACGCGCCCTCAAGACCCACAGGCCGACGCACGCGGTGGCAGTTTTTGACCATGGGGGTCGCACCTGGAAACATGAGCTCTATGAAGGCTATCAAGCCAACCGCAAAGCCATGGCGCAACCCTTGCGCGATGGCCTGCCGACCCTCCAGCATGAATTGAATGAAATGGGCTTGCACTGGATTTCCATTGAGGGCATTGAAGCGGACGATGCCATTGCCACGCTGGTCGAAAAATGGTGCAAGGCCACATCGGAACAAACCATCATTTTGTCGACCGACAAGGACTTTTTGCAGCTGCTGAGTGCCCAAGTCTGTATCTACGACCACTTCAAAGACCTTTGGCGTGACGCCGCTTATGTACAGGCAAAATTTGCTGTCATGCCATCGCAAATGGGCGATCTGCTGGCCCTCATGGGGGACGCGGTGGATGGCGTCCCCGGGGTGGACAAGGTCGGCCGCAAAACCGCAGCCAGGCTGCTTCGAATCAATGGCAATCTTGACCGACTGATCGCCAATGCCGACAAGGTCGGTGGCCAGGTGGGCGTGAATCTGCGCAAGGGAATGGAGATAGCCAGGCTGTCCAGACAACTGGTCTCATTCAAGACCGATAGGCCGCTTGGGCTGACCTGGAAGATGCTGGCGCAGGTTCACGCGGGCTAGCGCTGTTTTGCTTAACTAATGTCCGCATGGCCAGCTACATATTGCGCCGGTACTGCCCACCCACTTCAAACAAGGCGTTGGTGATCTGGCCCAGGGAACAGCAGCGCACGGCGTCCATCAGCACCTCAAACACGTTCTTGTTGTCGATCACGGCTTTTTGCAGGCGTTTGAGCATCGCGGGCGCTTGACCGGATCGCCATGCGGGTTGCTGAAGGTGTTGACACCGATGATGGGCTGAATCACCATGACACGGCGCACCGAATCTTCGTTCGGCGTGGTGATGGCTTCGTCAAGCGCGTTGGTGTGCAGGCTGTACAAATGGCGTATTCAGGCACAGCCTGCTTGGCAGCTTGGCAGCTCGGGGCTTTTTGCTTCAAGGCGCCAGCAACCGCACCTTGCGTTTTTGCGCCTTGAGCAACTTGATGGCTTGCTGGTCAAATGACACGAATTCGGTGCCGCCCAGCAAATCCCCTTCATAGGCAATCACCCCATCCGCAAAGTCGCCGCCGCTTTCCAGCAGCGCTAATCCGGCCAGCACGGTGGGCGTGTGGCAAACAACTTGCCGAACCTGCAATAGCGTGCGCAGCGCATGGGATACCTGCGCCGGGGTGTAGCGGTAGCCGCGCAGCAACACCCACACCAGCTCGCACAGCGCCGAGGTTGGCACGGCAATCAGGCTGGCTTTTTGTAAGACACGCAACGCCAGTGCCGCTTGCACCGGGTCGTCTTGCGTGGCCAGTCGCACCAGTACGTTGGTGTCGAGCGTGACCTTCATGCCTGCCCGGTCCAGCCGTTGGTGATGATGGCGTTCATTTCTTCCACACTCAATGCTTTTTGAGGGGGTGGCAAACAACCTGCAAACGCTTCCAGCCCTTGAGGGGCCTTGGCTTGCAAGGCCAGCACCCCGTTGGCCTGCTTATAAACCTCGACTTGCTGGCCTGGAGCGATGCCCAGGTACAGCAACAGCTCGCGGCGCAGGGTGATCTGGCCTTTGGTGGTGATGGTCAATGCGGTCACGACAATGTCCTCGAAGAAGCTAAAAGTAATGTTATTTTACATTACTTTTTTGCTGCATCAAGTGCAGTGCATCTGCGGATTTCTGGCGGACATCCGCCATCCGACAATCAGTTGGAGACAGAGAAAACTCATTCGCCGCGCTCTTGTAGTTTGGTCTTTCCCCAATGTCTCACATATTGCGCCGGTACTGCCCACCCACTTCAAACAAGGCGTTGGTGATCTGGCCCAGGGAACAGCAGCGCACTGCGTCCATCAGCACCTCAAACACGTTCTTGTTGTCAATCACAGCCTTTTGCAGGCGTTTGAGCATCGCCGGAGACTCCTTGGCGTGCAGCGCGTGGAAGTCGGCCAGGCGCTGTAACTGGCTCTGCTTTTCCTCGTCGGTCGAGCGCGCCAGTTCCAGCGTGTCATGCACCGCGTCACCATGCGGGTTGCGGAAGGTGTTGACGCCGATGATGGGCAGCTCGCCGGTGTGCTTGAGCATTTCGTAGTGCATCGATTCGTCCTGAATCTTGCCGCGCTGGTAGCCGGTTTCCATGGCACCGAGCACGCCACCGCGCTCGGAAATGCGCTCGAATTCGAGCAGCACCGCTTCTTCCACCAGCTCGGTCAAGTCCTCGATGATGAAGGCGCCTTGCGACGGGTTTTCGTTCTTGGCCAAACCCCATTCGCGGTTGATGATGAGCTGGATCGCCATGGCTCGGCGCACCGAGTCTTCGGTCGGCGTGGTGATGGCTTCGTCAAAAGCGTTGGTGTGCAGACTGTTGCAGTTGTCGTAAATCGCAATCAGCGCCTGCAAGGTGGTGCGGATGTCGTTGAACTGGATCTCCTGCGCGTGCAGGCTGCGGCCACTCGTCTGGATGTGGTATTTGAGCTTCTGGCTGCGTTCGTTGGCGCCGTATCGCTCTTTCATGGCGACCGCCCAGATGCGGCGCGCGACGCGACCCATCACGGTGTATTCGGGGTCCATGCCATTGCTGAAGAAGAAGCTCAGGTTCGGCGCAAAGTCGTCAATGTGCATGCCGCGCGCCAGGTAGGCCTCGACAAAGGTAAAGCCGTTGGACAAGGTGAATGCCAGTTGGGAGATCGGATTCGCGCCGGCTTCGGCAATGTGGTAGCCGCTGATCGACACGCTGTAGAAATTGCGCACGCGGTTGTGCACAAAATACTCGGCAATATCGCCCATGACCTTCAGGCTGAATTCGGTGCTGAAAATGCAGGTGTTCTGGCCCTGGTCTTCTTTCAGGATGTCGGCCTGCACCGTGCCGCGCACGTTTTCCTGCACCCATTCCTTGATCTTCTCCGTCTCGGTATCGGTCGGCTCGCGGCCGTTGTCAAGCTTGAATTTGTCGATGTTCTGGTCGATCGCGGTGTTCATGAACATCGCCAGAATGCTCGGCGCCGGGCCGTTGATGGTCATGCTGACACTGGTCGAGGGGCTGCACAGGTCAAAGCCGCTGTAGAGCACTTTCAGGTCGTCGAGCGTGGCGATGCTCACGCCCGAGTTGCCAACCTTGCCGTAAATATCGGGACGCGGATCGGGGTCGTTGCCATACAGCGTGACCGAGTCAAACGCGGTGGAGAGGCGCTTGGCCGCCATGCCGGAGCTGAGCAATTTGAAGCGCGTGTTGGTGCGAAAGGCGTCGCCCTCGCCGGCGAACATGCGGGTCGGGTCTTCGCCTTCGCGTTTGAAGGCGAAGGTGCCGGCGGTGTAGGGGTAGCTGCCGGGCACGTTGTCCAACATCAGCCACTTCAGGATTTCGCCATGGTCCTCAAATTGCGGCAGGCAGACCTTGCGGATGGTGGTGCCGCTGAGCGACTTGCTGGTGAGCGCGGTGCGGATTTCCTTGTCGCGCATTTTGACGACGTATTCCTCCCCGGCATAAGCGCTTTGCATGGTGGGCCACTGCGCCAGCAGCTTCAGCGCGGCCGGGTCCTGGGTCTGGCGGCGCTCCTCAGCGAGGCGCAGCACGGTGTTCTTGGCGCCATCGCGCGTGGCGTCGTCCGCCAGCAGCATGCCAGCCGTGGCGCTGAGTTGCTGCACTTCACGCGCCAATTTGGCCTGGCTGCGCGCGCGCTTCTTGTAGGCGCGCACCGTTTCGCTGATCTCGGCGAGGTAGCGCGTGCGCGCCGCCGGCAGTACCGGCGTCTGATTGGTGCTGTGGCGCACCGCCACCGTGGGCAGATGCGACTCGCCCAGTGGCAAGCCGAGCTCGCCCAGACGGGCTCTGAGCGCCTGGTACAGCGCCGTCACGCCATCGTCGTTGAAGCGCGCGGCCATGGTGCCAAACACCGGCATCTGCTCGATTGGCGTGCCAAAGGCTTCCTTGTTGCGTTGCACCTGCTTGGCGACATCGCGCAAGGCATCAAGCGCGCCCTTGCGGTCGAATTTGTTGATGGCGACAAACTCGGCGAAGTCGAGCATGTCGATTTTTTCCAGCTGACTGGCGGCGCCAAACTCGGGCGTCATCACGTACAGAGGCACATCCACATGCGGCACGATCGCCGCGTCGCCCTGGCCGATGCCCGAGGTCTCGACCACGATCAGGTCAAAGCCGGCCACCTTGCAAGCGGCAATCACATCGGGCAGCGCTGCACTGATTTCCGAGCCAAAGTCGCGCGTGGCCAGGGAGCGCATGAACACTCTCTGACCAGAATCAGTCACTGTTCGCCCTGCGCTTGTGCTGTCTTGCGCCCGAACGGTCATGTTCCACGGTGAGATCGCATTCATGCGGATGCGGTCGCCTAAGAGTGCGCCGCCGCTCTTGCGCCGTGACGGGTCAATGCTGATCATGGCGATGCGCAAGCTGTCGTTCTGATCGAGCCGCAGACGCCGGATCAGCTCATCGGTGAGTGACGACTTGCCCGCGCCGCCGGTGCCGGTGATGCCCAGAACCGGTATCTTTTTAGTAGCTGCCTGCGCCCGTATCTCCTGGGCTAGCGCCGTTAATGGCTTGGAAAGCTCGCCCTTGGCCTGACCCGCTGCGCTTTCGTTTTCCAGCGCCGTGATGAGCTGCGCTAAAGCACGCCAGCTCATCTCGGTGTGGCCTTGAATCGCGTCGATGCTGGTGGGCGCCAGGCCAGTCAGGTCCTGGTCGCAGCGCTGCACCATCTCGCCGATCATGCCGGCCAGGCCCATGCGCTGGCCGTCTTCGGGGCTGAAGATGCGCGCCACGCCATAAGCCTGCAACTCGCGGATTTCCGGCGGCACGATGACACCGCCGCCGCCGCCAAAGACCTGAATGTGGGCGCCGCCACGGGCTTTGAGCAGGTCCACCATGTACTTGAAATACTCCACGTGGCCGCCCTGGTAGGAGCTGATGGCAATGCCCTGCGCATCTTCCTGCAAAGCAGCCGTCACCACCTCTTCCACGCTGCGGTTATGACCCAGGTGAATCACCTCGGCGCCCATGCTCTGCAGGATGCGGCGCATGATGTTGATGGCCGCGTCATGGCCGTCAAACAGGCTGGCAGCGGTCACGAAGCGCACCTTGTGGGTCGGGCGGTATTGGGCCAGGGCCTTGAAATCAGCGGACAGGTCGGTCATGGTGTTTGTCTCAAGTAAAAGAGCGGGGCAATTCTGTGATGCGCCAGCGATCAGAGCAGCACTGGCTGACTTGACGTTTACGTAAACGTCAATCTTAGCGGCTTTTTCAAAAACAGCGCTTCTCGAAATCCATTAGAGTGCGCGTTCTGCCGCACCCCAGCGTTTTTTCACCGTTCAACTTCTATGGCGAGCACACCATGACACCCCCCCCAAGCGGTACAACCGCCTCGAGCCCCGACGCGCCTTGCGCGCAATCAAGCAACGCCGCTGCGCCTCAGGCGCACCCGGCCCAGGGCTACGCCGGTGATATCTCGCCGCAACTCGCTTATCAGTGGTGGCAGGGCGGCGACGCGGTGCTGGTCGATGTGCGCAGCGAGGCCGAACTGGCCTGGGTTGGATTTGTACCGGGCGCCGTGGCGCTGGTCTGGAAACAGTGGCCCGGCATGACCCTGAACCCCGACTTTGACGCGCAACTGCTGGCGGCGGTGCCAGCGGGCAAAAAAGTCCTGATGCTGTGCCGCAGTGGCATACGCTCGGTGGCAACGGCGCAACGCGCGACCGAGCTTGGCCTGCAGGCCTACAACGTCCTGGAAGGCTTTGAAGGCGACCCCGATGAGCAGGGCCAGCGCGGGCGCACCGGGGGTTGGCGCTTTCACGGCCTGCCCTGGCGCCAGGGTTGAGTGCGCCGCTGAATCGTTCAACCCGACTCTTCCTGCTTGTTTGACGATAATCAACCCATGACTTTTCTGGCTATTGACGTTGGCAACACGCGCCTGAAGTGGGCGCTGTACACCCACCCCCACTGCGATGCGCCGCTGCTGGCGCAAGGCGCGGAATTCCTGGACAACATCGACAAGCTCGCCGATGGCGCCTGGGCCACATTGGCGCCGCCCACGCACATGCTGGGTTGCATCGTCGCCGGGGATGTTGTGCGCCGGCGTGTCGAGGCGCAAATGGAAAATTGGGACATCGCACCGCAATGGGTCGTGGCCAGCGCGGCGGAAGCGGGCCTGAGCAACGGTTACGACCACCCGTCGCGACTGGGTGCTGACCGCTGGGTGGCGATGATTGGCGCCTGGCACCGCGCGCTCAGCGCCGGTCCGGCGCGCCCGATGGTGGTGGTGATGGTCGGCACCGCCGTCACGGTGGATGCGATTGACGCCAGCGGCAAATTCTTGGGGGGTTTGATTTTGCCCGGCCACGGCATCATGCTGCGCGCCCTTGAATCGGGCACCGCCGGCTTGCATGTGCCCACTGGCGAGGTACGTGAATTCCCCACCAACACCAGCGACGCACTCACCAGTGGTGGCACCTTTGCCATCGCCGGCGCCGTGAACTGCATGGTGCAGCATCTGCGGGCGCATTGCGGCGTCGAACCCAGGTGCATCATGGCGGGCGGTGCTGGCTGGAAGATGGCGCCCAGCATGCCAGGGCAGTTTGAGCTGGTGGACAATCTTATTTTTGATGGTCTGCTGGCGCTGGCATCAACCCGATTTATAGACTAAATCAGGCTGTAGCCCACGTCCTATAATCTTATATAGCTATTACTTATATAGCATTCAGAAAGGTCGTCAGACCGTGGTCTTGAGCCAGGCCTGCGCCAGCCGCACCCAGTAGGTGGCGCCCAGCGGGATTAATTCGTCGTTGAAGTCGTAACTGGCGTTGTGCAGCATGCAGGGCCCCCCGCCGTGGCCCATGTCGCGGTGGGCGCCGTCGCCATTGGCGATGAAGGCGTAGCAGCCTGGTTTGGTCTGCAACATGAAAGAGAAATCCTCCGCGCCCATGGTCGGCTCCTGCGCCGTCACCTGGTCGGCGCCGACGATGCTGGCCATGACTTGGCGCGCAAACTCGGCCTCAGCAGCGCTGTTGATGGTGGGCGGGTAGTTGCGTTTGAATTCAAAGCTGCAGCTCATGTCGAAGGCCGCGCAGGTGTGCTCGGCAATGGTGCGCATGCGCTGCTCGATCAAATCCAGCACCTCCAGACTGAAGGTGCGCACCGTACCCTGCAGCTCGCAGTTGTTGGGGATCACGTTGGTGGCCTCACCGGCGTGGATCATGGTGACGGAAATCACACCCGCGTCAATCGGCTTGATGTTGCGGCTGATGATGGTCTGAAAGGCCTGCACCAGTTGGCAGGCCACGGGTACCGGGTCGAGCGCGTTGTGCGGCATGGCGCCGTGGCCGCCCTTGCCCTGCAGGGTGATCTTGAACTCATTGCTCGACGCCATCACCGCACCGGGACTCACCGAGAACTGGCCCACATCAGCGCCCGGCCAGTTGTGCATGCCAAAGACCGCGTCCATCGGGAAACGCTCAAACAAACCGTCCTTGATCATCTCTCGCGCGCCACCGCCGCCTTCTTCGGCCGGTTGAAAAATCAGATACACCGTGCCGTCAAAGTCACGGTGCGCGCTGAGGTATTGCGCCGCCGCCAACAGCATGGCGGTATGGCCGTCATGGCCGCAGGCGTGCATCTTGCCGGGCTGCGTGCTGGCGTGGGCAAAGGTGTTGAGCTCCTGCATCGGCAGCGCGTCCATGTCGGCGCGCAGGCCAATGGCGCGACTCGATGTCCCGCTTTTGACGATGCCCACCACGCCGGTCTGCCCCAAGCCCCGGTGAATGGGAATACCCCACTCGGTGAGCTTTTGCGCCACCAAGTCGGCCGTGCGCAGCTCCTGGAAGCACAGCTCGGGGTGGGCGTGGATGTCGCGCCGGATGTCGGCCATACCGGCGGCATTGGTACGGATGGAATCGATAATTTTCATGGTCACTCCTGCCACGCCAGTTTATCGCCACGCCACCTTGCGCACCGGCGCGCCTCGGATAGGCCGAATGGGGCACGCGGTATTGCGCTCATGGCGGCAAAACGACCGAATTTCGCAGCCTCCTGCAGTTCGTCGCATGCCGCGTGCACACTGGCTCTGCGTTTTCTAAAGTCCGGTCCATGGCAGCAAATTTCATTTCGAAGTCTGCCCCTCATGAAACCGGAGAACACCATGAAAGACCTTGCCCTGAGCTTCCCCCACCTGCTGGCATTGCTGCTTAGCGGCAGCGTCAACCTGGCCCTGATCAGCGCCATCAGCGCAAGCTCTGCACCGCGCAGCCCGCTTGAGCTGCGTGTGGTGCAATTGCCCACCGTGACGGTGGTTGGCAAGCGCCATGAACTAATCCCGGCCCCGATGCCTGATCGCGGCCTCGGGCCGACGTCAGCCCCGGCGTTGCCCACGAGTTTCGGCCGGCCTCATCGCGCCGAAATCAACCTAAATACCGAAATTGGCGGACTGTCCTACAGTCATGCAGGCGCGGATGGTGCAAGATTGGGCTTTTCCATTGTTTTGGCTCCTTATGCCTTTGCCCAAAGTCCCTGTTAAAGCCAGTAAGGCGGCACTCGCCGCTGCATCCGCCCGCCTGGAGGCCAAGGCGCGGGCCGCGGCCCAGGAAGTCCTTGCCGCTGCACCGCCGGGGCTTTCCATCAAGGTGCTCACGGTCAACATCCACAAAGGGTTCACCGTCTTCAACAGCAAATTCATCCTGCATGAGCTGCGTGACGCAGTTCGCTTGGTCGGTGCTGATGTGGTGTTTTTGCAGGAGGTGACAGGCTCGCATGCCCGCAATGAGCGCCGCGTGACCGACTACCCCAGCAACCCGCACTACGAGTTCATGGCCGACAGCATCTGGCCGCAATTTGCCTACGGTCGCAATGCCGTCTACCCTGGCGGTCACCATGGCAACGCGGTGCTGTCAAAGTTCCCCATTGTCAGCTTCAAGAACCACGACGTGTCCATCATGGGGCCGGAGCGGCGCGGGCTGTTGCACTGCGTGCTGCAGGTGCCGGGTCTGGACAGTCAAGTTCACGCCATTTGCGTGCACCTCGGTCTGGCCGAGTCGCACCGGCTCAAGCAAATGCACATGCTGTGCGACCTGGTGCACCGGGACATCGACCCCGGCGACCCGGTGATCGTGGCGGGCGACTTCAACGACTGGCGCGCCCGCGCCCACACGGTGCTGGCCACGGGTGCAGACTTGCAAGAGGTGTATGTGCAGGCCTATGGCAGGGCGGCCCGCACCTTTCCAGCGCGTTTGCCGGTGCTGATGCTGGACCGCATTTATGTGCGCAACGCCGTCGCGCATGCGCCGTTGGTGCTGCCGCTCAAGCCCTGGTCGAAACTTTCCGACCACGCCCCGCTGGCAGCTACGATCAAGTTATGAACAGCCGGTGGATCAGCGGCAACCGGGTGAGCCTGCTGATCAATGGCGATGCGTTCTTCCCACGCGTGTTCGAGTGCATTGCCGCGGCACAGCACGAGGTGCTGCTGGAAACCTTCATCTGGTTTGAAGACAAGGTCGGCCTGGCGCTGCACGCGGCGCTGCTCACAGCGGCGCGCCGTGGCGTGCAGATTGACCTCACGATCGACGGCTACGGCTCACCCGATCTGTCTGCGCCCTTCATCTCGGCGCTGACCCAGGCGGGCATTCGCCTGCACGTGTTCGACCCCAGCCCCCGCCTGTGGGGCTACCGCACCAATGTGTTCCGGCGCATGCACCGCAAGATCGTCGTGGTCGATGGCGCACGCGCCTTTGTCGGGGGCATCAACTACTCGGCCGATCACCTGGAAGACTTTGGCCCGACCGCCAAACAGGACTATGCGATTGAAATCGAGGGGCCGCTGGTGCCCCGGATTCAGCACTATGTGCGCAGCCAGCTATTGCTGGGCCAGGGCGCGGATGCGGCGCCCCGGCTGCGCGATCGCCTGCTTGGGCGCGAGCCGGAGCTGCCCGTGGACCCGGCGCTGCCAGCGGTGGGTACTGCCCAGGCACTGCTGGCCACGCGTGACAACCGCCTGCACAAGAGCGACATCGAACGCCACTACCGCATCGCCATCCGCGCGGCGCGCCAGCGCGTCTATATCGCCAACGCCTATTTCTTCCCCGGCTACCGCTTGCTCAATCAATTGCGCAGGGCCGCAAAGCGCGGTGTCGATGTGCGCCTGATCCTGCAAGGCCAGCCCGACATGCCGATTGTCAAGACGGCAGCTACGCTGCTGTATCACCACCTGCTTGTGGCCGGGGTGAAAATTTTTGAGTACAACACGCGCCCCTTGCATGGCAAGGTGGCCCTGACCGACAACACCTGGTCGACCGTGGGATCGAGCAACCTGGACCCACTGAGCCTGGCGCTCAACCTGGAGGCCAACGTCATCATCCGCGACCGCCCGTTCAACCAGCATCTGGGCGAGCACCTGCAGCAGTTGATGCAAAGCAGCTGCCGCCAGATTCTGATTGGCGACGTGGCTGAAACGGGTCTGTGGGTGCGCGTGCGCCGCTTTCTTGTGTTCCATCTGCTGCGCCACTACCCGGCCTGGTTTGGCTGGTTGCCGGTGCATACGCCACGCCTGACGTCGGCAGAAATGATGCAGGAGCAGGCGGGCAGCGACCGCGTCAACGAAGGTCAGGTGTCGTGACGCTTGCGCCCACGCGGCGCCCCTGGGGCATCACGTCCAGGCCGTGGTGGCCCTGGGTCAAGCGCACAGTCATCACGGCTTTTTTTCTGCTGGTGGCGTGGCTGCTGGTGACACAGGCGCGTGCCATCGAGTGGCACGAGGTGTTCACGGCCCTGTCCAACTACCCGGCGCGCGTGTTGCTCGCAGCGGGCGCCCTGGCCCTGCTCGGCCTGCTGAACTACAGCGCCTTTGACCTGCTCGGGCGCCGCTACACCGGCCACACGCTGGCGGCGGCGACGGTGATGCGGGTCACCTTCATCAGCTATGTGTTCAACCTGAACCTGGGCTCGATGGTGGGCGGCGTCGCGATGCGCTACCGGCTCTATAGCCGGCTGGGACTGGGCACCGGCGTGATCACTCGGGTCATGAGCTTGAGCATGCTGGCCAACTGGATCGGCTACCTGCTGCTGGCGGGCGTTGTTTTTGGTTTTCACGCGCCAAAGCTGCCCCCCGACTGGGTCATTGACAGCGGCGACCTGCAGATTCTGGGTTTTGTGTTGCTGGCCTTGGCGCTGCTTTATCTGTTGCTGTGTGCGCTGGCGCGCCGGCGCGACTTCACGGTGTGGGGCCACGCGCTGAGTCTGCCCTCCCTGCGGCTGGCGCTGCTGCAGCTGGGCATGGGCGCGGCCAACTGGCTGCTCATGGGCAGCATCATCTACGTGCTGCTACAGCAAAAAGTAGATTTTTTTACCGTGGCCAGCGTGCTGCTGGTGGCTGCAGTGGCTGGCGTGATCGCCCGTATTCCGGCCGGGCTTGGCGTGCTGGAGGCGGTCTTCATTGCGCTCCTGTCGCACCAGGTGCCAACGCACGAGTTGCTGGCGGCCTTACTGGCTTACCGATTGTTTTACTACCTGGCCCCGTTGGCGCTGGCGACGCTCTTGTACCTGGTCGCGGAAATCAGCACCAAAAAGACGGTGCCGCCGCTGCTTCAGCACCGCGTCAAGTAGGATGCTGGACCGCATTCAGGTGAAACTCATGAATTCAACTTCCAGCGCCCAGTCTGACGCCGCCACCACCCACGTGCTGGGCGCCTGCCCGCACGACTGCCCCGACACCTGCTCCCTTTTGACCACGGTGCAGGGTGGCATCGCCATCAAGGTGCAGGGCAACCCGGCTCACCCGCACACCGATGGCGCCTTGTGCACCAAGGTGTCACGCTACCCAGAGCGCACCTACCACCCGGAGCGGCTGCTGCACCCACTCAAACGCGTGGGGCCCAAAGGGGCGGGCCAGTTTGAGCGCGTGAGTTGGGACGCTGCGCTGCAAGACATTGCCGCGCGCCTCAAAACCATTGCCGATCGCGGACCAGATGCAGCTCAGGCCATCTTGCCCTACAGCTACGCCGGCACAATGGGCCTGGTGCAGGGAGAGAGCATGGCGGCGCGCTTCTTCCACCAGTTGGGCGCGTCCTTGCTCGATCGCACCATTTGCGCCACGGCGGGCGCCGAGGGACTGGTGCAAACGCTGGGCGCCAAGGTTGGCATGCGGGTGGAATTTTTTGCGCAAGCCAAATTGATATTGATCTGGGGCAGCAACTCCATCAGCAGCAACCTGCACTTCTGGCGCTACGCGCAGATCGCCAAGCGCAGCGGCGCCAGGCTGATCTGCATCGACCCGCGCAAGTCGGAGACCGCCGACAAGTGCCACGAGCACATCGCACTGCTGCCCGGCACCGACGGCGCGCTGGCACTCGCGCTCATGCACGAGCTCATCACGCATGACTGGCTCGACCATGACTACCTGGCGCGCTACACGCTGGGCTGGGAGTTGCTGCGCAGCAGGGCGCTGCAGTGGAGCCCTGAGCGTGCCGCGGGTGTGTGCGGTGTCAGCGCTGAACAAATTCGCGCACTGGCCAAAGACTATGGTGCCAGCGTAGCCAGCCGCGAACCCGTTGCCATCCGCATGAACTATGGGCTGCAGCGCGTCCACGGCGGTGGCAATGCGGTGCGCCTGATCGCGTCATTGCCCGCGCTCGTGGGTGCCTGGCGCCACCGGGCTGGCGGCGTTCTGCTTTCGAGTTCAAGCAGCTTCCCGGTGCAAAAAACGGCGTTGCAGCGCCCCGACCTGCTGGCCGGCAAGACGCCGCGCACGGTCAACATGAGCACGATTGGCGACGACCTGCTGCGCCCGGCCAGCGCCGCCTTTGGTCCGGCGATCGAGGCGCTGATCGTTTACAACAGCAACCCGGTGGCGATCGCCCCGGACTCAAGCAAAGTGGTGCAAGGCTTTGCGCGCGACGACCTGTTCACCGTGGTGCTGGAGCACTTTCAGACCGACACCGCCGACTATGCCGACTACATCCTGCCGGCGACTACCCAGCTGGAGCACTGGGATGTGCATTTGAGCTACGGCCACACCGACGCGTTGCTGAACCGCCCGGCGATTGCGCCCCTGGGCGAAGCCTGGCCCAACACGCAAATCTTCAGGGAATTGGCCGCGCACATGGATTTTGCCGACTCCTGCTTTGCCGACGATGACCTGGCGCTGTGCCGCCAGGCCTATGGCGAGGCGGTTGATTTTGAGGCCTTGCTGGCCCACGGTTTTGCCACCCTGCCAACACCCGAGGCACCGTTTGCGCAGGGCAACTTCCCGACACCATCCGGTAAATGCGAGTTTTTCAGCGCACGCCTGGCGGCGCAGGGCCTCGATGGCTTGCCCGACCATGTGCCTAACCACGAGGCCTTCGCCACTTCAGCGCATTACCCGCTGGCCATGATCTCGCCACCGGCGCGCAACTTCCTGAACTCCAGCTTCGTCAATGTGAGGAGCCTGCAAGACATGGAAGGCGAGCCGCTGCTGGAAATTCATGCGATCGACGCCGCGGCGCGGCATATCCAGAGTGGCGACATCGTGCGCATCTTCAACGCCCGTGGCGAGTACCGCTGCAAGGCAAAAATCAGCGCGCGCGCGCGCCCCGGCGTGGTCAACGCCCTGGGTGTCTGGTGGCGCAAACTGGGCTTAAGCGGCACCAATGTGAACCAACTCACCAGCCAAAAGCTGACCGACCTGGGGGGCGGACCCACGTTTTACGACTGTCTGGTGCAGGTGACAGCGGCTTGACGGCCGGCGCAAGGCAACAGCAGACGGCCCCCACCAGCGTCCATCCCTCAGCGCCCCTTGCAGGCCCCGGGTTAACTCCTATTTAGATAGCTACATATGATTTATCCATGTGGGCTAGAAGCCCTTTTGGCATAAATTTCCTGCCAATTCTGATTTCTTTGATTTGAGGTCCCCGCTGGATCGGTTCACCTGACCGGCCGGCTTTACCCAGCCTTCACGCCAACCGTTGCAGTATGGTTTTACAATAAGTAATAGATCAATTACTTTAATTGCCATGCACGTCAGCAACAGACCCACCAAGCAACGCACCGAAGTCCGCCAGGCCGGCCTGGTTGAAGCCGCGCTGCAACTGGCAGCGCAGCGCAGCCCGTCCGACATCAGCACCGGCGACCTGGCGCGTGCGGTGGGCATCACGCAGGGCGCGGTGTTCAAGCACTTTGCCAGCAAAGAAGCGATCTGGCTGGCCGTGTTGGACTGGGCCACCGACACCCTGATGACGCGCCTGCAAACTGCCGCCCAAGATGCGGCGCCCTCCCCGGCAGGCCAGCCTGCGAGTGCAGCACCGACTTTGCCAGCGCCGCACGCAACCCGGCCTGCACTGGCGGCCCTGCGGGCGGTCTTTCTGGCGCATGTGAATTTTGTGGTGGAACAGCCCGGCGTGCCGCGGGTCGTTTTTCAGGAGCTGCAAAGCCCGGGCGACACCGCCTTGAAATTGCGTGTGCGCGCCCTGCTTGCGCGCTACCGCCAGTTGCTGATGCAGCTCTTGCAGCAAGCGGAGCAAGAACATAGCATCGCGCCGGGCACCGACCTGCAGGCCGCCGCTGTGCTTTTCATCGGCTCGGTGCAAGGCTTGGTGATGCAGTCACTGATTTCAGGCGACGTCGCGGCCATGGCGAGCCAGGCACCCGGCGTATTTGCCATTTACCAGCGCGGCCTTCAAAACCACGCGAGCGACACACAAGGAACCCCATGAACTCACACGCTTTACTCACACGCCGCCTGTCCCTGGGCGCCGTCGCCCTAGCTTTGGTCGGTGGCATGGCTTATGTGTTGCTACGCACCGGGCCACTGGCCCCCATCAAGGTCACCGTGGTGCAGCCCACCGAGGGCACTTTGAACCCTGCCATCTTTGGCATCGGCACGGTCGAGGCCCGCCGCAGCTGGATGGTCGGCCCTACGGTGGCCGGGCGGGTGTTGAGTGTGAAGGTGGATGTGGGTGACGTTGTCAAAGCAGGGCAACTGCTGGCCGAGATGGACCCGGTGGACTTGAACCAGCGCCTGGCCGCCCTGGATGCGTCACTGGCGCGCGCGGGCAGCACGCAAGCAGCCGCACAGGCCCTGGTGCTTGACGCCAGCGCGCGGCGAAAACTGGCCGCCATCAACACCCAGCGCAATCAAGACCTGGCGCGGCAAAACTTCATCAGCTCGGGTGCGCTGGACGCCAAACTGCAAGAACAGGCTTCGGCAGACGCGGCGGCGCTGGCCGCGCAAGCCAATCTGGCGGGCGCTGGCCAGGATGCAGCGCGCTTGAGAGCCGAGCGCGCGGCCCTGGCGCAACAGCGCGACAACGTGCGCCTGTTCGCGCCCGCTGACGCCGTCGTCACCACGCGTGATGCCGAGGCGGGCAGCACCGTGGTGGCCGGCCAGCCGGTGCTGCGCCTGATGGACCCGGCCAGCCTGTGGGTCAAACTGCGGGTCGATCAGGGCCGCTCTGCCGGGCTGGCCAACGGTGTCAAAGCCAGCATCGTGTTGCGCTCACGACCGCAAACCGCACTACCCGGCCAGGTCGCCCGGATTGAATTGCTGGCCGACAGCGTGACCGAAGAACGCATTGCCCAGGTCGCGTTTGATGTGCCTCCCACCGGTCTCTCAGTGGGCGAAATGGCTGAAGTCACCCTGCAACTGCCCGCCACGGCGCCAGCGCTGCTGCTGCCCAACGCCGCCATCGGGCATCAAAAAGGCCAAAGCGGCGTGTGGCGCATCAAAGACGGCAAGCCTGAATTTGCCGCGGTGCAGTTCGGCGTGCAAAGCCTGGACGGCCAGGTGCAGGTGCTTAAAGGCCTGGATCAAAGCGACCAGGTGGTGGTTTACAGCCAAAAAGCCCTGAGCAACGACGCCCGCATTGCGGTGGTAGATGCACTCGTCAAGCCCGGGGCGCCGCAATGATCAGCCTGGCGGGCCGCGACATTCTGCACGGCTGGGGCAAGTTCGCCCTGACCGGCCTGGGGCTGGGGCTGTTGATTGGCGTCACGCTGACGATGGCTGGGGTCTATCGCGGCATGGTCAATGACGCCCAAGCGCTTTTGACCAACAGCGGCGCCGACCTGTGGGTGGTGCAAAAAGACACCCAGGGCCCCTACGCCGAGGCCTCCAGCCTGAAAGACGACGTGGTGCGCAGCGTGCGCGGCATGCCGGGTGTAGCCCAGGCGGCCAACGTCACCTACCTGACCCAGCAAGTGCAAAAGAGCAGTGGCGACGAGGTCCGCGTGATGGTGGTTGGCATTGAGCCAGGTCTTGCGGGTGAACCGGGTTACCTGATTGCAGGGCGGCAATTGACACGAAGCCATTACGAGGCGGTGGTTGACATCAAAACCGGCTTCAAGCTGGGCGAACAATTGCAGGTGCGCCGCCACCACTACACCGTGGTTGGTCTGACGCAGCGCATGGTGTCCTCCGGTGGCGACCCGATGGTGTTCATTCCCCTGAAAGATGCACAGGAGGCGCAATTCCTCAAAGACAACGACACCATCATCAACGAGCGCACTCGCCTAGAGGCCAACCCGATCTTCAACCGCCCCGGCGTGCCAGGCTTGCTCGATGCGGTGCAAGGCCTGCAGACCAGCAGCCACAACGTCAATGCGGTGCTGGTGCAGTTACAGCCCGGCTGGCAGGCCAACGAGGTGGCCGACTCGCTCAGACGCTGGAAGCATGTGCAGGTGTACACCCGCGCTGATATGGAAGAGATATTGGTGGCCAAGCTGATTGCCACGGCCGCCAAGCAAATCGCCATGTTTCTGGCCATTCTGGCCGTGGTCAGTGCCGCCATTGTGGCCTTCATCATCTACACCATGACACTGGGCAAAATCCGCGAAATTGCGGTACTCAAGCTGATCGGCACGCGCAACCGCACCATTGCCGGCATGATCCTGCAACAAGCCCTGGGGCTGGGCGTGATCGGTTTCATTGTGGGCAAGATCGCCGCCACCCTTTGGGCTCCGGTGTTCCCCAAGTACGTGCTGCTGCTGACGCAAGATGCGTTTACCGGCCTGCTCGCCACGCTGCTGATTTGCGCCCTGGCCAGCCTGCTGGCGATTCGCGTGGCGCTAAAAGTAGACCCCGCCGAGGCGATTGGATGAACAGCATGAACACACCCATTGAGGCCGGTGGCATCCGCATTGAAGGCCTGCGCAAGGTCTACGGCAAAGGCGACAGTGCCGTTGAAGCGCTAAAAAACGTCAACCTGGTGGTGGCACCAGGCGAAGTGGTTGGCCTGGTCGGCCCATCGGGCTCGGGCAAAAGCACGCTGCTCAAATGCCTGGGCGCCATCATTGAGCCCACCTCCGGGCGCATGACGCTGGGCAGTGATGTGATCTATGACAACGGCTGGAAAGTGTCCGACCTGCGCGCGTTGCGACGCGACCGCATTGGCTTTATCTTTCAGGCGCCCTACCTGATCCCGTTTCTGGACGTGACCGACAACGTGGCGTTACTGCCCATGCTGGCCGGGGTAGCCAACGCCCAGGCACGCGAGCGGGCACTGGAACTGCTGACTGCACTGGATGTGCAGCACCGCGCCAAAGCCGAGCCCTCACAACTCTCCGGGGGCGAGCAACAGCGGGTGTCGATTGCCCGCGCCCTGGCGAACCGCCCGCCGGTGATTCTGGCCGACGAGCCCACGGCACCGCTGGACAGCGAGCGGGCGTTGGGCGTGATGCGCATCCTGAACCGCATGGCGGTGCAGTTCCAGGCCGCCATCATTGTGGTGACCCATGATGAAAAGATCATTCCCACCTTCAGGCGGATTTACCACATTCGCGACGGGCAAACGGTAGAAGAAGCGGGCGAGGGGCGCACGCTCGATTGAGGGGATCAAGGCCTCACTTCAAACCCGGCTTTGCGTATAAACCCGGCCCGGCGACTGGGCCATGCGCATGCGGTTTTGGGGTGAAAACACACGCGAAATTGAAGCCGGGGTATGCAAGCGCTTGCCGACGCGCGCCTTTCACCCCAAAGCCCGGTCGCATAGCCCAATCACCGTGCCTGACGCCGTCGAAGTCAAAATTTCTGCAGCAAGCGGCGCACACCAATTAGCGCCACGCCAACGCAGGTAATTTTTGAATTCCCCCTGCCAGCATACCCAACCGCTCGCAGAATCAGTCGGGTGATACGCTTTGCGAAGGTAAAGGAGGAGCACGCGAAGCGGGCGGGGGACACGTAGCAAAGCGTATCGCCCGGCTGATTCACCCGCCACAGTGATATCTGCCCCGATCCAGCAGACGCACCAGAGTGCTTCGAAAAAGAACCACTGAAGCCCACATAACTTTTGAATCGCACCCCGGTTGACCACACCCGAGCGTACCCTGCGCCGCATCCAATATGATTCAGAACTGCAACATCCACTTACAACCGCCTGCATGTTCCTCCAGCGCTTTGCGCCCCAGTCGCTCAAAACCCGCATCACCCTGCTGACGCTGCTGATTGTTGTGATCAGCTTCGTGGCGCTGGGCGCTTACACCAAAGGGCTGCTGCGCGAAGAGTTGCTGCTCTATACCGGCGAACAGCAGCGCTCGGCCTTGGCTTTACTCACCGCCGAAGTCAATCACGGCCTGCAAGACCGCCTTGCCGCCCTTGAAACTGTCGCTTCCAGGGTCTCGCCAGCGCAACTGGACGACCCCGCGGCATTGCAGGCATTTCTGCTGGAACGGCCCTTTCTGGCCGGGCCGTTCAATGCCGGCGCGATGATCTGGGACCATCAAGGGGTGCTGCAGGCGCAGGTGCAATTTTTGAAGGATGGATTGGCCCTGAGCGCGCTCGCGCCGCCAGAACTGAAGCGGGTGCTCCAGGGCGGCGAAACTGTCATTGGCCGCATGCATGTGTACTCCCGATCCAAGGCCGCAGGCTTTGCCATGGCCGTGCCGATTCGCAACCCGCAGGGTGAGATCATCGGTGCTTTGGCAGGGGCGATCCGGCTCGATCAGCCCAATTTTTTGAGCCAGTTGGCGTCGCATCGCTATGGCAAGACCGGCAATTTTTTTCTGATCGAGGCAGACCAGAGATTGATCTTTGCCACCTCGGATGCGCCGCGCGTGCTGGAGGTGCTGCCCCCACCTGGCGCGAGCCCCTGGATCGACCGTTTTGTGCAGGGCTTTGAGGGAAGCGCGCGGGTGATAGACCCGCATGGCGTGGAGGTGCTGGTCAGCATCGGGCAGATTCCCCTGGCCCACTGGTACGCCTCCGTCACCCTGCCGCCCGACGAAACCTTTGCCCTGGTTGAGGCGATCAAGCCAGGCGGCCGACTGGCCGCACTGCTGCTGGGCTTGCTGGCCCTGAGCTTGATCTGGTGGATGCTGCGCCGCCAGCTCGCCCCCATGACGGCAGCGCTTAAAACGCTGGACGGTTTTGTTCGGCAAAACCAGCCGCCGAAAGCGCTGCCGGTGGTTCGGCCAGACGAAATAGGCCAGTTGGTGAGCGGTTTTAACCGGCTGCTCGGCACCTTGGCGCAACAGCAAAAAGTACTGCAGGACAGCGAGATTTTCAAGCAGGCAGTGCTCAATTCGGTGACGGCCGAGATTGCCGTGCTCAACCACGACGGCGTCATTCTGACGGTCAACGAGGCTTGGCGGCGTTATTCACAGGAGTGTGCGGCCGAACTCGGGCAAAGCGCTGCCAGCGCCGCGGTAGGCGGCAATTACCTCGCCGCCTGCGAGGGGATCAAAATCAATCCAGCTCTGCGCGAGGCCCTGCCCGCGCAAGACGGCATTCGCGCGGTGCTGAACGGCCGTTTGCCGCGCTTTTACTTGGAATACCCCTGCCCTTCGCCGCAGCGTCAGCGCTGGTTCAGCATGAGCGTGACGCCGCTGCTGCAAGGCGAGACGCTGCAAGGCGCGGTCGTTTCCCTGGAAAACATTAGCGAGCGTATCGAGTTGGAGAGCCAGATGCGCGACATGGCTTTTTATGACCCGCTGACCCAATTGCCCAACCGGCGCCTGGCGCTGGAGCGCCTGACGCAGCAACTGGCGCGCGCGCGTCGTGCAAAAAGTCGCCTGGCGCTGCTGTTCATTGACCTGGATAAGTTCAAGCAAATCAACGACGAGCTCGGGCACGAGGTAGGAGATTGGGTGCTGCAAGCCGTGGCACGGCGCATTCAGACCTGCCTGCGCGAGTCAGACACCGCCGCGCGCATCGGTGGCGATGAGTTTGTGGTGCTGCTGCCTGACCTGCAAAGCGGCGAGGCGGCATTGGCCGTGGCCGAGAAAATCCGCAGCGCTCTGGCGCAGGAGTTGGTGACCGACCAGGGGCTGGTGCTGCACATTTCATCGAGCATCGGCGCCGCTTTGTACCCGGACCACGCTGGCGACGAGAAAGAATTGTTGCGCTTGGGCGACGAAGCCATGTACCGAGCCAAAAGAAGTGGACGCAATGCCGTGTTCTTGTGCTTGCCCAGAGCCTCTGAACCGCATCCTGCGTCTGACACCAGCTCAGCAAAATCCTATGTGCACCTGCGCTGGAAAGCCGCCTATGCCAGCGGCAACCCGGCGATTGATCAGGAGCATGAGGCCCTGTTTCAATTGACCAACACGCTGCTGGACCAAGTTGCCTTGCTGCACCAGCAACCGGCTGCATTTGAGGCCGCGTTTGACGTGCTGATGGCGCATGTGACGCAGCATTTTGCGCATGAAGAAGCCATCTTGCAGGCGCACAGCTTTAGCGATCTGGCAGCCCATGCGCAGCAGCATCAGGCCCTGGTCGCACGCGCCCATGCGCTGCACCAAGCAGCGCAGACTGCGGATGTCGGCGATGCCGTTCAGGGGGAACTGGTCAAGTTTTTGGTCACAGACCTGGTCGCGGGTCATTTCCTGCATGCCGACCGGGCCTTTTTTGTCCTGTTTGCAGCCCTGGGCCCTCAGGCGGGTGCTGTGCCAAAGTTCTCCGGCATCTGAATCGCCACCACCTCGCCGCGCGCCGTGGCCACACCGGCGGCGTACACGGTACTTTCAATCACCACTTTGCGGCCCTTGATCTCTTTGACCCGGCCGCGAATTTCCAGGACTCCGGCAAGTGGCGTGGGCTTGAGGTAGTCCACGTGCAACGATCCGGTGACAAAGCGAAAGGCAGGCAGCGTGTCCATCTCTCGGCCCGCTTGCTGATACATGGCCGCTGCGGCCGAGCCGGTGCTGTGGCAGTCAATCAACGAGGCCAACAAGCCACCGTAAGTGAAGCCCGGAATGGCCGTGTGAAAGGGCTCAGGCGTGAAATGCGTCACGGTTTCTTCACCGTCCCAAAAGGTCTTGATGCGGTGCCCGTGGTCGTTCTTGGAGCCGCAACCGTAACAGTGCGACAGGTTCTCGGGGTAGTAGTCTTGAAATGCTTTCATGATCTGGAAGTTCTCGCAAAATATATAATGAACCACTGATATTTTAAGGAATCATTATGGGCACTTTTGACCATCTTGGGCTGATTCATGACATCAACGAAGGCCTGGCCCCGTTTCGCAAGACGCAACCGGAGGTCATGCAAGGCTTCGGGCAACTGGCACGCGCCGCCATGGCCGAGGGCGCTGTCAGCGCCAAGCACAAGGAACTGATGGCCCTGGCCATTGGCATCACGCAAGGGTGTTCTGGCTGCATCGGTTTTCATGTCAAGGCCTTGCACAAGCTCAACTGCACCCGGGCCGAGCTCGAAGAAATGCTCAATGTCTGCGTGTACATGGGCGGTGGCCCGGCGCTGATGCATGCCGCTGAGACGCTCAAGGCTTGGGAGAGCATGGCGCCTGCGCCAAGCGCCAGCCCGAACTGATCCGGCTCCCAACCCGGCTCTGCCCCCCGCAAGCTCAAGGCGCTGGACGCGACCCTGGCCGCTCAAGGGTGATGAGGCACCGTCAAAATACTGTATATAAGCAATGATGGATATAATGAAGTCAACCTTCTGAAAGTCCCATCATGAAACTTCGCTCATTGTCCCGCTGGCTGACCGTGCTCTTGCTCGGTAGCGCCAGTCTGCTGGCGCTGCCGGCGCTGGCCGCCGACGAAGCCGCCAATGCCTTGATCAAGCGGCTGTCCACCGAGGTGCTGGGTAGCATCAAGGCCAGCGCGTCGGTCCAAGGCGGTGATGTGAGCACGATCGTGGCGCTGGTCGATACTGCGGTCATGCCGCACATGGATTTCAAGCGCATGACGGCCTCTGCGGTCGGCCCCGCCTGGCGACAAGCCAGCCCGCAGCAACAAAGGCGCCTGCAAGAAGAGTTCAAGACCTTGCTGGTGCGCACCTACGCGGGCGCAGTCGCCCAGGTGGCTGATCTGCGCGTGGTGGTCAAGCCTCTGCGGGCCTCGCCACAAGACGCCGAGGTGGTGGTTCGCACCGAGATTCAGGGCCGGGGCGACCCGGTGCAGCTTGACTACCGGCTGGCGAAGACCAGTGGCGACGGTGCCGGCTGGAAAATCTACAACCTGAACGTGATGGGCGTCTGGCTGGTGGAAACCTACCGCAGCCAGTTTGCGCAAGAAGTCAACGCCAAAGGCGTTGACGGCCTGATCGCCACCCTGTCCGAGCGCAACAAGAGCAATGCCAGCAAGGGCTGACGTGTATGCTTCTTGCGCGTATGTGAACCCCCCAAATTTTCGAAAGACCCGATGAGCACCTTACAGATCAGCGACGAACTGGACCTGCTGCAAACGCTGGTCGACCTGGAGCAACACCCGCGCATCATCGAGCTCGGCTGTGGCGCCGCAGAGTTTTCGCGCAAGCTGCTCGCGCGCCGCCCCGACTGCGAGATCACCGCGCTGGAGGTGGACGAACGCCAGAACGTCAAAAACCTGCTCGAGCCGATGCCGCGTCTACGCTTCGTGCCAGCCGGGGCACAGTCCATCCCGCTGCCGGCCGAGTCCTTTGATCTGGCGCTGATGCTCAAATCACTGCACCACGTGCCCCTGGACCAAATGGCCCAGGCCTTGGCAGAGGTGCATCGCGTGCTGCGACCGGGCGGCCTGCTTTATGTTTCAGAGCCGGTGTTTGCCGGCGCGCTCAACGAGGTCATGCGTCTGTTCCATGACGAAGAGCAAGTGCGCGCCGCTGCAGAGCGGGCCGTGCAAGCCGCCGTGCGCTCAGGCGCCTGGGATCAGCTCAGCGAGACCCTGTTTGAGATGCCGGTGCATTACCGCGACTTTGCGGAGTTCGAGCGCCGCATGATCGGCGTGACCTATCTCACGCACCGCCTGGATGCCACGACCTTGGGAGCAGTGCGTGCGCGCTTTGCGCCGCACATGAGCGTGGATGGCGCCCACTTTGTGCGCCCCATGCGCGTGAACCTGCTGCGCAAGTTGGAGGCAACATGAAACACCAGAAAATTTATAAGGAATAAGGCTCTAGCCCTTATCCAGCATGCACTAACAGCTATTTAATATAGAGCAAACAATGCCAGCGAACGGGGCAACAATGGCTCGAAGCAAACCCATAGTCCGCATTAGCGGGTCGTTGGCCGGTTGCCCGTCACGGTGGTCAAGCCCAAGCCCTCCCAAGCCATCATGCCGCCGCGGTAATACGAAATTTTGTTCACCGGAAAACCCATGCGCACCAGGCTGGCAATGCCGGCCGGGCTCTGAAGGCACATCGGGCCATGGCAAAAACCAACAATCTTGAACGCGTTGGTGCAATCCCACTGGTTTTTCCCGCGCTTCTGGCAACCCAGTTCAGCCATGCGGTCTTCAAGCTCGTTGTAGGGAATGTGGTAGCTGTTGGGGATGGTGGCGTCCAGGGGAGCGTCTTCGTCGCGCATGTCAATGACCATGGTCGACGGATCATTGAGTGCGTGCAACACGTCGATTTCAGTGACTGGTGTCACGCCCGGCTGTGGCACGAAGGGCTGAATAAAGCCCTTGGCAAAACCACACGCCGTTTTGGCGCGGGTGATGACCAAGGGCCCATTCGGGGTCTGAACCACAAACTCGTGGCTCTGTTTCGTGATGCGCAGCGGCGCGCTGTCCTGGGCCTGCGCGCACAGGCTCCAAACAGCGCCCGCCAGCGCCAGCACCGTCAGTCGCTTCATTCCTTGATGGTGCAGAGTTCGCCCTTGCAGGAGATTTCAGCGTCAAGGTAAGACACATTGGCGTAGCCCTTGCGGCCCAGGATGTCAAAAGTCTTTTGGCTCTTGGCGCCTGAAGCGCAACTCACGAACACCGGCACGTCCTTCGGGATTTTGGCGAAGTCTTTTTCCAGCTCTTCAACCGGCAGGTTCACCGCGCCCTTGAAATGGCCGCGTGCAAAGTCGGCTGCCGGGCGCACATCCAGGAGGAACTTGCCTGCAGCGACCGCTTCTTCGAAGGCCTTGGGCGAGATCTGGCCTGGGCCGTAGACCGGTGCCCAGCTCAATGCGGTCAGCGCTGGCGCAGCGGCGAGCGTGCCGGTCCAGGCGCTCAACGGGAAGTAAGCCAGACGGCGGAAATCGCGTTCGCGAAGATTTTCCAGCACGGCATTGACCGCCGCCATGTCACCGCGGTCAATCACGACCAGGGGCGCATTCTTGGACAGTTTGCCCAAGGCCATGTCGCCTTTGTCACCCTGGAGATCACTCAAAGGAAGCTGCACCAGCTGGTTGGACGCCGTCACGATGCTGGGTTTGGCGGGCGCTGTGTCGATCAACACCAGGTTGCCCTTTTTGACGAAGGCTTCTTCGGCCAGCAGGGGCTGCGCCTTTTGGTTCCAGCCCGGCACACCATTGCGATAGACCCAGGAATCAGCGTAACCCATCTTCTTGAAAATTACAGCCGAGTCGACCGACAACATGCACTCACGACCGGCGCAGTAGAAAATGACTTTACCGGTTTTGGGGATGCCCAGTTTGTCCACGCTGGCGGGGTCTTTCTTCAACACGTCCAGCGGCAGGCTCAAGGCGCCTGGGATGTGTCCGGCACTGAATTTTCCAGCGGGGCGGCTATCAACCAGCCAGACGCTTGTGCCAATCTTGCCAGTCTCGTAGTACGACACCACTTGCTCGTTGGCTACTTCATCAGCTTCAAGCTGCTCTGCCGCATAGGCATTCGCACCGACAACTGACGAAAAAACGGTTGCAACCAAGGCGGCTGCCAAAATTAAACGCTTCATGACGGAACTCCTTCAGTGTGAGGTGAACGTTTTCCCGGCACTGCCACCCCATGTGGCCGGGCCGCTTGACGGTGGGGGTGGCTGTGCTGGTTTAGCAGCCGGCTGTCTTCTTGAAGGACTTGGCGGTGTTCTTGCCGTCCTTCTCAAAACGGGCACGAATCTCGTCATCTACCACGATGCGCTTGTCTTTCAGCTTGTCCAGCGTGAGCTCGTCGGTGATGGTGATGGTGACGGGTGCACCCCCCTTGGTGTCTTTGAGAATGGCTGTGGCTGACTTGCCGTCTGCGGCGAGCGTGATCTTGGTGATCGGGCCGACCATCTTGCCATCTTCGGCGGCGGCGCTGCCTGTGAACGCCAGGCCAGACAAGGCCAGCGTGAGGGAAACAGCGAGAGTGGAGAGTTTGGTTTTCATGGTGAAATCCTTTGGTAAATGACTAAATAATCGTTGAGCGCAATTGCTTGTGCCCAACCGCTTGGGTGGTCAAATCAGAATTTGACTTCGAAGGTGGCGTACACGTTGGTAGCGTTTTCCAGCGGCGTCATCGTCATCATGTCGCCGTTGACAGCACCGATAGCAACGGGTGCACCGACCCAGTTGTTGCTGCCGGTGTAATCAAAGTTGTAGTACTGCACGCCGACGCGGAAGAATGCCTTGCTGAAGTAGGACGAAATCGGCTTGTGGTCGAGCTCCTGAATGAAGTAGGCCTCATACACATCACCGCGCGTGCCGGCCTTGGCAGTCCACAGGTCATCGGCGGCCGGGGCAAAGGTGATCCAGTTCTTGGAACCGTGGTTGTACTCAAAACCGAACTTGGAGTTCGATGGCAGGTCATAGCGCACGCCCAGCGCAATCGCCGTGCCGGTCTTGCTGGTCGGCGCTTCGGGGTTGAAGAAGGAACCCGTCATCAAACCCTGGAAGCCGAACTGCGCCGACACGTTCTGGTTCGGATGGGTTTTGCTAAAGCCCAGGTCACCAAAGACATTGAGTTTTCCCGGGCCGATGTTCTTGAAGGTGCTCATGAAGCCGATGCCCAACCAGTCGATATCGCCCAGATTGGTCTTGGCCGTTGTGTCACCAAAGTAGGTGTTGCTCATCGCCGGCGCATCAAAGATGTTCATACCACGGTTCCACTGCAGCCAGACGCGCAGCGGGTCGGTGTCGATTGGAATAATCGCCACGCCGAGCATGTCGGTGTCTTTCAGGGAGTTGCCCTTGAAGTCGGTAAAGCCGGTCTCCAAACCGCGGCCGTAGCAGATTTTGGCGTAGGCACCAGGCCAGCCGTCGATGTCTGGCGCGTAGCCAACCGTCATCCCGTCAAAGGCGTAGTCCACCAGCAGGGCGGGCGTGCCGCCGTTGCCCGGAGTAGGCCGGTTCTCGCGCAGATTGCTCGGTGCGCCACCGGTGGAGGGGCGCCGACCAACGGACAACCAGATCGGCTCGTCGGCAATATTGCTCCAGGTCGCGTAAACGCGGTCAACGTTCAAGTAACTGTTGGAGGGCACATGCCCGATGGTGCCGTCAAAAGCGCCGACGCGGTCAGCAAAGAAGGGCGCGCTGCCCGCATTGGTGATGGCGCCTTCGCTCTGGGAGCCAAACACCTTGTACATGTTCAGGTGCGCATTGACGGTGACGTCCTGCAGGGCCTTGGCGCTCAGGTCCAGACCAAAGCGGTTGCTGTACAGGGTGGAGTTTTTGGGTTTGTAGGCTGGCACCATGGCCCCAGGAAATGCCGGAGCACCCGGATATGCGACATTTGCCGTGGCTGGCATAACGTACTGACCGATCAACCCGGTCGTAGGATGAACCATGGCCAAGTTATTACCAATAAAAGTCTGCGCCTCGCCAACCGTCTTCACTGCGTTCATTTGCTGCGCAAAGTTCCCCAAACCAGTCAGAGCCTGACCGTTTGTATAGCCAGGGAACTGGAGTGAAGCCCCAGTCGGATCCATAAAGAACGCACCTTGCAAACGGTTCCCCGCGTTCGCGAAAACCTGATTCACATCGGTAAAGGTCTTGGTCTCGCCCTTCAGGCTGTCGATACGGAATCGGTAATCACCGCCCACCGTCAGCCATTTGCTCAGCGACTTGTCCTGCAGCTTCGTCACCTGGCTCTTCAGGTCGGCGATGGCTGCGGCGTCGGACTTGGCTGCGACCGCGTTGACCTGTTCTGCCGTCTGGGCTGACTTGGCTTCGTTGGCCTTGACCTGGGCCTTGAGGGCTTCGAGCTCGCGTGACATCGACTCGATCTTGTTCATCAAATCAGCATCTGCAGCACTGGCTGCCAGCGGCAGCGCCATCGCTGCGATCAGGGCGACCAACAGCTTCTTCTTAAACTTCTTGTCCATGAACTACTCCTAAAAATGACAACAATGAAACGTTTTGCCCAGCCTTAGCGGGGCTGGCCTGGCTTGTGATCGTCACCCAGGTCTTCCCAGCCGGTAATCATGGCTTTGACCTGCGATGTGATCTTGTGGCCGGTGGTGGCCAGATACAGGTGCGAGATCAAGAAGGCCAGCATCAGGAAGGCACCGGCCGTGTGGGCAGTCGCAATCCATTGCAGCTGCAAGCCACCCAGGCCCCAGGCCGGCAAGTCGGCATAGAACAGGTAGAGCCAGCCACTCACCCAGATCAGCGGACTGAGCAGCGTCAGCACCGCCAGGTAGGTCAGGCGCTGCAAGGGGTTGTGCTTGTTGCTGCCGCTGGGACGAAACGGATGCTCTTCGCCCTTGAAAATGCCAGACGAGTAGTAGTTGGCCACCGCCACGATTTTGTCCGTGGTGGGGATGTAATGGCGCCATTCGCCAGAGGTGATATGCCAGAAGATCGCAAAGATCCACAGCCCCACCAGCGTCCAGGCGGCGATGGTGTGGTATTCGACCGCTTTTTCGAAGCCAAAGATGGAATAGGTGCCATGGACCTCAAAGCCGGTCAGCAGCATGAAAATGATCAGTGCCGCCTGGCACCAGTGCCAAAAGCGCTCGAAGGGTTTAAAGAGATAGACGCGTGACATGAAGGTTCTCCTATTTACGATTGCGTTTGCTTGCGACGATGCGGATCAAGCCGTGGCCCAAGACACCGACCAGGGTCAGGGCGGCAAGAAGCCAGCCACCGATTTCAAGCCAGCGGGCATGGTCACGACTGCGACCCGGCATGTAGACGCCGTCGATCTTTTCGAGCCGGCCGTTGTTCATGTGGCACTCCACACAGCCCACAGCTTTTTCCTTGGGCGCTACCATATGATTGATCGCCCACATACTTTGGGTTTCGATGAAATCAACTTCGCCGGAGAACTTGACGCCGCCTTTGGCCATGCCCGTCGTGACCGCTTTGACCCAGTCGAGGTTCTTCCAGTAGGCGGTATCGTCATTGCCCGCCAGGTGTGTGATCACCAGCGACTTGTTGATCGGGTCGTACTGCTGCTTGCCGCGGAACATCTTGATCGGCCAGATCATCGACTTGCCGTCGGTGGCGCTGCCTTCAAAACCATTGATCTGAATCGGCTGGTTGCTCTTCTCGATCTTGTCGGTGATCAGGGTGTACTTGTTGGTGCCATTGAACCAGACGTATTCGGGCGTGACGTTCTCGGCCCACTTGAAGTCGCCCTTGGTCGTCATGTAAGTGTCATAGTCGTTTTCGTCGCGGATGGTCTGGAACTTGCCATCAGGGCCGGGTTTGCCAGCGGTCGACCAGTCCCACCACATCTTGGTCGGGATACCGCCACGGGCAAAGGCCGGAATGTGGCAGGTCTGGCAAGCAATCTTGGTGGTGTGATCGTTGAGCTTGACCTGCTTGTGCGGAGCCTGGCCGTGGCAAGCCTGGCAGGTCGCGGGGCTGCTCTTGTTGGCTGCGCCACGGATGTGGGCTGCGTTCTTGTCCAGAGCCGTAGGCGCGTAGCGACTGCCGGTGACCAGGTGGCCATCGGTTTTGTGGCAGGTTGCGCACGAAAAGTTCAGGCCCTCGGTGTCCATGTGCACGTCAAGGTCTTTGTCCGGGAACTCGAGCGAGCTGTCGAGGTCGCCGTGTTTGACGCCATCACCGCCGCCGCCCTTGAAGTGGCAGGCACCGCAGGTATTGCGCGAGGAGGGACCGACTTTCTGGGCGATTTCCTTGAGGTTGATGCCCTTGATGATCTTGCCCGAACCGGGAGGATACTCCGTGTCCTTGGCGACCGGGTTGCCGGCGAAACCACTGGGCTTGGCGTACTTGCCGCTGTTGTCATGGCAGGCCAGACAGTCGACGTTTACTTCCGACTTGAAGTCAAAGGTGTCGTCTTTCCAGCCATAGCCGATATGGCAACTGTTGCAAGCGGCTTCGTTCGTTTTGATCGAGGTACAGAAATTGTTGACAAGGTGTTTCTTGCCCAGCAATTGCTTGGTGTCAGGGTTGACGAATTCCCACTTCCAGTGCTGCGTCTGGTGAATTTGTTTGGACGCCTCGGTATGGCAGCTCAGGCAAGCCTTGGTCACCTCAGGGCCGGAAGCAAAATCCTGATTCAGAATCTCGAACTTACTGTGGTCAGCGGTGGTCTTGGGCAACGTGGCCGGAGCCGCCGCCGGAGCCGACTCCGTGGCTGCAGGCGCTGTCGCGGTGAAGAAGAGGGCTGCCAGGGCGGCAACCAGTAGATATCGACTACGCATCAGAAACTCCTACTTTACAAGCGGTAGTGCCCAGCTGCGATGGCGTACTGGCAACACTATTAGGGTTAATACTAGTGATTAAGCCCGTGTAAAGTTCTGATGTAGATCAATGTATCGGTATGTGCTTATGGATGAACGTGCCTAATTACGAATGCAATGATCTGCTAGCCGCCTTGGCCTGCGTCGCTGAAAAAAATGAATCGGCCCGCCCTGCCAGCTGAACGTGGCTGCGAGCAAAAAGCCGTTTGGCGGCAATGGGCGAAGCCGATCAGGCCGGCTTGAAGCTGCCTTCAGTCTCGATCTTGGTGCAGACCGCGCGGCAAAGCGCCGGTATGCGCTCGTCGGTGATGCGGTAATAGATTTGCACGCCGTCACGGCGTTTGCCGAGCACGCCGTTCTTGTAAAGCGTGTTCAGATGCTGCGACATATTGGGCTGGGTGGTGCCAATCTTGCTGAGCAGGTAGCTCACGTTCTTTTCGCCGTCGCACAGACAGCTGATGATTTTCAGGCGCATCGGCGCCGACATCACCCGAAACAACTCGGCCGCGAGCTCAAACACCTCATCGGGTCGGTCCAGGTCTGAGGGAATGGCTTGTTCTTTAGCTTTTGTCATGGGGGCGCGCCGAAAGGGTGACATCTTTGTTTTGTTGACATGAATATACGCTGATTGTGCAATAGCGCTGCCGCCATAACCGTTACCCCATAGCCCGACCCCAAGGCCGGCAGGGCGAGAACGCCAGGCGCCTTACAAGCTCGTCACAAAATCAACAGGGTCAGGGCGCAGACGCGGTGCTTTGCGTTTGGACGTGGTACCCACATTTAGAAAACACACCGCTTCTTCGCCCGCAAGCAATTGGAACAGGCTGCGCATGTGCGGCGACGCCATCGCCTGGCCGCTGGTCAGGCCTGCGCCAAATGCCATGCTGTGTGCAGTGAGCAAGATGTTTTGAATGGCGCAGCCCACCGACACCATGCGCTCGAGCGTCGGAATAGCGGGCTCACGCGGCCCCAGGCAGGCCACCACCAGCATCAACAGGGGCGCGCGGTGCGCCTTTTCGCGCGCTTGAGCCAGTTGCTCTGCAGTCGCTTGCGCATCGCGCTCCAGCAAGGCTTGGGCAAAAACTTCCGCCAGATTGGCGCGCTTGCTCGCTGGCACCAGCACAAAGCGCCAAGGCCGCAGTTCGCCGTGGTCCGGCGCGCAAGCGGCGGCGCGAAACAGTTGCTCGACCTGCGCCGCTGATGGGCCGGGTTCACTCAGGCGCCGGGGCAGAATGTTTTGCCGGGAACTGATCAGCGCCTCGGTGAAAATGGATTCTGGTGTCAAACCCAGCTTGGCACCATCGGGCGGTTCATACGGCGACACGGCAGCCGCAGACCGGGCTAAACGCGTGGCTGCGTTCGCCAGCACAAAGGCGGCTATTGACGACGCATCCGCCAAGTCGAGCTGAGTCAGACCCGCCGGTACGCTTGTCGGCAAGGGCGCATCGCTGGCAATCGCCACAATGCCCGGCCAGTCAGGCGCCAAGGTAGGCTTGCCAACCGACGCGCGCCAGACTTCGAGCTTCGGAAAATCACCGTGCTTGAAGCCTTCAATCAAGACCAGGTCACAGGGCTGCAGCCGGTCAAGCAGGTAGTCCAACGAGGGCTCGGGCGCGCCGCGCAGCTCGTGCATCAGCGCCCAGCGGTCATTGCCCAGCAGCAGCACTTCTTTGCAGCCCGATTCACGCAGGCGATAAGAGTCTTTGCCGGGCCGGTCGATGTCGATATTTTTGTGGCTGTGCTTGATCAGCGACACCACCAGGCCGCGCGCGGTGAGTTCAGGCACCAAGCGCTCCAGCAGCGTCGTCTTGCCCATGCCGGAATACCCGGCGATGCCGAATATTTTCAAATTCGAGGTCGAAAAAGACACCAATTGAGAAGAGATCAGTGTGACAAATACCAGTCAGCGATGTTCTTCAACTCTTTCGGGTCTTTGGTGTCAATGACCTTGTGTTTTTCTTCCGTGCCATCGGTCAGTTTGACCATGTGGCCGTCAGTCATGGACTTGATCAGCTTTTCTTGCGCATCGGGCTTGCCCTTGTACTTGGCGGCGATCTTCTTCATGGAAGGGCCCTTTTTGTCTTTGTCAGCAGCGTGGCATTTAAGGCAATCGTTGCTCTTGCCGAGGGCCTTGGCGGCATCCACGTCAACGGCGGCATGGGCAGGCGCCATGCCACCAAGTGCAAACAAAACTGATGCGCTCAGGGCTGACACTGAAAATTTGAACATTTGAAAATTCCTTTTAAAAAACAACTGTCTACAAAAAGTTGACTTGGACTGAAAGATCTACGGCAGATTACGTCGATGGCTGGCAAAAAAATCTATGGCCTGATCGAAATCATCGAACAGACCATTTGAGCTAAAAAGCCTAAGCTTAAGGTTTGGGTTTGTCGTGAACTTCTTCAAAGCCAGTGATCATGGCCTTGATGTGCGCAAACCGCGAGTGACCCAGCGTGATCAGGTAGAGGTGCATGAGCAGGAAACCCACGAACACAATGAACATCAGCACGTGAATGTTGGCAACCACACGCACGCCACCCAGAAAGTTGACGATGCCCGCGAATTGCTGCACATCCCATAGCAATAGCCCAGACACAAACAAAATGGGCATGCACAGCAGCATGATGATCTGGTACATCATGATCTGCAGGGGATTGAATTTATGGTGGATCGTGGGGTGGTGAGGGTTCTCCTCACCCAGGAAAATGCCGTAGCCATAGAACTTGAGTTGCCGCCAGGAGTCCTCAAAGTACTTTTTGGCGTTCATCTCTGGCAAGTAGACGGTGATCTTGTTGGTAAACAGGTAAAAACACAACCATAAGAAGTAATTGGCAATCAGCGCAAAACCAATGTAGTTGTGCGTCACAACGGCGGTTCTGAACGAGAGCACCTGAAACAGATCCAGGTACCTGATTTGCACGCCTGTTGCAATCAGCAACAGGAACCCCAGTGCGTTGAGCCAATGCCAGATACGCACAGGCAGCGGGTGGATGTAAATGTTTTTCACGGCTGTTCCTTGTTATTTTGTTGATGCCTGTTGCCGCTCAGACCGCAGCTTGTCGCGCTTGGCCTTGAACAGCCGATTTACGGTCAAGTGCGCGATCGGTACGCACAAGACACCCAAAATCACCAGCACCAGCAAGTAATCCAGCAGCTTGATGCGGGTGCTGCCAATGGCATAGAAACCACGCAGTGAGTCAAAAGAGGTTGCTGATGTCAGCACTTTATTGTCAATACCTTGGCGCAAGGCCCGACCATTGGACCCCGCCATGGTCAGGATCACGCTCGAAAAAGGTGCTGCGCCCGCTCGATGGCAGACCTGGCAATCTTTGAGTGCCAAGTCTTTGGTGCTGAGTTGATGAGCCTCCAAGCCTGAACTAAGTTCCAGGCGAGCGCTCAGAACAGCTTTGTTGTCTGGGCTTTCCAGGTTGAAGGCCTTGAGAAAGCCCCTCATTTCACTTTCGTTCAAGTTCCGATCGGTGCCATCGACCGCTTTGCTCAGACGTTCAAATCGCGGCGCGCCCTCTTGCTCTACGAGTTGTTTTCCACCGACGCTGTCCACCATTCGGAGGTTGACACGGCGTTGGGCGTTGGGTGCATGACAGACCTGGCATTCGATGGACTTAAAGTGCAACCTGGAGTTGGGCAGCCAGACTTCATGTTGAACGGCAGCGTCCTTGTGGCAGGTCAGGCAAGCGTCTCGAATGCCATCACCCAGCGAGGCAGCCTGAATTGCATGGGACTTATGGCAGTCAGCACACAAGGGGGCTGACTTGCCTTTGGCAACGCGCTCAAGCCCGTGAACGTCTTGCGAGTACGCTTTGAAAATGTCCTTGTGGCAATTGGCGCACGGCACATTGGCGATTGGCTCAACCAGTTTGACCGAGCGCACCGTATGGGGGTTGTGGCAGTCGGAGCAGGTGGGCGCCTTGTCGCTGCCCTCTTTGACCAGAATCGCATGCACGCTGTCTTTGAACTCGGCCACACTCTTTTTGTGACATGTGGTGCAGGAATCCTGAAACGAGAGCCGGTAGTCGCGCTTGCTCTTCATGGGCACAGACACCTTGCCGTGATCTTTGCCGTCGGCATCTTCATGGCAATCCGTGCAACTGGTCTCGTTGTGCATGGAGGCGAGGAATGCCTGGGTGGAAATCCTCATTGAAAGAGATTCGCCAGCTTCGGTAATTTTTGCCTTGATGGCGTCACTGTCGTGACAGCTCTGACAGGCTTTGTCTTCTGAGCCAAGCTCAGCCGCTTCGGCTTCAGCCGCATGAGCCGACCCAGCAAAAAAGAGCACCAGGCAGAGAAGACCCGAGATCATCATGGTGTTCTTGAACAGGGGCAAATTCCATCCGCGCATTTTGTGAAAGTTTTTCATTGGCGTGTAATTTTGGTTGACAAAAGGCAAAACTGCGACTCAGCGGTCATCGCTGAGTCAGTTATTCTTTGAATTTTCCTTGCGTTCACGCAGGGCAATTTGAAGCACCTTGCCAGGCAGCAAAACGGCATACACAAGACCGATGAAGGGCGATGCGAGAAACAGCGCTATGTCTTTCAGTCGATTGTGTTTTTGGGGTTGCGATGTGGTCGAGGAAGTCATGATTTTTGTGATTAAAAGTATAGGCTGCCAAGGTAGGCCAGCAGCAGTTCAATGAAGGCTCAACTGAGCCGACTCCAAGCGCACAAAACGTTCAGTTAAATCCGCCAGTTCCCGATAAAAATCAGTCGTTGCATTCGCCTTGACAGCCGCAGCAAAGGGGCCAATCCAGGCGCCCAAGTGTTCATGCAGAAAACGCTCACGCAGCGCTGCGATGGTGGTGGGGGTGGTGGCTGAATCGTTTTGCACGCCAGCAGCATCGGCATGGTTTTTGTTGAATGTAAGCAAGTACAAGAACTCCAGCTCTACGGCCACATGGTCTGGCAGCTCCCTGAAATCAGCATCCATGTCAAAGCCGCCTTCACTGTACAAATCAAGTACGGCCAGGGGCGGATTGCCTTCAGTCGGCACAGGCGTGTTCAGCCAGGCCGAGCCATAGGGAGAGGCCAGTGCCTGCATCGGCCCGAGGAAGAGCCGCGTGTAGTCCACGAGCAAGGTCTGCAAGTCTTGCGATGCAAAGGCTTCACCCAACTTGCGTGCCTGCTCCGCCAGATCAGGGTGCACCTGCCGGGTAGCTACCAGCAGGGAGTCAAACAGGTTTTCTTCGGCAAATTCTGGCGCGGGCTCGTAGTAGCAGGCAGACAGGAAACGGCACAGGTCAGCACGTGCGGTGGCTTCGTCGGGAGCATAGTCAGACATCAAATTTCCTTGAAAAAGGGGCCGGTCAACCCGGCCCCTGCGGCAATTGGCAACAAAAATTGTCAAGCCCTGGGGCTGTACTTGCCAATATAGTGCACATTGGGCTTGGTGCCCTTCTCTTCCAGCAAACGCCACGACTTTTCGTTCTTCAAAATCTTGGCAATTTCGCTCTTCGAATCTTCCTGGTCACCAAAAATGCGCGCCTTGGACGGGCAAACCTCTACGCAGGCGGGCTGCAAACCGTTGAGCACACGGTGGTAGCAGAAGGTGCACTTTTCAATCACGTCGTCCGTGCGCACTGGTTGCACGTCACCGCCTTTCCACTGATTCAACATGGGCGGCACTGCCCCTGCCAGGGCTGCAACCTCTGCACCGGAGGATGTGCAACCGGGTACGGCCGATGTTTTGTCGGACCAGCGTGGTTGCGGGTCTTCACCCGATGTGTTGAGGCTGATGATGCTGTAGCTACCGCCGTGCAGGCTGGAGGCATCGAGTCTGGGCACGCTGTAGGGGCATGCCGTTTGGCAATCGCCACAGCCAATGCACAGGGCGGGGTCGTGCAGGGTGATGCCCTCTGGCGTCTTGTAAAGCGCTTTCCAGGGCTTGCCTTTTGGAGACCTCTTGGGATTGCCCGCTTTCTCCGGATTGCCAGGACAAATTTTGACGCAAGGTGCGTCCGAACAATGGTTGCACAGCACCGGTATAACCGAATGTGTGGTGTTAGGGAACGTGCCCTCGGTCTTCATCAAAAAATCAGCCCAGTTGAAGCTTTGATCGTCGCCTCGGTCACGGGTGTTGTTTTCGGCTTTACACGCAAAGGCGCAAGCGCCGCAGCCGTTGCATTTTGCAAGGTCAATGACCATTCCAAGTCTTGTCATGATATTTACTCCTGTACTTGTTGACGGCGATCAGGCCTTTTGAATGCGAACGCCGGTGAAACCACCGTTGCGGGCTGTGGCACCGCTGAGCCGGTCATAGTCATCGACCAGAATTTCGTTGTTGTTTCCGCCAAGAGGAATCGCTTTGGCAAAGTCTTTGGTGGCCACGCGGCCATAAGCCCAGTGCCCCTGGCCAAAACATTTAGCCACGGTGCCGGGGCGCACGCCCTCCCACAGCTTAAGTTGGCAACTGATCGTGCCAGCCATGGAGGTGATCGTCACGTTGTCACCCGACTTGAGGCCGAATTTGGCCCCGTCCAGCGGGTTCATTTTGACCACATCACCCCAAGACACATCACCCGGGTCAACCTTCTTGAACTCCTGGTACCAGGTGATGTTGGCCGAGCGACCTTCGCGGTTCAGACGCGACTTGTAGTCGATGAAGGTGAACGGGTAGTCTGCCACGCTGCCGTGGCGCTTGACGGGCTCGTAGTGCGGCATAAAGGCCACGTCACCACGCGCCGTGTATCCGCTGACCGTCATGATGTCGTCGGTTGTGGTCTCGTACTTTTTGGCGTGCTCCAGCAAGCCCTTTTTAAGGGTTTCGCTGTAGAACTCAAACTTCTTGGTCTCGGTTGCAAATTTGCCACCCCAGCCCTTTTTGAGCGTGTATTTGGGGCCACTGAACATGCCCTTGGCCTTGAAGTCGGCCCAACCGTTGATGGCCGGGTCGCCTTTCAGCGGCTCCTTGGGCATCCACAGCGTGGCACTGCTGATCTTGGCTGCGATCTCGCTGAATTCCATGGCCGTGGTAGGCAATTTGCCAGTTTCAGGGTCTATGAATTCCTTCGAGTAGTAATCAAACAAGTTGGCAAACCCTTTGGCTTTGAGCTTTTCAGCCAACAACCACATCACTTCGGTTTCTTCTTGCTTGACGTCCCACAAGCGTTTGACGGCGGCTTGCTGGATGGAGGCGTAGCCATGGCCGTTGCCCGCGTTCGTGATGATTGACCAACCCTCAGCCGAGTTGAAGGTTGAGGGCAGCACGATGTCGGCAAACTGCGTCATCTCGGAAACGTTGGGCACCATGTGCACAAAGAAAGGCACTTTGGCCATGGCTTCGTCCCAACGGCCAGCGCCAGTGCAGGAAAAGTTGAAGTTGGACCAGGATGAAATAAACACCTTGACCGCACCGGGGTCCTTGAGCAGGCCGTTGGCCACGTTGTTGGTCACCACGCCACTGCCGGGCTTGGCATTCATCATGGCCGGCATGTCTTTGGCGCCGCGCCCATCGAGCTTCTTGCCTTTGCCGGCCGCTTTTGCAACGTCGTCAACATATTTATCGGCACTTGGGAATTTGCCCAGCGGCACGCTGCTGCTCTGCCAGACACCGCCCTCGGCATCAATCGACCCCAACAAGCCATTGAGTGCGTGCACCGCCATGGCGGTGTAGGTGCCGCGCGGGTTCATGGCCACACCCGGGCCCATCCAGACCGCCGTCTTGGAGCCGGCTTTACCCATGGCGCGGGCAACACGCAAAATCTGCTCTACGGGAATCAGCGTTTCTTTTGCAGCCCAGGCAGGTGTGCGGTCTTTGAGTTCCAGGTTCCACCACTTGATGACACCATTGGTTTCCTTCTCTACAAAGGCCGCCTCATCGATGGTCTGGCCAGCCACAAACAGGTTTTTGCCATTCACGAAGTCACCCACAAACTCGCGGCTCCACATGCCTTCTGTTAACAACACATGGGCAACGGCACCGGCCAATGCACCGTCGGTGCCCGGGTTGATGGGCAGCCACTCGTGCGCCTTGGCGGCGATTGTGGACATGCGCGGGTCAATGGCGATCACGGTGCCACGTTTTACGATGTCTGCAAAGTGGTTCATGGTGTTGGGCACCATGCGGTTGGAACTCAGCGGGTCGCAGCCCCACGCCACCAGGCAGTTGGTGTTGCCAAGGTCGTAGTCGCGGTAGCCAAAAAAGCCCTGCGTCAGGCCAGGTCCCATTTTTTCGGCTTCGGCACAGATGGAACTGTGTGAGAAATAGTTGGCCGTGCCCCACACCTTGGGCAAGGTGCCGTACAACAAACTGGTGCTCGTAGACGAATAGCGACCGCGCATGTACATCAGCTTGCCCGGCTCACCGGCGCGGCGCAGTTCCATCATTTTTTCGGCGACGGTGTCAAGCGCTTCGTCCCAGGAGATCGGCACAAACTTCGGATCAATGCCCCGGCCCTTGAGTGGGTTGGTGCGCTTCATGGGGGTCTTGATGCGGTCTGGGTCATACATCTGCTGCGGAATCATGTGGCCACGCGGGCAGACATAACCATGGTTGGTTTTTGACAGCGGGTTGCCGCGCACGCGGGTGGCACGACCGTTCTGAACCAAAATCTGGACTGCGCACCATTGGGTACAGCCCTGGCAGGTGCTGGCAACCCAAGTGCCAACCGCCGGGCTGCTGGGTTTTGCCTTGCGCGGGATCAGCGCGCTGTGGATGGGCTGCGCCGCCATACCGACGCGCCCCGTGATTAGCGACCCGGCAGAAATGCCCGATGCCATGATGAAAATTCGTCTTGTCAGCTTCATGCCATGCTCCTAGTGTGAAATTCGACCCTATCGCCTTGGCGACACGCTATGACTGTACGAGGTCAAAAAAAAAGATTCCTGATTCAGATCAAACGACAGGGCTTTTGCCTTCTCGTTGATGCCCGGTTTTGGGCTTGAACAGGCTCGTATTGATTCCCGTGAATTCGATCCGTCACCGTTCTCCATGCAAACTCCATGCCACGGATCAAGAACGCGCGAATAGACCCCCGTTCACGCATGCGCGAACAGCCCACTCAAGCCACCCGTTCAGAGGCAGCTATACCTTGGAACACAGACCTGCCCGGTCACCATTTGCGCCTTCGCGCGGTCGGTGCGCTGCCGGCGCCCTCGTTACCCGTTGGTAACAGGTGGACAGCGCCAATGCGGGTTTCTTAGCCGGGGCATGGCCACCGCGCCGAATGCTGCACAGACATCAATCGCTAAAATTCACTTGGCTTTCAGGCTTCCACGTCTTAGACCACCGGGTTGCCCGTGGCGGCCAACGAGAAGTTACCGTCTGGTAACCTGAGCCAACAAACTTTGACTGATGTCACCACCTGGTAACGAGAAAATGGAATGTCAAAAATAGTCAAGTGCTTACTGATCTCCCTTTGGTTTGGCCTGGCGTGCTTGGGCGCGCAGGCCGGCGCGAACCCGCAGGTCATCCGCTTCGCCATGACACCGGCTTTCTTGCATGACCAGCACGCCCTGCTGGCTGAATGGCGTGGCTATCTGGAAGTCCGTTTAAAGCGCCCGGTTGAGTTTGTTCAGCGCGACCGCTACCGCGAGACCATGGACTTGCTGAACCAGCAAAAGGTCGAGTTCGCGTGGCTCTGCGACTACCCTTACGTGATGCTCAAAGATGAGGTTCGCCTGCTGGCGGTGGCCCTCAACGAGGGGCAACCGACCTACCGCTCTTACCTGATTGTCCCGGCGCGAGACACCCGAACGACCAGCGTCGGCGATCTCCAAGGCGCGGTCTTTGCCTATGCCGACCCCTACTCGAATACCGGTTATCTGGTGCCGCGTTTTGAGATCAAGCGCCGCGGCGCCAACCCCGCCACTTTTTTCAAACGCACGTTTTTCACATGGTCGCACCGCAAAGCCATTGACGCCGTGGCGGCGGGATTGTCTCAAGGCGCTGCGGTGGACAGCTATGTGTGGGATGTATTGAACAAGGTGCGCCCGGACATCACCGCCAAGACCCGCATTGCCTGGAGATCACCAGACTATGGTTTTCCGCCGATGGTGGCCCAAAAAAATGTGTCTGAGGTTGATTTTTTGCGCATGCAAAGCGTCCTGATGGACATGAAGAACAACGAGCAGGGCCGAGCCCTGTTGACCCGCCTCAAGCTTGATGGCTTCATCGAGGGATCGCCCAAACTCTACGACAGCGTCTCCGAGATGATGCGCCTGGTTGACAATCGCTGATGCGCCTGTTTCACCTCAGCTTGCGCTTCAAGCTGCCGCTTTGGGGCGGCGGCCTGATCGTGGCGACCGCGCTTGCGCTGTCAACGTCTTTCATCGTGCAGGCTTGGGACAGCCTCAATGAAGACCTGCTGAAGAGCGCGCAGGACCTGGGGCGCAGCATGGCGCATTCGTTATTTCCCCTGATCCTGCATGACAACGTGTGGGGTGCTTTTGAGGCCGTTTCACTGCCCTTTGCCGCCAACCCCGGCACCGCACTGGCTGAAGGCCTGATCGTGCTCGACAGTGCGCGCCGGGTTTATGTGTCGTCCCACCCCGAAGAGCACCCGGTGCTCAGCCCGCTGGCCTCCCTGGACACCGACTTTGCAGCGCTCGATCGCGTGCTGCCCATGGCGTCGGACGCGGCCATTTTTGTGCGCGATGCAAGCAGCGCCCAGCGCATTGACGTGGCCGTGCCGATCAGCAATGACGGCGTGCGCCTGGGCACCTTGATCGTGTCTTACAACAAGTCCCTGCTGTGGCAACGTTTTGAGTTGACTTTGATCCACTCGCTTTGGATCACCTTGCTGGTGCTGTGCGTGCTGCTGCCCATTACAGCCTACTGGGGGCACCGCATGATGCTGCCGATGCGGTTGGTGACCGAGCGCATCCGCCGCATCGGCAGCGACGACCTTGAGGTGCTGGACCCGGCGCTCTACCGCTACCAGGACGAAGCGGGCCAGCTTTTTCTGGCTTATGAAACCGTGCTGGCCAAGTTCCGGGAAAAGGCCGAGCTTGAAAAAGAAATGATCAAGAGCGAACGCATGGCTGCAGTGGGGCGGCTGACGGCCAGCATTGCACACGAAATCAACAACCCACTGGGCGGCATGCTCAACGCCATCAGCACGCTCAAGCGCCATGGCCACCCGGACCCGGTGACGCAAAAGACCGTGTCGCTGCTGGAGCGCGGTCTGTCGCAGATCCGCGAAACCGTCGCCGCGCTGCTGGTGGAGGCCAAAGTCAAAAGTCGCCCGTTGGGCGGCGCCGACCTGGACGACGTTCGCATTCTGGTCACGCCCGCGGCCAACAAGCAGGGCACGCGGCTGTCCTGGGTGGCGGCACTGCCCGGCGCACTGCCTTTGCCTTCTACCTTGGTGCGCCAAGTGCTCATTAACCTGTTGCTTAACGCCATTGCAGCGGCCGGCCCTGGCGGTCAGGTGGCGGTGCGGGCCTTGGCCAGCGAAACGCGCTTCGTGCTGGTGGTTGAAAACACGGGCATACCGCTCTTGCCGCAGCAGTTAACGCGCCTGTTCGAGCCCTTCACCCGTTTCTCGGAGCATGGCAACGGCCTGGGCCTGTGGATTTGTTACCAGATCGTCACGCAATTGGGCGGTACCATCAGCGCCGAATCAAGCGACCCGCTCACCCGCTTTACCGTCATCATTCCCCTGGAACCCGTTCATGCCGCCACTGCCACGCCAAATCTGCCTGATTGAAGACGATGAAATCATGGGCGAATCGCTGGCCGACCGTTTTGGCCTGGAGGGCATGCGCTTTGACTGGCATCGCACCGGCGCCGCCGCGCTGGCCGCACTGCAGCAACGAGATTACGCCCTGGTTCTGAGCGACATCCGTCTGCCCGACATCACCGGCGATATGTTGTTTGAACAGTTGCAGGCCTTGCGCGGTAACTTGCCGCCGTTCATCTTTATGACCGGCCATGGCGACATTGACACCGCCGTGCGCTTGCTCAAGCAAGGGGCCCACGACTACCTGACCAAACCCTTTGATCTGGACGCGATGATCGACAAGCTTCAGGCGCTGCTTGCGCCTGAGCGCGACCTGGGCCCGAGCGGGCTGGGGCAGTCGCCCGCGATGCAGCAAATTGACGCCATGTTGCGCCGCATTTCAACCAGCGCCGCCTCGGTGCTGATCACCGGCGAATCCGGCGTTGGCAAGGAGCGGGTCGCGCAGGCGCTGCACGAGCTCACGGGCGCCGACAAACCGTTTATCGCCGTCAACTGTGGCGCGCTGACCGAGAGCCTGCTCGAAGCCGAGTTGTTTGGCTACGAAAAAGGCGCTTTTACCGGCGCTGTGCGCACCAAGAAAGGCGTGTTTGAGCAGGCCGACGGTGGCACGCTGTTTCTGGACGAGATTGGCGACATGCCGCTGCCGATGCAGGTGAAGGTGCTGCGCGCGCTGCAGGAGCGCCGCATTGTGCGGGTCGGCGGTGAGGCGCCAATTGAAGTGGACTTGCGCCTGGTCTGCGCCACGCACCAGGTGCTGCAAGAGCGCGTGGTGAGTGGCGCTTTCCGCGAAGACCTGTATTACCGCATCAACGTGGTTGAGCTGCGCATCCCTGCGCTGCGCGAGCGCCCTGAAGACATCCTGCCGCTGGCACGCTCGCTGCTGGCCGACATTGCGCTTGCCAATGGCAAGCCGGTGCCCAGTCTGACCGCCGCGGCCGAACACGCGCTCACGGCCTACCCCTGGCCGGGCAACATCAGGGAACTCAAGAACGCGCTGGAGCGCGCCAGCCTGATGAGCGACGGCAACCTGATCGCGCATGACATTTTGTTCGACCGACCCGCACCGCCGTTGACGGGGCAACAGGATGTGGCGAGCAGCTTGCGTGACTATCTGAGCGAATGCGAGCGTGACTTCATCATGCGCGCGCTCGGTGCCTGCCAATGGCAGATCCAATGCTGCGCCGACTCGCTGGGCATCAGCCGCAAGAACCTGTGGGAAAAGATGCGCAAGCTCGGCATCGACAAGGGCGTTGGCGCCCCATAGCCGCGGGGCCAGCCACACCATGAACTGCCTGAACAGCGCCTGGAGCGCGCATGAGAGCGAGTTGCGCGGCTGGCTGCGCCGGCGCGTTGGCAATAGCGCGCTGGCGGACGACCTGATGCAAGACCTGTTTTTGAAGGCGCTGCGCCAGGGCGAGCGCTTTTGTGCGGTCGAGAACGCGCGCGCCTGGCTGTTTGAGGTGGCGCGCAACACGCTGGCGGACCATTTGCGGTTGGCACATCACATGGTGGAGCTGCCCGAGGACCTGGCCACGCCCGCTGACGACACCGAGACCGTGGACACGCTCACCGCCTGCCTGCCGCGCGTGCTCAGCGAGTTGAGCCCGGACGACCGCGAAGCCATCCTGCTTTGCGACCTGCAAGGCATGCGCCAAGCCGACTTTGCCCAACTCAAAGGCTTGAGCCTGAGCGCGGCCAAATCACGGGTGCAGCGCGCCCGCCTGCGCCTGCGCACCCAGATGAGCCTGGTCTGCCAGGTGCAGGTCGATGACGGAGGCCGCATCAGCGACTTTGTGCCCCGGCCTTTGCTTTGAATTTGCAACTTAAATAATAGCTACAACCCTATTAAACACGTGGGCTAGAGGCCTATTTGTTATAAATTTTTGACGAATCTTCGCCTTTTATCATTTACTCGGACTCATGCGGTTCAATTTCCTGTCCTTCCACGCGGCGCGGGCCGAAAGTGGAGAGGGCTGGCGCGCCTGTCAAGGCGGTGCGGATGGTCTACCGCCCCTGAATCACGCTGCCAGATGCCAGCAGCTCATCAATGCGCGCCATCACCAGCACCCCGGTGGTGCCGTAGGGGTCAAATTCTGGCCAGTCGATTTTTGTTTCCGGGTCAATATCAGACAAGCTGACGTGCGCCATGGACCAGTTGGCATAGCGCCTCTTGACAATGCTTTCGCAGTGCAGCATTTCCACATCGGTGTGCCGTTGATCGGCATGGATGCGCGCATAAAGATCGGTCACCGCGCGGCGCTCGCCTTCAAGCGCCTGCAAAAACACCCCTTGCCCCTGACACAGCACGCCAGTGACGTCATGGGCTTTGTTCCAGGTTTGCGATGCCTGCAGGATGGCGCTGGTCATGGTGGTGGTTTGCGGCCCTACCGCCTTGCTGACATAAATGATGCGGATAAGCATGTTTGGCATCCTGGTTCATTGGTGATAACTGATCGTGCTTGGCGGTGACGGGCGGTGTGGGCTTGCTGTCAAGCCTGGCAGCGAACTGCTCGCCAAATCATCTGGCTTCACACTGTAGGCGCTTATTTAATCTCTAACAAGTCAAGTTTTCGCATTTTTTATGAGGACTTTGACTGTGGCGAAAATTATTTTTGCATCCATGCTGTGTCAGCGCCGAAGACAAGCGCTTGCTCTATATTTTTATAGCACATTGCGCTTATTTCATAAGGGCTACAGCCTGATTTCTTATAAATTATCGGGCAGCAGCCGGGGCGCCCCAAAGCTGCTCGAGGCGGGCATCTCGACCACAACTTGTGCGGTAGTAGCTGTAGCGCACCGGGTTTTTCTGGTGGTAGTTTTGGTGCTCCTCCTCAGCCGGGTAAAAGTCGTCGAGCATGAGAATTTGCGTCACCACAGGTTCCGCAAAGGGTTTGGTCTGCACCAGCGCCGCCACGGATGCTTGCGCCAACTGCAGTTGCTCGGGTGTGGTGGCAAATATCGCCGTGCGGTAAGGTGTGCCAATGTCGCAAAACTGGCGGTCGCGCGCGGTGGGGTCAATGGTTTTCCAATAGTGGGCCAGCAATTGCACATAGCTCACCCGCGTCGGGTCAAACACCACGCGCACCGCCTCAGCGTGGCCGGTGGCATGGCTGGCCACCTCGGCATACGTGGGGTTGGCGGTTTTGCCGCCGGTGTAGCCTGAGGTGGTGGACAGCACGCCGGGCAGTTTGTCAAAGTCAGCCTCGGTGCACCAGAAACAGCCACCCGCCAGCACCGCCACTTCGCTGCCTGCGGGCAGGGCAAGCGCGGCGGGTTGCGGTGGCGCGGCCCCCGATGCGCGGGGTGCGGCAAATTCCCACCAGCCAACCAGGCCCAAAATAAATGCCAACGCCAACCACACGGCCACGCGTGGCTTGCGGGGAGAAACAGGTAGGGGGGTTTTGAGCATGTCGCATGATAGACAAGCCCCGGCAAAGACCGTCATGCCTGGGGGTATTTTGCAAATTGACGGGTGCAGCCGCCAGGGGCATGGCACACAATGACACGACTTGATCGAACCCACCCAAAAATCACCATGACTGCACGCAACGTGTTGGGCACCGAGCTGCTGCCCTGCTCTTATGACCCGCTCACCGGTTTTTACCGCGACGGCTGCTGCGCCACCGACGCGCAAGACCACGGCACCCACGTGGTGTGCGCCCGCATGACGCGCGAATTTCTTGACTTCTCGCTGGCGCAAGGCAACGACCTGATCACCCCCCGGCCTGAACACCGCTTTGCCGGGCTGAAGCCCGATGACCGCTGGTGCCTGTGCGTGCTGCGCTGGCGCGAGGCCCTGACCGAGGGCGTGGTGCCACCGGTTTACCTCAAAAGCACCCACAGCAAGGCGCTGGAACGGGTGAGCCTGGACCAACTTCAAGCCCATGCGGCAGATTGATGACGCTCCCATGAACACTGGCGAGTCTTCCCGCCCCGCCGTCGTGGCCTGGCTGTGCCTGGCGTCGGTGTATTTTCTGGAGCCAGCTCTGCCAAGCGCCGCCATGAGCGCATGAGCTACACCGTGGTCTGGTTCAAGCGCGACCTGCGGCTGCATGACCACGCCGCGCTGATGAGCGCCGCCGCGCACGGGCCGCTGTTGTGCCTGTACGTGGTCGAACCCAGCTTGTGGGTACAGCCTGATGCGGCACGCCAACACCATGAATTCATACTGGAGAGCCTGCACGCGCTGGCCCGCGCGTTGAAGGCGCTGGGTGGGCGCCTGCATGTGCGCAGCGGGGAAGTGCCTGCGGTGCTGGCGCAGCTGCACGCGCTGGCCCCTTTTGCGCGGCTGGTGTCGCACGAGGAAACCGGCAACGCCGTCACGTTTGAGCGCGACCAGGCCGTGGCGCGCTGGTGCCGCGCCCACGGGGTGGGCTGGCAGGAGTTCGTCCAATTTGGCGTGGTGCGCCGCTTGAAAAGCCGCAACCACTGGCAAAGCCACTGGGCCACCCACACGCAAGCGCCCCAGTTGCCCAGCCCCGCGCCCGGCACGCTGCAGTTTCAGCCCAGCCCTTGGGCCGCGCAGCCGGTGCCCAGCGCACAAGATTTGGGCCTGGATGCCTTTGACCCACCCCAGCGCCAGCGTGGCGGGCGCAGCGTGGGGCTGGCGGTGCTGGATGATTTTTTGAATGACCGCTGTCGCCACTACCGGGGCGGCATCTCGTCGCCGCTGTCGGCCCCCAGCGCCTGCTCGCGCCTGTCACCCTACCTGAGCTTTGGCTGTGTGAGTCTGCGCGAGGTGGTGCAAGCCACCGATGCCAAGTTGCTTCAAATTAAAGAGCACTTTGCTTATGCTGCACGTGGGCTGGAGGCATTTTTAAGCAGATTGCATTGGCACTGCCACTTCATCCAGAAGTTGGAGAGTGAGCCCGAACTGGAGTGGCGCAACGTGCATCGGGGCTACGACGGCCTGCGTGAACCCGGCTGGCTCAACTTTCGCATGCGCGCCATGCTGGTTTCAGTGGCCGCCTACCCGCTGTGGCTGCACTGGCAGCCGGTGGGCCAATGGCTGGCGCGCCAGTTTCTGGACTACGAGCCCGGCATTCACTGGAGCCAGATGCAAACGCTGGGCTTTGATTGAGAGGATTTGAATGAACTCACTGAACCTGAATCTGAACGCCTTCGCCCCCTGACGTCTGCCTCACCCAACCGCCATCCTCATGAAAATGCGCAAAAAATCCGAGTTGCCCAGCAAAATCTGCCTCACCTGCGGCCTGGCTTTTGCCTGGCGCAAAAAGTGGGCGCGTGACTGGGACCAGGTCAAATACTGTTCCGAGCGTTGCCGTCGAAGTGGCCAACCGACCCCGCAAGGCTGACATGAGCACCCTGATTTACTGGTTCAGAAACGACTTGCGCCTGCACGACAACCCGGCGCTTGGCCAAGCCTGCGCGCAGTCTGGCGCCGTGCTGCCGGTGTATTGCATGGGCAGCGCCAGCGCCATCCACAACGGCGAACCGCGCTGGGGCGTGATGCAACCCAGCCTGCACCGGCAACGCGTGCTGACGGACACCTTGATCGACCTGGACGCCCAATTGCGCGCTTTGGGCAGCGCCTTGACTGTGGTGTACGGCCCGCCGGCCGACATCTTGCCCAAGCTCGGGGCCCCACTGGGCACCCGCAGCGTGCACTGCGAAAGCATTGCCGCCACGCATGAAGAGGACGAGTTGGACAAGGTGCGCCAGGCTGGCATGGACATCCACAGCACCTGGCAGTCGAGCCTGTTCGCGCCAGAGGCTCTGCCGTTTGAGGTGCAAAACCTGCCCCCGGCGTACACCCGTTTTCGCCAAATGCTGACGCAGGCGGGCACCCAGCGCGGCGCGCCCTTGCCCGCCCCCACCCAATTGCCGCCCTTGCCCAAAGCTGCCCACGGCTACGCCACCATCCGGTTGGCGCGCCAACTGCAAGACCTGGGCGAACCCGCGCCCGAGCCGCGCGCCAGCATGCCGTATCTGCACAGCGCGTTTGCCGGGGGAGAGCGTGCCGCGCTGGCCCATCTGGCGCGCTATTTCGCCAGTGACCTGCCGCAAAACTACAAAGCCACGCGCAATCGGCTGACCGGCACCGACTTTTCCAGCAAGTGCGCCATGTGGCTGGCCAGTGGCGCGCTGTCGGTGCGGCAACTGGCGACCGCGATAGACCAGCACGATGCACGTGTTGGCCCCAACGAGGGCACCGAGTGGCTGCGCCTGGAGCTGCTGTGGCGCGACTACTTTCGTTTTTTGCATCTGCAGCACGGCGCCAAGCTTTTCAGATACCGGGGTCTGCGCGACAAAGTGCCGCCACTGCACCACGACCCGGCGCTGTTCACCCGCTGGTGCCTGGGCCGCACACAAGAGCCCTTGGTGGACGCGGCCATGCACGAGCTGCTGAGCAGCGGCTACCTGTCCAACCGGCTGCGCCAAGTGGTGGCGAGTTATCGGATCCATGAGCTGCATGGCGACTGGCGCGCTGGTGCCGCCTGGTTTGAAGCTCAGCTGATCGACTACGACGTCTACAACAACCAGGGCAACTGGCTCTACATTGCCGGCATGGGCACCGACCCGCGCGGCGGGCGACGCTTTAACGTGCAAAAGCAAGCCCTTGAGCACGACCCCGACCAAAGCTACCAGCGGCTTTGGCAAACCGTGTAGCCCGAGATCCTCACACCATGCCAAATCGACTGCAAAACCTCACCCCGGCCGCCCCAGCCCACACCTTACGCCTGATTCTGGGCGACCAGCTCAACCCGCAACACAGCTGGTTTGCCACCGTGCGCCCCGACGTGGTGTATGTGCTGATGGAAATGCGGCAGGAAACCGATTACGTGCTGCACCATGCGCAAAAAATCATCGCCATTTTTGCCGGCATGCGCGCGCTGGCGCAGCAACTGCGTGACGCCGGCCACCGCGTGCATTACCTGGCCATTGACGATGCCGCCAACCTGCAAAGCCTGACCGGCAACCTGAGCACCTTGCTGCAGCACTACCAAACGCAGGTGTTCGAATACCAGGACCCCGATGAATATCGGCTGGGCCTTCAATTACAAGCCTTTTGCGCCTCTAGCCCGCGTGGAATAAGCGCAGGAAGCTATTGTGTTGATAGCGAACATTTCTACACCCAGCGCCATGAAGTGGCCGAGCTGTTCACCAACCGCAAGCAGTGGCTGATGGAAACTTTTTACCGCCACATGCGCAAACGCCACCGTGTGCTCATCGACGGCGCCGACCAGCCCGCTGGCGGTCAGTGGAACTTTGATCTTGAGAACCGCAAGCCCTGGAAAGGCACGCCGCCTGAGCCGCCCGACTTGCGCCCGCAGCACGACCACAGCGCGTTGTGGGCCACCATTGAAGCGGCGGGCGTGCAGAGCTTTGGCGAACCCAATGCCGCCCACTTCCGCTGGCCGCTCGATCGCACGGAAGCCTTGCAGCAGCTGGAGCACTTCATCGGCCACGCCCTGCCCCACTTTGGCGACTATGAAGACGCCATGAGCCGCAAGGCCCAGCGGCTGTTTCACTCTTTGCTGTCGTTTGCGCTCAACGTGAAGCTGTTGAACCCGCGTGAAGTGGTGCAGCGGGTCGAGGCCGAGTGGCGCGCTGGCCGCGTGGAACTGGCCGCTACAGAGGGCTTTATCCGCCAGGTGATGGGCTGGCGTGAATATGTACGCGGCATCTACTGGGCGCAGATGCCGGGCTACGACCAGCACAACTACTTTGAGAACACCACGCCGCTGCCCAAGTGGTTCTGGACGGGTGACACCCGCATGAACTGCCTGGCCTCAAGCATCACCAGCTCGCTGCAAAACGCCCACGCGCACCACATTCAGCGGCTGATGGTGATTGGCAACTTTGCCCTGCTGGTCGGGCTGGACGTGCAGGCGCTGCACCGCTGGTACCTGGGCGTTTACATCGACGCCTTCGAATGGGTGGAACTGCCCAACACGCTGGGCATGAGCCAGTTTGCCGACGGCGGCCTGCTGGCCACCAAGCCCTATGTGTCAAGCGCCGCCTACATTGACCGCATGAGCGACTACTGCAAAGGCTGCGCCTATGACAAAAAGCAGCGCCTGGGCGAGACCGCCTGCCCGTTCAACGCGCTGTACTGGGACTTTTACCAGCGCAACGCCAGCAAACTGGAGCGCAACCCGCGCATCGGCATGGCCTACCGCCAGTTGGCCAAAATGCCCCCCGAAGAACGCACCGCGCTGCAAGCCCAGGCCAGCCAAACCCGCCAGCGGCTCGATTCACTTTGACACCAGAGCCAGCGCACCATGAACACATTTCCTGACGATTTTCGCGTTTTGGTCATTGGTGACTCAGGTTGCATAGGCCAGGCTTTTTGCAAGCCCTTCAACCGTGAGCAAATTGGCCGCGCAGCTCAAGATCAACAAACTGCTTAAACCTGGATTCCTCAGTTGGACGCGCCCGAGTGGGCTGCTGGCGGCGTGGCCGGGTAGGCGCGACAACGCTGCAGGCTCATGCCTGCGAGGCGGAGCAACACCCCCGGGCGCGTTGCCAGTAGCTCAATCGGGTGCGTAGCGCTCTCACCCAAAAGGTGAACCGCGTCGAAGCTGGAAAAGTCAATGTTCATAGGGAGTTAGTAAAGAAACCAAGCGGTCAACTGAGGAATCCAGGTTAAAACTGCTGGCTGGCGTTTTCTCTCATTTGCTGCAAGACAAAGCCAACAGGGTGCTGGAGCCCAACGTGTACCCCGCCACAGGCATGAGCAACGTCAAGGCCGTGCCCCAGTCTGGCGCACGCGCATTCCCGAGGACGTCAAGGACATGTGCCGCTGAAGCAGTACATGCGGCGTTATACACATTCATATCTGTATAATTTCAGCCATGAACTTCACCTGGGACGAAGCAAAGCGACAGGCAAACCTACAAAAGCACGGTCTGGACTTTGCAGATGCCGTCAAGGTTTTCAGCGGGCCATTGGTGCTATTTGAAGACCAGCGCGAAGACTATGGCGAACAGCGCATGATCGGTATCGGGCTACTGGACTCTCTGGTGGTGCTGATCGTTCATGTCGAATCGGATGAAAGCATCCGCATCATTTCCATGCGAAAGGCTGACAGCAATGAAACAGACCTCTTTTACAAAAATGCCGGTTACTTCTGACGATGCGCCCAAGCTCACGCAGGCAGACTTTGACGGCGCCAAGCTGCGCGTAGCGGGCCGCGATGTCAACCGGGCCGAGTGGCAGACCGCAGTGCGCGCCAGGGTGGGCAAGCAGCGCATCAACATCATGCTCGATGCGCCCATCGTCGAACACTTCAAGGCGCTGGCGGGCAATCGGGGCTACCAAACCCTGATCAACGATTCGCTGCGCCGAGTGATTGAAACCGGTCACCTGGAAGCCGACCTGCGCCGAGTCATCCGTGAAGAGTTGTCGCCTAAGTGAGGGCTCCAGCTCCCATCTCGTGTGCCAGCGGGCTACCGCGTAACCCCAAGTTTGATCGATGGACACAAGCCCGTCCTATTTATTTTGATAGCGTATAACGTACTATCGACGTGGGCTAGAACCTAATTTTTTATAAATTTTTGGCAAGTTTGCGTCTTTTGACCGGTGCACCCGTCTCCACCGGCATGAGCACTCTGACCTCTCCCCCCAAATCCTGGCCGATGCGCCAGCCCGTTTTCTTCTTGATTCTGGCCGCCATTGTCTGGCTGGCGCTGTACCAGACGCTCAACCCTGGCGCTGAGGCGCTGGTCGCTGCCCTGCCGGTGGACCGCGCCAGCCACCTGGGCGGCGCACTGCAATTCTTCTTTTACGACACACCCAAGGTGCTGATGCTGCTGACCGGCGTGGTGTTTGTCATGGGCATGATCAACAGCTACTTCACACCCGAGCGCACCCGCGCCCTGCTGGCCGGTCGCTCGGAGGGCGTGGCCAACGTGATGTCGGCTTCGCTGGGCATCGTGACGCCCTTTTGCTCATGCTCGGCCGTGCCCTTGTTCATTGGTTTTGTGCAAGCCGGTGTGCCGCTGGGCGTGACCTTCTCTTTTCTGATCTCGGCGCCGATGGTCAATGAAGTGGCGCTCACCTTGCTATTTGGCCTGTTTGGCTGGAAGGTCGCGCTCTTGTACCTGGGCCTGGGCTTGAGCGTGGCGATTGTGGCGGGCTGGATCATTGGCCGCCTGAAGATGGAGGCCTATCTGGAAGACTGGGTGCGCGACATGCCCAAGACCGCGGCTCAATTTGAAGCCACCGGCATGACGTTGGGTGACCGCGTTGAAGGCGGCTTTGCGGCAGTGAAAGAAATTGTCGGCAAGGTCTGGCCCTATATCTTGGGCGGCATTGCACTGGGCGCCCTGATTCACGGCTATGTGCCCGAAGAATTCATGGCCAGTTTCATGGGCAAGGAGGCCTGGTGGTCGGTGCCGCTGGCCGTGATCATGGGCGTGCCGATGTACACCAACGCAGCCGGTGTGATCCCGATCGTGCAAGCACTCTTAGCCAAGGGCGCGGCGCTGGGCACGGTGCTGGCTTTCATGATGAGCGTGATTGCGCTCTCTTTGCCCGAGATGATCATCCTGCGCAAGGTGCTCAAGGTGCGGCTGATCGCCACCTTTGTGGCCGTGGTGGCCAGCGGCATCCTGCTGGTGGGCTTTGTGTTTAACGCGGTGCTCTGAGCCACTGGCGCCGCAGCCCGTTTTTGTTCTCAATTTCGCTTTAACTTCATTGCAACTTCAAGGAACCCTCATGGACATCAAAGTACTAGGCACCGGTTGTGCCAACTGCAAAACCACCATCGCCCTGATCGACCAGATCGCCCAGGCCAAGGGCGTGGCGGTGAAACTGGAAAAAGTGGAAGAGTTGCGCGACATCATGGGCTATGGCGTGATGAGCACGCCCGGCGTGGTGATCAATGGCAAGGTGGTGCATGCCGGTGGTGTGCCGAGCCGCGACAAGATCGAGCAATGGCTGGCAGCGGCTTGAGTCAAACCAAGGAACACGAACATGAATCCGCAAAAAAAATTCCACTTTGTCTTTTCATTGGTGATGGGCGCGATGATGATTTTCCTGATGACGCTGGTCATCACCTTTGTCAATGTCGGTCTCACCGAGCACTTTTTCCGGCTCTGGATCAAGGCCTTCGCCATTGCCTATGTCGTGGGTGTGCCGGTGATCTTCTTCCTGGCACCGGTGGCGCGCAAGCTCACCGGGCGCTTTCTGGGGGTGAATCCGGCCTGATGGCGTGCAAATGGCGCCACCATGCAAACAGAAAACCAGCGCACGCAACACATCGGCTGGTGGCAGGCGTAGCCGGTTTGATGGCCGCAGCGATGGCGATAACGGCAGGGTCGGGTTGGCTGTTTGCGGCTTCGGTCTGAGCGCTTTGCATCGGGCTGCTGTAGCGCTATTTATTGAGTAGCAAAGATTCAATAGTGACAGGGGCTGTCGCTATTTCTTTGCTTGAAACGCTTTGAGCGGCGTCTTTTTCGAACTAGTTTCACCACAATTTTTGCGATCGACAGCAGAATAAAAATCGCAAGCACCGGGAGAAGCCTTTTTACAACAATCCTCGCAGCATCCCCAGCAAATCTCGCTGCGGACACACCCACCAAGACCAGGCCAGTGCAATAAACCATGTGCTCAACAATAATAAAAAAGAGAGTGGCGCAGTGGTCGTGCCTTGAAGGCCGGCGCAGCTTTGCCGCGATCATGCTGCTGGCGTGGGCCCTGGTTTAGCGGCCCAGCCTGAGCAGCAAGCCAAACCCAAACCGCGCCCACCATCGCCTTACCTGTGGGCGGCACTGATTGCCGGCATCTACGAGGTGCTTCCGCTGATCTGCCCGATGTGTGTGGGCCAGATGCGCATCATCGCGTTCATCACATTCAGCGCAGACATCCAGAAGATTTTGGAGCACATCGGCGTGCAGCCCGAAGATCAGCGCGCAAACTCCTGGTCAGTCAGGCTGGAGTCTGTGGATGGGCGTGCTTTGTGATTCCATTTCCATATCAATCCGACACGTTGTTGCTTCGCCTTGCCGTGCGTCTGACCGTCTACGTGGGGACTACTGCAATCACTTGTTCACAATTTATTCAGGAAATGGGCAGTAACTACATCCAGACCGCTAGAACCCAACCTCACGCACCAGCACCGCCACCATTTGGCGCAAGTAGGGCCAGGCCGGGGCTTCCCAGCGGGCGTGAATGGTGAGCTTGCCGCGCCACGATTGATTGGCCAGCTCAGCCAGCGCAGCGGCATTGGGCTCCACGAGAAGCGTGACACGGTAAATGGCACGCTCGGGGACTAATTGACCTTTTTTCTCACGGGTGAGCAAGTGCCCGCCAAGCTGAGCGGCCAGCTCAGGCCGAGGCAGAACGCGTGCGGCGTCGCGGTCAACAGCACTCACCCGCAGGCGCAAGGCCGTACTCTGCCCGCCCTCGGTGATAAAGAGGGCAGTGTCACCGGGCGCCACACGCTGCACCGCGTCTTCGTCCAGCCAGGTCTCCACCAGCCAGCGACCATCGTCACGCACCAGCAAGGCAATTCTTTCATTGCGGGTCAACCACTGGCCCACCTGCAAGTCGGGGTCCATGTCGCGCAACTGCCCCGCAAACGGCGCACGCGGTGCGTAGTTCAACAACTCGGTCTCCACACTGGCCAACTCGGCCTGCGCGGTGGACAAGGTGTCTTCGTTCACCAACAGGCGCTTGCGGGCCTCGTCACTGAAGCCCGAGGCCGCCGCCTGCCAGCGCAGTCCGTCCACACGGGCCAGCATCGCGGCACGGCGCATTTGCAGGTCTGGCACATGCAACTGCAACAGCACACTGCCCTCGGGCACGCGGGCGCCTTCGGCAAAAGGCAGTGCATCCAGGCGCGCGCCAGCCGGGGCATACACCGGCCACACTTCAGCAGGCCGCAGCAGGCCACTGGCGGTGACCCGACCCGGCCACGGCACCAACACCAGCATGACCATGGCCAGCGCCATGAGCACGCTGGTGCGGCTGCGCCGGCGCGCCCGAATGTCGGGCCAGCGTGCGCGCCAGGCCTGAAACTCCCGCCGAATCGGCCACAGCACAAACCACAAAATCTCCACCACAAACAGCAGCACGCCCAAGAGCTTGAAAAAGAAGTGGTAAACCAACAGCGCGATGCCCAAGAACAACACCAGCCGGTAAATCCAGGTGGCCCAGGCAAATGCAATCAAGCCCACCTGCTGCCGGGGCGACACATGCTCGGGCGGCTCATCGCCCAGCGCGAACAGCCATTCACGCAGCTTCCAACGCGCCAGCGCAAAACTGCGCTCATGCAAATTGGGCCAGTCCAACCAATCTGACAAGATGAAGTAGCCATCAAAGCGCATGAACGGGCTGGCGTTGATGGCCAGCGTCGCCACCCAGCTGATGGTGGCCAACACAAAGGCTGCCGAGCGCAAGGCACCATCAGGCAGCAGCGCCCAGGCCAGCGTGGCCCAAGCCGCAATCATCAATTCAGTCACGATGCCAGCACTGGCCACTTGCAAACGGTGCCATCGGTTGGTCAGCCGCCAGGTCTCGTTGGTGTCGGTATAGGCCATTGGCCACATCACCAAAAACGCCAGGCCCATGGTCGGAACCCGACAGCCCAGGCGCTTGGCGGTAAAGGCGTGGCCCAGTTCGTGTAGCAACTTCACGGCAAACAAGGCCACCCCATAGGCGGCCAAGCCTTCCCAGCTGAAGGTGTCAACCAGCGAGGCGCTAAAACTCTCCCAGCTGCGCACCACCTGGCTCAAGCCCAGCAGCAGCGCACCCAAAGTCAGCCAGACAAAGGTGCGGGTAAAAAAAATGCCCGCCACACCTTGCCAGCGGCCCAGCCAGGCGTCTGGGCGCAGCAGCGGCACCCGAAAAAACAGGTAGTGGTGCAGCAGCCATTTCCATAAACTGCCCTCGATCTGGGCCAGCCTGCCGGCCATCTGGCTGGCACTTTGACGGCCCTCGGGCTGAATCAGCTGGTTGCTGGTCAGAAACTGCACCACGCCCAACACGTCTTCGGACGCCAGGTGCAGTGGTGTCGTGGCAGAAATATCGTCAGCAATCGTCACCGGGTCGTCCAGCGCCCAGCGTTGCAGCACCTCAAAGCTGGGCCAATCGATGCGAAAAAACAGGTTGCGCACTGGGTCATGCAAGGTCCAACTGCTTTGGCCGTCCGCCAGCACAGGCCCCGGCAACAGCGCCAACTCCTCACGCAACTGCGGCAGCGCCATGCGCTAAATCCCTAAGGCCGAGCGCACACTGGCCAGCGGTCGACGCAGCACCCAATACACCAGCGGCACCCAGGCTCCGTTGAGCTTGGCGGTGCCTTTCAGGCCCACGCGGTGCGCGGTGGGGGCCTGCAGCGCGGCGCGCACACGGTAGGCATAGCTGCCATCCGGGCGCTGCACGGCATCGTGCGCCATGTAGCGCAAGGTGGCCGACACAGCAAACAAGGGGCTGGCGTTCAGGTACAGGTTGACCGGGGCGCCCGGGGGCAAGGCGATGGCGTCGGCCAGCGATAGCCAGGCCTCCACTTCGGTGTCTTGCGGTGCGGCGATGCGCATGATGCGTTCACCCACCGCCACCGGCCGGCCAATCCACTCGGTGGGGTCATCAAACAGGGCCACGCCATCTTGCGGGGCCAGCACGCGGGCGCGCGTGAGTTGGTTGTTCAAAAAATCGACTTCGGTGCGCTTCTCTTCAATCTTGCCGGTCAGCACCGACAACTGCGGACGAAACTTGGCGTCGGTCAAGGCTTGTTGCGAGGTTTGCCGGTATTCGGTCTCAGCCGTGGCCAGGGTCTGCGCCGCAATCGCCAGTCGGCTTTGAATCAGGGCCTCGTCAAAGCCAAACAAAGGCTGGTCTTTTTTGACCGACTGGTTTGGCTGCACATGAAACACATCCACCACGCCATCCAGCGGAGCCCGCACCACCACCGGGTGCCCGGGCACCAACTCGCCCGGTGCCATCACCGTCAAGCGCACTGGCAGCGCCATAACTGCCACAGCCAGCACGCTCCAGCGCCATGCCGGTTGCCGCCACCATGACCGCCCCGGATGGCGCTTGAAAACACTCTTGATCCGCTTCATGAAACCCTGCAACGAACCCACACGCGGCCGGTGCACCGCGCGAAAGGCATGCCACCAAGTGTCCGCCCACTCACGCAAAAGAGTTTGGGTTGGCACGGGCCAAGGGGCGTCACGCACCAACAGCAGCCCGGCGCCAACCTCACGCGGGTTGTTTGATGGTGCGGTATCTAGCGGCAGGGCAAGCCACAACGCGTGTGCAGGCCACCATTCTGTCCAATGTTGCGCCAACTCGGGCGGCACGTCGGCGGCAGTTAATGCCCGCATCGCGTCAAGCTCTGACGCTGACAAGTGGCGACAAAGCTGGCTCAACCACAAGGCATAGGGCGCATTGGATTCCACCTGTACCAAGCCCGACAAGGTGTGCACCCCCTCATCGGCCAACCACAAAGCAGCCTGCCGATAGGAGGCTAGCCCGTGGCTGTCGTTGACCAGCAAAAAACCCAGTTCACGCGCACTGGCCGCCTGGCGCGCGCGGCGCGACAAGTCAAGCAAGGCCGCTAGCGCCTGAAGCGAATCAGACGCGGGTGGACTCACCTCAATCATCAAACATGGGCCTGCTGCGGTACAGCAGGCGCAGCTTTCAAGCGGTCTGCAGGCAGCTTGTCGGGCATAGACTTACCGTCCTGCAAGCGAAACCCGTCAAGCCAGGGTGAGGAGCGCTTGGCGGCCAGCATGATTTGCTCGCTCAGGCCCATGCGTCCCAGCGGCTTGGGCTTGCCTTCGCCCACCGTGAGTTTGAAGATGGCCGTGGCCTCGCGGCCTTCGCTGTCACGCGCCACTACTTTGATTTGCAATTCTTCATCAAAGCCTTCAGGCGGATCCAGATGGAAAGTGCCCGAGCGGGCATCGAACACGATCCACGTCGGCAGGTCACGACCATCCGCCAGTTTGGCGGTGATGATGACCGTGGCATCTGCTTTGGTATGCACAAACGCATCGGCTGGCAGGGAAAACGTGGCGGGTTTGTTGGCCTCAATAAACTGGTCGGTAATGCCGCGGAACAGCGACAGGCTGGGCTCAGCGGCTTCGGTCACCACAATCTGGAAACCAGATGCACTGGTGCGCACATCACCAATAGGCTCAGCAGTCCTTTCCAGCGCCGACAAGGGCGATGCCGCCGTCACCAGAATCGAGGAATTGAAGTTGGCGAAGGATGTCAATGGCGCGTCGGGCGTGGGTGCAGGTGCTTGCGCGGGTGTCGGCTCTGGCGCAGCCACAGGCGTTGGTTCAGGCACGGGCGTCGGCGCAACAACATCGTTGTCGGTGATGCTGGCCGTGCCGGTAGCAGCACCGGTGTTGGTCACCGTGCCGGTGATGGCACCGGTGCTCAGGGTGAAGGTTTCCGTGGACTCGACTACAGCGTCGTCGGTGGTGGCGATGCGCAGCTGCACTGAGCTTTGGCCAGCGGCAATGGTGACTGCGCCGGTGACGGTGCTCCAGGTGTTGCCGCCATCGGCGGAGACTTCCAGCGTGCTGGCCGCTGGCGTGTCGGCGCCCAGGGTGGCCGTGCCGTTGCTCAAAGCCGGGATGAAGTTGACCGCCGTGGTCGAGGTCTTATCCAGGCTGACGGTGAAGACGGCAGATTCACCCTCGGTCACTGTGGGGCTGCTCACGCTCAGGGTCGGCGTGTCGTCGGTCTTGGTGGCCGTGGTGTTTTCTGTGCCGGTGCTGGTGAAGATGGTGCCACCACCTTGATCGTTGAGGGTGGCGGTGCCGATGGCGGCGCTGCCGCCCGTGGGGGTCGCGGTCAGGGTGAAGGTTTCGCCGTTGTCTTGGAGGTTATCTTCAATGACGGGGGTACGGACCAGGAAGCTGCCGCCAGCGGGCACCGTGACGGCGCTGCTGTAGTTGCTCCAGGTGAGGCCGGCGTCGGTGGAAACTTGCAGGTTTGTGCCGTCGACCGCACCGAAGTCGGTCCCGGTGGCAGTGGCGCTGCCTGCGCTGAGGCTCAGGGTGATGCTTTGACCGGCGACGCCGGTGACGGTGAACACGGCGTGCGGTGAGGCTTCGTTGACGGTCGGGCTGGTGACGGTGACGGGCCGGTCGTCGGTCTTTGTGGCCGTGGTGTTTTCCGTGCCGGTGCTGGTGAAGATGGTGCCACCACCTTGATCGTTGAGGGTGGCGGTGCCGATGGCGGCGCTGCCGCCCGTGGGGGTCGCGGTCAGGGTGAAGGTTTCGCCGTTGTCTTGGAGGTTATCTTCAATGACGGGCGTACGGACCAGGAAGCTGCCGCCAGCGGGCACCGTGACGGCGCTGCTGTAGTTGCTCCAGGTGGTGCCGGCGTCGGTGGAAACTTGCAGGTTTGTGCCGTCGACCGCACCGAAGTCGGTGCCGGTGGCGGTGGCGCTGCCTGCAGTTATGGACAGGGCAACCGACTCACCTGCAACACCAGTAACGGTGAAAACAGCATAGGGTGAAGCTTCATTAACGATGGGGTTCGATACATTCACCATATCTGCAACCGCCGTCACCGTGACCGTCAGGGTGCTGCTGTCGTCGGTGCCCGAGCCGTCGGTGGTGGTGTAGCTCACGACCGGGAAGGCGCCGTTGTAGTTGGCCGGCGGGGTGAAGCTGTAGCTGCCGTCGGCGTTGACGGTGATGCTGCCTTTGCCGCTCACCGTGTAGGCCGTGCCCAGGGTGAAGGTGCTGCCCACCGCTTCGCCCGCAATGCTGAAGTCTTTGATGGTGACCGGGCCGTCCACGCTGCTGGTGCCGCTGAGCAGGTTGCCAGTGGTGGCAGCGCTGTCTTCAGCCACGCTCAGGGTTTCATCGGCGTCGGTGTAGTCGTCGTTGACCGCCGTCACCGTGACCGTCAGGGTGCTGCTGTCGTCGGTGCCCGAGCCGTCGGTGGTGGTGTAGCTCACGACCGGGAAGGCGCCGTTGTAGTTGGCCGCCGGGGTGAAGCTGTAGCTGCCGTCGGCGTTGACGGTGATGCTGCCTTTGCCGCTCACCGTGTAGGCCGTGCCCAGGGTGAAGGTGCTGCCCACCGCTTCGCCCGCAATGCTGAAGTCTTTGATGGTGACCGGGCCGTCCACGCTGCTGGTGCCGCTGAGCAGGTTGCCAGTGGTGGCAGCGCTGTCTTCAGCCACGCTCAGGGTTTCATCGGCGTCGGTGTAGTCATCGTTGACCGCCGTCACGCTAAAACTCACTGTAGCACTTCCCGACTCAGCCGTCCCATCACTCGCTGTGTAAGTAAAGCTGTCGCCCGCTGTGCTATTGACAGCGGGCTGATATTCGGTCGTGCCATCGCTCTTGATGAACAGCGTGCCGTTGGTCAGAGCCACTTGCTTCCAGCCGTCAGCCGCCAGATGGGCAGGATCTGTGCCACCGGCCAAACTAGCAAAAGCCGTTCCATTGACTTTGGCGATGGTTAAAGGATTGGATTCAGCATCGCTGTCGGTGCCGGCCGTGCCGTCATTGTCGGTGATGATGTTCCTGGCGGTGAGTAGTACGTCTTCGGTGGCGGTGTAGGTGTTATTTTTAGCGACTGGTGCCGTATTGCCACTATCGTTATCCGTAATAGTCCCCACCCCTATAGCATCGCTAATCGTAGCTCCACTTGCAGCGGAAAGCGTGACATTGAAAGTTTCACTGCTTTCAGCGGTGCTATCGTCCGTAATGCTTACCGCAATGGTCTTACTCGTCTCGCCAATAGCAAAGTTCAACGTAGTCGCGGTGATGGCGGTGTAATCACTACCCGCTGTCGCCGTACCGTCGCTGGTGGCGTAGCTCACCGAGGCGGTGGCGACGCTGGAGCCTGAGCGGGTGACGGTGAAGGTGGCTGTGCCCGCAGCTTCATTGACGGTCACGTCGTTGATGCTCAGGCTCGGTGTTCCATCCGACAGGCCATTGATCGTGATGGTGAGTGTGGCATTGCTCACATCTCCATCACCATCCGCAATTTGGTAAGTAAATACTTCGGAGAGGGAAGAGCCGGTATTCAGCGCGTCGACTGTGGCGTTGGTGTCATCCAGGTCGTAGATGTAGCTGCCATTGGCGCCGATCGTAAGGGTGCCGTAGGAACCAGTGACCACTGTTCCGCCGCTTGCACTCGTGCTACTGGCGGCGACAGCGGTGGCTGGTGTGCCGGTTCCGGCAATCACTTTGACAACCGGGTTGCTGCTGCCATCGGCACCCATGACGTCGGCCACATCGCCCGCTACACCGGAGGCATAGACATTGCCGGTAATATTTGGGGCAGGTGATGCCGTGGAGCCTTCGGTCACACTGCGTACATCTGCATTGGCCGTTGCAACATCATCTGTCACTGTTACCGTGACCGTGTTGGTCACTGCATTACCCGTAGCGTCATAGGTGGTGACGTTGATGCTTCGTGTACTGGATGCACCAGAAACTGAGGGTGCGCTGGTCAGGTTGTAGGTAAAGACACCTGTGCCGACATTAAGAGTCCAGGTGCCGTAGGTGTCGGTGCCGCTTTGCGCTGTGGCGCCAAATGTTTGGCCTGAAGGCGCCAATAACGTCGCGGTTGCGGATTCGCCCATACCTGCGGCGTTACTGCCGGAAGCCAAGTCGCTCTCCAGTACGGTGGGGCCGGTGAATACGGTGGGGATGTTGATGGCAATGCCGTCGCTATCGGTGACGTTGAGCGCATCTTGACTCATGATGGTCAAGAAATCAGAACCCACAAAGTTGAGGCCGGGCGTGTAGATTAATGACGCCAATGTGGCATTGATATCTACTTGCGTGCCAGAAATAATGAGATAGGCCGTGCCTGTTGCGCCGCCACTGATAGTGGCTGCGCCTGACAAAATAACCGCCAATGTGCCGTGGTCAACGTTCAGAACGATTCTGCTCAGATTGTTATCGGCATCTGCCACGCTGAGTAGTTGGCTGCCAGTGAACGTGATGGCGGTATCCATTGCCGTCGTTACGCTGGTCGTCGTGCTTGAACTGAAGGTGGCTCCGTTGAATTGATTGACCGGGGGTTCATTTGCGCCTGTCACGCTAATGGTCAAGGTGGCGTTTGAAGTAGCGCCATTGGTGTCTTTTACTTCATAGGTGAAGACTTCATTGACGACGGTGCCATTGATCAAAGCCTGCAGCGCCGAGTAGCGTGTGGCATCGCCGGATGTGGCCAAGGTGTATAGGTAGGTGCCGTCCGCGCCCAGCACCAAAGTGCCGTAGGTGCCGCCGATGGACAAGCCGTTGACTGACGTGGTACCCGCTGTCACGGCTGTTGTAGGCGCAATCGCACCGGCTATCGCCTTGGACACGGTTTTTGTATCGCCACTGTCCACGTCGGTGTCGTTGGTTAAGACATTGCCAGAGTTTGTCAGTACGTTGTCTTCAGAAACTGCACCTGTATCAACAACGGCAACCGGGGCGTCGTTGGTGCCGTTAATCGTTACGACCAGTTTGGCCCATGATGGGCCGGAAGATGACAAGGTATTCTTGACCTCATACACAAAGGTTTCTGTCAGTGCCTGCCCGGGCAGCAGCGCATTGACCGTGGAGTTGGCGTTGTTAATGGCATAGGTGTAAGCACCCAGATCGCTGATCGTCAGCGTGCCATACGTTCCGATTACCGCTGCTGATTGGCTGGTCGTTCTCCCATTGGCGGCCGTGTCAATCGTGGTAAAACTAACCGAACCCAGCAAACCGACTCGGTTGACATAGGCTGTACCAATCACGTTAGTGCCTGCAGCGGCAGATTCTTTGTCGTTCGACAGAACATTACCGGTGGCATCGGTTCCGGCAGTGACGGTATTCCCCCCTGTTACCACGCCTGACTCTGTTGCAGATACTGCGTCATTGGTCAACACCGGGTCATTAGTGCCAGAGCCATATACCGTGATGTAGAGCTTGGCGCTACTGGTTACCCCGACGGTATCGCGCATCGTGTAATCAAATACCTCTACAGCGGATTCGCCGACTGACAATAAAGTGTTGTCGGTGTTGGGTGTATAGGTGTACGCGCCGTTTGCAGCAAGGTTCAATTTGCCATGAGCACCAATTAAGTCAACGCCGGTTGCGCCTGAGCTAGAAAAAGTAAAACCGCCTCCCGTGGTTGCTGTCAATTCTTGATCGAGCTTGATCGAAGTCAGCATGCCTGCGCTGTAGACGAGCTCACTAACCTTGGTTCCGACAGGGACACCTGTGCCTGATACTGACATTCCGACAGCAACCGTACCAGAAATACCAGAAAGACTTGACAAGGTTGTATAACCAAGTGAGGACGACGAACTTACTGTTGCCTCCTTACCCCCGTTACTATTCTCGGTTTGCGTTGTAGAGTTCTCGAATAATACATTACTGTATGTCGATAAAAAAGTTCCAATATTGGAGATAGCAACATAGCCAGAACCATTCCAATAGTGAGTGGGATCAAAATTGAGTTGAATAGCGTCACCGCCAGTCACTGTCGTTTTTGAAGCCACATTTACAAGGGTATAGGTAGATCCATTAAAGTTATAAACCCCATAATATGTAGCACCAGCGCCTACAGCACCCGTTAAACTAACGTACAACTCTTGCCCTGCATTTACCGAGTTAAAACCTGAGCCCCCAATAAATATCAACTCCGTCGCGCCTTGAGTTACAGCCACATTGCCAATTGTTGCCGCACCACTTAAAGATAGGCCATTGATCGCTTTAGTGTCCCCCGCATCCACATCGGTGTCATTAGGCAAAACATTACCCGTCGCGGTATAACCAGAGCCGGTCACGCCAGTTAAAAACTCCTTCGCCGTGCCGTAATCATTCGCCGCCACAGGCGCGTCATTACTGCCATTAATTTGTACAGTCAATGTTGCGCTCGCCGCGCCGCCCTTGCCGTCGCTCACCGTATAGGTGAATGCCTCACTCACATTGCCCGCAAGCAAGGCGTTGACTGTGGCGTTGCTGTTATCTACCGCATAACTGTAAGCGCCATTGGTGCCAATGGTTAAGGTGCCGTATTGACCCACCACATTTGTAGAACCAGTGACACTCGCGGTTGTGCCTGTGGACCCGCTGACGATTTTGCTGACGGTGAGGGTGTCGCCGTCGGTGTCAACGTCGTTGGTCAACACGTTACCCGTAGCATTGACGGTTGCAGTGATGGTGGTGTTGGTATTGCTGTTGTAGCCTTGCTCCAAAGCGGCCCCACCAGAGGTGCCAGGCGTTCCGTTGGCCGCATCGTTGTTTGCCACAGGCGCAGTATTAACGGGTTGAGCAGCCAGCAAAGCATTCAATGCGCTGTCGACACGGTCGGATGATGACTTGACGTTTGAATAAGTCCGCAAACTGGTGTTGTCGATCGCTGTGCTAACCGTAGTGGCTGTACTGGAAATTTGCGACGTAAACCAAGTTTGATCAACGACTAACAAGAAACCTTTGTTGTCAAGTGCATTGCTGTCACCATCCTGATTACCATCAGCCTGGGCGGTCGCAAGGTTCACGAATTGCGGGTCAGTCCAAAAATAAAAGCCACGGATAACACCGCCAGATTTAATCGGGCGACTGATCCAGCCGTAGTAAGTGGTCCCGCCAATGTTCAGACCAACGGCCGACACGTCATTACCGCTGAACAAATTGCTGTTGGTGTCATCATTGATTGTCGCAATACCAAGACTTGCGGCATTAAAGTTGTGCGAGCTTTGCTCCTTAGCCGCCTCTGTCTCACCAGTGCTGCCAACGATCGCGCCGCTGTTATCCAAGTCATAAACCATCGCATAGGCATTGCTAAAATTCAAGTTTGCAAATTCCGCTACGACACTTTGCCCGTCAATAGTGAGCTGCCCACGATCATCTTGCGCAGACAAGAACGACACTGACAAAGGGTTAGCCCCATCCACCACCACACGCGCGAAGACTTCACCCTCGTCGCCCGCAGTGTCCACGGCACCATTCAGAGTGGCATCAATACTGTGCCCCAACTCCTCCACCAAAACCTTGGTGATAGACGCGCTGTCAGCCGCGCCGATTCCCGCGTCCGGATTACCCGCCAACCAATCGGCATTCAAATAAATGGTGTGCTGCCCCGTGGTGCCCGTTGCTGAAAACGCACCTTTGGCACCTTGCAACTCTGCGTTGCTGCGCAACTCCACGCGCACAGAGACCTCGCCGTTTTGCATGGCGGTCAAAAACGAATCGGCGGCCTGTTGCCACTCGGCGGACGGCTCGGCCTGCCCGCCATTGAACAGACTGAATAACTGCTCGTGCGCATCAGGGCGCTGCAAAAACTCAGCCACCAAGCGCTCCGCCGCAATTTCAGCCGCGGCCAGGGGCGATGCGCTGTCCACCGTCACATTCGCGAAACGCAGCCAGTCTGCCGCCGCAGCATGGCCATCGGCCAGCGGCGCATCTGCTGGCGCGCTGGCGTCAACGCTCGGGCTGGCCAGCATCTGCACCGCATCCCCCACCGCAGCCCCGTCAAACATGAAGCGCTGCTCCAGCGCCAGTGGGCTGGGCTTGCGGCGCACCAGTTTGTTGCCGGGCTGCACCCTGGGGGTTGCCGAGGTGGACATGGCACTGGCGAAGGCGCTGAGTTCAAAGAGGCTGGGCTTGTTCATGGGGATACTCCGGCTATCTGACAAAGGCGTTGTTCAGGGGGGACTGCGTTCAGTTGAATCGGGGGCGGGGGCGCACGGGCGTGGCTGTCAAGGCGGGGCGACTTGCACGCGGCCGCTCATGCCGGCAATGAGTTCAGGAAATTTGCCGTCGATGGCCGCGGCCACCTTGACGGACTGGCTGACCGGGTCAACCCGGGCACCAATGCGGATGAATTTGGCGGGGTAGCGCTTGCCGGTCTCGTCAATCTGCACCTCAAATTTGCCGCCCACCTTGAGCCAGCTGAGCCAGCGCGAAGGCACCAAAAACTCAAGCTCCAGGACGCTGTCGTCAATGATGTCAAGCAGCGCTTGGCCAGGCTGCACGTACTGTTGTTCGCGTATTTTTTGCTCTGCCACGCGGCCGGCAAAGGGGGCCGACACAGCGCACTTGCCCAAGACGGCGTGGTGGGCACCCACCTCGGCGCGGGCTTTGTTGACGGCGCTGCTCGACAGGTCCAGCTCCAGCTTGCCCACCGAATTGAGTTCGGCCAGGCGCTGGTTTGACTTGAGGGTTTGCGCGGCGCCATCCAGGTCGGCATCGGCTTTGCGCAACTGGGCTCGTTGCAGCGTGCAGTCAAAGCTGACCAGCAGTTGCCCGGCGCGAAAGGCACTGCCTTCAGGCACCGGCAAGCGATTGACCTTGGCACCAATTTCAGCGGCGATGGTGGTGTAGCGCCGTGGCAGCAATTGCGCCCGAATTTCCTGTCGCTCGGTGGCAGACTTGGCCCCTGCAGCCGGGACGCTTTGGGCGCTGGCCACACCGCTGTGCCACAGCAGCATGGCGGTTGCTGCAGCGCCTGCGGTGGCCGCCAAACGCCTCACGGCACTGCCTTGGGCTGCAGGGCTTTGGGGGTTTGCAGCGCGGTCCAGGGGTTGCCATTGCGCTTGACCTCTTCAGTCAGCCGTGCCAGGGTCAACTCGCCAGAGCTGCCAATTTGGGGGTCTAGCCCCAAATTGGCCAACAAGCGGTCTTCGGCAGCTTGCACTTGCGCCAAGGCCTGGTAGCGGCGCAGCAAACTCAAAATGGCCGAGGTGGCGTTGCTCACGCTGTCAAGCTTGCTTTGCGCTTGCGCGGCTTCGCGGTTGCGCACAATGTCGGCAATTTTGACGTCGGTGTTGTAAATGGCATCGGCGCGCTGAAACTGGTTGCGTGCGTTATGAAGTTGCAAGCGACCCAGATGCACCTGGGTCAGCACGGCCATTTGGGTCGCCATGCGGCGCTGGTCTGACAACTTGATACCGGCTTCTGCCAGCTTGAGCTGGGTTGGGCCGGTGAGCACGTTAAACAGGTTGTAGGACAGTTGCAAACCAGCTTCGTTCCAATTGCGGTTGACCAGATAGTTGTCTGAGTCGTACTTCAGGGCGTAGCTGAACGATACATTGGGAAACAAGCGCACCAGGGTTTTGCGGGTTTCTTCACGGGCCACGCGGGTGTTGTAGTGCTGCTCGCGCAGTTCGGCGTTCAGGGCCAGGGCAACGTCTTCCATGACTTGCACGGGGATGTTCAACACTGTGGCATCGGCGGGTTTGGCGTCGGTTTCGGCCAGCTGAATAGCTTGCCCCAATGGCGCGTTGATGAGCGAGGTCAACTCCACTTGGGCAGAGGACAGCTCTTGGTCAATGGCTTCGAGCAGGCGCAGGTTTTCCATCAGTTGGCGCTGGTAGCGCAGGGCGTCCAGCGGGTTGCGCAGGCGCTCGGCCTCGGCTTTACGCGAGTCTGCCAACGCCTCTTCTGCCAAAACCACGGTTTTTTCAATTTCGCTGCGAAGCTTTTGGGCGCTGGTAGCGCGCCAATAGACGGTACGCACGTCTTGCATGAGCAAGTGCATGGCCTTGCGGCGCTTTTCTGAGGCAATCAGCAAGCGGTTGGCTTGCTGATGCGCGCCGTAGTAACCCAAGCCGTAGTCCAGCAAGTTCCATGTGAAACCGAGTTCAAACTGGCTGTGGCTTCGCTCCTGCGAGATAAATTGGCCGGTGGAGAGCACGCCGTCCATGTTGCGACTCTGGCTGATTTTGTCGTTGTTGCGGGTGGCGTAACCGGCTTGCGCCATGAGCCTGGGCAGCATGTCAAAGTGCGATACGTCCAGCTGATTCAGGGCCAAGGCCTCTTCCATCAATTTGGCACGACGGTCAAGGTTGTATTTGAGCGCACGCGCCAAGGCTTCTTCGAGCGTGAGCGGGCCGGTGATGGGCTGCACGTCTTGGCGCATGGCTTGGCGGTCGGCTTGGGTGCTGACCTGCAAGTCGTTGGCGGCCAGGGGCGCCGGGACAATGGTCGAACAACCGGCCAAAGCCAACACAGCTGCGGCAAGCACCAAGGGTTTGAACACGCGGGGCAACGTCGACACGTTGGGGGCTGGAGCTGAATGCAAAATGACCGCCTTTTTGGGTGACTAACAGTGGGAGGTAAGGAAATGTAATATTTTGGCTGTGATTTGAACCGAAAACATCGCCGTAACAAGCCCAAATTCTTCACCATTTGTGAAAAATGCCCAGTTTATTTGCTTATCTGCTTTGCGTCACAGCCAAATTGACAAATATCAGCTTTTGGGCAAAAGCCACCGAATACCGTCCAAGGCCTTTCAAAGTGGCGCCACAACACGTCTGAATCGTCGCACCGATCAGACACCCGCTGAGGCGCTGGGCTAGGCACGGCAAGGCGGTGCAACAACATGTCGGATGAAAATGGATTTGAGCCATCAGGCGGGCAACAACGCCCTCAGTTCGCCCAACAGCCGCTGCCCATCTTACCCATCGGCATCCGGTCTTGCCCATGTACTTTTAACGGCCTTCTCCAGTTCAAACCAGCCCACACCGGCCAGCCCCAAGTCGGCCACTGCCCCCAGGTACGGCAGCGGCAACACCTCAAAGACAAACAGCCGCGCCAACCACGGCACATACAGCGCCAGCAGCAGCAGGCTCAAAACGGCCACCACCACCCACCACAAACTGCGGTTGGGCACCCGCAGACTGGCCCACAAGGGGCCAGCGCGGCTGCGATTTGAAAAGATCAGCACCAGTGCCAGCGCACCCAGGCCTTGCAGCAGCGCCAGCCCCAGCGTCATGCCGCCAAACAGCCGGGTTGACACATTGCGCGGCGGGCGTTGCATCACATCTGCTCTGCTGGCTGGCGCCATGCCGTCTGCCGCCAGCGCCATGACCGCCCGGTTTTCGCGCAGGGATGCCTGGCTGCCCGGCCGGCGCAGCTTTGCCGCGGTCATGCTGCTGGCCGGGCTGTGGTGGGTGGCGCAGGGTTTGGGGTTTTAAGTCTTTCGAGGCCGGACTCTTCCAAGTGCCGGTCAGTTTGACGGCCAAGGCGAGCACCCCACCCCGGCACCCTGCGTAGAGAAGGCGTTTCGCAAGTACCAGAGTCCGTCCGCAAGAATGCAGTCCTGGTCTCAGATCGTTTGGCCGTTTCCATGGACATCCCTCCGAAGTGGAGCAGCCCCCCCCCCCCCCCCCCCCCCCCCCCCCCCCCCCCCCCAGAGCAGGCTTCGGAGCCCGAAACTGCCCACCCATCGGCACCCGCAGCTGCGCATTGACGACGACCACGTGTTGACAATGACTACACGCTCGCTGACAATTTGTGTATCTTTTGTGTATGCACGAATAGGAGTCGCCAATGCGTGATGCTGCCATCAACTTGCGGGCCCTGCCCGAACAGCGTGATCTGATCGATCACGCTGCCAGTCTGCTTGGCAAGAACCGTTCAGACTTCATGCTTGAAGCGGCCTGCGACCGAGCTCAGGCCGTGGTGCTGGATCAGGTCTTTTTCGGTCTGGACACGGACAGGTTCAAGCAATTCACCGCGATGCTTGACGCCCCTCCCGGCCCCAACCCCGGACTTGAACGCCTGATGGCTGTCAAGGCACCCTGGCGCACTGGCGCGGCATGAGCCTGGCTCTGACCGCCCCGCAACCACTGGCGGCCACCCATCTCCTGGACGGATTCTCCTGCGGGGAAACCAGTCTTGATGAGTGGCTCAGGCGCAGGGCAATGACAAACCAATTGAACGGAGCCAGCCGCACTTTCGTCGTCACAGACCAGGAGAGCTTTGTCTATGGCTACTACGCGATGGCCGCAGGTGTAGTTTCACACCAGGACGCTACCCGTAGCGTGCGACGCCACATGCCCGATCCCGTTTCAGTGATGGTTCTGGCCCGGCTGGCCGTTGACCATCGGGCCCAAGGCATCAAGCTCGGAGCATCCTTGCTGCAGGATGCCGTTGGTCGTGCGGTCAGCGTTTCCCAGAACGCCAGTGTCCGGGCGCTGCTCGTGCACGCCCTGCACGACCGCGCCAAGGATTTCTACGCGCACTATGGTTTCCAGGCATCGCCGCTTCATCCGATGACGCTGATGCTGCGGCTGACCACGGTCAAGCCATGAAGGCACGTGGCCGAGCGCTGGCAGCTCAGCCTCAAAACGCTGCGACGCTGACGGCTCGATAGCGACAGGGGCGGCCGCTATTTTTTTGCTTGAAGCGCTTTGAGCGGCGTCTTTTGGCTCGCGCCCGCGTCTTCTGCTTGAGTCGTGCCTGATACCCATGAGGGGAGCGGCGGCCAAGGAATAAAAAATGAAACAACACGCAGCCCACTTGGGCGAACACCTGCGTCAGCGCCTGTTCTTTTACGCCAGTGGCGCCATTGCATTGGGCTGGGTCATGGGGGCCAACTTCCCCGAGGCGGCCAGCGCTCACACGCGCGCGCTCGGCTGGATCATGAACGCGCTGGTGTTTTTGATGATCTACCCGATGATGATCGGGCTCAACCTAGCGCAGTTGCCCAAGGCCTTGAAGCAACCGCGCCCGCTGCTGCTCACGCTGTTTTACAACTTTGTCATCACGCCCGCACTGAGCTACGCGCTGGTACAGGCCATGGCCGCGCCGCCTGAACTGGCGCTGGGCTTCTACCTGGTGATGCTGATCCCGGGGGCGTCCATGGCGATTGCTTTTACCGGCATGGCCGGTGGCAGCATTGAGGTCGCAACCCTGGCGCAGGCTGTGGGCTTTTTGGTGGTGCCTTTCGCCCTGCCCTTCTTCATGCACTGGGCCGGTCAGTCCCAAGCGATGTCGGTGCCGCTGGCCAGTCTGGTGACCACGGTGGTGCTGGTGCTGATTTTGCCCATGGCTTTGGGCGACGTCACGCGGCGCGCCTTGGTGCGTCGCTTTGGCCCAGCGGTTCTGATGCGCATCAAGCCTTTTTTGGGTGTGATTCCGGCGCTGACCATGCTGGTGGTGATGGCGCTGATTTTTTTCAGTAAAGGCGCCATGCTGGCGCAAAACTGGCAAATGCTGCTGCCGCTGATGGTTGCCACGCTGGCATTTTTGCTGATCATCCTGGCCTTGATGACCTGGTTGAACCGGCGCATGGGGCTGTCGTATGCCGAGCACATGGCGGTGGCCTTTGTCTCTAGCGGGAAAAACAACGCCACCGCGATTGCCATTGCCATTTCAACTGCCGGGTTTGGTCCGATGGTGGCGGTGCCGGCGGCCACCTTGCCGATGTTTCAGGCGGTGTTGCTGGTGGGCTATGTGCATCTGGCAGACCGACTGCGACGCTATTACGCCCAAGCCGCATGAGCCGCCGGCCCATCAAGAGATGATTAAAAAGCATAGCTGGCTACGCTTGATTGGCAAGGGGCTACAGGCATTTTTCCTCTATTCATTCGAAGTTGCATCTTTTGACGCCAATGCCCGTCTTCCACGGTATCCTGTCCCACATTCACTGAAGGTTTTCCGATGAGCAGTTCTCACGAGCACACACCCGCCCACGTCCACGATCAAGACCATAGCCATGGCGGCGCTCATGGTCACAGCCACGCACCGGCCAATTTCAACCGGGCTTTTGCCATTGGCATTAGCCTGAACATCGTCTTTGTCATCATTGAGGCCTATTACGGCTGGCGCATCAATTCGCTGGCTTTGCTGGCCGATGCCGGCCATAACCTGAGCGACGTGGCCGGCCTGGTGCTGGCCTGGGGTGGCGCGCTGGCGGTGAAGGTGTTGCCCAACGCGCGCCACACCTATGGCTGGAAACGCGCCACCATTTTGGCGGCCTTTGCCAATGCGCTCTTGCTGCTGGTCGCCATGGGTGGCCTGGCCTGGGAAGCCTTTGGCCGCCTGAGCGCCCCGCAGGCCGCGTTGCAGGCGCAGGGCGTGACCATCATGGTGGTGGCCGGCATTGGTATCCTGGTCAACACCGCCACCGCCTTACTGTTCATGCGCGGCAGCAAGAGCGACCTGAACATTCGTGGCGCTTTCATGCACATGGCCGCTGATGCGCTGGTCTCCGCCGGTGTGGTGGTGGCTGGCGCGCTCACGCTGTGGATGGGCTGGGTCTGGCTTGACCCGGTGGCAAGTCTGTTGATTGCCGCCGTGATTCTGTGGGGCACTTGGGGCTTGTTCAAGCAATCGCTGCACCTGTTGTTTGACGGTGTGCCCGACAGCGTTGACCCGCTGGCCGTGCGCCAGTTGCTGCTGGGCTTGCCGGGTGTGGCCGATGTGCATGACCTGCACGTGTGGGCCATGGGCACCAGCCACATTGCGCTCACCGCGCACCTGGTGACAACAACGCCCGATGTCGATACTGGCGCCCTGTTGCGCGAAGCTGAAGAAGAACTGCACGAGCACTTTGAAATCCGCCACGTCACGCTGCAACTCGAAACGCCCGCCTACGCGGCAAGCTGCGCGTTGCGCCCTGGACTGGGGTGTCAGGCCTGACTTGCGCCCGCCGCTTGCCCGCACCATTTCACACTGCCTTTTTTTGCAACCCTTCAACCCAGAGTCGGTTGGACGCGCCCGAGTGGGCTGCAGGTGGCCCAAGCGCGTGAACCGGTCCAAAGGGAGAGAACGAGTGGATTTAAATGCTATTATTTAAATAGCTGGTTGTGCTTATTCTGTAAGGGCTACAGGCCGTTTTGGCATAAATTCATGGCGAACTGCGTCTTTTGGGCCAGTTCACCGTCTACCAAGTAAGCGCTACATCGGGCGCATTTAACATCTCGTTCAAAGGCGATTTGACATGGCCTCCACTACAAGAATTTGATCAGTCTCAAGGGCACCGGTATCGAGGCTTCCACCTATGGCGTGGTCGGCATGATAGTCGGCCAGGATGGCCACACGTTGGTTGTAACTGTGCCTAACGCCCGCAACAGCTATGGCACCGGCCCACGCGGCCCCAGTGGCGGCAAGGTGTTGCTTGGTCAGCTCAAAGGCGGCTACAGCGCCAACATCTTTGACATGCAGCAAGAGGAGCATCTCAACCTTGCTTGGGATGTGAAAGCGCTCATGGCAGCGGCGCTGGCTGCACCCGAGGCCGATCGTCGAACTTGCGCATGAGGCAGAGTCTGCACCGGCCCAAGTCCCGAATACACGTGGGGCCATTTCCTCCACAAAGCCCGCACAGCGCCGCCTGGTCACAGAAAATCCGCCAGCAGCCAACGTGCTGTAACCAGCCTTCGCGGGGCTATCACCACGACTTAATACTTCAGGGAATAAATACATGAAAGCATTGCTGTGGACAGGCACCGGACTGGTGGCGTTGCTGTGGACGCTGATGGTTGCAATCATGGCGTCATTGGCCAACTGGCTGGTTGGTTCGGCCGACCAGGCGGTGGGTGGCTTGCAGACCATGAGCCAGTGGCCTATGCCAGCATGGCTTTCGCTGTGGATGGACCCGGCGCTACTGGAGCCGATCAAGGCCATGGTGGTTTGGGGCATGGACGCACTGGCAACCGCGACGCCCTGGCTGACGCCCTTGCTGGCTTGGGTGGCACCGTTGTTGTGGGTGGTCTGGGCTTTGGTCATGCTGCTTCTTATCGTAATTGCAGTCGGTGGGCACCTGCTGGCGAGCAAACTGGGCCGGTCTAATAGCGCGCGCCTGTGACAATCGGCCGCGACCGTTGAGCATGGCCACGCACTTGGCCGCCGTCTTCGCCCAAGCCGCCGCGGCGACCCGCAGCGACGCAACGCCGGTGCCTGGGCCCGAGACAGACGCGCTCACGGTCAATCTGCACGAGTTACTGCGCCTGCACGGCGAAACGTCGACCGCCGTGGTGCTGATGCTGCTATCGGTGGCCACCGTGCTGCCCGTGGCTGGGGTTGGCTCGGTGCTGAGTTTGGCCATCTTTGCCCTGGCATGGCGCTGGGCGCGCCAGCAGGAAACAACCACACTGCCTCAGCGGGTGGGCGGCCTGACCCTGAACGCCCGCTGGACCCGGCGTTGCCTGCATGCGCTAGCCTGGATTTACCGCCAAGCCAACCTTTGGCTCAAGCCACGCTGGCAGGCACTCACCCACGATCGCGCCCGCCCGGGCTGGGCCCTGTGGATCGCCCTGATGGGCTTTGTGATCTTCTTACCGATTCCGTTTGGCAACGTGCTGCCCAGTCTGAGCTTGGTGTGCTTAAGCTTGGGCTGGATGTTTCGAGACGGCCTGGCGCTGGTCTTTTCGGCGCTATTGGGCGTATCAGCGCTGGCCTTGATGGCCACCTTCAGCCAACTGCTGTGGCAGATGCTGCAGCCGTTGACCGCTTGGCTGCCCTTGCTGGCCTAGATTCTGCCCTAGCGGGTGCCCTAGCGGCTGCCCCACCCCATTTCAAAGGAAACTCACCATGACACCAACTGATCAGAAATCACTCCTCACCATCGCACTATTCGCCGCTTTTTCAGATGGCAACAAGGCAGAAGCCGAGCGCGAAGAAATCCGCCGCATCGCTGCCTCTTTAGGCTCTTCAGCACAGGGGCTTGATATGGCGACCTTGTACCAGGATGTGCTGCTCAAGCGCACTTCGGTCGCGGCAGCCGCGCACGCGCTGCAAGATGCCGATTACCGCCAGTTGGCCTATGAGATGGCGGTGTGCGTGTGCGATGCCGATGGCCAGCAGACGGCACCCGAGCAGCAGTTCTTGGCCACCCTCAAACAACAGTTGCAGCTGGGTGATGCGCAAACCCAGGTGTTTGATGCGCAAGCCCAGGCGCTGGCAGTGGCCCTGCCGGTCGCTGTGGCTGCGCCCACCGCTTACTCAGCCGCTTCCGACACTGCCAGCAGCGCCAGCGATGCGCTGGACAAATCCATTTTGAACTACGCCATTTTGAATGGTGCCTTGGAGTTATTGCCGCAGTCCTGGGCCTCGATGGCGATCATTCCGCTACAGGTCAAGATGGTGTACGCCATTGGCAAAGCGCACGGGATTGCGCTGGACCAGGGCCACATACGCGAATTCATCGCAGCCGCTGGTGTAGGGCTGTCATCGCAATACATCGAACAGTTTGGTCGCAAGCTGCTTGGCGGGCTGCTGGGCAAGGTAGCGGGGCGTGCGATAGGCTCATTAGGGAGCGCAGCCACGGGTATGGCGTTCTCGTTTGCCACCACCTATGCGCTGGGCCAGGTGGCCAAGCGCTATTACAGTGGCGGCCGGGTGATGAGTACAGAGCTGTTGCGCAATACCTTTCAAGACCTGATGGGCCCGGCCAAGCAACTCCAAAGCCAATACCTGCCACAAATCCAACAGAAGGCCAGCACTTTGAATCCGGCAGCCATCATGGCAATGGTGCGCAGTTGAGGCTCTGCACAGATGCCGCGCAGCAAGCATCACCACAACCACTGCAGGCCCGCTCTCGTTCAGTGCCACTGGCGGGCACTGGCGGACACTGGCAGCGGCGACGCGTCACATTTTCTCTTCGCTTTTGCCAATACGCAGGAGCCAAGGGATGGCAGAGAGCACGAACAGGGCAATCAAGGTGCTCAACACGGCGGTCGATTCCCGGCCCATGCCGGCTGCTACCCCGATGGCAGCTGTGACCCATATGCCAGCAGCCGTCGTCAGACCCCGCGTCTCTACTTCTTTGTTTCCCAAAATAATGCTTCCGGCCCCGAGAAAGCCGACCCCGGCAATCAAGCCCTGCAATACACGGCTTAAATCGGCGGGAGATGCATCCAACTGCTGGGGAATGAGGACAAAAAGTGCAGCCCCCATGGCTACCAGCATGTGGGTTCGCACCCCTGCACTCTTGCCATGCTGTTTCCGCTCGTAGCCCAGCAAGCCGCCAAGGCTGGCCGCTACAAGCAGCCGCAAAATGATGCGGGTAATTTGCGCCACGTCGGGGATATCCGAGAACTCGGACATCACGGTATTACTGATTTCTTGCCACACCATCTTGCTACTCACTATTGGATACCCGGAGTTTCCCATTATTGTGACTGGCTTGGAAACGGTTCAGGGCAAAGCGGCAGCATCAAAAACGGATAGGAAATTCAACCGCATGAGGCCGAGTATCGCACCCAAAAGCGGCCTCACAAAACACGCGCATCCACAGTCGCCAGTCTAATTTCCCAAGAATTTACGCCGCCGTCACCAGTTTGAGCGGCAAAGGCGACCCATAGACACAGCCCCGCCCCGAAGGGCTAATGGCGCCCCGCTTTTTAGTCACCAATGTGTGCGCTGATCGTCGGGATAGTTGGGCGGATAGTCGGGCGGTGATTGGTTTGCCATGTCCCAGTCTGGCAAAGCCTCCACACCCTCCCCCAGCTCCTGCGCACCACAGTCATCCCACAACGGCGGCCCGCGTGCCGGGGTGATGCGCACAGCTTCGGACTCCACCCCGATGTGCTCCAGAATCTTCTGAATGTCGGCACTGAAAGTGATGAAGGCTTTTGAATTCGCATCTGGCCACCGCAGTTTGGACAAATCAGCGTAAACACCTCGTAGATGCGGGCGATCAAAGCGGCCCACAGGTATATCGCGGATGGGCGCGGCTTTGGTGTGGCTTGTGGTTCAGGCTGGGCTGCACGCGGGCACTGGCAGCGCCGCCTGCACCATGGCCGTCACCGCCGCTCGCAGGGGCGAGTTCGGCGCCAGTGCGCCATAGTGGCGGTGCGTGCGTGGCAGCGGCGGCGCCAATTGGGCGATGCGGTTGATCAACTCCAGGGAGTTATGCACCAATTCACCGGCGTATTTGTCGGATTGCAGTGGCTCTGCATGCCCTTTGCCGCAGCGGTACACCAGGTCAGCGCCGCGCTGTTTGAGCCGGTCCATGGCAAAAAGTGGCCGCGCACAGTAGCGCAGCAGGCGCTGCAGCCCAGCGCGGTCTGCTGCCTCAATGCGCACCCCGGCGTCGACAGAAAATCCGCCACCGTGGGCGTAGCCAGCCATGTCTTTGGCGTCATGCGCATGCAGGTGGCCGCGTGCCACAAAGGCGCGCTAGCCAAGCGCTTGCGCACCTTGGCTTGCACTGTAGCAATGGCGGCCTCGTCGATCTGTGCCGGGTGAAACGTGACCGCCGGTGCGTTAGCCGAATCGGGCGCCTCTGAATCTGACTGTGCATGCGCCAGCGCCTCAAACACGCCATCGACGACACAGACATGAAAGTGCACATGCGTGTTCAGGCTGGAGCCACAACGAAGTTGCAGTGCAGACTACCTTGTACTCAAGTTATGTCGGAACTAAAGCGGTGGATGAAGGCGACTGCGCCCAGGTGCAGGCTGGCCGGGTCGGCGTTGACTGCACCTGGGCAGTGGGTCTGCAGGCTTTGCTGCACCACCCGCAGAAAGATGCGCAGCGCCGCATTGAGCGCACCAGCCACATTGCGCTCACCGCGCACCTGGTGACAACAACGCCCGATGTCGATTCTGGCGCCCTGTTGAATGGGGCCGAAGAAGAACTGCACGAGCACTTTGAAATCCGCCACGTCACGCTGCAACTTGAAACGCCCGCCTATGCGGCAAGCTGCGCGTTGCGCCCTGGACTGGGGTGTCAGGCCTGACTTGCGCCCGCCGCTTGCCCGCACCATTTGACACTGCTTTTTTTCATGGCCCTTCAACTTCGAGTCAGTTGGACGCGCCGGCGTGGGCCGCAGACGGCCCAAGCGCGTGAACCGGTCCAAAGGGGGAGGAGCGAGCGGGCCAGAAAGCTATTATTTACATAGCTGATTGCGCTCATTCTGTGCGGGCTACAGGCCATTTTGACATAAATTTTATGGCAGCCTGCGTCTTTTGGGCCAGTTCGCCGTCTCCCAAGTAGGTGCCGTATCGGGCGCATTCAACACTGCACTCAAAGGAGATTTGACATGGCCTCTTATCGCGCAATCGGCACTGTTGCCGGCTTCATGCCCAGCTCGGGCGCTGCAGGCAGGTGCTGCTGAGCCATGGGTAAAAATTCACGCAAATCAGTGGCCTATTCCAGCGGCAAGCCGATTCCTTGGTGGCGGCGCGCGTCGGTGGCATCCGTGGTGTTGACGGCCAGCGCAGCGCTGCTGCTGGGGGCTTGGATCTACAACGCGCGCAGCCCTGACGCAGCTGCCTTGGCAGGCGCACCCATGGCGCAGGTGACGCCCGATGTGGTGCAGCAAGTGCTGCGTGCCGGCAAACCAACCATCATTGAATTTGGCGCTAACAGCTGCGCCAGTTGCCGCGACATGAAGCCGGTGCTGCGCGCGCTCGCGCTTGACCCGCGCCTTGTAGTGGCGGACGTGGACATCTTGAAAGAGCGCGACTACATCAGCCGCTACCAAATCCGCCTGATGCCAACCCAGGTGTTCTACAACGCCCAGGGCGAAGAGACCGGGCGCCACATGGGCAAGATCAGCGCTGAAGACATTCTGGCGAAGCTGGGGCTGGCGCAAGCCGACCCCGCGCCCGGTGTTGCTGTGCCCAAGGCCGCGCTATGAATGGCCTGGAAGGCTTGGCGGCCGCCCTGTTGGGTGGCGTGCTGACATCAGCCTCGCCCTGCGTGCTGGCCGCCGTGCCGGTGGCGGTCGGTTTTGTGGGTGGCCAGGCCAACAGCCCCCGGCGGGCTTGGAGCCTGTCGCTGGCATTTGTGGCGGGCATGAACCTCGCGCTCTTGGTGATGGGCTTGCTGGCGGCGAGACTGGGTTTGATGATGGGCACGCTGCCCGGCCCTTGGCTGGTGGTGGTGGGCGCCGGGGTGATGGCACTGGCAATCTGGCTTTGGCGCGCGGGCAGCTCGTGCGGCATCGGCCTGCCCAGCGCCTGGCAGCAGCGTCTGGCGCGCTCCGGGCTGTGGGGCGCGGTGGTTTTAGGTGCCTTGATCGGCACGGTGATGAGCCCGTGTGCCACACCGGCCCTGGGCGCTGCGCTGGCCATTGCCGGATCAGGTGCAGCGCTGGGCGCTTCGATGGCCTGGGGTGCAGCGTTGCTGCTGGCTTATGGCTTGGGGCACAGCGTGCTGTTGCTGCTGGCTGGGGCCATGCCGTCGGCCGCCAGCGCCATGATCGCGCGCTTTTCGCGCTGGGATGCCTGGCTGCCAGGTCGGCGTAGCTTTGCCGCGGTCATGCTGCTGGCGGGGCTGTGGTGGGTGGCGCAGGGGCTGGGGTTTCAGCTCGAATAAATAGTGATGGATCACCAGAACGCACTTTTGCATGTCTACGTTTTCCCGCCTTCAGCGACCGCGCTGGCAGCAGCGCGCGTTGATGGCTTTGTGCGCCCTGTTATTACTCGCAAGCATCGGGTTTGGGCTACGCACTTATGTGTCTTTTCAATTGATGCAGTCTGCCTATGCGGCAGGCTTGCCCGGGGTCAGCAGCTTGCGCGGCTGGATGACACTGCGATACGTTGCCACGACCTATCGCGCGTCAGAGACCGTGCTGATAGCGCGCCTCGGATTGGCGTCGGCAACAGATCCGGACACAACGCTGAAGACAATCGCCGAGCGCAACGATGTGGCACCCCTGGACTATGTGCAACGCACACAGCGCGTGGTCGCCGAACTGGCGCCTGCACTTGCCGAGAGCCGCGAAAGCACCAGCACAAGCTGGCTGGGGGCCTTTGGCGATCAGTTTCTGGCGGCACTGCTACTTTATGGCTACCCGGCGTTGGGGTTGACGCTGTTTCTGGGCGCCCTGGGTGTGCCGCTGCCCGCCGGACTGCTGGCCGCCGTGACAGGTTCACTCGCGGCACAAGGCAAGCTCGACTGGTTCTGGGCAAGCACCCTGGCCATCACCGCCTCGGTGCTGGGCGACGTCGTGGGTTATGGCCTGGGGCGCTTGGTCAGTGTGAAATTCCTGAACCGATGGGGTCATTGGGTGGGCTACACACTGAAAAACCAATCAAAGGTGGAAGGAATGTTCCAACGTCATGGCGTGCTGACCCTGCTGCTGAGCCGCCCGCTGGTCTCGTATTTGAGCTCGGTGGTCAATTTGCTTGCTGGCGTGATCCGTTATCAGCTACCCGCTTTTCTGATCCTGACGGTCATGGGACGGCTGCTCTGGACTTGCGCTTACATGGGTCTGGGTTACGTCGTCGGGGGCGATCTGGACGCTGCCACCCGTTTTCTTCAAAACCTGGCCGGGTTGCTGATTTCATCCGCCCTGCTGGTGGCTGCAGCTTTAAAGCTGCAGCAGCGTTGACACAACGCTCATCTTTTGAGCCGCCAGCGCAACAGCCCGGCGATGACCAGCGTGGTGGCCAGTGTGACCCCAATGGTCCAACCCAGCACTGCTGATAAATTGTCGGTGTAGTACCAGGTGGCGATGCTGGAAGCCACAAAACCAGTTTCAATCGCCCCGAAGGAAGTGGTGAGCCAGAAGCCGAGTTGATTCACCATTTTTTGGTTGCGCGTGGTGATCTCGAAGGTCAAGGCCCCCAAGCGGTCCACCACCGAATCGAACAGGTCATTGATGCCAAACAGCACTTCACCCAGCGCCGTTGCCTCAGCGGTGTAGCCGTGTGTTTTGGCCAGCGTGCCGTAATACTCCTCCAGCCCATCAAAAATATCGCGCCTGAGTTGCACCAGGTCTTCGGTGGTGCCGTAAACGCCTTGGGCAAAACGGTTCAGAAACGAACGCAACACGGCCCGCTCAAGACACAGCAACTCCAGTGTGACCAACAGCGGCAAAGTGTTGCGTGGCAATGGGGCATCGTCGGCGTCATTGGGCTGCGCGTGCACATCCATGGCGCCGTTGCGCGCCACCAAAGACAGGCCTTGCGCACGCCGGCAGAAGTCTGCGTCGAGCTCCTGCTGCACAAAACTGGGCTTAAAGCGCTCATCGGACATGTCGCGATGCAGCAGTTTGACCAGCTCATGGCCACTGCTGTCCAACAATTCATCAAGCGTGCAGCTGGCGCAGCGCAGCACCATCAGCGGCAACATCATTTCAGGTTCACTGCCCTGGCCGGCGGCCGCTGGCCTCAAGGTGCGCCAGATGTGGCGCGCCAGGCTGCCGGGGTCATCCATGTCCAGCCACGCCACCCAGCGCACCGCGTCCAAGGCTTGCGGCGGTGCCAGCAGCCAGACCTCCCACACCGCAGCGCCTGACTTGTGTTTGACCAAATGAATGTCCGCATGGTCTGGCGCGCCATCCTGTTCGGGCAACGGCAAGCGCCCCACTGCTGTACGTGTGAGTCGTCTGGCCTGCAGGTAAGGTTCGCCCAACAAACGTTGTTGCATGGCATCGAGCCTGCTGCGGTAAGACTGGGTAATTTGATCAGGGATGGCCACCAAACCTTGTGGCAAAGCGGCTTGCTGAGCCGCAGCGTCGGGCGTGACGGCAAACAGCAACACAAAGGCCGACTGAACGGTCGGCGTGTCACTGACAGGCGCAAGCGCTGTGCCGGGCCGTTTGGGGGCAATAGGGTTCATATCGTAAGCATAGGCTTGAAGTCACCGCAGACACCGCATATGAAGAATCGCCAGACCGATTTGCAACTTACCGCGCCGGAATGGTCAGCAAGGGCCCTTGGGGCACCGTACCGTTCTCGACCAGCGCGACGAACATGTACAGAAACATCAGGGTGCGCTTGGAAACCAGGTCCCGATCATCAACCCAAAACCATTGGTCACGGTAGCGAACGGCTAAATGGAGCCCTTGCGGGCGCTCTTTTGCGCTGTGGACATACAAGAGACGATCAGTGCTGGCAGAACCTTCGGTCATGGCCGGGGTGGTGGCGCGTCCCTCTGCGAGGTCCGCGGGCGGCACCTCGACGCCGCTCGCCAGGTCACCGATCACGGCCTGCAAGGGGCGGGTCAGCATGGCAATCTCATTAGGCGATTGGCTTCGGGCCCCGAAAACGAGGCGAAACTCGTCCATATCCGATTGCAGGCCGAGCAAGGTCTTAACGCGAGCGACATCGGACGAGACTTCCTGCACATTGTCGAACCCAAGCCATGTTTTCTTGCCGTCGTCAGTTTCTTCCATGCGCAGACTGAGTGCACCCGCTTGGGCAATGCGACCAAGCGCTACGCGCAGTTCGTCAAAACGCGGATCACCTGACCGACCACGGGCCACCGAGCTGGCCGAATTGCGAATGCCATTGATGGACTGACAAGTGGCGCGTAGCAGAAATTCGGCCTGGCCGCCACTCACAATGAGCCCAAACACTGTCTCTGGCGGAATCGGCCTGAGCAAGGTATTGGTGAGCCGCTCGCCAGACAGCGGTTCATAAGAAACGGTTGGCGACTCCGAATAGTTGCCTGTGACCCCGAGGCCCCGGCTGTTGTTTTCTGGGAAGCGCGGCTGCACAGTGGCCGCCAGACTCAGTTCGGCGCTGCGCGAATAGGAGCTGATCACCGAAGAGATGTCAAGGTACACCGGCGTATCCAAATAGCGCACTTTGACCACATTAAGAATCATCTGTTCGCGCCATGAAGTGGCAATCGCCTCGCCATACCTTGATCGGTCGGGTCCAAGTTGCGTCGGCCCCAGGGACTGGCAGCCAACAACCAGAACCGATGCGCTGAGCAGACACGGCAGCAACCACGATGAAGAACGCATGATCTCAGCGCGTGCAAAACGAATTGGCATCCTGGCGCGATGCCGCATCGTTATTAGGAAAGCAGCCGCCACTTGGCAGCGCCACGGGCAGATAGCGGCGCAGGCTGGCGTCATACAGCCCGTTCTCAACAAAGTCCGCCAGCGCGTCGAGCTGCGCAGACCCCAAGCCCAGCGGCTGAAACTCCGCCGCCAGTGCCTTGGCAGGAACACGCGGGTTTTCAGCTACGGCACGGTTTTTGTAGTCCAGCATCGCGCGCACCGTCGGCTGGCTGGAGCCGTGTCCGAAAGCCGGATGATCTTTCAGGTTGTAAAGCTGGGGCACCTTGAACTGGTACATCTCGGCTTCACGCCCGGCAAAACTGCCACGACCCAGCGGCTCCTGAAACTTGGGGTCCTTGATGATGGCGCCTGGGGCGCTATCGAGGTCCTTCAGCCCAAGTGCATGAAACTGCATGCCAGCCAGCGACGGCCCACTGTGGCACAGCACACACTGGCCGGCGCCAAAAAACACCAGTGCACCTTGCTTCTGTTGGCTGGTCAGTGCGGTGCTGTCGCCTTTGAGCCATTGTTGAAACGGCGCACGGTCAGCAATCAGGGTGCGCTCATAGGCAGCAATGGCCAAACCCACCGTTTCCTGGTTGATGCGGCTGGCGCTGGGACGTTCCGGAAAGGCTTTGGCAAACATCTCCACATAGGCCTGGTCGTTGCGATAAAGCACTGAGCCTCGGGTGTTGGCGGGCTGCTTGTCGTCAATCAGCCGATGCACCACCAGGCCGGCAATGGCCTGCGACTCAATGCCCTGGTAGCCGAGTTTGTTGACTACTTTCGGGGTATCAATGGCCCAGGCGTATTCAGTGTCACGGTTGTTGCCGGTCGCGCCAAACTGACCGTTCCAGAGCATGATGTCCTGCCAGGCGGCATTGAGCACGGGCGGGGTTGCAATCGGCTGCACGTCCACATCGGCGGTGGGCACGTCAGCCCCCTTGCGCCGCAGGCTGCCTTTGGGTCCGAAGCCCGAACCACCTTCGCCAATGCCCTGCGCCAGACCCGCGGCAAATCCGGCATCGGCATGGTGGCAGGTGGCGCAGGAATACGTACCCTGGTCAGACGGCCGCACCGGGTTGACCGCCAAACCAGTTTCATGGAACAGGAGCTGACCGAGTTGGACTTTTTGCCGGGTCAGGGGATTGCGTGGATCGGCGGGAATCTGGTTGAGGTTTGAACCGTCAGGCAGCATGAATGCCGCGAGCCCCTGGCCGCCACCGGCAACCACCACTTGCTGACGCAGTTGCGACTCCAGCGCGCTGCTGGCCAATGCGCTCTGCAAGGCTGCACGCTGTGCATGCCGCGCCTGGGCCTGTTCGGCATGGTGTCGGTGCAGGTTTTCGCGTGCCTGTGGCGGCACCTGCAATCGCGCGCAGCCAGGACGCCCTGAGCGCGTGAAGCTGCCACAACTTTTAAAGGTCGCGCCGGGCGTGGCCTCACTGGGCGAAGCAGTTGGCTCTGCGGCGTTCACCCAGACGGTGGCCAGCAAGGTTGCCGCACCCATCATCAGGGTGGCTGCGAATGTTTTATGGGCTGTCAAATACATGGTGCATTCTCCAAAAGCCACCACCATTTCGGCGCATGGCAGTTTTTAATCGTGCACCGCTTATTGCAAATGTGGGTTGACACACCTCAACCTGCCCCCATCACGGCCCGGTGCCAGGCACCAGATAAATGGTCTCCTGGTCGGCAGGCATGGCGGCTAACTCTTCAGGTGTCAATCGGGCGTAGACCTCGATGCCATACCCGGTTGGGTCACGCAACCACAACTCATGCAAGGGTGTGCCGTGCCAAGTCGTTCGCGGCGGTTTGATGATCGGGATGCCCTGCGCCTTCGCCCGCTCGTAACTTTCAAGCACGGCAGCCTTGTCACGCACGCCAAGCCCGATGTGGTATAGGCTATAGGTGTCGAGCGGTTGGCCGCTGTCATTGACCAGCAGCACCAAATTCAAGTGCAGGTCTGGCACCACAAAGGTCGAGAAACGAGGGGTCTGGTCGTTGGGTTCGACACCCAGGAACTGGCTGTAGAAAGACGTGCTCAGCGCAAGGTCAGAGACCCGAAAACTCAGGTGGAACTCGGTGGGTGACGCGATCATGGACATCTCTCTCATTCCTTTCATTCAACGCTCGGGTGCAGATGCGGATGCGGATGCGGATGCGGATAGTCCTACTTTGACGTCGCTGCCGCCAAGGCATCAAACACCGGCTCTGCGTCGCCAATGATCTTTGTCGCCATGGCCAGCCGCACGATGTGTACGGTCTCAATCACCTTGTCTGCGGCAATGCCTTGCTGAACAATTTTGTTGGACATGGCTTTGACGCAGGCCGGGCTGGTACCGGCCAGGGCCGCCGCCAGGTAAATCAGCGTGCGGGTTTCTTCATCCAGTGCGGGTTTTTCAGCGGGCATGGCAAAGGCTTTGGAGCGCATGTGCTCCTGAATCAGCGCCGGGTCGACGGGTACAGATTTTTCAAGCGCAGCGGGGACTTGCCCCATGCCTTTGCGCATCATGTCAAGGATTTCGTTTGCGTTCATGGTGATTCCATTTCGTTAAGTGGTTGACAAATGTGTCAGTTGAAGACGCAGGCTAACAACAAAAGATGCAGCTTTTTTGGCCGCAGTATTCAAAGACGCCAGATCAATCCAGCAAATCAGGGGGCGTTCCCTGATCGGCCGTTCAGTCAAAAAATACTCTGCCGCTCCCAATTCAGTGCTTATGGCCTTTTGGAGTTACTGTCTTCCGGATACATTCAAATTTGATAGCTGCTTAGGCATATATAACAAGGGCTAGAGGCCAGAAACGTATATAAATTTAACTATCTCTGTTGGTCATCAAATACAGGCACGGCATCAAGAACAGCGCCACCAGCATCTCCATGGCCAAGCCGCCAATGGCGGCAATGGCCATGGGTTGCAACATTTCACCGCCAGCTTCCAAGGCCAGCGCCAGCGGCAACAGGCCAATCAAAATGGCCATGGACACCATGACAATTGGGCGCAAGCGAATCGTTGCGGCTTTGAGCACTGCATCGCGTACCGACAGTTGCTCGGTCTTTTGCAGCAACAGCGCGTAGGTGAACAGCAGCACGCCGGCGTTCACCACGGCAGCAATCACCACCAGCACGCCAATCACCACCGGCGCCCCCAAGGGTTTGCCGGTGACCAGCAGCAAACCCGCCATGCCAGCCAGGCAGAACGGCACACTGGCCAAAATCAAGCTGGGAAGCTTCAGGCTGTTGAACTGCACAGTCAAGACGATGAACGAAAAGAACAACGAAAACGCCAGAATCATCACGGCACTTTGCGTCATCTCGCCCATCATCTGCGCCTGCCCGCCGTAGTCGCGCTGATAGCCGGGCGGCGGCGGCGACTGGTCCAGCACGGCCTGCAATTCGGACAACGCCTGGCCAACACTGGCACCCGACGCATCGCCGCGCACGATCACGGTCTTGATCTGGTCTTCGCGCACAATTTCCACCGGGCCGGTGGCAGGCAGCACCTGGGCCAAATCGCGCAGCTGCACAAAGCCGCCCAGGCTGGTCGGAATGCGCAGGTCTTGCAGGTTGCTGCGGTTGGCAAAGCGGGCTTCCGGGATCATCACCCGGATGTCATAGTCGCGGCCGCTTTCCCGCAAGCGGGTGGCCACCGACCCGGACACCAGTGCGCGCAAGGTGTCGGCCACCTCGGCCACGGTCACACCCAATTCAGCCGCACGCACCCGGTCGATCTTGACCTGGTATTCGGGCTTGGACAAATCCATGGCCACATAGACGTTGGTGAAGTGCTTGAGCGCCGTCATGGCTTGCGCGGTCTGGCGCGCCTGGTCGAACAAGGCCTCAATGTCGGGCCCTTTGAGTTTGACCTCAATGTCAGCATCGCCGAGCTTGCGCATGCCTTTGATCTTTATTTGCGACACCGTCACCTTGCCGCCAGGCGCTGCCACTTTGGCCACCACCGGGCGCAACTGGTCGATAAACGCCTGAGTGGTGAGGCTGCGTTGGTCAGGGGGCACCAATTGCAGATCGAGCTCGCCTTCGTTGGCGATCTCGTTGGTGATGGTGCCCACCGCTTTGCCACCGGCCATGGCGAAAATGCTCTCAATGCTGCCGGACAGGGCCTTGTTGGCCTTGATTTGCTGCTCAACGTCGATCAGCACGCGGTCGGTCTCGGCAAGTGCGGCACCGGTGGGCAGCTTGACCTTGACCATGACGCGGCCGTCGTCCATTTGCGGCAGAAATTCGCTGCCCAGCAAAGTCATGCCATAACCACCCGCCAACGCCGCCAACACAAAGGCGACCAGCACCATCCGCCGATGGTTGAGCAAATGTGCAAGCAAGCGGCCATAACCTTCAGTAGCGCGATCAAACAAAGCCGCAAACCACCCCGCACCCTGGCCCGGCGCCTTTTCTTTCTGACGACCCAGAGCCAAGGCTGTGAGCATGGGGGTAAGTGTGAGTGCCACTGCCAGACTGATCAGCACGATGCCCGCCACCACCAGAATCAGCTCGCGAAACAGCAGGCTGACCAGGCCTGGCACGATCAAAAACGGCACAAACAGCGCCAGAAACGCCAGCGTGGAGGCCACCACGGCCGGGCCGATGTCCGAGGTGGCCTTGACCACCAGCGCGTTGATGGGCGCGCCAGGGTTAGCCTCGCGGTCGCGTGAAATGGCTTCCACCACCAGAATCGAGTTGTCAACCAGCACCCCAATGGCCACCACCAGCCCGCCGAGCGAAAAGATGTTGAGTGAGAACCCGGCCAGTTTCATGACCCCGAAGTTCAGCACCAAGATTAGCGGCAGTGCCACCGCAATTACCACCACCTGCCGCCACGAGCCCAGAAACAGCCAGACGATCAGCACCACCAGCACGGCCGCCTCCAGCGCGGCGCTTTGCACGCCATTCAAAGCGTTGACCACATAAGTGGCCTGGTTTTCCAGCATGCCCAGCTGAACCCCCTCGGGCAGGGTCAGTTCGATGGCATCCAGGCGTTTCTGCACATCTCGCGCCACGGACACAGTGTTGGCATCGGCCTGCTTGAGCACGCTGAGCTTGACGGCGCTCTGACCATTGACGCGCGAAATCACCCGCGCTTCGCGGTGCGAATCGAGCACCTCGGCCACATCACTGAGCAAGACCTTGTTGCCGCCCTGGTTGAGCAGCACCACGTGGCGCAGATCGTCCAGCGAGCCAAATTCACCCATGGTGCGGGCAACGATCTCTTGCGGCCCCACGGTCAGGCGTCCGGCAAATTGCATGATGTTTTCTTCGCGCAGCCGCCGGGCCACGATGGCCGCCGTCAGGCCGTACTTGTCCAACGCCGCCGGTTTGAGGTGCACGCGAATTTCGCGTTGCAAGCCGCCCACGATGTCGGTGCCTGCGACTCCGGGCACGGCCAGAATCTGATCTTGCAACCATTCGTCCGTCCAGGTGCGCAGCTTGACCAAGTCCCAGCGGTCCGAGCGCACCGTGAGCTGCAGGATCGGCGTTTGAGTGGGATCGGCCTTGAAAACAATGGGGGGATCAATGTCCTTGGGCAGCTTGCGTGCCACCCGTGCCATGGCGGCAGTGACGTCCTGGTACGCGGTGTTGATGTCGGCGCCATATTTGAAGTTGGCGATCAGGCTGTACAGCCCTTCAATCGACGACGACTCCAGAGTATCGAGCCCGTCGACCGTCATCAGCTGGCGCTCGATGGTGTCGGCCAGACCCCGCTCAATTTCATTGGGGGTGGCACCCGGCCAGAAGATGTTGACTTTGACCATCGGGTAGGTCATGTCGGGTAAAAAATTCACGGGCAAGCGCCACAAGCCATACACCCCCAGCACCGTCAGCGCCAAAGCAATGGCAGCCGTGGCCAGCCGCTGACCAACCGAATAGGCGGTGAGTTTCATGGTTGACTCTTGGCAGTTGCCACTTGCACCGCCGCACCATCTTTCAGCGCTGCCTGACCGGCCACGATCAGCATCTCGCCAGGCTTCAAGCCGTCGGTGATCAGCGTGCGGCCCTCCATCTCCAAGCCGATTTTCACCTTGCGCCGCAGCGCTTTGCCATCTTGAACAACAAACACCGCCATGCCACCGCCGGGCGCGGCCAGCAGGCTGTAGGACGGCACGGTGATGGCCGCAGGTACGGTCTCGCGCACCAGGCTGACACGGGCAAACATACCGGTTAGCAACAGCGGCGGCTTGGTCAGTTCGAGTTCTGCCGTGCGGGTGTGGGTGCGGACATCCAGCGTCGGGTAGAGCCGGGTGACGCGGGCCGGAAAGGTCTGCTGCGGGTAGGCATCAAGCGTTACGTCAGCCTGTACGTCTAAGCGCAGGTGGGCCGCTTCTGCCTCGGCCACGGCCACACGCACAACCAGGCTGCCCGGATCAATGATTTCAACCAATGGAGCCCTGGGGGTTGCAACATCGCCTTCTTGGACTATCATTTTTGACACCACACCGGGCCACGGTGCGCTGATGACGTAGTCGCTTTGCGATTCTTGCGTACGCGCCAGTTGCGAGCGAATGCGCGTGACATTGGCAGCGACCGTGTCGACCTGCTCGCCCGGCAGCGCGCCGATGTCGACCAGGCGGCGGGTGCGGGCCAGGTTGTCTTCTTCGCGCCGCAGGTCTTCGCGCAGTGATTCAGCCAGACTGGAGACCGCCTGCGTGCGCCCCAACGTCAACAAGACTTGTCCGCGCTTGACCGGGTCGCCTTCACGCACACGAACGCTCAGCACCGGCCCCTCGGCCATGGAGCTGAGCTGGGCGATGCGCGTCGCTTCTACCGAACCGGTCACGGCAAAGCGCAGCACCCAAGGGGTAGATTGGACAGTTTCCACCCGCACCGGCGTTGCTTTGGCCGCCGCTTTGACTGGGGCGGAAGCGGTGCTCGCAGCACCCACCGTTGCAGCTGGGGTGGTCGGGGTGGATGCTGTTGTTTCGGTCTTGCTGCAACCCGGTAACGCCAGGCCCAAGGCCAGGGTTGTCAATATGTAGAACTGGCGCGGGCAGAGGTGGCGCAGGTACAGGTGACGCGGACGGGTTGGCGATTTGGTCAAAGTGACAGGGGCTTTGCGGGCCCAGACAGAGGGTTGGATGGTCATATTTTTCATAGCAAGTTCTCGGCACTGGCCCAGCTCAGTTGGGCGGCGGCGGTGTTGGCATCGGCCAAGGCGCGGATGTGGGTGGCTTGGGCCTCGGTCAAAGCCGATTGGGCATCGAGCACGTCAAACAAGGTGCCACGCGATAGGGCGTACTTTTCTTGCTCTATGTGCAGGTTCTCTGCCGCCAGTGCCGCCAGTTGCTCGGTGCTGGCCAGACGCTCCAGCGCTGAGGTCAACGCCGTGTAGGCGGTTTCGATCTCAAGGCGCACTTGTAAGCGCAGTTTGTCAAAGCGGGCCTGAAGCGCTGCCAGTTTGGCGCTTTCTTCCGCCACGCGGGCAGCGGTGCGCCCGCCATCGAACAGCGGCATGTCAAAACTCAGGCCAATGCGGTAGGTGGTGTCCTGGCTGTCGCTACCCACTGGCTGCTGGCTGATGCCATACAGCTTGCGGCCCCCTGCGGCGGCTAGCAGATTCAAAGTGGGGGCGTTGCCAGCGCGCGCGGCAGCGATGCGGGCGTTTTGGGCGTCCAGCTCGGTCTGCGCTGCCTGAATGTCTGCACGCTGGGCCAGCGCAAGCTGCGTCAGCACCGCCAGCGGCCGTGCATCCAGCGCTGGTTTTTGCAGCGCATCGACCAAGACGATCTGGCGTTCGCCCGTGTCCTCGCCCAGCAGGTTGAGCAGCGTACGGCGCAAGATGTCCAAGCCATTTTGTTCGCGCAGCAGGCGCTGGCGCACGTCAGCCAATTTGACTTCGGTACGCAGTGCGTCAACCTTGGCCGCTTTGCGTTCGTTCACAAGCGCCTGCACCCGCTGCAGTTGCGAGGCCAGTACATCGCGAGATGCGACCAGCGCGCCGATCAACCGGATTTGCGCCAACTGGGCGTAATACAGGCTCGAGACATTAAAAATCAGGTCGCTTTTGCTTCGGCTCAGGCGCTGGCTGCTGGCCGCTTCGAGCAGCTGTGCGGCATTCAACTCGGCCACCAGGCGGCCCCCGGTGTACAGCGGCACGCGCAGCACCACATCAGCGTTCAGGATTTGCGACCCAAAGGCACCCAGCTCACCGTTGGCATGCGCTGCCACCAGCCTTGCATCATCACCATAAGCGGTGTAACCGCCCTCAACCGTCACGCGTGGCAAGCGCGCTGCCTCAGCGCCTTGCGCGCGCGCCGCAGCGGCGTCCCGCTCAAACGCGCCGGCGGCCAGCTCGGGGTTGTTGGCCAACGCCAAATCAATCAGGGTGCGCAGACTGAGGCGTTCGGCGACCAAAGCAATAGCGGCCGTGCGTTTCGGTTCGTGCCCCAAATCAAACTGGGCAGCGGCGCTCGCGGGCAACACGGCCACCAACGCCGAAATTGAAATAACGATGCCGTAGCAGTGCCGACTACGGTTGAAAACAGCCCACGCCGTCAACGGGCACGTCATGAGTGAACGCATGATGAACATCTTTTTTTGGAAACTTGTGACATGGCGGTGTAGGTAAACGATTTGAATCTTCAGAAGTCTGTGGGCCATACGGGCGTGGTTGTTTGCGCTTTCAAGGCCCCTATGAAAGCAGGGTGCAGTTTGCTTGACCTTGCAAGTGGTGCGGTGGGGTGCGGATTGGCCTGCATCACTGGGTGTCATTTGAGCGCGGCGATGTCAACGCCGTGTTGCCGCAAACCGCTGATTTGCATCGCCTTGTTGCGCCACGGCCTTGCGTTACAGTGCGTTACAAAGATCGCAGGGGCGACCGCTTTCCTGATGTCTGACCGGGTTGCAGGCTTACCCTCAAAGCGCAACACACGGACTGATATTGAAGACAAAGACTGCATTCCTGATGTCGACGACGAGCCAGAAATCCGCCGCTTGCTGGTGAACTATCTGGAACGCAATGGCTTTGCGGTGGTGGCCGCACGGGACGGCCGCGAGATGTGGCACATGTTGCAGCAGCATGCAGTCGACTCGCTGTTGCTCGACCTAATGCTGCCCGATACCGATGGCCCGACGCTGTGCCGCGACCTGCGCGCAAAGTCAAATCTGCAGGTGCTCATGCTCACTGCGCTGGGTGAGGACGCTGATCGCTTTATGGGCATCGAGATGGGCGCCGACGGCTACCTGGTCAAACCGTTCAACCCGCGCCAACTGCAGGCACGGATCCAATCTATCCTGCGCCGCACACACGCGCTGCCGCCCAACCTCAAGCCCGAGCCGGTGCACTGCCTGGCATTTGCCGACTGGTGTCTCGACACCGCCGAGCGCCTGCTGACTTCGCCCGACGGGGTAGCCACACCGCTGTCGGGCGGCGAGTTTCGCCTGCTGCGCCTCTTGCTGGAGCACCCCAACCGCTTTGTCACACGCGACCAGCTGATCGAGATGATTCATGGCCGGGAGCCAGGAGCCGGTGCTGCCGGTGGACATCAACGCGTTGCTGGAAAGCCTGGCGGACGACGCGCGGGCACAGGGGCGGGCCGTCAGCATCGACGGCCTTGCAAGCCATTCCTGGCCAGTGCGCTGGATGAGTCTGCGTCGGGCGCTAAAAAATTTGATAGGCAACGAATTCAAATGCGCAGGCGATGCCACGCTGGTAGTGCAGCAGTCAAACGAATTTTTGCGCATCGGCGTGCGCGACCATGGCCCGGGCGTTCCCACATCTGAGCTGAACCAGGTAACGCAAGCCTATTACCGGGTCCACAAGGCCCGTACCGGTCCGGGCATGGGGGTCGGGCTGGGTTTGGCCATCGTGAGCGAGGTGGCCCTTGCACACGGAGGGCGGCTGGCGCTGAAAAACCATGCACAAGGTGGTTTGATCGCCTTGCTGATCCTGCCCCACCAACCTTCGGGCATTGTCCCAATACCCCAGCCACGGCCTCACCGAGTCATTATTTGAAAAACCAGAATGCAAAGTATCAACAGCCACTTTTCAGGAAAATTTGCATCTTTCCCGGTGAAGTCACGTCTACAACAGCATGAACAACCAATCTTCAGAAATCTGTACCACCTATGCCAAAGCGCAATCTCAGCTAGGGGCTTTGTTTGTCGATGTGCGCGAGCCGCAAGACGTGGAGGCCTTGGCCTTTGACGCGCCCGAGGTCATCAACCTGCCTTTTAGCCAACTAGAGGAGCGCTGGCAAGAACTGCCCAAAGACCGTGAATTGGTCATGGTGTGCCAAAACGGCGCAAAGAGCGCCCAGGCCACTGCCTTTTTACAAAAGCAGGGCCTGAAAAACGCCAATCCCATGCGCGGCGGCCTATTGCTCTGGATGCAAAAGGGCTACCCTGTGATTGGCAAGCGTTTCAACCCCTTGATTGAGAAACAACAATAGCCATGACCACAACCACCCCCAAAATGAGCTTTCATGTCGAGTCCCGCCGCGTGGATGCCCACAGCGGCTTGTCACTTTGTAAACAGGCAGAAATTGCGTTGGATACCGACCTGGCTGGCAGCCCGAGCGCCTTTAACCCGGCCGAGTTGCTGCTGGCCGCGCTGTCGGCCTGCATGATCAAGGGCATTGAGCGGGTTGCGCCTATTTTGAAGTTTGAGTTGCGTGGGGTGGAGGTCATGGTGGATGGTGTTCGTCAGGATGTGCCGCCCAAAATGGAATCGATCCGCTACGAGATTGTTGTGGACACCGAGGAGTCAGACCAACGCCTGAGTTTGCTGTATGAAAACGTCAAGAAGTACGGCACAGTGTTCAACACCGTGGCACCTGGAACTGAATTAAGTGGTGTTTTGCGCAGGCGCTGAGACTTTTGACTTTGAGCGCAAGACGCCGGTAGTGGTGGACCCGCTCAACTGCATATTGGGCGGCACCACCTGTGCTTTGACTGAGATTACAAAAAGGAGCAATGACCATGTTCAAGACTGCCATGCTGGCGCTCGATTTATCCGGCGCCGAAGAACCCTTGCTGGACTGCATTCCAGAGCTTTTGAACTGGGGTGTGCAACGACTGGTGATTGTTCACATTGTCCGCGTCGGCTACGTGCAGGGCCCGGGTTACCGCCAACTGGAAGACACGACGCAGTGGCTGGACAGTCGCGCTGCCCCGCTACGCGCCGCAGGCTTGCAGGTGGAGGTCAGTGTTCGATCGGCTGGCGTGCCTGTGGACGAGATTCTTCTGGCAGCCGCTGAGGCCGGAGCCGACCTGCTGGTCGCCGGCTCGCGCAGCCAAAACCTGGTGAGCCGCCTGTTTCTGGGCAGTGTTGCGCGCGATCTGGTCCGTAAAACCACGCTGCCCCTCTTGCTGCAATGGATCGAGCCCGACGCCGAAGGTACTGCCGACCACTGCCGTGCGGTGTGTACAAAAACACTGCGCCATGTGCTGCTCGCCACTGATCTATCCAAGCACGCCAGCGAAGCCGAACGGGCGGCGGTGGCACTGGCGGGCCGCGCCGTCCGGATTGACTGCCTGACGGTGCTGTCGCCGCGCGCGATAGAGAGCACCCCCGCGCTGCCACTGATGACCCGCGCCGCACTGGACGCACTGGTGCGGCAAATCGAGGCAGGTGCCAGCCAGGGCGAAGCCCTGGTGCTGCAAGGTGATCCCTCCGCCGCCATCGCGCGCGCTGCCCAGGAGCGTGACTGCTCGCTGATCATCGTCGGCAAGCATGGCCAGAATTGGACGCAAAGCATGCTGATCGGCAGCACCGCCTCGCGTCTGTGCGAAATTGCGGGCCGGCCGGTGCTCATGGTTCCGCTGCCCATCGACCAATAAACATGGCGCTGGGACCCGATATAGATGACGATGATGCAGAGATGCCAGCGTTGGATTTGCCCAGCCCTGAGGCAGCCAACAGACCACTGGAGCCTTGATGATCGAATCTGCGCCCCCCGCCGCCTCTGACACGTGGCGCACGCTCGACGCGAATGAGGCGGTGGCCGATGTGGCGTACCGGCTGAACGAAGTCGTTGCCATTTACCCCATCACACCTGCGTCTCCCATGGGGGAGCATGCCGACGCATGGTCTGCCGACGGCCGGTCCAATTTGTGGGGAGCGGTACCGCAGGTCGCGCAAATGCAGTCGGAAGGCGGCGCGGCCGGCGCCGTGCATGGGGCGCTGCAGGCGGGCGCACTCGTAACCACTTTCACCGCGTCGCAAGGGCTGCTTTTGATGCTGCCTGACATGTTCAAAATTGCGGGTGAGTTAACTGCGTTTTGTATGCATGTGGCTGCGCGCAGTGTGGCGACGCATGCTTTGTCCATTTTTGGCGACCACTCGGATGTGATGGCGGTGCGCGGCACCGGTTTCGCACTGCTGGCATCGGGCTCGGCACAGGAGGCACAAGACCTGGCCGCGATGGGTCACGCTGCCACGTTGGCCGCCCGGGTGCCCGTGCTGCATTTTTTCGATGGCTTTCGCACGTCCCACGAAATCACCAAGGTCAGGCCGCTGGACGATGAGACCTTGCGTGCCCTGATGCCCGCAGACGGTTTGCTTGCGCACCGTGCACGGGCCCTGGACTGTGAGCATCCGGTGCTGCGTGGCAGTTCGCAGAACCCGGACACCTTTTTTCAGTGCCGCGAGGCGGCCGAGCCGTTTCATGCCGCATTTCCTGACGTGCTGGATGACACGATGCAGCGCTTCGCTGCGCTCACCGGCCGCCGCTACCGTCTGTTTGATTACATAGGACACCCCGAAGCCGAGCGGGTTCTGGTGCTCATGGGTTCGGGCGTGGAATGCGCGCACGAGACGGTGGAACATCTAATGGCGCAAGGTGAGCGGGTTGGCGTGATCAAGGTGCGCCTGTTCCGCCCCTTCGCGGTAGACCGGCTGCTGCAAGTCTTGCCCGCCAGCGTGGTGTCCCTGGCGGTGCTGGATCGCACCAAGGAGCCAGGTTCCAGCGGCGAACCCTTGTTGCAAGAGTTTGCTACGGCCCTGTCCATGGCGGTAGCCCAGGGGCAACTTGCGCGCATGCCGCGTTTGTCCGGTGGCCGCTATGGCCTGGGGGGCAAGGAATTCACCCCGGCCATGGTCAAGGCCGTCTTTGACGCCTTGGCGCAAGACACGGTGCCAGCCCGCTTTACCGTCGGCATTCGGGATGATGTGTCCGCCACGTCCTTGCACTGGGATGCCGACTTTGACCGCGCCTTTGAGCCCACGGATACCACCCGCGCGGTCTTTTTTGGTCTGGGTGCCGACGGAACGGTGTCGGCCAACAAGGCGAGCATCAAGATCATTGGTGAGAAAACGGCCTTGTTTGCACAGGGGCATTTTGAATACGACTCGCGCAAGGCTGGCGCCACCACGGTGTCGCACCTGCGCTTTGGCCCGCGGCCCATCCGCTCCACCTGGCGCATTCAGCAAGCACAGTTTGTGGCCGTGCATGCCAGTGAGTTTCTGGAACGACGCGACCTGTTTGACTGCGCAGCGCCCGGCGCAACCGTGCTGCTGAACACCCCCATTCCACCCAGCCAGGTTTGGGATGCCCTGCCGCGCGAAGCGCAACAGCAACTGGTGGAGCGCCGATGCCGGCTTTACGCCATTGACGGTAGTGCCCAGGCAGAGCGCGCCGGGTTGGGGCGGCATATCAGCACCGTGATGCAGTTGTGTTTTTTCTCGTTGAGCGGGGTGCTGCCCATGAACCAGGCGATGACCTACCTGCGTGAATCGTTCGAGCAAACCTGGGGCCGTCGCGGCCCTGAGGTGCTGCGGCACAACCTGGCTGCGCTGGAAGGGACGCTGGCCGCGCTGGAGGAAGTGCCCGTGCCACCCACAGTGACCAGCACCCGCAGCCGCCGCCCGCTGGTTCCCGCAGATGCGCCAGACTTTGCCCAGCGCGTCACAAAATTGTTGCTCGAAGGCCGAGGCGACGCCTTGCCCGTCAGCGCATTCCCCCCGGACGGCACTTGGCCCACCGGTACCAGCCGTCTGGAAAAGCGCGCCATCGCACTCGATATCCCCATCTGGCAACCCGACCTGTGTGTGCAGTGCAACCGCTGTGTAACGATCTGCCCGCACACCGCCATCCGTGCCAAGGTGTATGAACCAAGTCAAATTGCCAGCGCACCAGAAGGTTTCCGCTGGCTGCCCGAGGCCTTCGAGCCGGCATTCGAGGGGCTGCACTACACCGTGCAGGTGGCACCCGAAGACTGCACCGGCTGCGGTCTTTGCATCGAGGTCTGCCCAGCCAAAGACCGGCACGACCCCCGCCGCCGGGCCTTGGTGTCAGCACCCTTGCCAGACCATCGTGAGCAGGAACGTGCATTTTTTGAGTTCTTCGAACACATCGAATCGGCACCTTTGGCGGCACTACCGATCGACCAGCGCCTGTCGGCTTTTCGGACACCCTTGTTTGAGTTCTCCGGTGCGTGCGCCGGTTGCGGCGAGACGCCGTATCTAAGCCTGTTGACACGTCTGTTCGGCGACCGGCTGTTGATCGCCAATGCGACCGGTTGCTCATCCATCTACGGTGGCAATCTGCCCACTACGCCCTACGCCAAAAACGCCCAGGGCCGCGGCCCCGCATGGTCGAACTCGCTGTTTGAGGACAATGCCGAATTCGGCTTGGGGCTGCGCCTGGCACTCGATGCCGCACGAGCACGGGCACTGTCACGGCTGCAGGCCGTGGCCACACGCCTGCCCATTGAACTGCAGGATGGTCTGCTGGATTCCCAAGAGGACGAAGCCTGGATCACGGCTCAGCGTGCGCGCGTCGCCGCACTGCAAGCCTGGTTGCTGGCCGATGCAAGCCCACAAGCGCTGGCTCTGCATGAAGACTGTTCGGCCCTGTTGCCGCGCAGCGTGTGGATTGTGGGTGGTGATGGCTGGGCTTATGACATTGGCTACGGAGGGCTGGACCATGTGCTATCGGGTCAGCGCAAAGTAAATATGCTGGTGCTCGATACCGAGGTGTATTCCAACACCGGTGGTCAGCAGTCCAAGGCGACGCCGCTGGGCGCATCGGCCAAATTCGCCATCGCAGGCAAGGCCACCCGCAAGAAAGACCTGGGCTTGCTGGCCATGGCCTACGGGCACGTCTACGTGGCGCAGGTGGGTCTGCAGTCGCATGCGGAGCAAACCGTGCGCGCCATGCTGGAGGCCGAGCGCCACCCTGGTCCTTCACTGGTCATTGCCCACAGCCCTTGTATTGCCCATGGCTACGACCTGGTGCACTCGCCAATCCAGCAGAAGCGTGCGATTGACAGCGGTGCGTGGCCTTTGTACCGATTTGACCCGGCACGCATCGCACAGGGTGAGGCGCCCCTCACGCTCGACAGCGGAGCGCCCACCTTGGACCTGGCCGAATACATGGCCGGTGAGGCGCGTTTTCGCATGGTCGAGTTGCGCTCGCCCGCGCGCTACCGTGAACTCCTGGCAGCGGGCCGCGAGGCGGCCATCCAGCGGCGCGCACTGTACGAACAGTTATCGAACGTTCACCTGCCCAAACCCCAGGCGCCACCGGAGACCTCACATGGCTGATCTTCAAACCTCGTGGTTGGGGCTGACACTGACAAGTCCTTTGGTGGTGGCCGCCAGCCCCATCTCGCGTGACCCGGCAGCCGCAATGCAAGCCGAGGCGGCGGGTGCCGGGGCCATCGTGATGCACTCGCTGTTTGAAGAACAGCTGATTGAAGAGCAGATGGCGGCGCACCGCTACTTCGACCAGTTGGCCGACACCAACGCCGAGGCGCGCAGTTTTTTGCCGGACAGTGACCTGTATCCACTCGACGCTGAGGGCATGGTGGCGGAACTCCAGGCATTGCGGCAGCAACTCACGATTCCCGTGGTCGCATCCCTCAACGGCAACACCCCGGGCGGGTGGACACGTTATGCCGCGCGACTGGCAGATGCAGGGGCCAGTGCCATTGAACTCAATCTGTATGACGTGGCGTCTACCACGGCAACATCGGGCGCCGACGTGGAGCGCCGCCAGCTGGAGGTGGTGGCGGCCGTGGTGGCGGCCGTGTCGATACCGGTGGGTGTCAAGATTTCTCCGTTCTACGCATCGGTTCCTGCTTTTGTCCATCAGCTCGAACAAGCCGGCGTACGCGGCGTGACCGTGTTTAACCGCTTTTACGATCCGGTAGTCGATCTGGATACCTTGGCGGTACGCCGCAATCTGGAGTCATCCACATCGGCCGAGCTGCCCCTGCGTTTGCATGCGCTGGCGATATTGTCCGCCACCAGTGGGGCGCTCTCCTTGGCGTGCTCCGGTGGCGTGCATACCGGCGAAGACGCTGCCCGAGCCATTTTGTGTGGAGCCCATGTAGTGCAAGTGGCATCAGCCCTGCTGACACACGGACCGGCACACATTGGCACGCTGCGTGGCGAACTGCAACATTGGCTGGACGACAAGGGATATACATCCAGCGCTGCCGCGCGCGGCGTCCTGGGCCTGGCCAAGGCTGAAGACCCGAGCGTCTGGACCCGGCTGAACTACATCCGATCGCTCGACACCTGGCGCGAGCAACCAACCTGGAGAAACCACACATGAACACCGACAAGAAGACCTGGCACGGCATCCCGCGCGAAGATATTCCGTGGCTACCAACGGTCGACGCAGCGGCTTGTATTGGCTGCCAACTGTGCTTTGTGACCTGCGGGCGCAGTGTGTATGAGATGCAGGACAACACGGCGGTGGCCGTGGCGGCCATGGAGTGTGTGGTGGGATGCACCACCTGTGGCAACGTGTGTCCCACTGGCGCCATCACATTCCCCACGCTGGACTCGGTCTGGAAGCTTGAACGGGAACACCAGATTTTTCGCACGGTCAAGAAAGAGGCCTTGAAAAAGCATGAGCGCGAAGACAGTCTGAAGGCGCGCGAGGCGGCCCAGCAGGCCATGGCCAAGGTCTCCACCCGCGCCAAGGTCGAGGTTGCCGGTGAATTTGGTGACAAGCACTTTTTGGTGCGCCTGGAGGAACTGATCACCGACAAGCCCTATGACATCGTCAACCTGCGCCTGGAAGTGCCCACTGTTAAGGGTGCACGGCAAAAAGCCCCCTCATTCATGAGCTTTGAGCTCACCTCTGAAAATCAGGAAGACGTTGGCGCGTTTCTTGTGGAAATTGCGCAGCTGGTGCATGACGCGGGGCTGGTGCTTGTCAGCGAGCAGCGGCTCTGACCCCCGAACCTATTCTTTTCACTACCTGGAGAAAACCATGAGCAAGATCGAAGTCGTCCTTTGCAACCCGGTCCGTACCGCTATCGGCACCTATGGCGGTAGCCTGAAAGACATGCCCGCGCCTGACCTGGGCGCAGTCGTGATCCGCGAAACCCTCAAGCGCTCGGGCCTGGCCGCCGACAAGGTGCAGACGCTGGTGATGGGTAACGTGATCCAGGCCGGTGTCAAGATGAATCCGGCCCGCCAGGCCGGCATCGGCGCGGGCTTGCCCATCGAGGTGCCCGCGCTGACCGTCAACCGGGTGTGCGGCTCCGGCGCGCAGGGCGTGGTGAGCGCCGCGCTGGAAATCTGGTCCGGCATGATTGACTGCGCCATTGGCGGTGGCATGGAAAACATGGACCGCGCGCCCTATCTGTTGGCGCAGGGTCGCTGGGGCGCGCGCATGGGCGACGTCACGATGTCCGACAGCATGCTCATGGACGGTCTGAACGACGCCTTCAGCGGCCAGCATTCAGGCTGGCATACCGAGGACTTGGTCAAGCTCAAAGGCATCTCGCGCGAGGATCAGGACCGCTGGGCATTGCGCTCGCAGCAGCGCTTTGCGGCGGCACAAGCGGCGGGCAAGTTCGAAGCCGAAATTGCCGCCGTTGAAGTGCCAGGCCGCAAGGGCCCGACCATTTTCAACAAGGATGAACACAATCGGCCGGACACCACCGCAGAATCGCTGGCGAAGCTTAAGCCAGCCTTTCGCAAAGAGGGCAGCATTACCGCTGGCAGTGCACCTGGCCTGAATACCGGTGCAGCGGCCATGGTCGTGGCCGAGCGAGGCTGGGCCGAGAAAAATGGCTTGCAACCCATGGCCAAGCTGGTGAGTTACGGCATCGGTGCCGTCGAACCCGGCCTGTTCGGCCTGGGCCCAGTTCCCGCGGTTCGGCAGGCATTGACGCGTGCTGGCTGGAGCGTGAGTGATGTCCAGCGCGTCGAAATCAACGAGGCTTTTGGTGCGATCACGCTGGCTTGCCTGCGCGAACTCGGCTTTGCCGAAGGCGTCGTCAACGTTGAAGGTGGTGCCATTGCGCATGGCCACCCAATCGGTGCCAGCGGTGCCGTTTTGGCAACCCGCCTCATGCATTCCATGCAGCGCGATGACCTCAAACGCGGCATCGTCACCCTGTGCATTGGTGGCGGTCAAGGCATCGCACTGGCGCTGGAAATGCTGTAAGCGCCGCCATGGACACCGGCATTCTTGCGTGAAGCCTGCATGCAAGACGCCGACTGAGCTGAGCTGGCAGACCAACTGAGCTTGGCGCTGCGAGCGCCAGCACAACGGTCGCCCGTGTTCATGTACAAAGGGTTTCGAAGTTACGTTTTCTTCATCAATCAACTTGCCATGTCCGTCTGTTTGCCAGAGACCAGCGCCGCATGCCACTGCGCAACTTCTTCGATGGCGTTCGCCAGTGGCATAGAAGCCTCTACCCGGTCCATGATCTGGCGCTGCAAGATGGCCCCCAGCATGGTGACGTTGTCGGCCATGTAGGGCTTGAGCTCAGTGAGCAACTGACAGGTGGGCGGGTCGAATGCGTAACCAGACAGAAAGTCGTCAAATTTCTTGTCGGTAGCCAGCGCGTAGCACATGTCATAGACCAGGTTGAAACTGCGCGTTTGCTGGGCTTCATCCATGGGGCCGAGGTTGGAGCGCAGTTCTTCGCCCAGATCCCGGCGGAAGTCTTGCAAGCCATACTCGGCGCGCGCCTTGACCACGTCTTCGGGTGTGAATTCCCACTGCATGTTGGCTGTCTCCTTGAATGAATGGCATCGTTGTCAGCTGGCGCCGAAGATAGCGTCAAACGCCTCTTCGTCATCGCTGCAAATCGGGCAGGTCTTTTGCGGTGTCGGCGACGCAAAATGCCGGTCGCAGCGCGAACAGCGCTGCATGGCTTGCTGAATCAGGGTGATCGCCGACTGGCCGGGTCGTGCGTCAAACGAGACCTGCGCATCGAGCACCCGGGGTTGACAGACTTCCAGGCAAACCTCGCAGGCCACGCAGCGGTCGATCTGAAACGTCAACGCCCAATCATGCGGATTCTGCTCGATCTGGATCGCCCCGGTGGGGCAGACCCGAAAACAGGCTTCGCACAGAGTACAACCCGACTGCAGGCTGAGTTGCATCAATGGCAAGCGTTCATGCCATGCCACTGTGAAAGGATGATCTGCTCTTTGCTTGCAGACGATTTGCAGCAGCTCGCGTTGATCGGACACCATGTAGGCACCGGCGCGAATGGCTTTGGCAGGCACAAGCGCCGGCTGATCTTTTTTGGGCCTCTCCAGATCAGGTTCAATCTTGCCCCTGAACAATCGGCCAAACAGGCTGCGTCTGGTGCTGCCCGTGGCGCTTTTGGCTTGGGTGGACTTTTGCTGGGAGGCACTTCTGCCATCTTCTGCCAGGGTGGGCATCACCCATTGAGATTCGGGCGTGTCCGAAGCTTCGTCCACAATTTGCGCGGAGGCCAAGAGGTCAACCGCTTCCAGGTTAAGTCGAAGCTGCTCCGCGCCGGTTTTGCCATGCACGCACTGCCCGCAATGCCCGCTGCCATACAGAGTGACGGGAAGGCGGCGCTTGGCCATGTAGGCGAGCCAGACCGCGTCGACCGCACCCAGGCAAGGCACCAGCGCATCGGCCTGGCAGCCGGACGACTCGCAAGCCAGGCTGAAGCTGGTTTTTTTGATGGCCGTGCGCAGGATGTCGATCGGTTTGAAGCCGTCGCTGCTCCAAGCCTTGGTGTGGCAGGCGCTGATGCACAAAGCGCAGTTCTGGCAACGCTCTGCCAGCAAGGCAGCCCCCTCGTCCGAAAGCGTGATGGCATCGTGCGGGCAGGCATCGGCACAGCGACGGCATTCGCTGTAGCGGTAGCGGTAACGGGTGCAGTGGTTGGCGCGAAACTCAGGCATCTGGCCGTCTTATCAAGGCTTGGCCTTGGGTTTGCTGCTCAAGATTTGCAACGTGGTACCAGATTCGCAGGTGTTTTTTGGGATCACAAAGCTGACCCCTGCAGGCGGTGCACCGCTGCTGGATGCGCTAACCTTGTCCAGTGCTTTGCGCACAAATTCCCAGGCGGTCACGCCACCTCGCACAGCGAAAATGGATTTACTTGGATGCTGTTTGGCCAGGCTTTCGGCAACCTTTAAAGCAGACTCGTTGTCATCACCCACCACAATCACCGTTGCGCTGGGCACGATGCTCAGGCCAGGTCGGTAGGTCAGGGCATCGGCCAGCGCATGTTGTTGACGCCGGGCATCGCTGCGCGCATCAATCACGCAGCATGGGGGTTGGCGCTTGAGCGTTTCAATCAGATCAATTTCGTCGCGCAACGCGGCCTGCGCGAAGACCGCCATAGACCAGCCCATGATGGCGGCAAGTAACAGGGAACGCACAGCAATATCCAAGGTTTTCATGGTCATTCAAGTCATTCAAGTCATTCAAGTCGTTGTCATTGGGCACTGGAAACCGTTGCACGCGGCACCAGCGAATGGCGCCGATGGTAAAGCGCAGTGGGCAAGACCAGTTGCGTCACTTGGCCAAAATTGATCCAGTCGGCAATGGGCGGGTTTGTGTCTGTGAGTGGTGCCACCCAAAGCTTGTCACCCACATCTTGCACCAGGCCGGCACATAAATTCAAATCGGTATCGTCGCAAATATCGGCCCGTAGCAGCACCGTGCCCACGCCGTGCTGCAACATGACGTTGATCCAGCTTGCTGCGCGCACCCCCGTTGGCGCGCCATGGGTGTCGAGCACTTCCCACACCGGCTCACACAGTGACGGCGTCACCACATTGAAGTCTTCATTGGATTTGGTTTCAAACGACCAACTGACCGACTGGCGCTGCACCGGCACATGCAAACCAATGCGCTCGCTGCCATACGCGTGTACCAATCGTGTCACCACGGTGCTGTCCGTCAAAGCGGCTTCGCCCAAAAAGACTTTTTTGGCTCCGGCATTGAGCAGGCTTGTTGCCATGGCTTCTGACTCACCACTGAGCACCACCTGGGCGTTCTTCACCATGTTGGGCATCAATGCCAAGCGGGGCGTGCAACACAGAAAAGTGGGCACAACCGGATTAACTTCAGAGAAGTTTTTGGCCAGGCAGCAATATTGCACGCTCATGGTGCCGCCCGGGTAGTTTCAAATTTTGCATAGACAAAGGGGTACATCGGACATTGGGCATCTGTGGCCAAACCCACCAGCATGGGCCGCAAGTCCTGCAAGGTGCCGTAAATCGGCTCGATCCTGACGCCCATATACGACGGGCGGTATTTACCCAGGGCCAGCAGGGCATCGTCAATCAACAAACGGGCACCGTCCTGATTCTGACTCTGCGTGAAAAACAGCGCCAGGGTGGCAAAGGCCAACGCCTGCAACAGTTCGGCTTCGGGGTCTCGTACGCCCAGTGGACTATTGCGAATCAGGCGCGACCAGCGTTCATTGAACCAATCATGCAACTGGCCCAACTGGTTGTTGTTCCAAAGTGTGGCCACTTCGCCCCAGTCCAATTCGGACAAAACGGCGCGATCCGGCGGCAACAGCGGTTGTGATTGCAAATCCAGAATCATTGTGAAGACCCTTAAAAAGCCAGCTCCGAAGGCAGTGAAGACACAGGTGTGATCGGTATCACCCGCCCTTGACCAGGCCCCTCCAGACGCTCGGTAGCACCCGACGGGCATTCGCCACACACGGGCTCGTCGGGGTTGAATTCGAGCGCAATTTCAGACTTGGGGATCACCAGTTGCCCTTGGTCGAGGTCTTCCAGGCGCGTCAAACCCATGGCAGCTATTTCCTCGGTGGCAAAACCGTGCAAAAACCGCGCCATCTCACGGTAGAACGAATGGTTGGACGCACGCGAAATCAGGCTACTGTAGCCGCGCACCCAACGCCCCAGATGCAAGGACCAGAATTTTTTGATTTCTTTGTCCAACTTCTTGAAGCTGACCTCATCGTCATTGGCCGCAGCCTGGGCGCAACGCTCCAGCAATTCAGCAACAAACATCAACTCCATGCCCAATTGATCGGAAAATACATCAAAGCGCCCTTTCGATTGCACAAAACCGAGCCGCTTGTAGATCGCAGCGATCTGGTAATTTGGGTCTTGTTTAAAGCGACCAGTCAAACGCACCGACTCCACCGGGGGGAAACCGCCAGAGGACGCAAACAGCGTGGCATATTCGCAGGCCAGTACATCAGTCAGTGTCTGCAAATCGGTGTCGAGAAAATCCGACCCGAATGTGATCCCCACACTCTCCAGTGACCGCAGCCATGTCACGTCCGCCATGGTGGTCAGAAATTCGATTGACGGTTCTTCTACAAACACGCCAGCCAGTACCCGGTAAAGGCGCGCGCGCGCTGTGCATAAAAAGCCAAGTTGCGGCAGATCCAAAACAAGTTCTGCCGCCTTGGGAAGCTCATCCTGAACCGTGTCGAAATAAAAAGTGGAATTGAGCATATAAAACCCTAAAAAAGCCGATCCACAAACCCATGCAGATCGGTAACGCGTTGACGAATGCGTGAAATCAGGGGCAGTTTGCCCCGCTTCAAACCCGTCAGTGTTCACCTGCAGCCTGCTGCTTGACACTCTCCGGCCCGCCCCAAGCGGCCATCTCGGGATGCATCTTGCGGTGCAGGTCGCCGGTGTAGGCATAGCGCATGGTTTCCTTGAAAGCTTCCACGTGCTTGTCCCAGCTGCCCACGGTGTCACCATACTTGTCACCCGGCCCCGCCTTGGTGACTTTGACCACGGTGTCATACCAGCCTTGTGATCCACCAATCGGGTCAGCTACCACGGGAATGATCTGGTTGCAGTGAACGCCCTTGTCGTCCCACCACACGTTGTTCAAATCCGGGTCGTCCGCACCATGGCTGGCATCGGCCTTTTTTTCTTTCAGCTTGAGCGTCGCCAAACGACCGTATTCCCAGTGACCAAATCCCATCGAAATGGCAATGACCTTGGGGTGAATCCCTTCAGTCACATAGGCCTTGGTCACCAGGTGGCCAACACCGCTTTCCACGCGCACCAGGTCACCGGTCTTGACCCCCAGTTTGGCGGCGGTCTCGGGGTTCATCCAGGCCGGGTTGCTGTGGGCAATTTCGGCCAGCCATTTGACCGCAGCGGTGCGCGACTGCTTGTGCACGTTGAGCTTGAAGGTGGTGAGGATCATGTCATCGTCCTTCATGGTTTCATGCCACGGTATGCGCTTGAAGGTCGGCATGGGGTTGAAACCGTACTCGGCCCACCGATCGACCCGAACGTTGATCAAACGATCGTGGGTCGGGAAGCCAACACAGTTTTTGCCATCGCGTTTGATCCCAATGGTCTTGCCTCCTTTGACGATGGCACCCGACTTGTCCACGCTGGCACCCGCCATATCGGCAGCAGACAACTCCTTTTTGAACAAACCATACTCGGCCTGGATTTCACGGCCGGTCTTGTCAGAAACCTTGCTGGTTTTTGGGTTGAGCTTGCCATAAATAGGCCAGACTCCGTGTTTCTTCAAAAAGTCCAGACCACCGGCTTCTTTCAGTCCGGGCACATTGTCAAAGTGCTGGCGCATGTAGTCCTCGCCGTCCTTGAAGTTCCAGAACTGCTTCATGCCACGCTTGCCGTCCGGGTCGAGCTTGTGGATGATGTCGCGCAGCATGATGCGGTTCTCCCGCGACTCGCCCAAGGATTTGTGCACTGGCTGGCGAATGCCCAGCCATGGCCACAACGAATTGGGCATGGATTCAGGCTCCCAGCGTTCAAGGTACGGGCAATCTGGCAGGATCAAATCGGCCAAAGCAGTTTCTTCGCCCATAAACGGGCTCATGGACACGTAGTACGGAATCAGCTTCTCGTCCTTGTACAGCTTGCCCCAGACCTCTTGGGCACCCGGATTGGTGTACACCGGGTTGTCCTGGTAACTGAAGTAGACATTGACTTTGATTGTGCCGTCAGCAATGTGAAATGGCAGGAGATGGGATACACCATGGCCCGCCAGCGGGTAGTCCGGATGGTGGTGTGCGTTCATGAATGCCTTTTTTGCCGGTCCGGGCGGCTGCGGCTGCGGCTGCGGCCAGCCCATACCGCGCGGCAGGCAGTAGCCGCCCTTTTTCTCGACGTTGCCTGTCATGATGGGCAGCATCATGCAGGCCTTCTCGTTGTAGGAGCCGTACATGTGCTTGGCAGGACCACGATAGGTAAACAATGTGGCAGGCTTGGTGGTGGCGAACTCGCGCGCAATGCGTTCGATGGTCTCCACTGGCACGCCGGAAATTTTGGACGCCCACTCTGACGTGTACTGCTTGTAATGCGCTTTGAGTTCATCAACCGTGACGTTGGTCCAGTTGTTGATGAACTCACTGTCTTGCAGGTCTTCACTCAAAATCACATTGCCCATGGCCAGCGCCACTGCACCATCGGTGGCCGGATGCACCGGAATCCACTCGTCCGAAAAGCCGGCGGTGTTGGATAAGCGCACATCAAAAGTGACGATTTTCATGTGGTTGTCAACGCGCCCCTCCGCCACGCGCTGCGACAGCGGGTTGTGGAAGTAGGATGCTTCCAGCACGTTCGAGCCGAAATTGAGCACATATTTTGCGTTGGCAAAGTCGGGCGTTTCAATGTCGGGCCCCCAGGTGGGTTCCTGGCCGATTTTCTTTGACGATTCGCACACCGAGGTGTGATTGAGGAGGCTGTCCGAGCCCAGTGTATGCATGAAGCGGTCGATGGTGCCACCGGTGCGGTTGCGGCCATATTTGAGGAAGACAGTGTTCGGGTCTTCCTTGATCGCGGCATCAAGCTTGCCTGCCAGTTCGGTCAAGGCCTCGTCCCAGGTAATGCGCTTCCACTTGCCTTCGCCGCGTGCGCCAACACGCTTGAGCGGGTACAGGATGCGGTCCGGGTCGTAGCTGTACCACATGCCTGAATTGCCTTTGGCACACAGGCGGCCACGTGTGGAGACGTGTTCCGGGTTGCCCTCAAGCTTGACCACGCGGTCGTTTTCCAGATAGGCAATGGCACCGTCCTGGATGTTGCAGACGTGGCAGTTGGTGGGTACGGCACGCCGCTCAACGGCAGTGACCGGATCAATGTCTTTGCCGCCCAGGTCATTTTCCATGGCATGGAGCAAACGGGGTGCGGCCGCCGCCACGGCCCCGGTGGTGGCGCTCACCTCCAGAAAAGTGCGGCGCGATACTTGAGGAAATTTCATGTTGAGTCTCCTGGGAGGTTCTTAAAACAGGGTTTGCATTTGCTGGGGAGCCATCAAAATGCCGTAGCGCAAGGCCGCACTGCCCAAAAGTATCAGCACGGCTGAGATCATCAAAAGACCGCGATGCTGTTGGCCGTTGGTCATCAGCAACATCCCCACAGGTGCAGCAATGCCGCCCAAAATACCGAAGCCGACAAAGATCAGGCCCATGGTGCCCGTGGTCAAAACGGCAAATGTCAGTTCTTCGGCAGCGCCGCCGTAATGGGTCGTTCCCATCACGCCAATCAACACCACACCGACGGCGGCACTGGACCACAGCATGTACTCGCGCAATATTTTTTGCGCTGCCGCATTGCCACCCGCCAGCAGTGAGCCTGCCGCTGAGCCCGAGGCCACCGCCAAGGCCACGAATAACACTGGCATCACCGGCGTGTTCCAGACCGGGCGCGACTGGTGCACTGACAAGTCGTAACCCGTGTAGATCGGCAAGCCCAAAGCCAGCAAAGCGGTGAGCGTTGCCAACAATTTGCCGTACCTTTCCTGTTTTGTGAACAAGACCCAGACGTACAGTACCGAGCAAATACCAAAGGCAGCGATGTTCAACGCGCCCCAGGCCAGTGGCGACGTGAACTGCATGTACATCGGATTGAGCGTGTTGAGAAAGCGCAGTGGTTGCGACAAGTCGGCAACCAGCAACGCCCCCCCAACACCCAACAAGACCACCGAGATGTAGGCCGCCTTTTCACGCAATGGCCTCAGTGCCGGCTGAATCCAGGAGCCGTATGACAAGAATGACAAGCCCGCCAGAACGCCGACGACAAAGAAGTAAATCGCGTAAGCCGAATGCCACGACACATCGTGGAACCAAATATATTCACCCATGATGTGTACTCCTTAAATATTGAAGTGCTTTTTGAAGGCAGAGCGCTCCTGCTCCATCACTTCAATCGGTTTGTAGCCATCGCGGCCAAATTCAGTCTGATTGCGGTCGGCACCAATGTAGAAAACGTGTGGCTTGGTGCCTTGTTCAGGCCGCAGCACCTGCGTCGGGTTGGTGGCGATCAGATACGACACTTCGCTGTTGGGGTCATTGATGTCACCAAACACGCGCGAGCGGCCAATGCAGGTTTGCACACAGGCGGGCACCAGGTTTTGCGTCACCCGATGGAAGCAGAAGGTGCACTTGTCCACCACATTGGTGATCGGCGTGTAAGTGCGGTGCGACGGCAGCATGAAGCGCGCGTTGTACGGGCAAGCTGCCATGCAGCTGCGACAGCCAATGCAACGCTCATAGCGCTGCAGCACAAAGCCACCGTCTTCAACGACAAACGTGGCACCGACCGGGCAGTTGCGCACGCACGGCGGATCTTCACAGTGGTTGCACAGCCGCGGCAAAAACTTGCGCGACACGGTGGGGTATTTCCCGGTGACCTTGTAGGGCACCCAGGTGCGGTTGACGCCCAGCGGGGTGTCGTATTCGGCCTTGCAAGCCACTTGGCACGCCATGCAACCTATACACCTGCGAATGTCAACCACCATGGCAAATCGGCGCTTATGGCCTGCGGCTTGCGAAGCTGCACTGCTTGTTTCACTCATCGGTTTGTCTCCTGGAGATGATGTGGGTCTTGTTTTTCAAGCTATCCGCTTCAATGGCTGCAACAAGCATGCCAGTCACTGGCACTGGCGCCAAAACTGCAAGTTTCATTGGGGAGATTCAACTTCAACGACGAATCGGCGCATCGTTGATATTACGAAAACGTAACAATTTAGGGGTTTCCACTTAGAGAAAATGTTACGAATTTGCTATCTACTCGGTTAATTATTTTTTGAGAATGCCCATGCAACGCAGAACCTTCGTTGAATTTGGCGCGGCTTTGGGGCTTCTACAAGCTACCGCCAGGGCACAAGCGACCCAAAAGGTCGAACCAGCACCGCTGCGCATAGGGCTCACGGCCGTGATCCTGGCTGATCAGGCGGCTTTTTTAATGCGCTGGAGCGACTATCTTGGCGCGCGCATGGGTACGCCTGTGGTGTTTGTCGCGCGCGAGTCGTACCAAGCCATTCTTGACTTGTTGCTTTCAGACCAACTCGATGCCGCCTGGATTTGCGGCTACCCTTATGTGCTGTATCAAAGTCGGCTGCAATTGCTGTCAACCCCGCTGTTCAATGGCAAACCGTTTTACCAGTCTTACCTGATTGGCCAGCCAACTCCGCCGGTCGCATTGTCAAGTTGGGGCGATCTCAAACACCAGGTACTGGCCTACTCGGACCCGCTGTCAAATTCCGGCTGGTTGGTGGCGCAGGCACAAATGCGTGCGGTGGGTCTGATGCCCAAAGATTTACGCCGTTCATTCTTTGCCCACGGCCACCGCAACGTGGCAGAGGCCGTGGCTTCAGGGTTGGCGCAGGCGGGTTGTATGGACGGCTACGTCTGGGAGACCATGCAACTGAAAAAGATGCCAGCGGCGGCACAAACCAAAGTGCTCTGGCGCTCGGCTTGGTACGCATTTCCGCCCTTGGTGTCCAAGCTCAACGACAAAAATCCGGCGTTATCGGCATTGGGGATCGCCATGCACAACATGACTGCTGATGCGCAGGGGGTAAGTCTGCTCGAAGCTCTGAACCTGACTGGCTTTGCCAAGCCGGACGCCGCCATCTTTGAACCGATCAAAGCGCTGGCTGCCAGCGTGGGCGCACTGCGGACCTGAACCCGCCTGGCCAACGCATGCTGCCCCGATTTCCCTACCGTATTCAAATTCCGTTGGTCCTTGCGCTGGCGGTCACCCTGTCAGTGCTGCTGGTGAGCGCGGTGACAGCCCAGATCGCTGCCCGCAACGCACGCCTGGAGATTGTCAGCACGGTGCAACGCGTGGTGGATTTGCTGGTGGCTCAGGGTAAGCCGTTGCTGGCGCAAGATGACACCTGGCGCGCCTACACACTGTTGCGCAACACCGCCGCTTTATTGCCGCAGACCAGCAAAGGGCAATCGCGCGCGGCACTGCTCGATGTCCAGGGACGCTTTTTGGCTGGTTCTGACCCATCACGCCTGCCCACGGGGGATCAGGCTTTGGGTGTGCTCATCAACGGCCGCCTGCTGCCTACTGTGAGCGATGCGAGTCGCCCCAGAATCCTGACTACGCCAGACGGCGGCATGACGCTGATCGAGCCCATTCGCAGCGCTGACAATCAAATCATTGGCTTTGTTTTTGCTGAAGTGGACGCTGCTGCCTTTGCGCCTGATTGGGCGACACTGTCCACCCCGGCCCTGATTGGTGCAGCGCTGGCCATCCTTGTGTTGGTGCCGTTGGGCTGGTGGCTTGGGCGGCGCATGGCGCGTCCGATTGCCCAGACCGCCGATTGCATTGCCCAGATTGGCCACACCGACGCAGAGCAGCTTCAACTGTTACTTCCGCAGGTAAAAGACCCGGAGCTCATGCACATTGCCGGTGCGGTACGCCAACTGTTAAAGGAGACTTCGGCGCGCCAGGCCAATGCCCAGCGTGCACTGTCAGCCGAGCGGTTGGCTGCGGTGGGTCGCATCACGGCAGCGGTTGCCCACGAAATCAACAACCCGCTGGCGGGCTTGATCATGGCCACGCGCACGCTGCGCCTGCACGGCGACCAACCCGAGGCACGCAACCGCAGCCTGGACTTGATCGAACGTGGGCTACAACAGGTACGCACCATCACCATGGCGCTGCTGCCGCAAGCCCGGGTGGAAGACCGTTGCATGACACCAGGTGACTTTGACGACATGCTCACCCTGGCACGCGCCAGCGCTGCCCAGCAGATGGTGACCATCACATCGGCAACCCATGAGCAAGCTGATTTGTACGTGCCGTCCACCGTGTTTCGCCAGGTCATGCTCAACCTGTTACTCAATGCCATTCGAGCTGCGGGACAATCCGGCCAGGTGCATGCCCGCTTGAGCATAGAGACTCACAAGGTCAGTTTCGTCCTGGCCAACACGGGCCAACACTTTTCAAACGAACGCCTGCAAAAGCGGCTAATGACCAACGATGGAAATGACCCCCATGGCTTTGGCTTGTGGATATGCCATGAATTTGCCGTGCGTTTTGGCGGTGGTTTTAGCGCCGAACAAGCTGCTGACATCCCCCCACCCTTTACCACCTGCCTGAACTTCTGGCTCCCTAATCTTGCCCGCCATGACCCACAAAAACCTGCTCCTGATTGAAGACGACCTAATTCTTGGCGAATCGCTGGTGCAACGCTTTGAGCTTGAAGGCATCAAAGTCGTCTGGCTGCGCCGTCTGGCAGAGGCACAGCTGCAAATCGACAATCCGTGGGGCGCGGTGGTGAGCGATGTCCGCTTGCCCGACGGCCTGGCAACCGACTGGTTCGCTCAACTGCCCGCACCGATTCGTCTGCTGCCCTGGTTCTTTCTGACCGGTTATGGCAGCGTCAACGATGCTGTGGGGGCGTTGCAAGCCGGTGCGCGCGAGTACCTCACCAAACCTTTTGACACCGAAAAATTGGTTTCTGCCGTGATGTCGGCCGTGTCTGTGCATCTTGAGATGCCCACCACGGTGCTGGGTATTTCTCCTGCCATGCGGCGAGTTGAAGAATTGGTGCATAAGCTCTCCAAGCAAAAAACATCGGTGTTGATCAACGGTGAATCAGGTGTCGGCAAAGAAGTTGTGGCCCAGATGATTCATAACCTGGACATGCGCAGCAAAAAAGGCGCTTTTGTGCCTGTGAATTGCGCTGCGGTGCCGGAATCGATGATGGAGGCGGAGTTTTTTGGCTACGAGAAAGGTGCCTTCACCGGCTCGCAACGCGCCCACAAGGGCTTTATCGAGCGTGCTGATGGCGGCACATTGTTTCTGGATGAAGTGGGTGACCTGCCTGCCAGCATGCAAGCCAAGCTGTTGCGGGTATTGCAGGAGCGTTGCTTCTTCAGGCTGGGCTCCGAACGCACCACCCACAGCGACTTTCGCATCATTGCTGCCACCAACCGCGACCTGTACGCAGATATGCAGGCAGGCAAGTTCCGTGAAGACCTGTTTTACCGGTTGGCGGTGATCCGAATCGAGATTCCGGCGCTACGCGAGCGCCCGGAAGACATCCGCTGGCTGACCGAGTTGATCCTTCAACAAATCACCGCAGAACAAGGCACGCCAATTGCCATGTCCGAGGTCTTCTTGCGCGATGTCATGGCGCGCAACTGGCGCGGTAACGTGCGTGAACTGCGCGCCTATCTGGAACACGCAGTCCTATTGAGTGACGGTGGTATTCTGGCCGAGCCGATAACCAGTGGCCTGGCCGCCCGAGATGGTGACAGCCTAGTGACGACACCCCCCGGCACCCTGCCCCAGCTTCACGCCGTGGTTGAGGATGCCGAGCGCGGGCACATTCGCAAGACCCTGGTGTTTTGCCACGGCAATCTGGGGAAAACCGCCGAAACCCTGGGTGTTTCACGCAAGACGCTTTGGGAAAAAATGAAACGCCTGCAGATCAGTGCGTGAAGGTTGTCATCGGGTTACGGCATCGGTGCCGTCGAACCCGGCCTGTTCGGCCTGGGCCCAGTGCCCGCCGTGCGGCAAGCGCTGGCACGGGCGGGCTGGTCGGTGGCCGACGTGTAACGCGTTGAAATCAACGAGGCTTTTGGTGCGATCACGCTGGCATGCCTGCGCGAACTCGGCTTTGCCGAAGACAGCGTGAATGTTGAAGGCGGCGCCATTGCGCACGGTCACCCAATTGGCGCCAGCGGCGCTGTACTGGCCACGCGGCTGATGCACTCGATGCAGCGAGACGGCATCAAGCGCGGCATCGTCACCCTGTGCATCGGTGGCGGTCAGGGCATCGCGCTGGCGCTCGAAATGCTGTGAGCGCCGCCATGAACCAGCCGATGCATCGCTTTCATCCGAGATTGTCCATTAGAACTTTTCCGGATTTTTGCTGCACAATGAGCGCTCACTTTTTTGAAAAATTTCTAATGGCATTCATTAGAAATAGTGCAATGAAATCAATGCTTTTCTAGAAATTAGCCG